>Ga0209266_1002483_pt1 | contig 11583 bp, 9 predicted proteins | sample GraSoiAngelo_132_FD_185889 | JGI IMG/M metagenome (GOLD analysis project Ga0209266, IMG submission 185889) | Grasslands soil microbial communities from the Angelo Coastal Reserve, California, USA - 14_0929_02_40cm (SPAdes) (version 2) | ecosystem: Environmental > Terrestrial > Soil > Grasslands ...
GCCGACAACAACACTCCGTACATGCTGTGCGGCGGCCTCCAGGACAATAACGCGTGGTGCGGGCCGTCGAGCAACGTGGGAACCGGTGGAGGTGGCGGAGGTGGTGGAGGCGGGGCGGGCGGCGGCGTGAACGGCTCCGAGTGGTTCACGGTGGCGGGGGGGGACGGCGAATACGCGGTGCCGGCGCCGACCGATTCATCCATCCTCTACGTGGATTCCCAGAACGGCAACATCACCCGCGTCGACTTGAAGACGGGACTGAACCGCTCGATCCGGCCCTCCCTGTCCGGCGTGAAGGACACGAAGCCCGCCAACCTGCAGTACCGCTTCAACTGGACATCGCCCATCGCCGTCTCGCCACGGGACGCGAACACGGTCTACATGGGCGGCAATGTGGTGTTCAAGAGCACGGACGGCGGCGACCGCTGGGCGGCCATCAGTCCCGACCTCACCCGGAATGACAAGACCAAACAGGTGACGAGCGGCGGTCCCATCAACTACGACATCTCGGGCGCCGAGACCTACAACACGATCCTCACGGTCAACCTCGCACCGACCGATTCCAACGTGATCTGGGTCGGCACGGACGACGGGCTCGTGCAGGTGACCCGGGACGGGGGGAAGACCTGGAGCAACGTGTCGGGCCACTTCCCCGGATTGGCGAAGGACGTGGAAGGACGGGTGTACCAGATCGGGGTCTCGCCCTTCGACGCGGGCGCCGCCTACATCGCGATCGACCGCCACCAGCTCGACGACCGGCGGCCCTACGTCTACAAGACCAGCGACTACGGCAAGACGTGGACCGACGTCGGCAAGGGTCTCCCGCCGGACGTCCCCGCGCGGGTGGTGCGTGAGAATCCGAACGTGCGGGGCTTCCTCGTCCTCGGGACCGACGCCGCCCTGTGGTACTCGCGCGACGGCGGCGCGAGCTGGAAGCCGCTCAAGGCGGAGTTCCCCACCGCGCCGGTGTACGACGTGCAGTTCATCAAGCGCTCACATGACCTGGTGCTTGCGACGCACGGCCGTGGGCTATTCGTCCTGGACAATATCACCGCGTTGGAAGAGCTCACCCCTGAGGTCGTCGCCTCCGATTTCCACCTGTTCTCGACGCTGCCGGCCCAGATCCACGTGCGCCCGCGGCGCTCGGGCGTCGCCCCGACGCGCTTCACCACGCCGAACGCGCCGGCCGGCGCGATGATCGATTACTACCTCAAGGCCGCCCTGGACACCGGCTCATCCGGTTCGCAGGGGGAGGAAGAGCGGGGGCGCTCCCGCCGCGGGCGCGTGATCGCGACCGTCACGGACAGCCGCGGCGACACCGTCGTCGTCGATTCGGGCGGCCCGGGGAAGCAGGGCGTCAACCGCTACGTCTGGAACCTCCGTCACGCCGGGCCGACCCGGCTCAACTTCGAGCGTCCCACGGGTGCTGAGGATGAGGAGAATCCGTTCCGGAATGTCGGGGGCCCGCGCGCGATCCCCGGGACCTACACCGTCACCGTGACCGCCGGGGGCCGCACGGGGACCAAGACGGTCACCGTGGAGCCCGACCCGATCCTGGGCGGCGATCCCGCCCGGTTCGCGGCGCAGCTCCGCGCCGGGCTCGAATGGCGCAACGCCATGTCCGCCCTGAACGAGATGCTGAATCGGATTGCAAGCCTCGAGACACAGCTCAAGAACACGCAGCAGGCGTTGCGGGACAACACCGCCGGCGACACTGCGGCCGCCGCACCCGTCACGCGACAGGCGAGGGAGCTGGGCCGCAAGCTCAAGGAGCTCAAGGACAGCCTGTATAATTCCGATGTGCAGCGCGACGCCGGGCAGGACGACATCCACTACCTCAACCGCTTCCAGGACCGGCTGCAGGGGCTGGGCTTCGGCCTCGCCTTTGCCTACGCCCAGCTGCCGAACGAGGTCGTCGCGGCGCGGCTGACGGAGCTGCGTGCAGCGCTGGCCGACTACGTCGCGAAGTTCAACGAGCTCGTGCGGACCGACGTCGCCGTGTTCAACAAGACGGCGCAGGAGCATGGCGCCCCGGTGCTCGTGGCGGGTGCGCCTGTGGAGGTGAAGGCCGTCGCGGTCCGGTGACGGACGGCTTGCCGACCGCTGTTTGGATCGGCGTGTTCGCAGGACAACTGTAGGAAGGAGATCCTCATGGCTGCTCGCCGCATCCTGGGGGCGCCCCTCGCCTTCCTCGGCGCGCTGTCGCTGGCGTGCGCTGGGGAGCGCAGCATCGCCCCACCCCTCCCGGCTTCATTCTCGCTCCAGGACGCCACGCCGTTCTATGAACAACACAACCTGGTGTCCGACGGGGCCGTGTCAGCGGACCTCGTCGATGCGGCCCTCGTCAACGCGTGGGGACTGGTTGCTAGCGCCACCTCGCCCTGGTGGGTCGCCGACAACGGAACCGGGCTCTCCACGCTCTATAACGGCAACACCGGCGCCAAGGTCAGCCTAACAGTCAGCGTTCCTGGTGCGCCGACCGGCATCGTGTTCAACGGCGGTGCCGGCTTCGTCGTGACGAGCGGCACAAAGTCGGGCCCCGCGCGCTTCATTTTCGCCAGCGAGGACGGCACCATTTCGGGCTGGACCCCGGCGGTGGCGGCCACGCAGGCGGTTGTAGCCGTCGACAATTCGGCGGGGGGTGGCGTTTACAAAGGGCTGGCCATCGTCAGCACCGCCTCGGGCGACCGTCTCTACGCCACCAACTTTCGTGCGGCTACCGTGAACGTGTTCGACGCCTCGTTCCATTCTGTGCCGGGCGGGTTCGTGGACCCCGGCCTTCCGGCGGGCTACGCGCCGTTCGGCATCCGGAGCCTGGGGGGCGCGATCTATGTCACCTACGCTCTGCAGGACGCGGACAAAAAGGACGACGTCGCCGGCGAGGGTCATGGGTTCGTGAACGCCTTCGACACGGGCGGCCACCTGCTCCGTCGCGTGGCGTCCGGTGGGCGACTCAACTCGCCGTGGGGGCTCGCGCTCGCACCTGCCGATTTCGGAGCCTTCAGCGGGGACCTGCTCGTGGGGAACTTCGGCGACGGCCATATCAACGCGTTCGACCCCCACCGCGGCCACGGCGGGCTGCAACAACGGGGCCAGCTCCATGCCGCCGACGGCCGACCGATCGCGATCGATGGCCTGTGGGCCATCGCCTTCGGTAACGGCGCGGCTGCCGGGCCGGCGAACGTGCTCTTCTTCACGGCCGGTCCGTTAGACGAGGAGCACGGCCTGTTCGGCAAGCTCGTAGTGACCTCGCACCCGGGCCTGGTGCCGTAGAGAGCGCGTCCGTCCGCGCGGCTTGCTAGCGGCGAGGGGGTAGCGAGAAGACGAAGACGGTCGGGGATCCCTCCCGACCGAAGTTGTATGACCCGCCGCCCGAGGCTGCCGCGACGTACTGCTTGCCGTTCACGGCGTACGTCACGACGCCTCCCAGGATCCCCGAGCCGGTATAGAACCGGTACAGCTCCCGGCCGGTCTCGGCGTCGAGCGCGAGGAAGTCTCCCGTCAGCTCACCGGTGAAGACCAGCCCCCCCGCCGTGGCGGTCACTCCCGCGACCGTCGGCCTGGGGGACCGGTATCGCCAGCGTACCGTCCCGCGCGCCGCGTCCAGCGCCGTGAGCCACCCCCTGGCCTGGGCGGCCGAATCGGGCGTGTACGTGCCTCCCATGTACAGCGTGCCGGGCACGAAGCGCGTCGTCGTCCCGGCCTGGTATGTCCCGCACCAATCGACGGCGGCCACGTAGAGTGAGTGCGTGCGCGGATCGTGCGCCGGCCCGTTCCACTCGACGCCGCCGTGGATGCCGGGGCACACTCTGATGGGCGTCGTTCCCACGACCTTCTCGGCGTTCATCCGCGTGGTGATGGCGACCTCGTACACGCGCTGGTGCGTATCGCGGTCGAGCACCGTGAGCACGCCCGCTTTCCCGCTGGTAGCGATCAGATTCCGCTCGTGCCCGCCGACCGTTTCGCGGAACAGTGGAGAAACCTGGGTCAGGTCCCAATCGTGGGTGTCGCCAGGCAGAAGTTGGTCGTACCACCGCAGCTTGCCGGTGCGGACGTCGAGGGCGACGAGGGCATTGGTATAGAGATTCTTCCCCGGCCGGAGATGACCAGCGAGGTCGGGGGCGGGGTTCGTGACCGCGACGTACAGCTCCTGCTTCGCCGGATCGAGCGCGAGCGGAGTCCAGACCGCCCCACCTCCCTGGGCGAGGCGCATGGGATTCCCCCACGTCTCCGCACCCGGCTCGCCTGGACCGGGGACGGTGCTGAACCGCCACACCGGCTTGCCGTCTGCGAGTCGGAAAGCCCCGATCCATCCCTGAATGTTGTTCTCGCCGCCGGCGGGTCCGATCACCACGAGGTCGTCGTACACGAGCGGTGGCATCGTGATGGTCTCGCCCACGTCCGGGCGAGCGACGTGCCGTGCCCAGAGCAGCTCGCCGTCCCGGGCGTCGAGCCCCAGGAGATAGCCGTCGGCCGTGCCACGCACGACATACCCCCGCGCGAGCGCCACCCCGCGGTTCATCGGCCACAGTTCGTAGTCTCTCGGCTGCCACGTGTGTCGCCACCGCGGACGGCAGGTGGCGGCGTCGATCGCCACCGTCTCGCGCACCGTGGTCAGGTACATCACGCCGCGGTACACAACTGGGCCTGTCTGGAAGGTCCCGCTTGAGCCGACCTGAAAGACGCAGGCGACGGTGAGGTGCCCGACGTTGGCTGGAGCCAGCTGGCTGAGCCTCGAGTACCGTGTTCCGAAGAAGTTGCCGGTGTGGTAGAGCCAGTCCGCGGAGTCGGGATTCGTGAGCTCGGCCTGAATCGGGCCGGCGTCGGCGGGCACCGTGCCCTCGCCCCGAATGAATTCTGGGGCCGCGAGGGGGTCGGGCTCCGTCGCGGCGGCGTGGGCGTCGAAGCGAATCAGCCGGAGCAGGGTGTCGGAGGCATCGAACCGCCGGGACCCGGACGGCCAGCCGTTACGCTGCAACAGGTAGGCGAACACGGCCAGGTAGTCGTCGGGCCTCAGCGAGCCCATGGCCAGCTTCGGCATCGACGTCCGCAGGATGTAGAGCAAGTCGCTGGCCGACCGCTCGGGAGGCTCCCACCGGCGAACGAACGCTGGTCCGGCGAGCGCTGGCGCCGCCACGCCCTCAAGCTCGGCGCCGTGGCAGTCGGCACAGGAGGCGCTGTAGATCTGCCGACCTTTTTTGGCTTGATCCGTCGAAAACACCGCCGGAAGACTCGAAGCGGCGGGATCGGCGGCGGCACAGGACGTCCCGCCTACACCGATCCCGAGCGAGGCGCCCAGGACGAGCGCGTACCTCCCCAGGGCCGACCAACCGCTCCATCCGCGCGTCCGTGCTGCCGGTAGGACTGAATGAGCCATAGAGCGATGCGTCGGCGCGCTGCAAGTTTCGGACAACAGGTGAGGCGGGAGCGCGGCGGTCGGAAAGCGCCGAGTCGCCCCACGGCGCGACCCGGCGGGGAGCGAGCAGGCAAGACCACGCGTTGCGGCGACGCCACAGGCTGGCGCCTTCTTGTCGTAGGACTGCCACGACCGATCAGGCGTCCGCGGTGCGGAGAGCTCGCCCTTTCTGCCAACGCCTCAGGCTTAACCAGCCGGCCGTCGCCAGCACGCCGAGCGGGATCACGATTCCGAGCCCCCGGATGCAGGCCGCGACGAGGGCGACGAAGTTCCGCCACGCCTGCTTGAACGCCTCGCCGATGACGCTCGAGCCAGCGCGCCCCACTACGGGCAGCGGCTCGTGCACGTAGATCGTCAGCGTGCTCAGCACCGCGTGGGCCCGGAGGTAGCGCAGCCGCCCCTCGTACCGGTCGATCTCCTCGCGCACCCGCGCCAGTTCCCGCTCCACGTCGAGCACGTCCTTCAGCTTGCCGGTCCGTGTCGCCAGCAGCTCGATCAGCCGCGCCTCGAGCCGCCGCGCGTTTCCCATGCGCGCGGTGACGTCGGTGAACTCCTCACCCACGTCCTCGGCGTTGACGTTCACGGACTCGAGCTTCCCGAGCGCCGAGAGCCCGCCGAGTCCGTCGTCGAAGCGATCGGCGGGGATCTTCACCTCGAGGGTCGCCGAGCGGAGCTGGCCGCGTCCCGTCTGCATGGTCGTGTTGGCGACGTAGCCGCCGATGCGGCCCGCCAGCAGGCGGACCTGCGAGACCGCGCGCTCGAGCGAGTCCACTTCGACGCTCGTCTGGCCGGTCCGGATGACCATATTCGCGGCCACACCGGCTCGCGGAAGCAGCGCCGTCCCGTCCGAGACTGCTGCAACTCGCGCCCGCGCCTGGTGCTCCTGCACCGCGGTGGCTGGAATCGCGAACCCGGCCCGCGCCGCCTGCGCGACAGCGAGCGAGTCAGATGCGTAAGTCCTAGCCTGACGTTCGAGTGGTGACGTGCAGGCGGCCGCCGTGACGAGCACCGCGCCGAGGATGCGTGTCCGCATGAAGAGCTCTCCGAGGGGGTTGTCCCTAGAGAGACGTGCACGACGCCCCGGCGTGCACATCTGCACGTCGAGCTTCCCGTGAGATAGCTTTGCCGCATGCCGTTCACCCGCGACGACATCCGCGACTCGGTGGAGCGCGCCGGCGACGAGCATTGGGATGCCCTCCGTCGGCACCACGAGGACGCCTACCCGAACCCGAAGCCCACGCCCGGCGACATCTGCAAGGGAGAAGCCGAGCGGCTGAATCAGCTGGGGTTGGGTGACGCGAAAGCCTTCGAGCTGTTCGAGACGCGCGTGGAGCGTGTGGGAGACGAAGTTCGGCTCACGCACGTGCTCAAATACAAGCCGCTCGGCGTTCGGCTGCTCACGGAGCCGTTCCAGGACTACAAGTAACGCCCCCCGTCTACTTCTCGAACATCAGCTCCTTGGCGCGCTGGGTGGCCTTCACGACGGCCTTGATGAGGGTGACCCGCAGCTTGCCCTCTTCGAGCTCGAGGATGCCGTCGATGGTGCAACCCGCCGGCGTCGTGACGGTATCCTTGAGCAACGCCGGGTGATCGCCAGTGTCGAGCTGCACCTTCGCGGCGCCGAGCAGGGTCTGGGCGGAGAGGACGGTGGCGATGTCGCGCGGGAGGCCGACCTTCACGCCCGCTTCCGCGAGCGACTCGAGGATGATATAGACGAACGCCGGCCCGCTGGCCGAGAGGCCGGTCACCGCGTCCATGTGCTTCTCATCCACCACGACCGTCCGGCCCACCGTGTCGAACAACCGCCGGGCCGTGTCGAGATGCGCGTCCGTCGCGTGCTTCCCCCTGCAGATACCGGTCATGCCCGCGCCCACCTGGCTCGGGGTGTTGGGCATGGCCCGGACGACCGGAGTCGGTGTCGCGAGGAGATTCTCGATGAAGGCCGTCGGGACGGAGGCGGCCACCGAGATCACGAGCTGCGCCGGGGTCACCTCCGCGCGGCTCTCCTCGAGCAGCTCCCGAACGTTCTGCGGCTTGACGGCGATGAGGATCACGTCTGCCCCGCGCGCCGCCGCCCGATTGTCAGTTCCCACAGGAACGGCGCGCTCCTTTCCAAGCGCCTGCGCCCGCTCCGCGTGCCGCACGGTGGCGACTACGTTCTCCGGCGGGAGGCCCGCCTTGAGCAACCCCTGGAGCAGTATGTTTCCGATCTTTCCGAGCCCCAGTACCGCCACACGCTGTTGCTTCATCGCAGGTACTCCTCGAGCAGAGTCGCGGCGTCGGTCTTCTCGTCCCGATACTTCACGATCACCGGCGCGTAGAGCGAGATCCCCCACCGCGCGGCCGACGCACCCGGCGCGCCCCGCGTGCCCGGCACCACGACCGCGCCGGCCGGAATCTCGAGCGGCCGGTCCTCGTCACGGCGGTACACCTGATCGCGCGCGAGATCGTACACGGGCGTCGACCCGGTGAGAATCGTTCCGGGCGCGAGCACCGCGCGCTCCCGCACGATCGTGCCCTCGTAGACTCCGCATCCGCCGCCTACGAGCGTCTCGTCTTCGATGATCACCGGCAGGGCCCCGACGGGCTCGAGCACGCCCCCGATCTGGGCGGCGGCCGAGAGGTGCACCCGTTTGCCGATCTGCGCGCACGAGCCGACGAGGGCGTGGCTGTCGATCATGGTGCCCTCGTCCACGTACGCGCCCACATTGACGTACATCGGCGGCATGCAGACCACGCCCGGGGCCACGTACGCGCCGTCGCGGATGCTCGATCCCCCGGGGACGATCCGCACGCCGTCCGCGAGCGTGGTGGGCCGCACCGGGTAGGTGTCCTTGTCGAAGAACTTGAGGGTCGGGTGCGCCGACATGTCGGTGAGCACGCCCATGCGGAACCCGAGGAGGATCCCCTGCTTGACCCACGCGTTGACGCACCACGCCCCGTCCCGCGCCCGCTCGGCGGCGCGGATCTCGCCGCGCGCGAGTGCGGCCCGGAACTCGGCGAACAGCGTGCGCTCGGGCTCGCCGTAGCGCTCCCGCTTCTGGACGGCGAGCGCCTCGACCCGCTCACGCAGCGACATGCGCAGCGCCCGGCATCAGGCCGAGCGCCCCCAGCACGACGCGCAGGCGGGCGCGGGTCTGCTCCTGTACGGGGACCAGCGGCAGCCGGAACCGCTCGTCCAGGAGGCCCATCAGCGCGAGCGCGGCCTTGACCGGCCCCGGGCTCGACTCGATGAAGTTCGCTTCCATCAGGGGGAGCAAGCGGTAGTGCAGGTCGCGGGCCGAGTCCCACTCGCCGGAGAGCGCGCTGTCGGTGAGCCTGACCATCAGATCGGGCGCCTCGTTCGACACCACGGAAACGATTCCGTCGGCGCCCAGAGCGATCAGGGGCAGGGTCACGGCATCGTCACCCGAGAGCACGCGGAACCCCGGCGGGCGGTCGCGCAGGATGGCCATGATCTGGGCCAGATCCCCCGAGGCTTCCTTCACCGCGACGATGTTGTTCGTCTCGCGCGCCAGGGTGAGGGCCGTCGCGGCGGCGATGTTCGACGCCGTGCGACCCGGAACGTTGTACAGGACCACCGGAACGTCCCCCATCGCTTCGGCGACGGCCCGGAAGTGGGCCTGGAGCCCCGCCTGCGTGGGCTTGTTGTAGTACGGGGCCACGACGAGGACCGCGTCGGCGCCGGCGGCTCGAGCCGCGCGGGCCCGCTCGATCGTGGCGGCGGTGGCGTTGCTTCCCACGCCCGCGAGCACCTTCGCTCGCCCTCGGGCCGACTCGACCGTGAGCGCGATCACGCGCTCGTGTTCGACGGGCGTGAGGGTCGCGGCTTCGCCCGTGGTTCCGCAGGGGACGAGCAGTCGCACCCCACCCGAAATCTGCCGCTCGACCAGCGCCCGAAACCGCGCCTCGTGCACGTCGCCGGCGGCGTTGAACGGGGTGACGAGAGCAGTGCCGCAACCGCGCAGCCATTCCAGATGTTCGGTCATCGGACCTTCCTTTCCTTCTCCGGCTCCAGCGCGAGGAGGTCGTGCAGCACGTCCGCGAAGGCATACATACCCCGCCGCCCCACGATCCACCGCGCGGCCAGCAGCGCGCCCGCGGCGAAGCCCGCGCGGGACCGCGCCGTGTGAACCAACAGGATCTGATCGGCGGCGGAGTCGAAGCCGACACGGTGCATCCCCGGGATGTGACCCGCGCGCGTGCTCGCGATCGGCACGCTCGCCCCCCCCGCTCCCCCCGCCCCCCCTTCTCGCCCGAGTCCGTGGGACACGATGGCCTCGAGCGCGAGCGCCGTGCCCGACGGCGTGTCGCGCTTGCGGGCGTGGTGGGCCTCTTCGATGAACGGATCGTACCCGGCGCCGCGGAACAGCTGCGCGGCGCCCGCGACGATGCGGTAGAACAGGTTCACCCCGATCGAGAAATTGGCCCCGTAGATCAGCGCGGCGCCGCGCCTCTCCACCATCTCGCGGACTCCGGCCTCGTCGCGCTGCCAGCCCGTGGTGCCTTCCACCAGGGGGACCCCCGCGGCGGCGGCGGCTTCCACGTGGGCCGGCACGGCGCCGGGCGCGGAAAAATCGATCGCCACGGTGTGGCCGGGAAGGAGCCGCGCGGCCTCGCCGCCGTTGGCAGACGTGACGATGGCGCCGATCTCGTGGCCCGCCGCGCGGGCGCTCTCCTCGAGCACCCGTCCCATCGTCCCGTGACCGAACAAGGCAATCTTCACACCTGGGCCTTCCGCAACGCGAGCGCGTGCACCAGACGGACGTAGGCGTCGACGCCCGCGGCGAGCTCGGCCTCGGAGATCCGCTCGTGTGCGCTGTGCGCGTCGAGGATCGACCCGGGCCCGAGCAGGAGGGGCGTACCCCAGTTCGTGAGGTGAGGGATGTCGGTGGTGAAGCGGACGACGCAGGTCTCGAACCCGGGGACCGTCGCGAGCCGCAGCGGAGGCGCCGCCGTCAGGTAGTCGATCCGGGCCCGGTCCCGAACCGCCCGCTCGAGCAGCGCCTTCACCGGCGGGGCCTCGGTCACGAGCCGGATTTGCAGGTCTGCGTGGGCGTCCGCGGCGACGACATTCGGCCGCGTTCCGCCGGCGATGACGCCGATGTTGACGGTCGTCTCGCCGAAGACCGGGTCGGTCGGCCACGTGGCGCGACGCACGTCCCCCAACACGTCCAGCAGCGCATCGATCGCCGAGCGCCCGTGCTCGGGATAGGCGGAGTGGGCGGGGACACCGGCGGTGTACAGCGTAAGGCGCAGTGAGCCCTTGGAGCCGACGGCGAGCCGATTCTCCGTCGGCTCGCCGTCGATGAGCCAGCGGCATTCCCCCGCCAGCGGGTGCGCATTGGCCGCCCGTGCGCCCATGCTTCCCATTTCTTCGTCCACGACGAACAGCAGCCCGATCCCCTCCACTCCCTCGGCGCGGAGCCGCTCGGCCGCGGCGATCTGCGCCGCCATGATGCCCTTCGCGTCGCAGGCGCCGCGCCCGTACAGGACGCCCTCCGCGATTCGGGCGGGGAGGTGCGGCGGCACCGTGTCGAGGTGGGTGGACAGCACGATCCGCGGCGCCTGATCGGTGGTCGCCAGCACGTTGGGTCGCCCCGGCGCGGCATCGAACAGCTCCACGTGATAACCCAGGTCCGTGAGGTAGGACGCCACGAACCGTGCGACTTGTGCCTCGTCGCCCGATACCGATGGGACGTCCACCAGGTCACACGCCAGCGAGACGAGGTCGGTCACGGAGTCAGCTCACGCGCCGCGGTAGCCTCGTCCAGGTCCACTCGCTCGCGCTCAAAAAGCGCTTCGTGGAGCCGCAGTACGGCTTCCTGCGCTCGGTCCTCGTCCACGACAAAGGTGAGATTGACGCGGGAGGCGCCCTGGGAAATGAGCGAGACGTTGATGTCCGAGATGGTCGCGAACACTCGGGCGGCGATCCCGGGCGTGGTTCGCAGGCCTTCGCCCACCACACAGACAATGGCCCGGCCCGACTCGACCGCCACGGTGCCCAACGGCTGAAGCTCGGCGACAATCGCGGGCAGCGACACCGCGTCTTCCACGGTGAGCGACACGCTCACCTCCGACGTCGTCACCACGTCCACCACCGTCTGGTGACGCTCGAACACCTCGAACAGCCCGCGCAAGAAGCCGTAAGCACCGAGCATCCGGGT
>Ga0209266_1002487_pt1 | contig 11565 bp, 16 predicted proteins | sample GraSoiAngelo_132_FD_185889 | JGI IMG/M metagenome (GOLD analysis project Ga0209266, IMG submission 185889) | Grasslands soil microbial communities from the Angelo Coastal Reserve, California, USA - 14_0929_02_40cm (SPAdes) (version 2) | ecosystem: Environmental > Terrestrial > Soil > Grasslands ...
CGTTCGTAGATTTCCCCGCACTTGACGCAGACGATCGCCTTCTCCCCGGTCGGCAGGACCGTCTTGCGGATGCGGGTCGGCTTGTCGCACTTGTTGCAGACGAGCATCACGTTCGAGTAGTCAAGCGGCGACTCGAAGTCGACGATGCCGCCCTGGATCACCTTGGTGCCGCCCTTCTGCTGGTTGGCCTTCTGGTGGCGCTTCAGCAGGTTGACGCCCTTGACCACGATCTTCGCCTGATCCGGCACCGTGCGGACGACGACGCCCCGCTTGCCACGGTCCTTACCGGACATGACCTGCACCGTGTCGTCTTTATGAATGTCGAGATGCAAACGGCTCATGACCTCTACAACACCTCCGGGGCGAGGGACACGATCTTCATGAAGTTCTTGTCGCGAAGCTCGCGCGCCACCGGGCCGAAGATGCGGGTGCCCCGTGGGTTGTTCTGTGGGCCGAGGATGACGGCGGCGTTCTCGTCGAAGCGGATGGTCGAGCCGTCCAGCCGGCGGAACTCCCGGGACGTGCGGACCACCACGGCCTTGACGACTTCGCTCTTCTTCACCTGGCCGCCGGGCGTCGCGATGGTGACGGCCGCGGTGATGACGTCGCCGATGGAGGCGTACTTGCGGTAATGCCCGCCCATGACCCGGATACACAGGATTTCGCGCGCTCCCGTGTTGTCCGCCACCTTCAACCGCGACTCTTGCTGGACCATAACGACGGCTATTTCGCCTTCTCCACAATGGCGACGACCCGCCAGCGCTTGTCGTGGGACAGCGGCCGGGTCTCCATGATCCGGACGCGATCGCCAACCTTGCACTGGTTCTGCTCGTCGTGGGCTTTGAACCTCGTCGACTGCTTGATGTGTTTCTTGTAGCGGGGATGCTCCTTGAGCGTCTGCACCCGCACCACCACGGTCTTGTCCATCTTGTCGCCGATGACCGTTCCGGTGCGGGTCTTGCGCATGGCTCGGTCGCTCACGGTTTGCTCGTCAGCCATCAGCTCTCCTCACTCGCGGGCCGGCGCCCCCGCCGGGCCCTGGTCTGCGGTTCCACGGAGGCCGCGACCGGCTGGGCATTGAATTCCTTGAGATGGATCTCGGTCAGAATCTGGGCCAGGTCGTGGCGCACGTGCCGGATCTGGCGATGGTTCTGCAGCTGGCCGGTTGCCATCTGGAAGCGCAGGTTGAACAGCTCCTGACGGGAATCCTTCAGCTTCTTCTGCAGGTCGGGCATGGAAAGGCCCTGGAGATCCTTCATCTTCATTTCTTCCCACCACCCTTCGCCGGCTTCGCCGGAGCTGCCGCTGCTTTCGGAGCGGACGGCGCCTTGGGGGCGGCACCCGGCGCGGCTTTCATCGTGGGCGCGGCGCCTGGCGCCGCCTTCCCTCCCCGGGGAGCCGGGGCAGCAGGGCCCACCGGGGCGGCCGCGCCGGGGGCAAGACCTTCCAGGCCTTCACCCGGTTTCACCTCGGCCGGGCCCTTGATCTTGATATCGGCCGCGGCCTTCACCCCGGACTTGATGCCGAGCGTGCGCGTCTTCATGGGCAGCTTGTAGGCCGCCAGCTGGAAAGCACGTTTGGCCATCTCCGGCGTGACACCGCCCATCTCGAAGAGGACGCGGCCCGGCTTGATGACCGCGACCCAGCCCTCGGGCGCGCCCTTGCCACTGCCCATCCGGGTTTCGGCCGGCTTCTTCGTGACCGACTTATCAGGAAAGACCCGGATGAACACCTGGCCGCCGCGGCGGACAAACCGTGTCATGACGCGGCGGGCGGCTTCGATCTGCCGGTTCGACATCCAGGCGGCTTCGGAGGCCTGCAGGCCGAACTCGCCAAAGGCCAGGTCGTTGCCCTGGGTGGCCACCCCGGTACGGCGGCCCCGGTGGACCTTTCGATACTTGACGCGGGCTGGAAGCAGCATCCCTATTCCTTCTTCTTTGGCGCGCGGGCGCGCGGTGTTTTCGGTACGGTGGTCTTCTCTCCGGCAGTCGTGGTCTTCGCGCGGGTGGTGCGCTTGGGTTTCTCGCCACCGTCGGCCGTGGTGGTCGCCTTCGGGGTGCGGGTGCGCTTCGGCTTGGCGGCCGGGGCCTCGGTCGCGGGGCCCGCGGTGACCGGAGGCGCCACAGGCTCGGGCGCGGCAGGCGCGGCGACCGTTTGCTGGACCAGCTCGGCCAGCGGCGTGGGCGCCGCGCCGAGGGCGGCGCCCACCGGCACGCCGCTCTCCACCGGCTCCTCAACCGCGGCCTGCGGCTTCGGCGGCGCCTCGGTCGGGAAGTTACCGGTATAGACCCAGGCGGAAACGCCGATCCGGCCAAACGTGGTCCTCGCCTCGGTCTGGCCGAAATCGATGTCGGCCTTGAGCGTGTGGAGCGGCACCCGCCCCTCGCGGTTCCATTCGACCCGGGCCATCTCGGAACCGCCGAGGCGGCCCTTGACCCGGATCTTCACGCCCTGGGCCCCGGCCCGCATGGTCTTCATCAACGACTGCTTGATGGCCCGCCGAAAGGCGATCCGTTTCTCCAGCTGGGCGGCGACGTTCTCCGCCACCAGCTGCGCGCTGAGCTCCGGCTTCTTGATCTCCTGGATCGTCACCCGAACCCGCTTCCCGGTGATCTTCTCCAGCTCGTCGCGAAGCTGATCGACGCTGGTCCCGCCTTTGCCGATGACGATGCCCGGCTTCGCGGTGTGAAGCGTGATGGTCAGCGCTGATGAGGAGCGCTCGGTCTCGATGCGTGCCACGCCGGCATTTTTCAGGCGGGTCATCAGCATCCGCCGCAGGCGGACGTCTTCCAGAAGCAAGGGCTTGAACTCCTTGTCCGGAGCGAACCACTTGGCCTCCCAGTTGCGGTAGACGCCGAGTCGGAACCCGTTCGGGTGAACTTTATGACCCATCTACTTTGATTTCTTCTCCTTGGTGTCCTTCTTTGGCTCGCCCTTCTTCTTGCTCTCGGTCTTCTTGACCTCGCCCTTCCTGGCCTCACCCTTCTTGGCGTCGGCCTTCTTGACGTCGGCCCCGGCCGGCCCCGCCTCAGCCTTCGCGGTCGTCGCCTTCGCCTTGGCGGGGCGCGCGGGCGCCTCGACCTCGTCGGACTCGGTGGTGGCCGGCTGGCTGGCGGCAGCGGCGCGGGCGGCGGCGGCCGCCGCCGGCGTCGGCGCAGGCCGCACGGTGGGCTGGGGCGCGCGTGGCAGGGCCGCGGTGCGGCGCCGCACCACCCCGGGTCGGTCTTCGACCACGGCGGTGATGTGGCTGGTCCGCTTGAAGATGCTGAACAGCCGTCCCATGGCGCGCGGCTGGCCGCGCTTCAGCATCGGCCCGGGCTCCACCCGGATCTCCTTGATCACCAGGTCATCCCGGACCAGGTTGAAATTGTTCTCGGCATTGGCCTGCGCCGAGCGGATCACCTTGGCGACATCGCGTGCCGCCGACTTCGGCATGAACGAGCACGCGACCAGCGCTTCGCTGACCGGCAGGTTGCGCAGCGTCTGCGCGACCAGTCGCACTTTCCGGGGTGATGTCCTGACCCACTTGGCCTTTGCTTGCACTTCCATGGCTATTTGAGGGTGGTGGATTTCTCCGTGTGATGTCCGTGGGCACGGAAGCGTCTCGTGGGCGCGAACTCACCCAACAGGTGCCCGACCATGTTCTCGGTGATGAAGATCGGCACGTGCTTCTTCCCGTCGTGGATCGCGAGCGTATGCCCCACCATCTCGGGGAAGACGCTCGAGTCCCGCGACCAGGTCTTGATCACTTTCTTCTCTTTCTGCTGATTCATCGCCGCCACTTTTTTCATCAGCGACGGATGAACGAACGGTCCTTTTTTCGTTGAACGTGACATGTGTTAGCCCTTACTCTTCCGCTTGGGTGGCCGGCGTCGAACGATCATGTTCCTGGTTTTCTTGTTGCGCCGCGTCCGGTAGCCGAGGGTCGGCTTGCCCCAGGGCGTCTGCGGATGGCCGCCGGCGCCGGATCGGCCTTCCCCACCACCATGCGGATGGTCGAATGGGTTCATCGACATGCCGCGTACCGCGGGACGCTTGCCCCGCCAGCGGCTCTTACCGGCCTTGCCGACGTTCTCGTTCTCGTGCTCGACATTGCCGATCTGCCCCACGGTCGCGTAGCAGATGACTGCGACCCGCCGGACCTCGCCCGATGGCATCCGGATCTGCGCGTAGTCGCCCTCGCGAGCCAGTAACTGTGCCGACATCCCGGCCGAGCGAACCACCTGGCCGCCGCGTCCGGGCTTGAGCTCGATGTTGTGGACCGTGCTGCCGACCGGAATGTTGGCCAGCGGGAGCGCGTTGCCGGGTTTGATGTCGGCTTCGGGCCCGCTCGAGACCCGATCGCCAACCGTCAGGCCGACCGGGGCCAGGATGTAGCGCTTCTCGCCGTCGGCGTAGGTCAGCAGCGCGATCCGGGCGCTGCGGTTCGGGTCGTACTCTACGGCGCTAACGGTTGCCGGGATATTCAGCTTGTTGCGCTTGAAGTCGATGATGCGATAGAGCTTGCGGTGGCCCCCACCCTGGTGGCGGACGGTGATCCTTCTTACCGCGCGTGAGGTCCTCGAACGCGCTGACCGACATGAAGCGGCGGCCGGGCGAGGTGGGACGGTACTTCCTGAGTGGCATCAGACGCCCTGGAACATGCTTTCGATCTTCTGTCCTTCCGCGAGCGTCACGACGGCTTTCTTCCAGTTCGGCTGAAAGCCATGGGTGCGGCCCCGCCGGCGCTCCTTGCCGCGCACGTGCATCGTGTTCACGCTGACGACCTCTACCTTGAAGGCGTCGGCGATGGCCAGCGCGATCTCGGTCTTGGTCGCCTTTGGGTGCACCCGAAACAGGTACTTGCCGGTCGCCATCGCGGCGTAGCTCTTCTCACTGATCAAGGGGCGTTGCACCACTTGCACGGCTTCTTTCATGTCAGCCACTCCTCCACCTGGGTCAGCGCCGATCGGGTGAAGACCACGGTATCGGCCGTCAGCACGTCGCTCGGGTTGAGATTGGTGCCCAGGATGGTCTTGATGCCGGCCAGGTTCCGGGTGGATTTCTCCAGCATCAGGTCGTGCTCCGGGATGACGAACAGGACGCGGGCGCCGGCACCCAGCTGCTCGAAGAGCTCGGCCACCACCCGCGTCTTGGGCGCATCCAGCGCGATCTCCTCGACGACGCGGACGGCGCCGTCCTGCGACTTCACGGAAAGCGCGGCGCGCAACGCGAGCCGCCGCTGCTTGCGCGGCATCTTCTGCTCGTAGCTGCGCGGGTGCGGACCGAAGACCACGCCACCGTGGCGCCACTGGGGCGCCCGGGTGCTGCCCTGGCGGGCCCGCCCGGTCCCCTTCTGTTTCCACGGCTTCTTGCCGCCGCCGGAAACCTCGCCCCGGGTCTTCGTCTGGTGGGTGCCCTGGCGCTCGTTGGCGTGCTGCCGCAGGACCGCCTGGTGCAGCACCGCCTCGTTGACCGGCGCGTTGAAGACCGCCTCCGGCAGTTCAACCTGACCGCTCTCCTTTCCGTCACGGTCGTAGACCGTGACCGACAAGGGGTTCGGCGTCGCCACTATTTCTTCCCCTTCGGCTGCCGGGCCGAGTCACGGACCAGCACGACACTGTTCTTGTGGCCAGGGACGTCGCCGTTGACCAGCAACAGGTTGCGGTCGAGGTCGACCCGAACCACTTTGAGGTGCATGGTCGTCCGCTGCGCGTTCCCCAGCTGGCCGGCCATGCGCATCCCTTTGTAGACGCGCGACGGCGTGGAGGAAGACCCGATCGATCCGGGCTGCTTGATGTTGTGCGAGCCGTGCGTCACCGGGCCCCGGCCGAAATGGTGCCGCTTGTGCTGGCCGGAGAATCCCTTGCCCTTGGTGGTCCCGGTCACGTCGACCAGTTCGCCCGCCGCGAACAGATCCGCTTTGAGGGCCTGGCCAACCGTATAGGCGGCGTCGGCCTTGAGCCGGACCTCCTTGAGGTGGCGATGGGCCTTGACCCCCGCCTTCTTGAAATGACCGGCGATGGCCCTGGTCAGCTTCTTCTCCTCGACCTCGCCGAAGCCGAGCTGGACCGCGCCGTAGCCGTCCTTCTGGACGGCTCGCAGGCCAACCACGGTGCAGGGGCCGGCCTCGAGAACGGTGACCGGCAGGAGCTCACCCTTCTCGGTGAACACCTGGGTCATCCCGATCTTCTTGGCCAGCAATCCCTTCGTCGCCACGGCTAGAGCTTGATCTCGATGTTGACGCCGGACGGCAGGTTGAGCCGCATCAGCGCGTCAACAACTTTCGGATTTGGGTCCAGGATGTCGATGATCCGCTTGTGGGTCCGCATCTCGAACTGCTCGCGCGAGTCCTTGTCGATGAACGGTGAGCGGATCACCGTCCAGCGATTGATCTCGGTGGGCAGCGGGATGGGTCCGGCCGTCGATGCGTTGGTCCGCCGTGCGGTGTCCACGATTTTGTCCGCGGCCTGATCGAGGACGCGGTGGTCGTAGGCCTTCAGCCGGATGCGGATCTTCTGAGCCAATGCCTTACTTGATCACCTTGGTGGCCACGCCGGAGCCCACCGTGCGACCACCTTCACGGATGGCGAAACGCATCTTCTCCTCGACGGCGATCGGGGTGATGAGCTTGATCTTCATGCTGATGTTGTCGCCGGGCATCACCATCTCGGTGCCCTCGGGCAGCTCGACCTCGCCGGTCACGTCCGTGGTCCGCACGTAGAACTGCGGGCGGTAGCCCTTGAAGAACGGCGTGTGACGACCGCCTTCCTCCTTGGTCAGGACGTACACCTGTGAATCGAACTCGGTGTGCGGCTTGATCGAACCGGGCTTGGCCAGCACCTGGCCGCGCTCGACCTCCTCACGCTTGATGCCGCGCAGCAGGCAGCCGACGTTGTCGCCCGCCTGGCCGGAATCCAGCAGCTTGTGGAACATCTCGACGCCCGTGACCACAGTCTTGCGCGTGTCGTTGATGCCGACCATCTCGACCTCTTCGTTGATCTTGACCTGGCCGCGCTCGATCCGCCCGGTGACGACCGTGCCACGACCTTCGATCGAGAAGACGTCTTCGATCGGCATCAAAAACGGCTTGTCGAGCGCGCGCTCGGGTACGGGGATGTAGGTGTCGACCGCGTCCATCAGCTTCGTGATCGAGTCTTCCCACTGGGCGTCGCCCTCGAGCGCCTTGAGCGCCGAGACCTTGACCACCGGGATGTCGTCTCCAGGAAACTCGTATTTCGACAGCAGTTCGCGAACCTCGAGCTCGACCAGCTCCAGGATTTCCGGGTCGTCGACCGCGTCGACCTTATTGAGCGCGACGACGATCCGCGGCACGCCGACCTGGCGCGCCAGCAAGATATGCTCGCGCGTCTGCGGCATGGGGCCGTCGGTCGCCGCCACGACCAGGATTGCGCCGTCCATCTGGGCGGCGCCGGTGATCATATTCTTGATGTAGTCCGCGTGGCCCGGGCAGTCGACGTGCGCGTAATGACGCTTCTCCGTCTCGTACTCGACATGCGCGGTCGCGATCGTGATGCCGCGGGCCTTCTCCTCGGGGGCGTTGTCGATCGAGTCGAAGGAGCGGAATTCAGCGAATCCCTTCTTTGACAGGACCTTGGTGATGGCCGCGGTCAGGGTGGTCTTGCCATGGTCGATGTGACCGATGGTCCCCACGTTCACGTGCGGCTTGGTGCGCTCGTACTTCTTCTTCGCCATTGTTACTCCTTCTTCGAATCCTCCTTAGGCTCTCGACTTCGCAACGATTTCTTCCGCGATCGACTTCGGGACTTCCTGGTAGTGATGAAACTCCATGCTGTAGACGGCGCGACCCTGGGTCTTGGACCGCAGGTCGGTGGCATAGCCGAACATGTTGCCCAGTGGCACGTAGGCGCGGACCACCTGCATGGTCGCCCGCCCTTCCATGCCCAGGATCTGGCCACGGCGCGAGCTGAGATCGCCGAGGATCTCACCCATGAATTCCTCGGGCATGACGACCTCGACCTTCATGATCGGCTCGAGCAGCGCGGGCTGGCCCTTGCGCATGCCGTCCTTGGCAGCCATCGATCCGGCGATGGTGAAGGCCATCTCCGACGAGTCGACTTCGTGGTACGAGCCGTCCACCAGGGTGGCCTTGACATCCACCACCGGGAAGCCCGCCAGCACGCCGCTGTTGAGGGCCTCGATGATGCCCTTCTCCACGGGGGAGTGGTACTCCTTCGGGATCGAGCCGCCCACGATCTTGTTGACGAACTCGAAGCCCTTGCCCGCCTCGTTCGGCTCGATATCGATCTCGGCGTGGCCGTACTGGCCGCGCCCGCCCGACTGCCGCACGAACCGGCCGACGCCGTGGGCCTTGCGCTTGATCGTTTCCCGATAGGCTACCTGGGGCTTGCCGACGTTGGCGTCGACGGCGAACTCCCGCAGCATCCGGTCGACGATGATCTCGAGGTGCAGCTCGCCCATCCCCGAGATGATGGTCTGGGCGGTCTCCTCGTCCGTGCGGACCTTGAAGGTGGGGTCCTCCTCGGCCAGCTTGGCCAGCGCCTGCCCCATCTTCTCCTGGTCGACCTTGGTCCGCGGCTCGATGGCCACGCTGATGACCGGCTCCGGGAACACGATCGACTCCAGCACGATCGGATTGTTCTCGTCCGCCAGGGTATCGCCGGTGGTGGTCTGCTTCAGCCCGATGGCCGCGGCGATGTCGCCGGCGTAGACCTCGGGAATCTCCTCCCGATGGTTGGCGTGCATCTGCAGGATGCGGCCAACCCGCTCCTTGGTGCCGCGGGTCGCGTTCCAGACGTAGGAGCCGGACTTGAGCGTGCCGGCATAGACCCGGAAAAACGTCAGCTTGCCGACGTAGGGGTCGGTCGCGATCTTGAAGGCGAGCCCGGCGAAGGGCTGGTTGTCGGCGGGCTTGCGCCGCTCCGGGACGTTGCTCTTCGGATTGATGCCTTCGACGCCCAGCTTGTCCAGCGGTGAGGGCAGGAAGTCGACGATGGCATCCAGCATCGGCTGCACACCGCGGTTGCGCAGGGCGGCGCCCGCCAGCACCGGGACCAGCCGGTTCGAGATGGTGCCCTTGCGGATGGCGGCCACGATCTCCGGACCGCTGATCGGCTTGTCCTCGAGGTACTTCTGGAGCAGCTCATCGTCGAACTCGGCGACCGCCTCGACCAGCTGCTTGTGGTACAGCTCGACCTGGTCGCGCATCGCCTCCGGCACCTCCTCGGTCTCGATGGTGGTGCCGAGGTCGTCGGTATAGGTGATCGCAACCTTATTAATAAGGTCGACCACGCCTTCGAACGACTCCTCGCTGCCGATCGGGAGCTGAATCGGGACGGCGTTCGCCCCCAGCCGCTCACGGATCGACTTCCAGGAACCGAAGAAGTCGGCCCCCAGCCGGTCCATCTTGTTGATGAAGGCGATCCGGGGCACTTCGTAGCGGTCGGCCTGGCGCCAGACCGTCTCCGACTGGGGCTCGACCCCGGCAACGGCGTCGAAGACCGCCACCGCGCCGTCGAGGACGCGCAGGCTTCGCTCGACCTCGACCGTAAAGTCTACGTGTCCGGGTGTGTCGATAATATTGATCCGGTGGCCGCGCCAGTTCGCCACGGTGGCCGCCGAGGTGATCGTGATCCCCCGCTCCTGCTCCTGGACCATCCAGTCCATCGTCGCCGCGCCGTCGTGCACCTCGCCCATCTTGTGGATCCGGCCCGCATAGAAGAGGATGCGCTCGGTCGTGGTCGTCTTCCCGGCATCGATGTGAGCCATGATGCCGATGTTCCGAACCTTGTCGAGCGGATAACTCCGAGCCATTTTTGTCTCTGCCACGTCTCTCCTAATACCGGAAATGACTGAAGGCCTTGTTGCTCTCAGCCATCTTGTGCGTCTCTTCCCGCCGCTTGATCGTAGCCCCCACCCCGTTAGCGGCGTCCAGGAGCTCTCCGGCGAGCTTCTCCTGCATACTCTTCCCAGATCGGGCCCGGGCGTAACGTACGATCCAGCGCCGGGCCAGCGCCGAGCGGCGGTCCGGCCGGATCTCGACCGGCACCTGGTAGGTGGCGCCGCCGATCCGGCGGGGCTTGACCTCCAGAACCGGGGTGGCGTTCTTCAGGGCGGCGTCGAAGACCTCGATCGGGTCCTTCTTCGCCACCTTGCGGATGCGGTCCAGCGAGCCGTAGACCACCCGCTCCGCAGTGCTCCGCTTCCCCCGCTGCATCACGACGTTGACGAACTTCGCTACGCCCTCGTGTGTGTAGATTGGGTCAGGCAGGATGACGCGTTTTTGAATACGTGGACGCCGCGGCATGTCAGGCCTTCTTTGCCTTCTCGCGCTTGGCGCCGTACTTCGAGCGGCCCTGCTTGCGCCCCTTGGCGCCGGCCGTATCGAGGGTGCCGCGGACCACGTGGTAGCGGACACCGGGCAGGTCTTTGACGCGGCCGCCGCGGATCAGGACCACCGAGTGCTCCTGCAGGTTGTGACCGATGCCCGGGATGTAGGCGGTCACCTCCTGGCGGGAGGTTAGCCGGACCCTGGCCACCTTCCGGAGCGCCGAGTTCGGCTTCTTCGGCGTGGTGGTGTAGACGCGCACGCAGACGCCCCGCCGCTGCGGGGAGCCCTGCAGCGCCGGTGCCTTCGTCTTCTTCACCAGCGGCTTGCGGCCGTATCGGATCAGCTGTGAGATGGTGGGCATGACTTAACCTCGCCCGATTTTCGGGCGCGAACGCGTATTCTACGGCCGATTCGACTCCGCTGTCAAATTGCCCGGGCTAAAACGGCTTGAGGATCATCAGCCAGAGCAGGACGACGAAGGCGACGACGCCCAGGGCGCTGATCGGGCCTGGCCGGGTGCTTGCGGCCACCTTGCGGATCACGTCGGGCGTCTCCGCCACCGGCCCCCGGTGGCGCCGCTCCCTGGCTTCGCCCCGCAGCGGGTTGTACTGCTGCCCGAGGACGTTCATCAGGATGATCGTGATTACCAGCACGATGATGGCCGTCCAGATCCATTTGAATCGCCACCACTCCCCGGCGAACCCGGCAGCTATCCCGGTCAGGAGGACCAGGACCAGGAACGGGTACATCACCCGGGTCGACAGGGTCGAGAGCACGACCAGCGAACGGATCGAATCCGGGGACGTCTCCCGGCGCAGGCGCAGCCCCATCGACGCGGAGGCGCCGTGGGCGAGAACGAAGCCAATCACCGAGGTGACGTGCAGGAAGACGAGCCAGGCGTACGGCATGGATCTGCCGATTATGCTGCAGCCGCGCTGCTGGCGGGCGAACTCGAATCGAGTCGGCCGGCGGCCTCTGGCTGCTCGGCCCGCTTCGCCGCGCCAGCCAGGATCAGCAGGAAGACGAGCATCGCCAGGTGGCTGTCGTTGAGATATCGGCTGGCGAGCAGGGCGCCCACTGTGCTCCAGGCGCCGACCGCCAGGATGCTGGCCGCGGAGCTCTCCCGCCAGAGGCGGGGCAGACCGCCAGCCAGGATGGGGAGGGCGATGGCCGCTTGCAGGAGACCGAACGGGAAGTACGCGTTCGGCCCCGGGAGGAGGTGCAGGACCACCATCAGCTCGGCGATGCCGAAG
>Ga0209266_1002490_pt1 | contig 11546 bp, 7 predicted proteins | sample GraSoiAngelo_132_FD_185889 | JGI IMG/M metagenome (GOLD analysis project Ga0209266, IMG submission 185889) | Grasslands soil microbial communities from the Angelo Coastal Reserve, California, USA - 14_0929_02_40cm (SPAdes) (version 2) | ecosystem: Environmental > Terrestrial > Soil > Grasslands ...
GAGACCGATCGTGCCGGCGCCGAAGCGGAGCAGGTAGAGGCGCCGGAGCGAGAGGAACCAGGCGGGGGCGGCGAGCGCGGCCCCGTACCAGGCGAACCGATCGGCACGGAAGCGGGCGCCGGCGAGGAACGGCCAGGTGGTGAAGAGGAGCACGGCGGCCCCCTGCAGGAGAAGCGGCGTGATCTCGCCGGGCCCGCGCAACGCCCACGTCCAGCCCCACTGCGCGAACGCGGTGGCGAGCGCGGCCCCGAGCACCCCCGGACCGAAGCCCAGGCGCGTCGCGCTGAGCGCGACCAGCACGCCGAGGGCGAGCGTCGTGCCATGGAACAGCCAGAGCGGCGGGAGCGGCGCGCCCGGCACGGGCACGCGCGCGAGGAGCAGCAGCGCGGCCAGCCCGGCGGCCCCGTACTCGGCCATGCGGCGGGCCTCGGGCGCGCGGCGCGCGAGCGCGACCACCTGGAAGGCGAGCGCCGCGCCGAGCAGGACGGCGAAGTACACCCACGGCGGCGGAAATCCGAGCTGCCGGCCGTGGACGCTCTCGACCTCCGCGAGCGCGACGCCCATCCCGAACGCCGCCACGAGGTGCAGGAACTCCCGCGAGGGGAAGGTCGCGTGCCGGATGAGGAGAACCGCGAGCCCGGCCGAGCCGGCGAGCCACGGCCACGGCTGCGCCAGCGACGTGCTGGCCGACCCGACGATCAGGAGCACGAAGAAGCCGAGGCTCGCGAAGATGGCGGCCGGCGCGGGGCTGCCGACGCCGCCCGGCTCGTGCTCCCACTCGACGAAGACGTGGAACGTGAGCGCGAGGACCACGCACCAGAGCGCCGCCTCCCACGCGAGCCCTGCCCCCACCGCGCGCGTGAAGAGCCACGCGCCCAGGATAGCGACCGTCGCCGCGGCCGCGCCGAGCCCGATGCGGTAGGTGCGCTGCACCCGCGTGATCCAGCCGGCGGCGGCCGAGAGCGGGACGAGCAGGATGCCGTACGGATGGAAGTGCAAGCCCAGGCGCGTGCGGCTCGCGAAGTAGAGCACGAAGGCGAAGGGCACGAGCACGCCGCCGGCCTGGGCGATGAGCCATTCGAGGTCGGTTTCCTCGCCGCCGGCGAGCCGCGGCGCCACGGCGAAGAGGAGGGCGAACGCGCCCAGGATGGCGAGCCCGAGCAGCAGGCGGTCCGGCCCCATGCGCGTCCCGATCCAGAGCGCCTGGTAGAAGACGGTGCCCGCCAGGCTGAGCAGCGCGAGCACGGGCCAGCGCCGCTGCCGCGCCAGGTAGAGGAGCCCGGTGTCGAGGAGGAGGACATAGCCGAAGAGGCCGATGGGCCGATCCGCGCCGGTCGAGAGCAGGAGCGGCGTCAAGAAGCCGCCCACCAGACCGAGCGACGCGATCACCTGCGACCCGTGCCGCCAGGAGAGGATGCAGCCGCTGGCGGTCACGGCGACCATCAGCACGAACGCAACCGGTATGGGCACGAGGCTGTAGCGGATGCTCGCGGCCCAGAACGCGGCGTAGAGGACGACCATGCCGGCGCCGGCGAGCGCGTCTGCCGTGCGCGCGTACCGCCGGCGGAGCGTCCACTCCGAGCCGGCAATGGAGGCGACGCCGACCACGGTGCCGAGCACGACGCGCAGCCAGGGCGGGATCAGCCCGTGCTCGATCGAGTACTTGAAGAAGAGAAGCCCGGCCAGGGCGAGGGCGACGCCGCCGAGCCCCGCCGCCGCGCGGACACCGAAGAGCTGCTCCCAGTCGATCTCCACGCGCGGCGCGGAGACGGGCGGCGGGACGGCGGGCCGCGGGGCGCCCGCCGGCGGCGGAGGCGGGGCCGCGGGGCGCTCGCGGAACGGCGGAGCGGCCGCCTGCGGCGGCACCGTCTCGGGCGCTGCCACGGGTGCCCGCGCCGGCTCCCGCTTCTCGGCGTGCTCGGGCGCCGCTTCCCGCGCCCGGAGCAGCGCGCGCAGCTGCTGCACCTCGCGCTCGAGCGCGGCGATGCGCTCCGCCAACGAGCCGCCCGTGGCGGTGCGGGCGATGGCGACGACCGCCAGGACGAGCGCTACGACACAGACCAGCCCGAGCATGCCGCCGGTCAGCTCATCGCCACGGCTCGACCAGGATCTTCGCGTGCGCGTCGGGGCGCGCGAGCGCCTCGAACGCGCCCGGCACGCCGTCCACCCCCACCCGTCCCGTCACCATCGGCGCGACGGGGATGCTCCCCTCGGCGATTGAAGCGAGCGTGCCCGCGAACTCCTCTGGCGTGTAGCCGAGCACGAACTGCAGCGACAGCTCCTTGTTGATGCCGTGCATGGGGCGGATGCGATCGTCCTCCATGCACACGCCGGCGACCACGACCCGCGCCTCGCGCGGCGCGTCGCGCATGAGCTGGTGGAGGAGCCCGGGCACGCCGACGCACTCGAAGAGGACGGCCGGGCGCGCGCCGGCGGCGGCCTGCCAGGCCTCGATCGGGCGCTGCCGCGCCGGATCGACGACCACATGCGCGCCCATGCGCTCGGCGAGCGCGCGCCGGGCGGGCGAGAAGTCGGCGGCGACGATGGGGCCGGCACCGCGCAGCCGGAGCGCCGCGATCACGGCCAGGCCGACGGGCCCACAGCCGATGACGAGCGGCGCATCCCCCGCCTCGAGCCGCGCCTTGGCGACCGCGTGCACGCCGACCGCCATCGGCTCGGTGAGCGCGGCGTCCTCGGTCGCGAGCCCGTCCGGCACCGGAAGTGCGAAGAGCTCCGAGAGCACCATCAGCTCGCCGTAGCCGCCGGGGTAGTCGTTCGAGTAGCCGATCGCCTGCACGCCGCTCGCGTCCGCGGTGAGCGGCATCGAGACGACCCGCGTCCCGCGCCCGAGCGCGCGCTGCGTATGCGGCCCGAAGTCGAGCACCTCGGCGCAGAACTCGTGCCCCATGACCACGTCGCGCGCCGGGTCGAGCGTGAACGGCACGCCCGACTCGCGCGCCGCCTCGACCATCCTGGGCGCGTGCCGGAGCGCGTGCAGGTCGGAGCCGCAGATGCCGCAGGCGAGCGTGCGGACGAGGATCTCGCCCGGACCTGGCACCGGATCGGGGAGCGTGTCCACCAGCAGGCGCGCGTCCCGCATCACCGCGGCGCGCATCACGGGGTCTCCCTCATTCGCCGCCTCGAAATAGCACGCGGACGCCGCCGAGGACACCGCGGCCGAGACAGGCTCGCCCGGCACAGCGGGCGCGTCTTTCAACCCGATCAGGTCGCATGATAGCCTTCCGGCCGGGGGGGCGGGGCGATGATGAGGAGGAAAGCCTTCATACTGGCGGCTCTCGCGGCCGCCTTGCCGGTCCGGGTGGAGGCCGCCGCGACACTCGCCGTCACGAGCGTCGATCGGTCGCATCCGGGTGTCGTGCACATCGCCGTCCGCTACCGCGGCGGCCGGACGCCGAGCTTCCGCCTGACGCCGACCTGCGGCAGCGGCGCGCCCGGCGAGTGGGTCGTCGCCTCGACGCTCCGCGTCGTGCCGGCGCGCAGGCGCGCCCTCCTCGAGCTGCGCGACGACGACCTCGCCGGGCTCGGCGACCGTCGCGTCCCCTGCCCGGCGCGCGCGCTCACCGTCGAGATGCTCGAGGGCAGCCGCGTGGTCGCGAGGGCCGAGGTCCCGATCGACGTTCCGGCGCCGCGCGCCCTGACCGCTCCGCCGCCAGCGCCGCCCGAACCCGCCATGCCGCAACTCGGCCTGGTCGGCATGAAGCTCCGTGGGCCGCAGACGAAAATGACCGAGGCCGGCATCACCTGGTCGCTGACCGATCGCGTGACGTTGAACCTGAGCTACGAGCGGACGGCATACGCACCGCTGATGCCCCGCGACCACGACGACGGCATCGTGACGGGCGTCAAACTCGGCTTCTGACGCCCCGGCGCGGCCGGGGAACGCCGCCGCCGCGACCTCCGCAGGCCCGCGCGCGCGTGCGGCCTCTAGTACCCGGCCGCGACCAGCACCCGCTCGAGCTGCGCCTCCGTCGACCCGTAGTGCTGCTCCGGCGTCTTCGCCCATGCGCGCCGTGTCGACGACCGTGGAGGCCCGGCGTTTGAGATCGCGGGTACCGGGTGGGTATGAGGGACGATTCCGCCATGACCCGCACGGAGCGCACCTTCTACCTGCTCTTCGGCAGCTACAGCCTGGCGCAGTTCTTCCTGGCGCCGGTCTACCCGCTGTTCCTGCTGAGCCGCGGGCTCGACTTTCTCCAGATCAACCTGATCCTGGCCATCTACCTGATCACGATCTTCGTCTTCGAGGTGCCGACGGGCGCGCTCGCCGACGTCGCCGGGCGCAGATTCTCCTTCGTGCTCGGCTGCGCGACGCGGACGGCTGCCTTCGTCCTCTACTCGCGCGCGCGCGGCTTCGCCGACTGCGTTCCGTACGAGTTCATCGACGCCGTCGGCACCACGCTGGTGAGCGGCGCGCTCGAAGCCTGGGCCGTGGACGGCGTCCAGGCGGAAGGGGACGGACGGCGAATCGAGGGCCTGTTCGCGCGCGCCAACGTCATCGGGCGGACGTTCCTCATGGTGGGCGCCGTCGGCTGCGGCTACCTGGCCGAGCGCGACCTTCGCTATCCCTGGCTCGCCGCCGCGGCCATGTTCGCGGCGACGGGCCTCGCCGGAACCGCGCTGATGCACGAGACGCGGCGCCCTTCGCGGGTGACCCGCACGCGCCGCTCCGTCGGGCGAACGGTGACCGACGGCCTCGGCCTCGTGCGCCGCTCGCCCGTGCTGCTGCTCCTCTGCGCGCTCGCGCTCGGCTCCGCCTTCGCCGCCTTCCCGATCCACATGTACTGGCAGCCGCGCCTCCAGGAGCTCGCCGGCGAGCGCCTCCGCGTGATGGGATGGATCGTCGCGCTCCTCGCCCTCGCGTCGATGGCCGGCAGCGCGCTCGTGCCACACGTCGTGCGGCGCTTCGCGCGCGAGTCCGTACTCTTCGCTGCGATGCTGTGGCGCGGGGCGACGGTGGCGATGCTGGCCGGGGCGGCGACCCTGTCGCCGGCGCTCGCGGGCCTCCTCCTGCAGGAGACGGCCTTCGGCGTGATCGACCCGGTCGCTGCGGCGTGGACCAACGAGCACGTCGCGTCGGACGAGCGCGCGACCGTCATCTCCGTGCGCTCGGCGTCCATGACGTTCGGCGGCGCGCTGGGGCTCGTGGCGATCGGACTCGTGGCGCGCGCGTTCGGGCTGCGCGTGGCGATGGGCGTGTCGGCGGCAGTGTTCGTGCTCGTCGCGCCGGGGTTCGTGCTGCTCGGGCGGGCGGCGCGGCGGGTGGTGGTCGCGGAGCCGGCGGCCGAGGTGGTCCCGGTGGTGGCGACGAAGGTGAGCCCGACGGCGCTGGGGTGATCTACGGTGCTCAGCCCGGTCTGGGGTTGCAGGGCAACATCCTCGCGCGACCTTGCATACTTTTACTGGTCGGAACGATCACCGTGCGACGGGACTTGATCGTAACCCGAGCATTCCTCGACCGGAAGCCGCGGATAGCGCTCGAAGCGCACGTCCGTCTCAGCCCGCCGGCACCGCCAGAACTCGCTCCCGCGCGCGTTCCGCTGCACGCACGCGTGGCGGCACTCGGCGCAGAGCCCGACGTCCGGCCGCTTCATCGTCCCGCGCGGAACTCCGCGTACTCCACCATCGCGCGCAGCGCCGCGACGGCCCGGTGCGCGCTCGGGTAGCAGACGCGCCCGCCCTCGCGCACCGCGAGGGGGCCGGCGTTGCCGTAGGTGCGGTCGGCGTAGACGAGCTCGGTCGCGACCAGCACGGGCTTCCCGTGCCGCTCGGACGCTTCGCGGGCGGCCTCGGCGTAGCGGCGGTCCTGGCGCTCGTGGAACTCGGCGATGCGGTCGAGGCCGTGGCCGGGAAAGAACGGGCCCTTGCGGAAGAGGTGCGCCTGGTTCGACTGGATGCCGAGGCCCAGGAAGACGACGGCGTCGACCTCGGGATGCACGCACACCAGGTCGAGCACCTCGGGGATCGTGTCGCGCGTCTCCCCGCCGGCCAGGTCGATCGGATTGTTGCGGCTCCAGCGTGACGGCACCATGGTATCGACCTGCGCGCGGATGTCCTCGGGAAGGGGGATCAGCTCGAGCGCCGCGGCGACGCAGGCATCGGCCGCGAGCACGCCCCAGCCGCCGGCGGTGGTGAACACGATCACGCGCCGGCCGCGCGGGAGGGGCTGCGTGGCGAAGCTCGCCGCCCACTCGAAGGCGTGCTCGACGCTCGGCGCGCGCAGCACGCCCGTCTGCCGGCAGAGGCCGTCGAAGACGCGGGCGTCGGTCGCGAGCGAGCCGGTGTGGCTCGCGGCGGCGCGCTGCCCCTCGGCGGCGGCGCCGCCCTTCAGCAGCACGAGCGGCTTCGCGGCCGTCAGCCGGCGCACGGCCTCGATGAAGGCGCGCCCGTCGGCCACGCCCTCCAGATAGACGAGCGCGACGGCGGTCTCTGGATCGGCCGCGAAGTAGGCGAGGTAGTCCGCGATCCCCGTCTGCGCCGAGTTCCCGGTCGAGATCGCCTTGCTCACGCCGACGCCGGTCAGCACCGCGTAGTTCAAGAACGCCGAGAGGACGTTGCCGCTCTGGCTCGCGACCGAGATGCGTCCGGGCGGCGGGTACGGTGCGACCATCTGCGCGCACATCGATTCGGGGGTCGAAATGACCCCCTGCCCGTTCGGCCCGGCGAGGACGATGCCGAGCGCGTCGGCCGTGCGCACCAGGTCGCGCTCGCGCGCCCTCTCCTCCTCGCCCGCCTCGCCGTAGCCGCCGCTCGCGACGAACGCCGCACCCACGCCGCGCGCCGCGCAGGCCCGTAGCATCTCTACGTTCGCGCCCGGCGGCGTGCACACGAAGGCCAGGTCCGCCTTTCCCGCCGGCACCTCGGCGACGCTCCGCAGACACGGGCGCCCGAGGATGTCGCCGCCGTCGCGGTTCACGGGGTAGACCTCGCCGCGGAAGCCGCAGCGCAGGAGGTTGTGAAAGGCCGCGAAGCCGAATTTGCCGGGGTGGCTCGAGGCGCCGGCCACGATCACGCCGCGCGGGTGGAAGAGGGGGCGGAAGCGCGCGAGGACGTTGGTCGCCGGCCGTGCGGGAGGCTCGGGGGCGGGAGAGCCGAGCACGACCAGCGCATCGACGGCGATCGGCCGCCCGTCGCGCACGACGAGCGGGTTCAGGTCGACGCTCTGCACCTCGGCCCGCTCGAGCGCGAGACGGCCGAGCCCGACCAGGACCGCCGCCAGCATGTCCACGTCCGCCGCCGCCTCGCCGCGAACGGGCTCGAGGAGGTGGCGGCCCGCGCCGAGGCCGCCGATCATGCGCCGCGCCTCGGTCGCCGACAGCGGCGCCGCCGCGAACACGACGTCGCCGATCGCCTCGGCCAGGATGCCGCCGACGCCCAGCATCACGCACGGGCCGAATTGCGGATCCCGCACCACGCCGGCGATCAGCTCGCGGCGGCCACGCACCATCTCGGCGACCAGGAGCGCGACGTCGCCGTCCTCGGGCCGGCGGCGCGCGAGCAGCTCCCGCGCCGCCGCGCGCACCCCCGCGGCGTCGGCGATGCCCAAGCGCACCAGGTTCCGCTCCGTCTTGTGCACGATGGCGTCGCCGCAGAGCTTCACCGCGACGGGGAAGCCGATCTCCGCCGCTGCGTGCGCCGCCGCCTCCGGGTCCGCCGCCAGCGCCTCGCGCGCGAGGGGCACGCCGTAGCCGGCGAGCAGCGCCTTCGAGGCGTGCTCGGAGAGGGTGCGCTCGCCGTCCATGGGTTCGCGATCATTGCGTCTTTCGCGGGGGAGCGGCAAGCGCTACGCTCCGCCCATGCGCATACTCCACACCATGCTCAGGGTCGGGAACCTCGAGCGCTCGCTCCGCTTCTACTGCGACGTGCTCGGCATGCGGCTGCTGCGCCGCAAGGACTACCCGGGCGGCCGCTTCACGCTCGCCTTCGTCGGCTACGGCGACGAGCGCGACCACACCGTGCTCGAGCTGACGCACAACTGGGATACGGAGCGCTACGATCTCGGCACCGGCTTCGGACACGTCGCGCTCGGCGTCGAGGACGTCTACCGCGCCTGCGACGAGCTCCGGGCCAAGGGGGCCAGGATCGTGCGCGAGCCCGGGCCGATGAAGCACGGCGGCTCCGAGATCGCCTTCATCGAGGACCCGGACGGCTACAAGATCGAGCTGATCCAGCTCCGCGGGCGCAGCGACTGACCGTCCCGGTGCACCGTCTCCGGCGAGAAGGCCCGGCCTGCGAAACGGCACGGTGCCGCTCTCCGACCGACGCCCGTGGAAGTGTCGCGCCGGGGCCGCCTCTGGGGTTCGTCGCTGACTTCGGCTAGGATGCGCCGCCGATGAGCAGCCGGGCGGCCGACGATGATCCTCGAAATCGCGACGACGCATCGGCCGGCAACTGACCTCGGCTACCTCCTTCACAAGAACCCCGCGCGCGCCCAGGCGTTCGATCTGCCGTTCGGACGGGCCCACGTCTTCTATCCCGTCGCGACGGCCGAGCTCTGCACGGCGGTCCTGCTGCTGGACATCGACCCCGTGGGACTCGTGCGTCGCCCCGGTCGGTCGGGTGGAGCACGCGAGTACGTCAACGACCGGCCCTACGTCGCCTCCTCGTTCCTGAGCGTGGCGCTCGCGCGGGTCTTCGCATCGGCGATGGCGGGGCGAAGCTCGGATCGACCAGAGCTTGCGGAGACGGCCATCCCGTTGGTCGCGAGGCTCGGCGTGGTGCCGTGTCGCGGCGGCGGCGAATCCCTTCTGCGGCGTCTCTTCGAACCACTCGGCTACGACGTCGCCGCGCAACCGCATGCGCTCGACCCTGCGCTCGACCTCGGGCCAAGCCCCTACGTGACGGTGGCGCTGTCACGGACGTGCCGGCTGAGCGAGCTGCTGACGCATCTCTACGTGCTGGTCCCCGTCCTCGACACGGAGAAGCACTACTGGGTCGGCGACGCCGAGGTGGAGAAGCTGCTCCGGCACGGCGAGGGCTGGCTGGCCGGGCACCCCGAACGGGAGCTGATCACGCGTCGCTACCTCCGGTACTCGCCGCTGGTGCGGAGCGCGCTCGCCCGGCTCGTCGAGGAGGACGAGCCGGAGTTCGAGGAGGCGGAGGAGGCGCGAGGGGCCGACGAGCAGGCGCTCGAAGAGCGAGTGAGTCTCGGAGATCAGCGCATCGGCGCCGTCATCGCCGTGCTCTGCCAGTGTGGCGCCCGTCGCGTGCTCGATCTCGGCTGTGGCGAGGGGGCGCTGCTCTCGACGCTCATGAAGGAGCGGACGTTCGAGCGGATCGTCGGCGTCGACGTGGCGCATCGAGCGCTCGAGATCGCCGCTCGCCGGCTGCGGCTCGACCGGCTGCCTGCGCCGCAGCGCGAGCGGATCCGCCTGCTGCACGGATCGCTCACGTATCGTGACCGGCGGATCGAGGGCTACGACGCGGCGGCCGTGGTCGAGGTGATCGAGCATCTCGACGCCGCGCGCCTGGCGGCGTTCGAGCGTGCCGTGTTCGAGTTCGCGCGGCCGCAGACGGTCGTCATCACCACGCCGAACGTCGAGTACAACGTGCGCTTCGAGACCCTGGCCCCGGGCGCGTTCCGTCACGCCGACCACCGCTTCGAGTGGACGCGGGAGCAGTTCCAGACCTGGAGCCGTCGGGTGGGCGAGCGATTCGGCTATGGCGTGCGCTTCCTCCCGGTCGGCCCGGAGGACGCCACGCTGGGGGCGCCCACCCAGATGGGGATCTTCGCCCGTGTCTGATCGCCGGCCGGTGGAACGGATCGTCATTCCCGAGCTCTCGCTGGTCGCCCTCGTCGGCGCCTCGGGAGCGGGCAAGTCCACCTTCGCCCGCCGTCACTTCAAGCCCACGGAGATCATCTCGTCGGACTTGTGCCGGGGGCTCGTCTCCGACGACGAGAACGACCAGGCCGCGACCAAGGACGCCTTCGAGGTGCTGCACTTCATCGCCGGCAAGCGGCTCGCCGCGGGGCGTCTCGTCGTCGTGGACGCGACCAACGTGCAGCGGGAAGCGCGCCACCCGCTCGTCGCCCTCGCGCGACGCTACCACTGCCTGCCGGTCGCGATCGTGTTCGACCTTCCCGAGCGCCTCTGTCTCGAACGGAACCGCGGGCGCGGGGACCGGCAGTTCGGGTCCTACGTCGTTCGTCAGCAGAGACAGCAGCTCCGCCGGTCGCTCCGTGGTCTCGAGCGCGAGGGCTTCCGCCACGTCTTCGTGCTCTCCTCCCCCGAGGAGGTGGATGCCGTCAGCGTCGAGCGGCAGCCGCTCTGGAACAACCTGAGGCACGAGCACGGACCGTTCGACGTCATCGGCGACGTGCACGGCTGCCTCGACGAGCTCGTGACGCTGCTCCGGCAGCTCGGCTACGACGTGGCCGCGGACGGCGAGCGCGGCGGGCTCTCCGCTCGTCACCCCGAAGGGCGGAAGGCCGTCTTCCTGGGCGATCTCGTGGACCGTGGTCCCGACACGCCGGGCGTGCTGCGCCTGGTGATGAATTCGACGGCCGCGGGAAACGCCCTCTGCGTCCCCGGGAACCACGACATGAAGCTCATGCGGAAACTCCGCGGGCGCGACGTGCGGATCACGCACGGCCTCGCCGAGTCGTTGGAGCAGCTCGCGCGCGAGCCGCCGGAGTTCAAGGCGGCGGTCGTGACCTTCCTCGACGACCTCGTGAGCCACTACGTCCTCGACGACGGCCGGCTGGTGGTGGCGCACGCCGGCCTGCGGGAAGAGATGCAGGGTCGGGGGTCGGGCAAGGTGCGGGACTTCGCGCTCTTCGGAGAGACGACCGGCGAGACCGACGAGCTCGGTCTCCCGGTGAGATACGACTGGGCTTCCGAGTACCGGGGGCCGAGCATGGTCGTCTACGGACACACGCCGGTCGAGCTACCGGAGTGGGTGAACCGCACGATCAACATCGACACCGGATGCGTGTTCGGCGGCCGGCTCACAGCGCTCCGCTATCCGGAGCGCGAGCTCGTCTCCGTGCCCGCGGCGCGCATCTACTACGCGCCCGCGCGGCCGCTCGTCACCGAACCGCAACCCCAAGCCGCGCCGCGACCGCACGACGAGCTGCTCGACATCGGCGACGTCACGGGGAAGCGCGGTCATCACGACCCGCCTCCATACACCGTGACGATTCGCGAGGAGCACGCCGCGGCGGCCCTCGAGGTGATGAGCCGCTTCGCCATCGATCCCCGATGGCTCGTCTACCTGCCGCCCACGATGTCGCCGTCGGAGACGAGCCGGGAACCCGGCCTGCTCGAGCATCCGCGCGAGGCGTTCGATTACTACCGAAGCAACGGCGTGGCGCGCGCCGTCCTGCAGGAGAAGCACATGGGCTCGCGCGCCGTGCTCGTCGTGTGTCGAGACGAGGCGGTCGCCCGCCGTCGCTTCGGGGTGGCCGACGAAGGCATCGGCGCGTGTTTCACGCGGACGGGCCGGCGCTTCCTCGAGCCGAGCTTCGAAGAACCCCTGCTCGCCGCCGTCCGGCACGCCATCGAAAGGGCTGGGCTCTGGGAGCAGCT
>Ga0209266_1002493_pt1 | contig 11533 bp, 13 predicted proteins | sample GraSoiAngelo_132_FD_185889 | JGI IMG/M metagenome (GOLD analysis project Ga0209266, IMG submission 185889) | Grasslands soil microbial communities from the Angelo Coastal Reserve, California, USA - 14_0929_02_40cm (SPAdes) (version 2) | ecosystem: Environmental > Terrestrial > Soil > Grasslands ...
GGCTTTCATCAAACGATCGAGGCGATCGCCTCGCATGAAACCGGTGCAAAGAACGACTGGTATATCGGCTCGAATTTCGCGTAGCCGATGAAAGGTTTCTTCTCCGTCCATGAAGGGCATCGTCAGGTCGAGCAGAACCAATTGGAACGCCTGCGGCTGCCGCCGAAAGAGATCGAGCGCTTCAAATCCCGATTGCGCGGTCACGACTTGGTAACCTGATTCGCTCAGCAGTCGCTTGATCAAAACCAGCGCCATCTGTTCATCATCGACAACGAGGATGGTCGGCTTAGCGCGCGGCATTTCGCGGATCTTCGTTGGTTTCAGGAACGATGTGAGCTCGGGATGCATGAGCACTTTTTGATCAGTGCCCCCAGCCTGCTCCGCCAATTGCGCGGCGACCGCTTCCGCACGATCAATGCTCGAGCGCAGCATATTCAAATATTGGTCCGAGCCTTCGCTGCCTTCCCACAAGTTGCCGATCTCCGCGCTGGTGCCGGAAATAATCTGCAACAAGTTGTTTAGTTCACTGGTCGCTTTCGAGACCGATTCCTTCGAAATGGACTTGCGCGGGGTGCGCGGCGACCTGCCTTCGGCTTTCACGCTGCGTTTTGCAGCATTCGCGATGCCTTTTCTAATAGAAATTATAAGGAGGAAGTGCGCCAACATGACGCGGCCCCAACTGGCTCTCGTTCGATGAAATCCCGTTCGCAATCGGCCCGAATCGCCTTATATTTGAAACCTCTGTTTATGAACGAGCTCCGTGTCGAAAACCTCCACGTCGCCATCGGCGATCAGCAGATCGTGCGCGGCCTGAGTCTGGCCGTGCCTCGTGGTGAGGTGCACGCCATCATGGGCCCAAACGGTTCCGGCAAAAGCACGCTCGCCAAGGTGATGGCTGGTCATCCCGATTATCACGTCACCAAAGGCAAAATCACCATGGACGGCGAAGATCTCCTCGCGCTTGAGCCTGACGATCGCGCCCGCAAAGGCCTTTTTCTCGCCTTCCAGTATCCAAGCGAAATTCCGGGGGTGACGATTGCGAATTTTCTCCGCGCTGCGTTAGCAGCGCGCTTGCCGGAAGGCGAAGAACTCGAAGCGACTGATTACTACGCGAAGCTTTACGAAAAAATGGAACTTCTCGGAATGGATCGCTCGTTCACGTCGCGTGCGGTCAACGAAGGTTTCTCCGGCGGTGAAAAAAAGCGAACTGAGATTTTGCAACTGGCGATGCTCGAGCCGAAGTACGGGGTCTTAGATGAAACCGACAGCGGACTAGACATCGACGCGCTCAAGACGGTCGCCCACGGCGTGAATACGTTGCGCGGCTCGAATATCGGGATACTTTTAATTACCCACTACCAGCGCATCCTAAATTACATCGTTCCCGACCACGTGCACGTGATGGTGCAGGGCCGAATCGTGCGCAGCGGCGGAAAGGATCTGGCGCTCGAGCTCGAGGAACGAGGTTACGATTGGGCGCGCGCGGGAGCGGATGAGCCAGTGCTAACAAGATAAGATCGACAACCACCGACATCGACAATGAAAACTGAAAACAAAGCCGTCGATATCGATCGCAACAGAGGCGATTTTGCTTATCCGGAAGTTCACATCCGAGACGCGGGCCGCGGTTTGAGTGAAAAGACCATCCACTACATCTCCGATGTTAAAGAAGATCCGGATTGGGTTCGCGAATTTCGCCTTCGCGGATTGAAAACATTTTTGGAAAAACCGCTGCCGACGCACTGGGCAAGCAAAGATCTGGAGGCGATCGACTTCGATAAAATCCGTTACTACCTCGCGCCCGGCTCCGGGGCCAAACGCAGTTGGGAGGAAGTGCCGGAGGACATCAAACGCACGTTCGAGCGGCTTGGCATTCCCGAGCAGGAACGAAAATTCCTCGCCGGAGTCGAAGCCCAGTTCGATAGCGAGGCGGTTTACTCAAACATCAAGAAAGCAGTCGGCGAGCAGGGCGTCATTTTTGTCGGTTCGACCGAGGGCCTGAAAAATCATCCGGAAATTTTCCGGAAATGGTTCGGCAAAGTGATTCCGATCGGCGACAACAAATTCAGCGCGCTCAATTCGGCGGTGTTTAGCGGCGGCTCGTTCATTTACGTCCCGCCTGGCGTGAAAGTGAAACATCCGCTCCAGGCTTATTTCCGGATCAACGCCGAAAGCTTCGGCCAGTTCGAGCGCACGCTCATCATTGCGGATGAAGGCAGCGAAGTTACTTACATGGAAGGCTGCACCGCGCCTAAATTCGAGACCGTTGCGTTGCACAGCGCCGTGGTTGAACTCGTCGCACTCAAAGGCGCCAAGCTCCAATACATCACCGTGCAAAACTGGTCGTCCAACGTTTTCAATTTGGTCACCAAACGCGGGCTCGCGCATGAAGATGCTGAGATCAAGTGGATCGACTGCAACATCGGCTCGCGCTTGACCATGAAATATCCGGGCGTCGTCTTGAAGGGCCGCAAAGCGCGCGGCGAAGTGCTCTCGATCGCGCTCGCCAACAATGGTCAGCACCAGGACACCGGCGCGAAAATGATTCACGCCGCCGATGAAACAACTTCGAACATCATTTCGAAGTCGATCTCCATTGGAACCGGCCGAGCGACGTATCGCGGGCTCGTCCACGTGCCGAAGCATTTGAAGCATTGCAAGAACAACACCGAGTGCGACGCGCTCCTGATCAACTCGACCAGCCGGACCGACACTTATCCCGCGATCACTGTCCGCGGCACCGGTAACGCGGTCCAGCACGAGGCCAGTGTCAGTCAGGTCAGCTCCGAACAGATTTTCTACATGCAACAGCGCGGTTTGACCAAAGCGCAGGCGATGAGCTTGAGCGTAAATGGATTCGTCAACGATCTCGTTCGCCAGTTTCCGATGGAATACTCGGTTGAACTGAAGCGCCTGATCGAGCTCGAGATGGAGGGATCGGTCGGATAATTTTTCCCGCCTAACGAATCTAAGGAGCGGCGGTCATAAGGCCGCCGTTTGCGTCTCAGACCGACAATGTCCTCAATCGCTCAGGATGAAACCGTAAACTCGAAAGGAATCCTTTCGGGTCCGATTGAGTCGCGCGATTTGCCGGACTGGTTTCGGGAACAACAGGCCGCCGCGTGGGAAAAATTCGAATCGATCCCGCGGCCGACGCGAAAAGATCAGGCCTGGCGCTTTTCGAATGTCGATCTTCTCGATCTCTCGCAATTCCAGTTTAGCCCCGCGCTTTCGGATGATGATCGTGCCAATGTTTTAACGTACTCGCGCGGCCTGAACGAATTCGCGGCGCGCCTTATTTTTGCCGGCGATCAACTGATCGAGCGCAATGTCGTTTCCGACGACTTGAAGAAGCGCGGCGTGATTTTTCAGCCGCTCGAACGCGCGATGATCGAGCACGCCGATCTTTTCCAAAAATATTTCATGTCGCAACCGGCGGTCCTGGGCTCGGCCAAGTTCGCGGCGCTGCACAAGGCACTGGTCTCGAACGGAACATTTCTTTTCGTTCCACGCGGGGTCGAGATCGAACAGCCGATCGAGATCTTTCACTGGTTGCGCGGCGAAGGGGTCTCCGTCTTTCCGCATCTGCTGCTTATCACTGACGAATTGGCCAAGGTTACCGTCGTAGAGCATTTCCGCTCGTGTGATCCGCGGGCGAGCGGCTTCGCTTGCGGAGTAAACGACTTGATCGCTGGCCCGGGGGCCAAAGTCACTTACGTTTGCGCGCAAAACTGGGGCAGCAACGTGGTCGCCCTGCAAATGAACACGACCACGGTCGATCACGACGCATCTGCGATGAGTTTGAATCTGAATCTCGGTTCCAGGTATTCGCGGTTCGAAAGTCTGAGCCGCCTTGTGGGCGAAGGCGGTCGCAGCGATCTGCTCGCAGTCGCAGTCGCAACGAACGAACAGGAATTCGATGCGCGCACCTTGCAGGACCACATCTCGCCGCACACCGCCAGCGATCTCCTTTACAAAAATGCGCTCGACGATCGCGCCCGTTGCACGTTCGGCGGATTGATCCGGGTAGAGCCGCACGCCCATTTCACCGACGCTTATCAAAAAGTTCGCAATCTTCTGCTGAGCGACGATTCCGAAGCGAACTCAATGCCCGGCCTCGAAATTCTGGCCGACAACGTCCGCTGCACCCATGGCGCCACTTCCGGCCAGATTAATGAAGACGAAATGTTTTACCTCCATTCGCGTGGCATCCCGACAAAAGTCGCCCAACGCCTCATTGTTACCGGCTTCCTCAACGAAGTCATCCAGCGCCTGGATCAGCCATCAATCGCCGACTACTTGCGGGGCTTAATCGACCAGAAATTTGCGCGTAGCCGATAACCGGCCGTCTCGCGAGTCTCCGAGAATTCTTTTGCATCGCCGGTTGGGGGTGTTGTATTTTGGTTCCCCTTTTCAGCTACCATGGATGTAAGCGGACATATCGGCGCAATCTTGAATCAGAAGAGCAGCGATATTTTCTCGATCGGGCCGGACGCGACGGTGTTCGAGGCGATCGAAATGATGGCGGATAAGAATGTCGGCGCGCTGCTCGTAATGAAAGGCGAAGAACTGGTCGGAATTATCTCCGAGCGCGACTACACGCGAAAAGTTTTTATCCGCGGGAAATCTTCCAAGGAGACTCGGGTTGATGAAATCATGTCGTCGAACGTTTCGACCACGAAGCCTGGTGAAAGCGTCGACGAATGTCTGCGCTTGATGACGGAGAAACACATTCGTCACCTCCCCGTGGTCGAGGACGGTAAAGTGATCGGGATTATTTCCATCGGCGATCTGGTCAAACATGTGATCTCCTGCCAAAGCGCGACCATTGCGCATTTGGAAAGCTACATCAGCGGCGGATACAGCGGCTAGTGCCGCCGCTATAGTTTCCAAACGGTTTTTCCGCCGACAATCGTTCGCACGGCACGCCCCTTCAATTTCCAGCCATCAAACGGCGAATTGCGCGAAGCGGACTGGAACTGATCGGTCCTCACCGTCCACTCCAAGTCTGGAGCGATCAACGTCACGTCGGCCGGCGCGCCAACTGACAATGTACCGGCATCGAGTTTAAGAAGTTTCGCCGGCTCGAGCGTGTACATCTCGATCAGACGCACGATGTCGATCTTGTGATGCTTGTGTACGAGCTGATCGATGAAAATTCCGAGTTCGGTTTCGAGACCGACGATCCCAAACGGCGCCTGGTCGAACTCAACTTCCTTTTCAAACCCGGCATGCGGCGCGTGGTCCGAACACAGAATCGAGAGCGTGCAGTCGGCAATTCCTTCCAAGATTGCATCGACATCAGCCTTTGATCGCAGCGGTGGATTCATTTTGTAGTTGGTGTCGAAGTTTTGGATCGCTTCGTCAGTCAGCGCGATGTGGTGCGGACAAACTTCGCCGCTAATTTTGACTCCACGTGCCTGCGCTTCACGGATCAAGCGCACGCTTCCAACGGCGCTAACGTGTTGGCAGTGAATGTGATGATCGCAAAGTTCCGCCAGCAAGATATTGCGCATCACGATCGCTTCTTCGCCAGCGGCCGGCCATCCGGGCAAACCGAGCAGCGTGCTCCAATAGCCTTCGTTCACCACGCCCTTCCCGACCAAATTGTAATCCTGGCAATGATCGAGCACGGGCAATCCGACCATGCGTGCGTACTCCACTGCGCGCCGCATCAATTCATGATTTTGGACGCAATGACCGTCGTCGGTGATCGCGACCACGCCGGCTTGACCTAATGAACCGATCGGTGCCAGCTCTTCGCCCGCGATGTTCTTCGAGATCGCGCCGGTCGGTAGAACATTGACAGAGGCCGCGGCTGCGGCCCGATCCTTGATCCAGGCAATCGTCGCTGGATTGTCGGCTGCGGGCAAAGTGTTCGGCATGCAGACAATGGTCGTGAATCCGCCCGCCGCCGCGGCCTGCGCGCCGGATGCGATCGTTTCCTTGTGGCCGAAACCCGGCTCGCGCAGATGGACATGCATGTCGATCAAGCCTGGGGCGACAATCAATCCTTTTGCATCGATCGATTCCGTCTTTTGATTCTCGATCGAGGATTTATCCGCGATTCTTCCATCGATAATCGTAAGATCGACAACCTCATCGCGCTTGTTGGCCGGATCGATCACGCGGCCGTTGCGAATAATGATCGCGCTCACGCGGCGATTCCTCCGCAGAGGTAAAGAACGGCCATCCGGACGGCGAGGCCGTTGGTAACCTGATCAAGAATCACGCTCTGCAAGCCGTCGGCGACTTCGCTGTCGATCTCGACGCCGCGATTGATTGGGCCCGGATGCATCACCAGGCAGTCCGGCTTTAATAGTTTCGCGCGCTCTTTTGTTAACCCGAACAGCGTGGTGTATTCGCTGATTCCCGGGAAATATTCCTTACGCTGACGCTCGTGCTGGATCCGCAACAGGTTCACCACATCGGCATCTGGCAGCACTTTGTCGATCTGGTTTGAAACGGTGACGCCGAGTTTTTCGAATTCGCGCGGGACGAGCGTGCTCGGTCCCACGAGCGTGACCCGCGCACCGAGCTTGGTCAGGCCAAAAATGTTCGAGCGCGCGACGCGACTGAACAAAATGTCACCGACGATAACGACATGGAGGTTGTCGATCTTACTTCGTTTCTCCCGGATCGTGTACAGGTCGAGCAGACCTTGAGTCGGGTGTTCATGCGCGCCGTCGCCAGCGTTGATCACGCTCGATTTCAATCGTTGCCGGCGGAACTGTGGCGCAACACCAGAATATCGGCATGCAGCGCCTCGAGATTGCGCGCGGTGTCCTTGAGTGTTTCGCCTTTGGTCAGACTGGACGTTGTCGCGGAAATGTTGATCACGTCCGCGCTGAGACGAAACGCGGCCAGCTCGAACGAGGTGCGCGTGCGCGTGCTGGGTTCGACAAAGAAGTTGACCAGCGTTTTACCGCGAAGCGCCGGGACCTTCTTGATCTCGCGAGTGCCGACCTGTTTAAAGGCATCTGCGGTTTCGAGAATAAAATTGATCTCGTCCGCAGAGAGTTCGCGAAGCCCGAGCAAATCTTTGCGGTTCCAATTCGTGCTCATTCTTTAAACAACCAGACCGCGTCTGGTTCCTGGTCAACGTTTTGGAGACGGACTTGAATTTGCTCGCGCGTCGCGGTCGGCAAATTTTTGCCGACGTAATCGGCGCGAATCGGCAACTCGCGGTGGCCGCGGTCGACCAGCGCGGCCAGTTGGATTCGCGCGGGCCGGCCAAAAGAGCTGATCGCGTCCATCGCGGCGCGCGCGGTGCGACCCGTGAAGAGAACATCATCGACAATGATGAGCGTGCGATGCTCGAGCGGCAGCGGCAGTTTCGACGCGTGCACCATCGGCAACTCGGCGCGCGTGCCGACGTCGTCGCGGTGCATCGCTACGTCGATGGTGCCGGTCTCGATGTCGATCTTGGCAACGTCGCGGATAAATGCGGCGAGTCGCCGCGCGATCTCCACCCCGCGCAGTGGAATTCCGGCAAGGACGACCGATTTCAGGTCGGCGTTTTGCTCAATAATTTCGTGGGTGATCCGCCGCAGCGCGCGCCGGATCGCTTCCGCGTCCATGATCGGGACACCCGATGTCCGAGCCGGACTGGCACTATGTTTTTTATTGTCCATTTGCATCCTTGGCGACCTCGCAGGATCGCTTTAAAGGAGCCGAAAATAAATCAGGAGGCTGCCTTTTCTGTGCGAGCCTCCTTCATTCGCCGCTCCCGCCAATGGGAGCGATGTTTCACGATCCAATCGAGGAGCGCTTTTTCAAAGCCGATGTCTTTGCCGGCTTTTTCGCTCTCGATCCATTTATGCTTCAAAATCTCTTCGCGCTCGGCCAGGAACTCTTTGTAGAGGACCGAGTTCTTAACGAACTGCGATTTGTCTTCCTCTGCCCGGGCGGCTGGCATGTCGACAGCTTTTTCCATAAAAACGAGAATCAGTCAATACAAAGTGAATAACTCGTTGGTAAGGTCTGACGTAGCATCACCCATACCTATTTAAAATTACGCAGCAGAACCCGTTAGGCCAGGGCCTCGCGAATCCGCTGGGCGATGGCCGTAAATTCCACAGCCACAGGAGACTGTCGATCTTGCCCAACAATTGGCTGGCCGCGGTCCCCCGCCTCACGGGTTGCAATGTCGATGGGGACTTGGCCGAGCAACGGGACCCCGAGGCGCTTCGCTTCGCGTTCGCCGCCACCGCTGCCGAAGATGTCGTATCGCTTGTTATCCGAAGGCGAAACGAAATAGCTCATGTTTTCAACCAGTCCGAGCACGGGGACATTGACCTTTTCAAACATGGTGGCGGCCTTGCGCGCATCGATCAGCGCCACTTCCTGTGGCGTCGTGACGATGATGGCCCCGGAAAGCGCGACGGTTTGCACGATCGTCAGTTGAATGTCGCCGGTGCCTGGCGGCAGATCGAGCACCAGAAACTCAAGCTCGCCCCAATCGACCTGACGTAAAAATTGTTGAGTGTAACGCGTCACCATCGGCCCGCGCAAAATGGCCGGCGACGCGTCGTCGAGTAAAAAGCCCATCGACATCAATTTGAGATTGTACTGTTCGATCGGGATGATTTTGTTTTCGTCGGTCGCGGTTGGTCGCTCCCGCGTCCCGAACATCAGAGAAATACTTGGACCGTAAATGTCGCAGTCGCACAAACCGACGCGCGCTTTGGTTTGCTCAAGAGCGACGGCGAGGTTTGCCGCAACGGTAGATTTTCCAACGCCGCCTTTACCGCTCGCGATCGCGATGACGTGCTTTATTCCCGGAATTCGGGTGGCGCCAACACTCGCGCCTGCACCGGCTGGAGGCGCGTGGATGTCGATCAAAACTTTTGCGCTGCGAACACCGTCGAGCTCGCGCAAGATTTTTTCGGAATCGTTTTTTATGGTCGCCGGAATATTGGGATCGTTGGTGGCAAGCGCGAGCTGCACTTTGATGTCGCCATTGTCGATATCGACTCCCTTGACCAGACCAAACGAGACGATGTCGCGACTAAATCCCGGATAACGGACCGAGCGGAGCGCGTCGCGAACTTGTTCTTCTGAAATCGACATCGCTGAAGCTTAAGCCGCGGGCAAGGTCAGTAAAGACGAGTAGTTCTTCTTTGCTTGAAAAGGTCGCGCGTTCCGGACAGCATCGCGACATGAAGAACCAAATCTCTTTCCGAATCGTTGTGGCCGCAGCTGCCCTCGCGCTGCTTGCCGGATGCGCCATGTTCCAAGAGAGTGGACAATCCGCACTCGTCGGGACCTGGACCAACTCGCTCGGCACCGTTTGGGCAATCCGGGCCGACGGCACATTCGATGTCGATCTTAAGCATCATGGAAAACGTGATGCTTGGGGAACCTACACTGTGCAGGGCGATCAGGTCACGCTCCAGCGCACCGGTGGAGTGAAACCGAAAGGCTGCGAAGCCCCGGGCGTCTACAAGTTCAAGCGGACGGATGACACATTGCAATTCACGTTGGTCAGCGACCAATGCAAGTTGCGCCAGAAAAACGTCCTCCAGCCGTGGAAGCCTTGGAAGAAGAAATAACTTCCGGCCCTTAATGGCGGACTCCCTTGGTAAAGAAAATCCGTTCCCGCTCGATGTCGGCGCCGCGACTGGAAAAAAACTGGCGCAACTCTGGAGTCAGATAATCGCCGTTTGGGAGCGGATTGAGCGTTAGATAAATTTTGCCTCCTGGCGAAAGTCGCCGTTGCAGATCACGAAGAAGGAAATCCCATTCCTTCGACCCCCAACGCGCGTTCGTCGGGCGATTTCGATCAAATCCAATCGAAAACGCCGTGATCCAGTCGAATTGTTGATGAAGATTCGGGAGCGATTCGAACGGCTGAATCCGGAAGACGGTGCGCGGCACGCCAAAGACTTCGAGCAATTCCTTGAAAAGGGGGGATTGATCGACGTCGAGTCCAAGAACGGAATGACCGAGCCGTTTCAGGATGAACAAAAAAAAGCCGCCGCCGCACCCAAGATCGAGCACGCGCAGGGGTCGAGAGCGATGCAGTTTCAAATCCTGGACTCGCTCACGATTAACGCGCAGCCATTGATCGACATCGGCATATTTCTCGCCGGCGTAAAGTTTTTGGATTTCGGCGAGCCGGCTTTGATCAAGGCCAGCGAGAACCGGCCCCAAGGGCAATCGAAAAACCGAACGCTGCGCTCTTCGCCAGCCTCGCCGGTACGTTTCCCGGCGCGCCAGCTTTGCGAGTTTCCGATGCAGCTTCATGGGAGTGCCTCTGCGATCTCACGCAGTAATCCGGGTCCGCGATAGATCAGGCCGGTATAAATTTGGAGAAGTCGCGCGCCGGCTTCGATTTTTTCTCGCGCGGAATCCGCGTCCATAATTCCGCCGGAGGCGATGATGGGCATTGTTGATCTGGCGGCGATCTCGCGAACGAGAGCGGTGGATTTCCCCCGCAACGGCGCGCCGCTTAATCCGCCCTGCTCGTCTTGGGCAGTGGAAATCGATGAATGATCGACAGTTGTATTAGTAGCGATGATCCCGGCGACCTTGTTGGTTTCGCACGTTGAAACGATGTCGTCGAGTTCGGATGGCGCCAAATCCGGCGCAATTTTCACCACGATTGGCTTACGGGTGATGAGATTCTTTTCGCCAATCGCCGAGAGTAATTCGGAAAGCGCATCCGCCCCCTGCAACTCACGCAAGCCGGGTGTATTCGGTGAGCTGACATTGAGAACGATGTAATCTGCGAATTCACACAGAAGCCGGAACGAATAGAGATAATCTTCAGTGGCCTCGGTTAGCGGCGTGCTCATCGATTTTCCAATATTGATTCCAACAGGCACTTCCGGCCAACGACTGCTTCGCTGCAATTTGCGTAATCGCCGTGCGATCGCGTCGGCGCCGTCGTTGTTGAATCCGAGCCGGTTGATCAACGCGTTTTGTTCGGGGAAACGAAAGATTCGCGGCTTCGGATTACCCGGCTGCGCTTTCGCCGTGACCGTACCGATCTCGATAAAACCAAACCCGATTGCCGACCATGCCGGCAGCGCGACGCCGTTTTTATCGAGACCGGCGGCAAGGCCGATTGCGTTTGGAAAAGTCAGACCGAAGAGTTTTTTCGGACTGGCCGACGGCTGGAAAAGATTCAGGGCGCGCAGGATAAGATCGACATGCGAGGCCGCGCGCAAGCTTTCGATTGTGAACCGGTGAGCGATTTCGGCATCAATTGAAAAGAGAAGCGGCCTAACGAATCGCTCGTAGGCGTCCTTCATTTTCCGATGCAAAATTGGCCGAAGACCGAATCCAGAATTTGTTCGACACCGACCTCGCCGATCACTTCGCCCACTGCTTCCAAAGCCTCGTTCAGGTCAACCGACAGATATTCAGGTGAGAATGTTTCGTCCAAGGCCTTTCGCGCGCGATCACACGCTTCCAGAGCGCGGCGCAAGCAATCACGATGACGCATGTTGATGGCGAGCGCGTTTTCCGGTCGCAAATTTTGTTTGCTGATCCGCGAAAGAATTTCGTTCTCAAGGTCCCCCAAGCC
>Ga0209266_1002497_pt1 | contig 11522 bp, 10 predicted proteins | sample GraSoiAngelo_132_FD_185889 | JGI IMG/M metagenome (GOLD analysis project Ga0209266, IMG submission 185889) | Grasslands soil microbial communities from the Angelo Coastal Reserve, California, USA - 14_0929_02_40cm (SPAdes) (version 2) | ecosystem: Environmental > Terrestrial > Soil > Grasslands ...
TCGCTACAATGCTTTCATCAACGTTGCGCTGGGAGCCTTCAATCTCATACCCGCCTTCCCACTCGACGGGGGTCGGGTGTTGCGCGGAGGCCTCTGGCAGAGCTCAAAGAATCTCTTGAAGGCGACGAGAAAGGCGACGCGTGTCAGTGAGATACTCTCTCTGCTCATGATCTTCGCAGGACTCTCACTCATCGTATTGAACCCAGATAACATTGTCAATGGCATATGGATAATCTTCCTCGGGTGGTTCATCCGTTCCGGCGCGGAGACTAGCCTCCGGCAGACCCAGATGACTGAAGCACTTCACGGCGTCAGCGTCGGCGACATAATGACCAGGAACCTCCTCACCGTCGCCCCCAACCTTACCGTTCAGCAACTCGTCAACGACTACTTCCTCGTCCATCCTCACGGCGGCTACCCGGTGGTCCAGAACGACAAGCTACAAGGAGTTGTCACAATGGGCTCGGTTAGATCCATTCCGAGGGAGAAACGGGAGTTTGAGACAGTCGCCCAGGCCATGGTCCCCTACGAGCGGATAGTAACAATCAACTCCACGGCCTCCGCGGCTTATGCGATGCAGAAGATGGCGAAGAATCAGATCGGAAGGCTGGTCGTAACTGAGGGTGACAGGATCCTCGGAATTGTTACACGTGGGGACCTGATGAAGACGATCAGAACTAGACAGGATCTCGGGGTCTCGGACACCACTTTCCGATAGCTGGCAAAGTCAGAGTTCGGCCTCGACAAGCGTTTTCAGAAGAGACCTGTGGCAGGTGTTTGGATCTTTACATGAGCAGAGGAGTGTGATGGGACCCGCTCTAGCGTAGTCTGCTATTTCCTTCACGAGCTTCCGCTGAAGCTCTCCCTTCATGTCGATGTTGTATCGTTTCTCGTACTGAGCCCTAGTAACATTGCCAGCTTTCCAATCCTTGATGAGTTCCCTGCTTGTTCCTACATCCTTCAGCCATAGGTCAATGGACTCCTTGCGAACTCCGCGTGGCCAGAGTCTCATCACCAGAATCCTTTTCCCATCACTGGTCGATCGTTTGTCGTAGACGGTCTTCTCTATCTGAATATTCGACAAGGCGAACCTTGAACCGCGATCTCGCCAAAGTATTCCTTTCGATGCGATGGTTGTTAGCCTAGAACCGGGAATGGGATCAAGCCGGGATCTGTCACGCGAGCATCGAGCGATTTGAAAAATATTCTAGATTTCCGGGTGCTGCAGGCTTTAGCATGGAGCTGTTATGATGCATGGCTGGTGTATTGTTGATGATTAGAGAGTATTAGCATGACAGTGGACAGGTTTTTTATTCCAAGGCGGTTCTAGGGCGTTTTACAGGGGACGAGCAGGCCGCCCTGCTTATCGGGGTCTGCGAGAGAGAAGAAACCATGAGAAACAAGTACGTAATAGTCTTCGCGGTATGTCTAATCGGCGTCATTGCTCTCGCCTGGTACCAGAGTCTTCCACGACCCCACCGTCCCACGACGTATTGGGCCGAATACGTCTTGACCAAGAACGGCAACCATACTCAGATTCAATCCACATACAGCAATGGAGTTGTAACTACCGAGCAGATAATGTGGCTGAATTTCGACGACAGGACCGCGGTCTACAACTATTTCAGATGCACCCCCTCGATGCCAGGTTGCACCGTCGATGGCTGCCCTTTCACGGTCCTGAACGATACTAGCTCGGAATATCGCGTGAAGGTCGTCTGCGGACCCGGCTCCTGAGCATTCAGCGAGGATTCTGCTTGAACTCGGTTTGGCGGGTTTGGAGACTAGATCAACTCACGCCAAAACAATCAGCAGTGACCTAGTGCTTGTATCGACGGGGATCCTTGTCGAAGCTTGTCTTACAAGCGGGTGAACAGAAGTAGAAGCTCTTCCCCTCATAGGTTGACGTGAGTTTCGTTTTCTTCTCGTCTACCATCATGCCGCAAACTGGGTCTTTCTGCAACTGCTCACCTCCCTAGATTCTCGGGTTGAACCTTCGGAGCAAGAGAGAGTTGGACACGACTGTCACAGAACTTATCGCCATTGCGGCACCCGCCAGCAGAGGAAGCACCTGATAGATTCCTGGTCCGAGGAACGGAACCAGAACACCTGCCGCGACCGGGATTAGGGCAACGTTGTAAAGGAAGGCCCAGAGAAGATTTTGCTTTATCTTGCTGACAGTTGCCCTGCTCAGATCTATAGCTTTGGGAACGTCCGTCATGTCATCCTTGATCAGAACTATTCCGCCGGTCTCCTTGGCAACGTCTGTCCCGCTACCAATTGCTATTCCGACATCTGCAGCGGCCAATGCTGGCGCGTCGTTTATCCCGTCTCCAACCATTGCGACTTTCTTTCCGCTCGTCTGAAGCTTCCTCACGATATCCTCTTTCTGATCCGGGCGGACGTTGGCGATTATCGTGTCAATGCCGAGAGTTTGCGCTATCGCTTTTGCGGTTCTTTCATTATCGCCTGTGAGCATTATCACTTCCAAACCCATCTTCTTCAACGCCTTTACGCTTCTTGCTGAGGACTCTTTCACTGTATCCGCGAGGCCGATAATTGCGGATGGTTGCCTGTCGACGGCGAGGAAGGTCACCGTCTTTCCTTGATTCTGTAGCTCTCCCACTCTTTCGGAATATTCCTCGACTGGAACCGAAAACTTACTCATGAGTTCCAGGTTCCCCAGCAGAACCTCTCGTCCTTCAACGGTCGCCTTTACACCAAGACCTGGAAGAGCTTCGAAGCCTGAGGGATCGGCTAGTCGGACACTCTTGGCCTGAGCGGCGTTCACGACCGCCTCTGCTAGAGGGTGTTCACTCCCCTTCTCCACAGCTCCGGCATAACCGAGTATCTGAATCTCGGAGAGCTTCCCTATTGGGACAATATCAGTTACGGACGGCTGACCTTTGGTGAGGGTGCCGGTCTTGTCAAAGATTACCGTGTTTATCTTTCGAGCCTCTTCGAGCTGGTCCCCTCCCTTGATCAAGATCCCGTTCTCAGCACCCTTGCCTGTTCCTACGAGTAGGGCTGCTGGAGTAGCAATTCCCAACGCGCATGGGCAGGCGATTATTACGACGGAGACGAAGGCCAGGAGAGAGAAGGCGAGTCCTATTCCTGCGGCGAAAAACCAGAACAGGGCTGAGGCTGTCGCTATCAGTATGACTGATGGAACGAAGTATGCTGAAACTTTGTCGGCCAACCTTTGCAACGGCGCTTTTCCGATTTGAGCCTCTTCAACAAGTTTGGCGATCTGAGACAGCACAGTGTCTTGTCCTACCTTTGTTGCCTGAATCTTCAACAGGCCCGTCTTGTTGACCGTCGCACCGATCACTTCGTCGCCGGTACGCTTGTCGCGGGGCAGGCTCTCGCCCGTAATCATTGATTCATCGGTTGCAGAGCTTCCCTCGATCACTCTTCCATCAACCGGGATCTTCTCTCCAGGACGGACAATCAGGATATCCCCGACTCCAACCTGTTCAACTGGTATGCTGATTTCGCTACCATTTCGGATCACATTCGCCATAGCCGGTTGGAGGCTCAATAGTCTATGAACTGCCGCCGACGCCCTGCCCTTCGTGATGTATTCAAGGAGGTTCCCTGTCTGTATCAGAGTGATAATGATGGCAGAGGTTTCGAAGTAGGTCCCGCTGCTGGGGAAGAATCCTGGCACGAATGTGGCGATCGTGCTGTAAATCCATGCGGCGGAAGTCCCTAGACCTATGAGGAGGTCCATGTTGCCAATCCTCGACCTTAGCGCGTCGTAGCTGCCCCTATAGAATCGGAAGCCGACGAAGAACTGCACAGGTAGCGAGAGGATGAACATAACAATGTTGTTGATGCGAAAATCTGGAATTATCGGAAGGTAGGTCAGGGCCGCGATTGGTATCGTTAGTACCGCGCCAAGAGCGACTAGGCGCTTTAAACGAGCTAGAGACTTCTCAGGAGCCTGGAACTGTGCAAGACAGGTCTCGCTACAGAAGTAGTACGTGGTTCCATGACGTGTCGTCTGAAGAGCGTGCTTCCCTTCTTCCACATACATGCCACAGATCGGATCCTTTGCCACGGCGCCTGTCTGCTCACTGGGAATATGAGGATTGGATGACTTAATCTCGCGCTTTTACGCATGCGAATTGGGCTCGATTCGGACTCTTTTCCCAGTCTATGAATCCCTCTAACCCACGATTCGTCTTACTAAGAAATGCTACCGTCTGCTATGGGAAGAATTCTGTCATGGGTGAAGCGTTGCAATCATTGTTTTTGACAAGGCAGGTGAAGGCCCAGTTCTTTTCAAGTGTTGCTAGGTAGGAATAGTGGGAATAACTTCCAACCCCGGTATAATGCTGTTTGACAACGGGTCCGCTCCAGGAAGCATAAATGAAGTCATGGGGGAAAACATTGTTACTGGGGCCTTCGTCGTAGACTATGAACAAAGCCGCGCGCTGCGTAAGGAATAGTTTACTGTTGAGTATTTTTGGGACGAGGTTACTCAGGTAAGCGTCTCCTACAGAGGCGTCACTACCGTGTCCGTTATCATTATTGTTTGGGGTGAGCCAGATGTAGTGAGACGGACTTGCAGAGTTGAGTTCTGCAAGAAATTCATGATCATCAGCTGGGCCACTTGGTGAAGTGGGAGGTGTGGTTGTTAGGAAGTGGGTACACCGTTGGGTTTCGTTGTTGTCTTTGAATTCTAGGAACCCGAAGTGGTTCGCTTTGCTAGGGGGCATGAAGCTACAGGTTCCAGAACCAGTCGCACCTTCAGCATAAGCGCTCCACATCAGACCATGCTCTTGGAGCCTATCGATGAGATTTGGTTGATCTATCTCATAGCAACAGTTCCCGTCATCTGTAACCACAAAGTTACTACCGCCGACCAGCGCAATGTAGTTTGGCTCGCTCGGGTGGAAGAGTGCAGTATACCCGCCGGGCAAACAAGAGCTATTACTAGAACAGTTGCCTGCGATAGCGTAAGATTGCGCGAGCGAGGTCTCGTAGGTTCCGCTACCCCCACAGGTGGTCATAACTTGGCAGTAGCCTTTGTTTTCCATCAGGATTGTGACTATGTAGTCGAAAGGCCGGCATGTTGTCCCTATGCAGCCGGTGGCAGGGAGACTCGTCTGAACTATACTGAAAGCTGCTACTGAAACAACTATCAGAAGTCCCAGTAATAAGGAAAGAAGGGTTCTCCATATTCTGAAGGAGATCACCCTGAGGATGTTGAGTAGCCTGTAAAGGTCACAGTGAAAGCAAAGGAGCCAGAGGTGGCGCTACCATCATTAGTGAGTGTAAGGCTAATGAGATTGGTAGCTCCAGGAGCTAGCTGCTGGGGAGTCAGAGAGAATGACCCAGTGACTCCCAGAGGGAGCCCTGTGAAGGACACGCTCTGAGGATTAGACTCCAAATAGAACGCTTGGTTGCCAGTGTTTCGCACGCATACTGTGAGGCTGACCGTGGAGCCTGCAGCGGCCCCGAGTGGTGAAAAGGATATGCTGCTGTGCGGTGTGGTGCAGGCGGAGTCTAGAACCGAGAGTCCAGGAGACGAGTTTATGGAGCCTGTTCCGATGATGTTTTGCTGGATCACTACGATACTATAGGCGACGTAGGACCCTGCTCCTATGGCCACCAGCGCTAGAAGTATTGCTATGAGGCGTCTCGAGACAGAAAACATAGCAGACCGTGACTGCTTCTAAGCCTACCTATAATACAACACTTTGAACACTCTCCACTTCACATGTTTGTCGAGTTGCCGCTTGGATCCCTCTGCGAGCCCTTGAGCGCCGATGGAACGCTTTCTCGGCGGATTCTAAGCGTAGCCCGGTGGTCGTTGTAACATCGATCCCACGCTGCCCTTGCGGTTAGAGGCTCCGATGACCCAGCCGACTTCGGAGCGAACAAGGCGTCAAGATCTCCGGCCTGTAGCATGTCAAGACAACCTGAATGATTGTTTCAATAGGCTAGATTCTGTCAGGATCCAGACTCATAAGAACACAGATAGATCTGCAGGTTGTGGTCCAAGACTAACTTGATCACGATGTTAAAGATGACCGATGATACGGGACAACGAGAAAACTCTCCGAACCTCTTTCGCCTACATCAACGAACTAGATGTGCGGTAGACAGTCACAGCGATGTTAGATGCCCATTGGAGAGATCGTAGTCGTTCGTGCCGAAAGATAGATCACGCGTATAGTTACTCTAAAGTAGGCAGCTGTACCTTTGAGGCTGTGTTCTATCCAAAAGGCTAGATAGTGTGTTCAAATGTATTCGTGATAATATTATAGTTGAAAGGCCGCAGTATTACCCCAAGGGGCATTACGCATGAGATATTGTGAGGAGTGTAGCGTCCCGAACCACGTGGCTGGGATCTGTCCCAAATGCGAGAAAGGGCTATGCATCAGCCATTACACCGAGCACATGAACCGCTGTGCAGGTCAGCGCCAATCCGGAGAACATGGCTACGCTAGACCCATTCCGGATGTATTCCGTGGCTAAAGCTACGTAACTTAACCTTAAGCAAATCTCCCGACTCAACATGTAACCGAGAGAGGGATTGCATCCCACTCTCCTCCTCATCGTTTTTGATAAGCTATCGAACCTATGATGTCTAGCTCCAAATGGTTCCGGCGAGAATCTCCGCTATCATTCACCACCAGGTTGGCCTTAATGATAATTTACAACGAAACTAGGTCTTTTCGTTTACAATAATGCGGTGGGAAATCTTGTCTTCTGCCGACTTCTCTATCGGCCTCCCAGCCATCTGCTCGTTGAAAGTCTTTGGGATTACGCCCTTGAGCGAACCACCACCAGCAATTTTGCATATGACTTGATCGTCGCTCTCTTCCAGTTCCAAGTTGAGTCCGAGACGGCTGCAGAGTGCTTGGAGGGAGGCACCATAGTATGCTGACGCGGCACGCCCTACACTGTGCCTCAGAATCACTGTGCGATTCTGTTGATCCCCGAACTCGGAGTATACGTAGGCGTTACAGTATTCCGCGCCTATTACTTGGAAGGTTTTCAGGACAGAGTCTAGGTCGAACTTGTGGAAGTAGTAGAGAATAAACTCGGCCACTGCATCATTTGCGGTCTCGGTCCCTAGTCTTCTCGCGTCGTCAACGGTAATGTGCGACCAGAGTATTTTCATTAGTCGAGGGTCGCTTGTGACGAGTTTGAAATTGTCAACGTATCTTCCCCATTCAATGAACCGTCGCAGGGCTTTGTTGACTAGAACGTTGATCTCTATGTTATGACCGCCAGCCAGTATGTCTATTTTCTCACTGACGTCCGGGTCGATGGTGAAGGTGCGACGCGCTCGTCTCTCCAAAAGGTATGCCTGCTTGGAGGATAGACTGAGGTAGCTTGTTATAGCAATTGCTCATCTCAGCGAGAGTCGCGTAGACCGTGATATGGACAGTGAGTCGAGCTATCGGGCCAAAATGGGCCGAAAAGAAGACATTCGTGACATTATCAGTCTCTAACCGAGCTCAGAATTTCCAGTTTCTTCTCCACTTTTCCAACCACGTATGCGCTGGATGAGTCACCTGGGACCCTCCGGTTGCTGAGATGACTCGTGGCTTCGTTCGCACAGGGCTAGGAAATGATTTTCTTTCAAATCTTCCCTTCCTCACGCGCAGTGCATATGATCTTTCGACAACTGGTCATGGGAGGCCTCGATCCATAGGAAGAGAGGATTACCTCTCAGCTCGAGTGCTGGAAACGCTATGCGTATCCGGTCGTTCTAGGAGGATGTTTCATCTAGTCGGTGCGTACCCATGCGGACGAATCTGATTTCAGGATTTCAATTGTCCGTCAGCTACTGGTTTGACCATGTCTTGCAGGGAATGGGGCCGATCCGAGACTGGGTCTATGATTTCCTAGAAAAGAAAGGCATCAGCCGAGAAGACATCCCAACCAGATTCGAGGATGTTGTCAAGATTCTGCTGGAGAGGTTGGGGACAAGCGCGAGGGTCATAGCCTATAGGACCATGGTTGAACTGTACAAGGAGTTCTCCCTGAGCGCGGACTTCGACTATGACGACTCCTTGCCGGAGAAGTTTGTCTTCCTTAGAGAAAGAGTACTAGCGGATCGATTGCGTCCGACGAGAACTCCTAGTCTGAAACTCGCCTTTTGAAACCGCCGCCTTTGAGGGACAGGAGGAGTCTTTGGGGGGGCAGGATGAGCTTGCGAGTGTGTGTCCTTTTCGGGGCGAATCTATCCTGACAGAGTCTCCTCGCGCTCCGTCATGGCCGAGGTTTCCACGGCCTTGTCCCAATCCTTTGCCTTCTTCACAAGTTCGAGTAGGCGCTCATGATCCTCGGCACTAAGAGGATTGCCTGCTTCGACGTGCGACTTGATTTTCGCAAAGACTGGGGCAGACTCTCCGAAAGGTACCTGGGACTTTTCAATCATGGCGATGAGGCTACGCGCCTCTGCAATCGAGACCGTAACTGGCCTGCCAACGCTTTGCGGTTTCTTTGACTTGTTCGCCTTTCTCGCCACTCTCTGTCGCCCCCGGGCGATTGCCTCAGTTGGTCTGACCCCTAACTTCGTTAGTACATAAAGAAATCTTCTCGTGGAACACAGGTGTTGTATTCAGATCAAGAGCTGCTATATTTCTTGATGTCCCTTCTCCATAGGCGAAGGCGCTGATAGCGGCATGAGCAACGGAACTCTTCGATACTTATCATACCGTACGCTTTGAAACACAAACTGTCGCTAGATCCTGACCACGATGCTTCTGGCCACCATGTCGCCTATTCTCTGCTTCTTCTGATTCGTCGCAATAAGCAGGAATCCTATCAGGTAGAATAACGGTAGCCAGTCGATGATTCGTAGAATGTTCCGAACCAGAGACATGCCGAAGTCCAAGTGTTGCATCGTCGTCTCGTCGACGACTCGAATCTTCATGACCTGCTTCCCCAGAGTTTGTCCCATAGTCGATTCAAAGTATGTGAAATAGAGTAGCCAGAAAAGCCATGTAATCAGAGTCACAGGTCCGAAGAAGAACGATGGAAATGATCCGAAGGCGCCGAAGAATCCTATGAAGAGGGAGAGAGGGAGGAAGATGGCGAGTGAGATTACGAATATCAGGATCGTGTCGAGGATGACCGCTACTATCCTATCCCCCTCTGAGGCAAGGTTCGGCCTGCTAGTTTGGGTGGCTTGAGACTGACTCGTTACTGAACCTGCAGTCGCACTCGTAGTTGGTTTCCCACAGGACGGACAGAAGCCGGCTTCTACAGGAAGCTCTTTGCCGCAGAAGGAGCAGAAGACCATCCTACTCAGCCCTCGTTCTACGGGATGCTTAAGAATGCTCTGGAAACCGATATTCTTGCTTGTCGCCTAGGCGACCCGTAAGCCTTTATCCAACTAGCTCCAGGCTCGCGGGTGGTTGATAATGGAAAAGGTCGAGAAGTGGTCGGAAAGTGTCCTGTGGAGGATAATCGGGACGATCATAGCCTTCGCCGGATTCCTGGTCGGGTCCCTGATCTATGTCGGGTTCTATGCAAAGAATTTCAATGCGTTCCAAGACTTTGTGGTTGTCGCGGTTGCTCTCATCGTCGCGCTTTCGGCTATTGCGATAATGTGGGTCACTTTTGCTGGACGCAGAGGACTGATGCGCGGCAAGTGGGGACCCTAAGCCTAGAAAGACAAACTCTGGCCAAAAATCGAACCGCGGCTAATGGCCTCCAAGATCCATCGTGTCCGCCTACTCGTTCGTGTAGGCGGGTACTTGGTGATCTACCAGGCTCCGAATTTCTGAAAAAGAGGGAAAATATTGCGCTCCTAATTTGTCGAGACATAATGGATACTTTGCCTGGTTTCCAGTGACACCGCGCGGACCCCAGTCCTAATCGATAGGAAGGGTTTCTCGCGAGATTCGGATTTTCCAGCAGAGTATCCATTTCTCACGCCTATCACCGTTTCTCTGATGGTATCGAATGTTTGACGGATTTTCTCCAAGCGGTGACGTAGCCCAGTCCGCCCGCAATGGCTCCGATGATCGCTGTGGCCGCGAATGCTGCAATGTAGGGTGGAAGCGCGCCCAGTACCTGCGTGTGAACCTGTCCGTAGGCTGCACTTGGATTGGTTGGACTCAATGTGAGCGCAAGCGCACCCCCTCTCCACCCGCCGTTCATCATTATCCATGTGGCTCCGACGACGCCGACGTTCATCAGTACAATGTGAAGCCAAGCCAAGACGTTGCTGAGCCCGCCGTACGGTGCGCGTAGGTAAACTTCGAGATGTTGGTAGAATAGGGATGTGACTGCTGCGGCGAGGGGTCCAAGCACGATGAAGCCAAGATAGCCTGCGGTAAGCCAGGTTCCGGGGCCTCCGGATGCGACGATCTTGGCTGCTCCGGGAGTGTCGTAGACGGCGTCGTAGAGAAGATATGCTGAGACCCCGACGGCCAAGGCGCCTTGTGCTATGGCTGCTATAATGAACCGGTTCGCCCATCTGCTCCAAGGGGCGAGTAGTGACTCGGGTCTGAAGCCGACGACTGTGCTCGGCCTTCTGTCGCTGGCGAGCTGAAAGGTCTCATCCTTTGTATCTTTACGATCTGGTTCTTTCCGGTTTGCATCAACCGTTTTCATGGTTTCTTCGACTGAATACGGTGCCTATATGGCATTTAGCCGGGGCGTCCACTTTGTGCAGAAAAACGTCTATTGTGTTTCATTGAGATACACAGCGTGGATACAAAGTGTACTTTCTAGGGCTAGTGTGAACCTACCACTCAAGTACTCCAGAGAACCACGTTAGATTGAGTCTACCGGGTTGTGGCGACTGTGGCCCAGGATAGAACTAGAAGGTTGAAGCGGTAAACGTTACTGCTCGTCGCGGCCAAAGGGTAAGAGGAGTTCTTGACCTATCATGGACAAAGCTGATTGACCGGCCAGCCCTCTTGGAGGAAAAACTGCTGAAGACAGTGGCGTCATCGCCGCAGAGATCATAGCTTTTTCGCACCGGATAATCGTTGAGTTCGACCCGTCTATCATAAGCCTCGACAGAATCAAAGCCATCATCAAGGCTGGAAATGAACCGTAGGATCTGCCTTGGGCAGACCTTCGTATTCGGGTGGACTTCAGTTTCGGCCCTAGTTTAGGACATTGGCCAGTTGTGCTAGTGCATCAGTTGCTAGTGTGCTCTCTCTAAGTCTAGCTGAAGCCATTCTTCCGGCTCTACCAACCAGGTAGGCGGCCGCCTTGGCAGCTTCAAAGGGACTCTGACCCCTCGCTAGGAGGGCGCCTGCAACGCCTGCGAGAAGATCGCCGTATCCGCCCTTGGTCAGGTAGGGAGACCCTTCATGATCCACGTGGACTCTGGTTCCATCTGTGACGTAGTCCTCAGCTCCCTTCACGATGATTGTCGCGTGATAGTGCTTCGCCAGTTGCCTGACTGCGATAGTTCTCTCTTGCTCCGAGGACGGCCAAGGCCTCTTCGAAAGTACTTGGAACTCTCCTGCGTTCGGTGTGAGCAAGATCCTTTTTCCTTTGCAAACGTCCGGTTTGAGAGCTACGGCGTGCAG
>Ga0209266_1002498_pt1 | contig 11515 bp, 13 predicted proteins | sample GraSoiAngelo_132_FD_185889 | JGI IMG/M metagenome (GOLD analysis project Ga0209266, IMG submission 185889) | Grasslands soil microbial communities from the Angelo Coastal Reserve, California, USA - 14_0929_02_40cm (SPAdes) (version 2) | ecosystem: Environmental > Terrestrial > Soil > Grasslands ...
GCGCACGGGCGGGTGCGCCGGGTGGAAGCGGGCGAGGTGCTGGTGCGGCCGGGAGAGATCGCGGCGCGCGTTTTCGCGGTGGTATCGGGCCGGATCGACGTCGTGCGGCCATCGGCCGCGGAGCAGCTCGTGGTCTCGTTCGGTCCGGGGATGTTCACCGGTGAGGTGACGCTGCTCGCGGGCCGCCCCGGCCTCGCGCAGATCCAAGCCGGAGCGGCCGGCGAGGCCATCGAAGTCGGGCGCGACGATCTGCTGGCACTGATCCAGACCGACGGCGAGCTGAGCGAGATCTTCATGCGCGCCTTCATCCTGCGCCGGCTGGAGCTGATCAACCGCAACGTCAGTGATGTCGTGGTCGTCGGCTCGACGCATTGCCAGGGGACGCTGCGCGTCCGGGAGTTCCTCACGCGCAACGGGCATCCGCACACGATGCTCGACCTGGACCGGGATCCCAGCGCGCAAGAGGCCCTCGATCGCTTCCACGTCACTGCCGCCGACATCCCGGTGGTCATCACATGCGGTGGGGAGGCGCTTCGCAACCCGAGCAATCAGCGAATCGCCGAGGCCCTGGGGTTCAACGCCGCGATCGATCGGACCCAGGTCCGCGATCTCGTCATCGTCGGCGCGGGACCGGCGGGGCTGGCAGCGGCGGTGTATGGGGCGTCGGAAGGACTGGACGTCCTCGTCGTCGAGTCGACCGCGCCCGGAGGGCAGGCCGGTGCGAGCTCCAAGATCGAGAACTACCTCGGTTTCCCGACGGGGGTGAGTGGCAGGGACCTGGCGGCGCGCGCCACGAACCAGGCGCTGAAGTTCGGAGCCCAGGTGATGGTCGGGCCCGGGGCCAGACGCCTCGCGTGCGATCAAACGCCCTACGCGATCGAGATCGGGGAAGGGCAGCGGCTCCCGGCGCACGCGGTGATCATCGCTTCGGGGGCGGAGTACCGGCGGCTCCCCATCGACAATCTGGCCCGCTTCGAAGGAGCAGGGGTGTATTACGCCGCGACCTCCATGGAGGCAAAGCTCTGCGCCGGGGAAGAGGTGATCGTCGTCGGCGCCGGCAACTCGGCGGGCCAAGCCGCTGTGTTCCTGGCCGAGACCGCCCGCCGAGTGCACATGGTGATTCGTTCGGCGGGCCTGGCCGACACCATGTCGCGCTACCTGATCCGCCGCATCGAGGATCATCCTGCCATCACCCGCCACGTACACACGGAGATCGTGAGCCTCGAGGGGAATGGGCACCTCGAGCGCGTGGGCTGGCGTGACAACCAGACCGGGCGTGTCGAAGCGCACGGCATCCGGCACGTCTTCTCGATGACGGGCGCGGTCGCCTGCAGCGGCTGGCTGGATCGTTGCCTCGCCCTGGACGACAAGGGATTCATCAAGACGGGACAGGACCTGTTGCCGGAGGATCTGGCCGCCGCGCGCTGGCCGCTCGCCCGCGCTCCCCATCTCTTGGAGACGAGTCTCCCCGGGGTCTTCGCGATCGGCGACGTCCGCTCGGGAAGCTTGAAGCGCGTGGCCTCGGCCGTCGGCGAGGGATCGATCGCGATCGCCGCCGTGCACCGCGTGCTGCGCGAGTAGGAGAGGCCTCCGATGTCCGACGGGACCTGCGCGCATCTCTCGGCGATCTCGACCGTGCGGCAAGCCAAGCGCCGCGAGTGCGCGGAGTGCGTGAAGATCAAGGCGGGGTGGGTGCACCTGCGCACCTGCCAGGAGTGCGGCGCGACGCTGTGCTGTGACAGCTCCCCCAACCAGCACGCCAGCAAGCACGCGCGCGCGAGCGGGCATCCGGTGGTCGCCTCGTCGGAGCCGGGGGAGCGGTGGCTGTACTGTTATCCCGACGATGGCTTTGCGGAGTACTGAGCGAGGAATTTCGGTATGGAAAGGGATGAGGAGTTCGAGGAGCGCACGGCGGCGGCGGCGGAGGTGACGGCGCGGTTGCGCAGCCGTGGCATCGCTGTCACCGGCGCCGAGCGCCCCGAAGAGCTCGTGGACCTGTTGTCGGCCGTCGAGCGGTTCGAGAAGACGGTCGAAGGCCACGGGGGAGACCTGATGGTTGACGACCTGAAAAGCTCGCGGCCCGACGACCGCCACTTCGTCGTGCCGCGGCGCGGCCCCGCTGAGGCGGTGCGCAAGTACATCGTCCGCATCGACGCGGCGGCGGCCGAGCTGCGCCGCCATCCGCGGCAACCCGACTGAACGCCACTCCTGAAGCCCCGTTCGGTATCGTCCGTGTAGCGCCGTTCGCCGGATTCGTTCACCGGTTTGACGAGCTCATCGGGTCTGCGACCACGATGGCCCTCTTCTACATCCATTCCCGCCGTTGGCGCGAGAACCACGACGCCGCGATCAAGGCCTTCCTCCGGCGAACCGGCACCACGCTCGAGGCGTTTCTCCCCGATCTCGAGAACCACGAGCTGATGTTCTCTCTGGGCAAGCATTTCGAGGACGGTCCCCTGATCCCGGCGCTGGTCGCGGATGCCTACCGGTATTTCGCGCGTCTGGCGAGAGACTTTGGGAAGCCGGCGCACGTGTGGTTGTTCGGTCGTTACCCGACGTACTCCTTCTACCGGTTCGACGACCGCGCGGTCATTGCCCTGTACTCCAACTCCTCTGCGAAGAAGGAGCTCCCGGCGTTCGAGATCACCACGGATTGTTTTCTGGGAAAGTTCCTCGCCGCGGACATCGAAGACCTCAAGAAGGAGTGTCGGCAGCGGGCTCCCGGAGATCTGGAAGCCGTGATCGTCAACGCCCCCCCGCCGCAGGGCCACCATTGACAGACCCGCGACGGTGCGGTATGCCACGGGCCCGTGGACAGTGAGCGTGGGGGGGGGGCCGTATGGATCGCCGTGGGTTGCTGACGCTGGTCCTGGCGCTCGTCGCGCCGCGCGCGCTTCCCGCGCAAGCCGTCGCGTTCGCGCCCGATCGCTTGGCGCGTATCGACCGGTTCCTGCAGCAATATGTTGATTCCGGGCGGATCGGCGGTGCGGTCGGCGTGGTGTTGCGCGACGGCAGAGTCGTCTACCAACACGCGGTCGGCTGGATCGACGTCGAGTCCCGCCGGCCGATGACCCCGGACGCCCTGTTTCGCATCGCCTCCCAGACCAAGGCGCTCACCACGGTGGCGATCCTTTCGCTCGTCGAGGAGGGGAAGCTCGCGGTCGACGACCCGGTGAGCCGCTACATCCCCGCGTTCGCGCACACCACCGTCGCGTCCGGCAGCGACACGGGACGGGTGATCAGACCCGCGGCGCGCCCCATCACGATCCGCCAGCTGCTCACGCACACCGCGGGCATCTCCTACGGCACCGACTCGTTGATCGCCCCGCTCTACGCGACGGCGGGGCTCGGACCGTCCGCGGGATGGGGCTGGTATACCGCGGACAAGGATGAGCCGATCTGCACGACGATCGAGCGGCTCGCGACGCTGCCGTTTACGGCCCAGCCCGGTGAGAAATGGGTGTACGGCTACAATACGGACATCCTCGGCTGCGTCGCCGAGCGCGCCTCCGGGATGCCGCTCGATGAGCTGATCCGGACGCGCATCACCGGTCCGCTCGGGATGCACGACACGTATTTCTTCGTCCCGCCCGTCGCGGCCCGTCGCCTCGTGACGGTGTATGCGAGCGACTCGATCAATCACGCCCGCCGCGCGCCCGATGGCCCGCGTGGTCAGGGGAACTACGTCACCGGCCCGCGCCGCAGCTTCGCGGGCGGCGCAGGACTGGTCTCGACCGCGCTCGACTACGCCCGCTTCCTCCAGATGCTGCTCAACGGCGGCGAGCTGAATGGCGTCCGCATCCTCGCGCCGCACACGGTCGACCTGATGACGCACAACCAGATCGGCACCCTGTTCGACTCGACCGGGGCCCTGGGATTCGGCTTCGGCTTCGCGACGACGCAACGCTACGGGGCCAACGGGATGGCGTCGGTGGGAACGTTCAGCTGGGGTGGAGCGTACGGGAGCGCCTATTACGCGGATCCGGACGAGCACCTGGTCATCGTGTTCATGATCAACCAGCTCCCCAACCGCACCGACATCGCGGGGAAATTCCCGACGCTCGTCTATCAGGCGCTCGTGGCGCGACACCGCTAAGGTTCCTCGCCCGCCTCATCGGGATCCTCCGTCAGATCGAGGATGAGCTTGCTCGTATAGAACACGGCCCGCCCTCGCAGGCCTTCCAGCTCCCGGGCGCTCTCTTCCGGCACGAGGTCGAGGGTGCGAGCCATCTTCAGGTGGTATCCCAACTCCGAGAGTGCGCCGAGAGTGCGATCGAGACAGCACGCGAACCTGCGCCGCTTCCCGAGGCCAGCGCCCCGCGCGATCCGTGCGGGCGCGAACAGCGCCGCGCTCCACAACTGCGCCGCCAGCTCGGGATCTCGCTCATTCAGGCGCTCGGCCTCACGATAGGTGCGGAGGGCCAGGTCCTGACACACCTTGAAGGCGTCGAGCTCTTCGTAGGCCAACATGCGCTCAGCATAGGGATCAGCGGCCGCCGAACCGTCATCGAATTGACGCGCCATGGGGCGCAAAACGTGCGTTACGGCGGCCCCGTTCGGGCTCTATCGCCCGTTGACCACGCGATGACGGCCGGGCTCACATTCCCTTGCGATGCCTGCCGAGCGTTCCTACGTTCTCAACATGCCTCCAGGCACCGCGCTGATCACCGCGGACGAGCTGCTCCGGACCCCCATTCCCGACAAGCGCGTGGAGCTCGTGCGGGGTGTCCTGCGGGTGCGCGAGCCTGCTGGCTGGACGCATGGTCTCGTAGCGATGAGTCTCGGGACCGAGCTGGCCGCCTACGCCAAGCGTACCGGAGCCGGGGGCGTGTTTGCCGCCGAAACCGGGTTCAAGCTGGCCACCAATCCGGACACGGTTCGGGCACCCGACGTTGGCTTCGTCACCCAAGATCGCATGCTGCCCGCCGGCACGATTGGGTATCCCGCGCTCGCCCCCGATCTCGTCGTCGAGGTCCTGTCGCCCGACGACCGGCCCGGTGAGGTGCTCGCCAAGGTCGCGGATTGGCTTTCGGCCGGGACCAGACTGGTGTGGGTGATCGATCCGGAGCGCCGACTAGCCCGCGTCTATCGCCACGACGGCACGGAAGCCACCATCGCGGGCGCCGAGGTGTTGGACGGAGAAGACGTCCTGCCGGGATTCTCCTGCCCGCTCGAGACCATCCTTCAAGGCTCGTCGCCGCCGAGCCAGTCGTAGGTCCGCACCTCTCCCAGGAGCCGCCACCGGCTGGGCCACGCCGTCCGCTGCCAGTCCAACGGCTCGCCGAGCGGCTGCGGCCGCGCGGCGGTGGCGAGGGCGGCGCGGAGGTCGCGCCGCTGCTCGGCGCCGAGCGCGTCGGGGGCGAGGGAGACGAAGAGCATCGTCCCGCTCCGCGCCAGGAGATCGAGCCACTGGCGGTTCTGCTCCCACGGAATCGCGTTCGTCACCCCCACGCAGTCCGCATCCGCCGTGTAGAACGCGCCGTGCTGCGCCCCGCGAAACGCGAGGGTGTTCACGCCCATCTTGCGGGTGCGCGCCCACTCCCGGCCGCTCGTGTCGTCGCCGATCCGGCAGATCTCGAACCGCCCCGCCGAGAGATGGCTCACGGTGTTGCAGCCGATGACCGCCGCGTCGCCGGCCGCCTCCCGGATGGTACGGTACAGCTCGTCGATCACCTCCGCGGTCGTGCGCGTCGCTCCCGTCGCGAACGTCCAGCCGTCGCGGGTCAGCGCCGCGCCCATCTGGAATCCCCAACGCCCGAATACATCGAACGTGGTGTAGTCGTGCTTGATGAGCTCGAAGCCCCAACGGCGCAGGCGGCCGATGTCCTCGGCGAGCTTCGCCTGGACTTCGGGGACGGTGGGATCGAGCACGGTGCGTTCGCGCGGCAGACGCCACGTGTTAGGGGCGTCCACGGGGGCCAGCAGCGGGCGGATCCAGATACCCGGACGCGCCCCGGCCTGCCGGATCGCGCCGGCGAGTCCCGGCATGTCGGGAAACTTCTCGTTGCCGTGGTCCCACGTGCCGGCGCCCGCCTGGTCCGCGCCGCGGTCGGGCTGCCAGCCGTCGTCGATCACGGCGAACGGCCGGTTGGCGTCGGCGGGGGCGAGCTCCACGATGTGCCCCGCGTCGGCCAGCACGGTCGCCGCGCTGTTCTGGCCGTAGGCCCAGTACCAGTCGTTGCTGCCGTAGACCGGCTGCGCGGGGAGCCGGGGAGCGGGGCAGAGGTCCTTGCAGAACGTGTGGATTGCCTGGAACGCCGACTCGCCAGCACGGCCCGCGCGGCACACGACGTCACAGACCGAAAGCACCCGTGGACCCAGCTGCACACCCACACCGCCGCTACGCACGTCGGCCCAGAGGCTGATGCCCTGAGGGTCGACGTGCCAGAAGCAGAACGCGCTCGCACCCGTGCGCACTCCGTACAAATGCGTGCGCTGGCCGTCCCAGGCGGCGACATACCAGGGCATCACGCGATCGGGAACGAAGCCGCGCCACTCCAGGTCGCCGTAGCCGCGCTCCCACGCGTCGCCGAGCAGCAGCCGCGTGTCGTCGAGACGGCCGCGCCAGCGCAGCTGTACCCGTTGCACGGGACTGGACGGGGCCGCCAGCGCGACGCGCACGGCTCCCGGGACGTCGCTGACGGTTACGGCGAGATCGCCGGCCTCCCAGCGCCCACCGGCGACGGGACGCAGACGCTCTTCGCCTGTGGCGGTCTGCACGCGAATGGTGTCGGGCGGCCGGCGCAGATCGAGGAAACTGCGCGGCGGCGCCTGCGCCGAGGAGAATCGCCACCTGGGGAGCGCTACTCCGGCGGCGGAGATCGCGCCGGACACGAGGAACTCGCGGCGCGAGGTCACGGTCGCTCTATAGATGAATAGACCTTGCGGAGGTCCACCGGCTGTCCCTTCAGCGCGCTTGCGCCCGATAGATCTGCGTCGCCCAGCAGCGCCGGCTGCCGCGCTGCTCGACGCGGATCCGGCCGGCGCGCGACAGCTCGTCCAGCAAGGGGCCCTGCGCGAGCAGCTGCTCGTTCATCGGATACCATTGCTCCTCGACCAGGCCGACCGTGGCGAAGTGGCGCGCTGCCCGCTTCAGGATCTCGGCCTCCCGGGACAGCGAGATCACGGGGAACAGCAGCTGGCCGCCCGGCGCGAGGTGGTCCACCGCCTGGTCGAGCACTTCGAGAATCCAGCGCGTGCCGTCCGGGCCGGCGCCGCTCGGGACCGCCTCCGGATACCATCCCGACAGGCGGTCGAGTGGCTCGGCGACTCCGGCGACGTCGTCCGCGATGAGGTCGAAGCGCTGGTCGCGCCAGGGCTCGAACAGGCTCCCGCAGCGGCAGTCGATCGCCACGCCGTGGCGTCGCGCGTTGCCCTGCGTCAGCTGGACCGCCGCGGGGCTGACATCCGAGGCGTGGATGGCGGTGCCCGGCGCGAGGTGCTTCGCCAGGACCACGGCCACAATGCCGCAGCCGCACCCCAGGTCTAGGACGGAGCGCGGGGGCGGACCGATGCCGCGCCGCGCTGCCCGGAGTAACACGGTCGTCGTGGAGGTCGGCAGGAAGACGTCGGGAGCGGTGGCGACCACGATCGCCTCCGTGTCCCCGAGCTTCTTGTCCCGGTAGACGTACTCCCCCGGTCCGGCAACCATCATGACGATCTCCCTTCGAGGTCCTCACCCCCTAGCCCCCTCTCCCTTCGGGAGAGGGGGAATGAGGGCCGTATGCGCGCTTGCGGGACTTTAGCGGCGCTCCGCCGCGCGCAATCCCAGGACGCCGTTGATCCAGCGCACCAGGGGCAGCAGCAACCGGAAGTCGGCTTCGAGCAGCGCCGGCAGCCGCGCGCTCGCCGCCTGCGCGTCGCTGAGCGGCCGGCCCATGACGAACGACTGGAACTTGAGCCACTTGGCCGCCGGGTGGTCGGGCGCGAAGCCGCGCGGCACCCGGCGCAGCACGGCCTCCTCGGACAGGCCGCCGAGCCGTCGCACCAGGCGCCGGTCGGTCACGATCTTCGCGAAGCGCGCCGGCTGCTCGGCGATCGCCTCGCGAAGTTTAAGCAGCGCCTCGCGCGGCGGCATCCACATCCCGCCGCCGAGAAACGCGTCCCCCGGGGCGATCTGGAAGTAGAAGCCGGCGCCGCCGCCCGCGGCCTCACGCCCCACCGCGCGCGAGCCGTCGCGGTGATAGAACCAGCACGACGCGTGGGTCTTGTAGGGGGACTTGTCGGCCGAGAAGCGGATGTCGCGGTAGATGCGGAACATCGAGCGCTTGGGGTCGCCGACGATCTCGGGCGCGATCGCTGCCAGCCGCACGTCCATCTCCTCGATGAGGGCGTGCATCGGCTGCTTCACCACGGTTTCGTACTCGGCGCGGTGGGCCTCGAACCACGGCCGGGTGTTGTGACGTTTCAGGCCGCGCAGGAACGTCAGGGTGGCCGTGGAGAAGGGCATGCCCTGATGGTAACGCGCCTGGGTTTCGGGGCCTAGCCGGGGCTTGACGCCCCACGCGAGGCTGATTATATAACCACTAAGTTATGCAAGCAACGCACCGTCTCGACGCCGTCTTCGCCGCCCTCGCCGATCCCACCCGGCGGGCGATCCTCGCCCGGCTCGCGGCGGGCGAGCGGTCGGTGATGGAGCTGGCCCAACCTTTCGACATGAGCCAGCCCGCCGTCTCCAAACATCTCAAAGTCCTGGAGCGCGCCGGCCTGATCTCCGGCGCCCGCGACCGCCAACGCCGGCCCAGGAAGCTCGAGCCCAAACCCCTCGCCGCGGCAACCAGGTGGCTCGAGCGGTACCGTCGCCTGTGGGAAGGGAACTACCAACGCCTCGACGCCCTGCTCGAGGAGCTGAAAGCCAAGGAGCGGCCATGAGCAACTTGAAGGTCACGACCCCCTCGGACCGCGAGATCGCGATGTCGCGCACGTTCGATGCGCCGCGCCAGCTGGTCTGGGATGCGCACACCAAACCAGAGCTGGTCAAGCGCTGGCTTCTGGGTCCGCCCGGCTGGTCGATGCCCGTCTGTAGGATCGACCTACGCGTGGGCGGAGCCTATCGCTACGAATGGCGCAGCGACAAAGATGGCTCCACCATGGCGATGGGCGGCGTCTACCGCGAGATCAAGGCGCCGGAGCGCATCGTCAGTACCGAGAAGTTCGACGACCCCTGGTATGAAGGCGAAGCCGTGGACACGCTCGTCCTCACCGAACAGGGCGGCAAGACCACCCTCACCACGACGGTCCGCTACGCGTCGCAGGCGACGCGCGATGCCGTCCTCAAGTCCGGGATGACGGGCGGCGTGGAGCAGAGCTACGACCGGCTGGCGGACGTGCTGGCCTCACTCGGGAGGTAACGATGCAAAAGATCGTGCCGTTCTTGTGGTTCAACGACAACGCCGAAGCGGCGATGAATTTCTACGTATCGACCTTCAAGAACTCGAAGGTCGGGCGCGTGACGCGCTACGGCGACGCGGGGCCCGGGCCCAAGGGCTCGGTCATGTTGTGCACCTTCACGCTCGAGGGACAGGATTTCTACGCGCTGAACGGTGGCCCCCACTTCAAGTTCACACAGGCGATCTCGTTGTTCGTGAACTGCGAGACGCAGCAGGAAGTCGACGAGCTGTGGAAGAAGCTGTCGGCGGGCGGCCGTGAGGACCAGTGTGGCTGGCTGCAGGACAAGTTCGGCTTGTCGTGGCAGATCGTTCCCACGATCCTCGGTCAACTGCTGGGCGACAAGAATGCCAAGAAGGCCAACGCGGCGATGCAAGCCATGCTGCAGATGAAGAAGCTCGATATTGCGGGGTTGGAGCGGGCGTACAAGCAAGGTTGAGCTAGGGGCACGCCGAGCTGTAGCGTCGCGTCCACACCCGGGTGCTCCGCTGTGCTGTGCTGACCCGTCGGCCCGAAGTCTGCAGTACCGGGGGCCATGGCCCAGCCTGCTGCCGTGACCGCGAGAATCGCCGCTGCAGCGGGGGTCACCTTTCTGTTCCTCGCCTGCTCGGACCGACAGCCCTCCGGGCCGACGCCCGCGGCGCCGTCGGTCGCAGTGCAGCGGGCACCCGCGTTCAGCTTGGAGTCCACCGACCCGACGTCCCTCGATCAGCACCTCGTGCTCGTGAACGACGGTATTCCTGGTGACTTTGACATCCAGGTTGCGAGTCTGGGTGGCGCAGTCGTCGCCACGTATCCGGAGATCGGCGTGGCCGTGACGGCAGGCTTGAGCGACACCGCGGCGGCGCAGCTGGCCCAGGCTTCCTTCGTGTCCGGCATCGAGCGGGATCAGATGGTGCAGTGGGTGCCGGGGCCCGAGGACTTCCACCTCGAGGCCGTGGAAGCGACCGAGCCCAGCGTCCAGACGAATCAGAGCGGCGCCTTCTTCTTCAGTTTCTGGCAGTGGAACATCCGGCAGGTCGCCGCCGCTGACGCGTGGCTCACGACCAACCAGGGAGCGGGGACGCGCGTCGCGATTCTTGATACCGGCACCGACCCGGGCCACCTGGACCTCATCGGCAAGGTCGACCTCGCGGCCAGCAGGAGCTTCGTGGTCGGCTCTCCCTGTGGCCCGGCCGATGATGCCGACATCCTCGACCGGCACTTCCACGGTACCTTCGTGTCCGCGATCGTGACGTCGCGGGGGATTGGCATGGCTTCCGTCGCTCCCGATGCGCGGATCATTGCCGTGAAGGTCCTGAGCTGCAGCGGCGGGGGCTCCTTCGCCGCGCTGATCGGCGGCATCGTGTACGCCGCCGACATCGGGGCGGACGTCATCAACATGAGTCTCGGCGCGTACTTCCCGAAGAGCTCGCCCGGCGGTGGGGCCCTGGTGGCGGCCCTGAATCGCGCGACCACCTACGCCACCGAGCATGGCGCGGTCCTCGTCGCGGCCGCGGGGAACGATACCGCCGACGTGCAGCACGACCAGAACTTCGTGTTCCTCCCGGCGCAGGCGGCCCACGTGATCAGTGTGGGCGCGACGAGCCCCACCAACCAGGCGAACTTCGATGACCTGGCGCCCTACACGGACTTCGGCATTTCCGGCGTGGACCTCATGGCGCCGGGCGGCAACCCGGTCGTCAATGCCCGGGACGGGATCCTGTCGGCGTGCAGCCGCTTCAGCCGCTTCTTCCCGTCTTGTGCCCCGGGGATCTTCTACCTGGCCGGTGGCCGCGGCACGAGCTTCGCCGCGCCGCACGTGGCCGGCGCCGCCGCGGTTGTGAAATCGCAGTTCCCCGGGTACGGCCCGGACCAGATCCGGCGTTGCCTGTACAAGGGGGCCGATGACCTGGGCAGGCCGGGCACCGACCAGCTGTACAGCCACGGCCGCCTCAACGTCCTCGGAGCGGCGGGGTGCTGAGGCGCGCCTGTACCGCGTCCGGGTGACGCGCCGCGATGCGGCGGGCCAACCGGTGACCCTCCAGCTGCTCTCAAGTGGGATCGTTCGCCGGCTCGCGGGGGGAGCGTCCGTCGGGGGTGACGCGCGGGATCGCCAGCCGCGCCTTCCCGGGCCGCTCGACCAGGC
>Ga0209266_1002499_pt1 | contig 11512 bp, 9 predicted proteins | sample GraSoiAngelo_132_FD_185889 | JGI IMG/M metagenome (GOLD analysis project Ga0209266, IMG submission 185889) | Grasslands soil microbial communities from the Angelo Coastal Reserve, California, USA - 14_0929_02_40cm (SPAdes) (version 2) | ecosystem: Environmental > Terrestrial > Soil > Grasslands ...
TCGAGGTGCAGGACAGCGCCCTTGTCGTACTGACGGATTCCAAGAGGGTAGTGTCGGTGCCCCTGCGGGGAATTCGAGCTGGAAAGTTCGACAAACTGGGCACGCTGATTGTCGAGGGGCTGGATACCAGATCTGCAGTGGTAAAGTTACGGCCCTTCAGCCGCTTCCCCGCCGGTCTCACTCCTGAGCTGCGCGCTCGGCTCCTCGCGGTGTACGGACAAACCGAGGCTCAGGTCGTGCGATGATCCTCCTCCTGGCCGTGCTCTCGACCTTCCAGGCGCCGGCCGACACCGCGCTCGCGAGCTTCGTCGCGCGTGCGCGCGCCGGTACTGAAGCGCTCCGCCATCCGGACGCGGCGCGGCTCGCCGGCTACCATCCCGTTGGCCCTGATTTCCCCGGGATGGGCCGGCATTGGATTCATACGGCGTTGATTCTGCGGCCCATTCCGGATGCCGCGCAGCCGCCCGTGCTCGAATACGCCGAGATCGACGGCGTACCGACGCTGGTCGGCGTCGCCTACGCGGTGCTCGTGAGCGCTGACACGGCGCCGGCATCGCTCCCCGTCCCCGCCGCGGCGTGGCATTTCCACCAGGGCACCGTCGACGAAGAGAGTTTTCTCCGCAGCCACGCCGGCGCCGGCCACGTCATGACTGAACCTGGACCTCGGCTGGCGGTGGTTCACGCCTGGATCTGGCTCGACAATCCGGACGGCATGCTCGCCACCGACAATTGGGCGCTGCCGTATGCGCGTCTCGGACAGCGTGTTCCGTCGCACGGATCACGCGCAGCGGCGCGCGCGCTCGCGCTCGCCTCGGGAGACGGCGGCCGGCTGTACCTGGAGGCGCTTATCCACGCCGTCGGCCAGCCGAGCGATAGCGAGATGACGGCCGTGCGCACGATCGTGGGCCGGCGTCAAACAGAAGCTCGCCAGCACGCGGCGCGCGCTGACAAGCTCGAGCTCTGTTGGAATGCGCTCTGGAGCGACGTGAAGACAGTGGTTCGGCCCGAGGTCTGGGATCGCCTGAATGCCTTAGCCCCAGCCCCGAGCCCCTAACCCCTAACCCCTAACCCCTAGTTCTTCACCGCCATAACCGCCGCGAAGGCATCCATGTACCCCGCGCCAACTTCCCATTCGCCGTAGCCGGCGAGTGGCCGGGCGGTCGACGTCAGAACTTCCCGAATCTGATCAGGAGTCAACGTCCCCCCCGCGGCTTCCTGCATCAACGCCACGACTCCCGCCACGTGCGGTGTGGCCATCGACGTGCCGGAGGCGCACGTGTAGAACGCCAGGTTGTCGATCGTCGCCTTGCACGTCGCCAGGTCGTCGGGGGCGTCCAGCACGTTGAGCGTGAACCCTGTGGACGCACGGGTCGACACGATCAGCGTCCCCGGCGCGGTGATGTCGGGGTGGTAGAGCGGATCGCCCGGGATGCCGCGCGATGAAAAGTCAGCCAGCACCGGCTCGCGTCCAGCGGCATCCTGACAGAACACCTGCGCCGAGTTCGTCGGGTCGGCTCCGAGCTTGCAGCCGGCGGCGACGCCGATGACCCAGGGAGCCACACTGTAGGGGTTCAGTGTGTTCTGGTCCGGTCCCTCGTTGCCGGCCGCGAAGACGACGGTGATGCCGCGGCTGGCCACCGTCTTGGTGGCCTCATTGATCGGATCATTCGGATCGAACGGGCCGGTCGTACCCCAGGAGTTGTTGACGACCTTGATGTTGTACTGCTGCTGATGGTCGAGGATGTAGTCGAAACCGGCGAGGGCGAAGAAGATGAACAGCACGTCACCGGTGCCGATGCCGATCAGGCTCGCGCCCGGTGCCACGCCTGTGTAATAGCCGTTCGACGCCGTGCCACGACCAGCCGCGATGCCGGCCACGTGGGTCCCGTGTCCCACCGACGTCTCGGAGTTGGGAAGATTCTCGACGAAGAGCGTCGCGCCCTTGCGGATCGGCTCGGGCGCATCCTTTCCGAACGTGAACAGGTCATTCAGGTTGAACAGGACCTTCACGTTGGCCACGGTATTGGTGGGATACGCGACGTCGGGGTTGTACAGGCCGTCGATGCCGCTGTCGAGGATCGCGATGCCGATGCCTCGGCCGGTGATGCCCGCGACGTGAACCGCATCCGCCCGGATCGACGGGACGCTTTCGTGCAGCATGTAGTAGTCGAGTTGCTTGTTGGCATACACCCCCTGGAGTCCCGGGAGCGTCGAGATGGTCAGCAACTGCACGGGCGTGGCGAGCGCGGCGACCATGGAGAAGTTGTTGTACTGTACGACGCCCGCGCCCGTGTTCAGAATACCCCTCGTGACCGCATCTCGAGTGGTGCGCGTTTCGTCGAAATTGACGATGTAGATCGCCGTGCCGACGGGCAGAAGGCCGACGCTGGGCGTCGAGCGGTCCGGCGCTGCGGGCTGCCGACTCTGGTCGCACGCTGCCAGCGCGAGCGCTGCGGCTGCCGCGATGAGCCATCTGTTCATGGGTCCTCGGGGTCAGGGATTACTTCCGAGGACTAGCAAGCGATATGCCCCGTTGCTAACTGCGCAAGTCACAACAGTCGGCCGCGTGACCGAGCCGGCCGTGTGGCGACCGCGCGACGGCTACTCTGACTCGATGCGCTCCAGAGCGTAGCGCAGCCGCAGCATGGCGGTGTCGAGCAGTCGCCGCGAGTCGTCGCGCAGCGCGCCCTGGTCCGCCAGTTCTGTCAGCAGCTCGAGGACGGCGTGGATCTGCGCCGTCGCCGATTCAACGATCATCCGGCGATCGAGGCCACTGCGGCGCTCGAGGTCTACCGCTACGTCCTTCAGCCGCCGATCCGCGCCCCGCCTCCGATTCGCGACGGTCATCACGGGACCACCTCCCAGGTGCGTTCGCTATTCAGCAGTGCGTCCAGGCTGCCGCCGGTTCCCACCACCACTTCGCGTTCATACGAGGTGGCTGGGTTGCAATAGAGCACACCCATCGCAACAGGGAAGGGGGGCTCCAAAGCCGCTAATAGCTGGGCTAATGGGCGATTGGTCTCGTCGTGGACGAGGACGTCGGGTGCGGCGGGAACGATTTCCAGCTCGAGCTTACCGGGCTTGAGTCGCAGCCCTTTCTCCTTGTTCTTACCGAAGAGCAGCGGCTTGCCGTGCTCGACGAGTACTTGAGCATCGGGAGCGACTTCCTTGCCGGTGATATTCTCGAACACGGCATCGTTGAAGACGACGCAGTTCTGGAGGATCTCGACAAATGAGGCGCCGCCGTGAGCGTGCGCCCGCTTGAGCGTGGCGATGAGATGGACTTGCAGTGTGTCGATCGACCGGGCGACGAACCGCGCCCCGGCGCCGAGCGCAAACGCGCAGGCCGAGACGGGATTCTCGATCGAGCCGAGCGGCGTGGAGGGCGAGCGCGTGCCGCGGCGCGAGGTCGGCGAGTACTGACCCTTGGTCAGCCCGTAAATCTCGTTGTTGAACAGAATGATGTTGAGGTCCACGTTGCGGCGCAGCACGTGCAGCATGTGATTGCCGCCGATGGACAGGCCGTCGCCGTCGCCCGTCATCACCCAGACGTCGAGATCGGGATTCGCGAGCTTGATGCCGGTCGCGATCGCGGGGGCGCGCCCATGCACGGTGTGGAAGCCGTACGTCGACATATAGTAAGGAAAGCGCGCCGCGCACCCGATGCCGCTCACGAACACCGTGCGCTCGCGCACCAGTCCCATGTCGGCGCACGCCTTCTGCACCGCCTTCAGAATCGCGTAATCGCCGCAGCCCGGACACCACCGGACTTCCTGGTCCGAGGCGTAATCTTTGGGCGCGAGCTGCGCGTCAGTGATCGTGGTGACGGTCATCCGGCTTCGCCTCCTAACCCGCTTCCCTCGGAGGGCGGCGGAGCGCCACCGCGAATTCGTTGCACGATATCTGTCACCCGGAAGGGCTTACCGGTGACCTTGCTGAATCCTTCCGCGTCGACCAGATACTCCGCCCTGAGCAGCTTCACGAGTTGCCCGTTGTTCATCTCGGGGACGAGTACGCGATCGTAGCGTCTGAGCAGGTCGCCAAGATTGCGCGGGAAGGGACTTAAGTAGCGCACATGAATGTGCGACACGTCCAGGCCCTCGTCGCGCGCGATCTGTACGGCACGATACAACGCGCCGAACGTCGAACCCCACCCGACCACTGCGAGCTTGCCGTGGTCTTCGCCGAGCGCGACGCCCTGCAGCGGAATGTCATTCGCGATCCCCGCGATCTTGTCCGCGCGCGCCTTTGTCATGCGGGCGTGATTGTCGGGATCGTACGAGATGTGCCCGGAGTCATAGTCGCGCTCGAGCCCGCCGATGCGATGCTCGAGCTGCGGCGTTCCCGGCTTGACCCACGGTCGCGCCAGCGTGTCGGGATCGCGCAGGAACGGATGGAATCCTTCCGGCTCGGTCCGGTACGTGACCGGGAACCGTGGCAGCTCCGCTTCGCGCGGGATCAGCCACGGCTCGGCCGCGTGCGCCAGATAGCCATCGCTCAAGACGATCACCGGCGTCATGTACTTCGTGGCCAGGCGTACCGCTTCGATCGCGATGTCGAAGCAGTCGGCTGTTGAAGTCGGTGCGAGCACGGCGAGTGGTGCGTCGGCGTTGCGGCCATGGACTGCCTGGAACAGGTCCGACTGCTCCGCCTTCGTCGGCATGCCGGTGGACGGGCCGGCGCGCTGCGAATCGATGACGATGAGCGGGAGCTCGGTGGCGATCGCGAGGCCCAGCATCTCTGTCTTCAACGCGATGCCCGGCCCCGAGCTCGACGTCACTCCGAGCGCACCGGCGTACGAGGCGCCCAGCGCCGCGCCACTGGCCGCGATCTCGTCCTCGGCCTGGAAGGTGACGACGCCGTAGGCCCGAAGGTTCGCCAGCGTATGCAGCAGCGCTGATGCCGGCGTGATGGGATACCCCGCGAACACCATCTTCTCGATCCCCGCGGCGCGCAGCCCCGCGATGAGGCCCCAGGCGAGACCCTCCGTGCCGCTGACGGTGCGATACCGTCCTGCCTGCACGGCGGCCTTCGGGACGACGTAGCCGACCATGTGCTCCGCCATCTCCGCCGTCTCGCCGAACGCATGCCCGGCATTGAGGGCCGCGATATTCGCGGCCGCAATCACCGGCTTCTTCGCGAACTTGCGGTTGAGCCACTCGATCGTCGCCGTCCGCTCGTGGCCGTACATCCAGAGCAGCAGCCCCAGCGCCCACATGTTGCGGCACAGGTGCGCTTCGCGGGACGAGAGCCCGTGCGGCTTTACGGCATCGGCGGTGAGCTTCGTGATGTCGAACTTGAGGACCTGATACTTAGCGAGCGAATCATCCTCGAGTGGATTCTTCGCATAGCCCGCTTTCTTGAGGTTGCGCTCGTTGAATGCGTCGGTATCAACGATGACGGTACCGCCCACCTTCAGGTCACTCACCTCGACCGTCAGCGCCGCGGGATTCATCGCGACGAGCACGTCCACCGCGTCGCCCGGGGTCATCACGTTGGTGCCGCCGAAATGGATCTGGAACGCAGACACGCCGAAGGTGGTACCCGTCGGCGCTCGAATCTCAGCGGGGAAGTCAGGGAACGTGGAGAAGTCGCTGCCGGCGAGTGCGGTCTCGAGCGTGAACTGGCTGCCGGTCACCTGCATTCCATCGCCCGAGTCGCCGGCGAATCGGATCACAACCGAGTCGCGGGTTTCTCGCCCAGGGCGGGGAACGGTGGAGGTGGCCATGTCTTTAATCTACACGACGTTTCGCAGCACAAACCACACGTTCGCGGGGCGTTCGGCAAGCCGTCGCATGTACCAGGCGAACCAGGCGCTGCCGTAACTGATCAAGACACGCACTTTGGCGCTCATGGACGCCAGTTTGCGCTGCTCCTGCGCGCGAATCCCGTAGAGCATGTGAAACTCGTACGCCGACGGATCGACGCGTTTCGCCACCGCCGCCTTACGGATCCACTCGATGAGCGCGAGGTCGTGCGTGCCGAAAACGGGCTTCGCCCGCTGGCGCGCCGCCTCGGCGAGCAGCCGGTCGGCGAGCTGCCGGTAATTCTCGTCGACGTCACTTTTCTTGGGGAATGCCACGTCGGGCGGCTCGTTGTACGCGCCTTTGACCAGACGGATCGCCGGGGCGACCGCCAGGAGCCCTTCGAGATCCTTGGCGGTGCGGCGCAGGTACGCCTGCAGGCACACACCGACGCTCGGCCACTCGGCCTTGGCGCGCCGGTAGACCTCGAGCGTCGCATCGACGTACCGTGACTCCTCCATGTCGATCCACAGGAAGGAGCGCGCCTGCTCGGCACGCGCGGCGAGCTTCAGCACATCCTGGACGCAGCCTTCCTTGCTCGCCTCGAGACCCAGGTGCGTCAGCTTGACCGAAACGTGCGCCGGCAACTTGCGCCGCTGAATCTTTTCGAACACTCCGAGGTAATGATCGCGGACCGCGGCTGCTTCCGCGCGGTTCGTGACCTGCTCGCCCAACTCGGTGAGGACAGTGCCGAGGCTGGCCTTCGCGAATTGGCCCGCCGCCTCGAGCGCATCGTCGAGTGCCTCGCCGGGCATGAAGCGCTTGACTGCGCGCTGGAAGAAGCGGCGCTCGCGCAGCTGGCGTGCGAGCCACTGGCTGCGGGATGCCTTGAGGAGGAGACTGCGTGCGAATCCCATGGGGAGATAGTGTAGTGTATCGTTCTTTCATGCTAGCGCATGGTAAGACGCTAATTGCCGTCCTTCTGGTGCTCACCGCCTGCGCGCACCCTCGCATTGGCGCAGGCCCGGGCGGCGGCGGCGAGACACGTGCCACGCCCGAAGAGAGTTGCCTCCTTTCGACCGGCGCTGTCACGACGCGGTCTCGCACCATCACCATCGGTCTGAGCGACGCCGTCGACCCCCGCCACGCTCCGTTCGCGCGCAACGACGCCGAGCGGATCGTGTTCCGCCACCTGTACGACTCGCCCGTGCGCATCGACTGCGACGGGCAGGTGCGTCCCGCGCTCGTCGACCGCTGGGAAAAGGACGACGGCGGCCGCCGCTGGACGTTCCACCTGCGCGAGGGCGCGCAGTTCTGGGACGGCGCGCCGGTCACGGCCCAGGATATCGTGTTCGGCAAGGGCGGCGTCGGCTACACACTCGCGGCGCCCGAGAAAAGCGTGGTGGCACTCTCGTTCGCGAAAGAGAAGGACGACGTTCCGGCGCTGCTCGGCGACCCGAACCTGGCGGTGACAAAGCCCGCACCCGACTCGAGCTGGCCGATCGGCACCGGAGCGTATTGGGCCACGAGCGCCACCACAACGGCGCAGGAGATCCGCGCGCACACCCCCCGCGGCGACACGCTCGTGTTCAAGTTTGCCGCCAGCGGCGATGCCCGGGACCTGCTCGACGCCGGCGTCGATTTGCTCATCACGCGCGACCGGGCGCTGCGCGACTACGCGGCGACGCTACAGAATCACACGGTCGTCGCGTTGCCGTGGGACCGCACCTATGTCTTCGTCACCGCCGACGCAGGCGGCTCACGGTTCGACACAGGCGGGCTCGAGCAAGCGGTGCGCGCCGAAGCCCGTCGCGCCGAGGGCGACTCCTGGTGGCGCGATCTGCGGGCCTGTGGCATGGCGCGAGACACCGCGCCCCCCGCTCCCGCGAGTAGGCGCATTCTCTACTCGCGCGGCGATCAGACCGCGCGTGAGTTGGCGGGCCGCCTGGCCGCGCTGACCCACGCTGTGGCCACGGGCCGCGCGCCCGACGACTTCACCGCGGCGCTCGCCGGGGGCAAGGACTGGGGGTACGTCGTGGCGCTGCCGCGGGTGACCGCCGATGCGTGCCGGTCCGCCAAGGATCTCGTGCCGACGTGGCCGGCGAGCTTCACGGCGCTCGTGGACACGCGTCCCACCGCGATCGTCCGCCGCGATGTCGCGCGCTGGACCGTGGATCAAGATGGGACGGTTCATCTCGCTCCATGAGATTCCGCACCCGCCTCCTCATCTCGTTCGGGGTGGTGGTAATGATTCCGCTGCTCGTATTCGGTCTCGGCATCCGCCGCGAGATGTCGAATCGGGTGACGGCGGAATACACGCGGCGAGTCGACGCGCTCTTCAACGTTATTAGTGCGGACATCGCGCGGGAGAGCGACCGCATTGGCGCCCGCCTCGCCGCCCTGAAGAGCTCGCTCGTCGCCGACGACCGCTTCCGAAGCTGGGTCGTTCGGGGTGAGAATCGCGGCTACGTACTGGATTACGCGGGTGACGCGATGCGCCTGGCAGGTCTCGATTTTCTGCAGATTCAGGACGACGACGGGCGCGTCGTCTCGTCCGGCCACTTCCGCAACGAGTATGACCGCCTCGGTCCGGCCGTGCCCGGCGCGGGACCCGCATTGGTTCGGGCGGCCACCGCCGAGAGCTCATTCCTCGCTCTCGTGACGAGCGATACGCTGCGCATCCCGCCCCGGCGGTTCCGGCTGATTGGCGGAATCGCGGTCGATTCGCAGTTTCTTGCACGCCTCGCCCGCGATCCGGAGCTTGCCGTCGGGCTCGTTCTGCCCAACGACACCACGAACGCCGATTCGGGCGAGCTGGTCGTCCCGCTACCGCCGCTGCCCTATGTGGATGCGACCGAAGGACCGGGACATGTCGAACAGGCGCGCATCGTGGTTACGCGCTCCTCCGCGTTCCTGACCGCGCTGCGGCACAACGTCAATCTCTGGTTTGGGGCCGCCGTCCTGGTCGCCGCACTCGCGGCGCTGCTTCTGGCAGGCTGGCTCTCCACGCGGATTAGCGAGCCGCTCGAAGCCCGCATCGCCATCGGGGACCTCGCGCGACAGGTGAATCACGACATCAAGAACGGCCTCGCGCCGCTGCGCAACGTGTTTCGCCATCTTGCGCAGGTGGCGCGCGAGAAGCCCGCGGAGCTGCCGCAGGTTTTCGCCGAACGCCAGGGGACGGTAGAATCGAGCATCAGCTACCTCGAGACGCTCGCCGCGAACTACGCGAAGCTCTCTCCGCAGTCGGAGCGAAAGGCCACCGACGTGAACAGCGTCGTGCGGGAGACGATTGGCGCTTCGGGGACAGTGCGCACCAAACTTGCCGATGGATTGCCGCCGGTCTCAGCCGACGCGCTCGTATTGCGGCGCGTGATCGAGAATCTGGTGAGCAACGCGGTCGATAGCCTCGAGGGGAAGAACGGTACCGTGACCGTCACGACGGAACGCGGCAAGAATATCGTGCGCATCTCGGTAAGCGACACGGGGCGCGGCATGAGCAAATCGGAGCTGGATAAAGCATTCGACGACTTCCATACCACTAAACCAGGTGGCACCGGACTGGGACTGTCGATCGTCCGCCGACTGGTCCTCGACTCGAACGGCTCGCTCAACGTCGAGACCGAGGCGGGACAGGGGTCGACGTTCATCGTGGAGATCCCAATACTTTCATGACACTGGTCCTGATCGTCGATGACGTTCCGGCCATGGCCGAGCAATACGCCTACGACCTCAAGCGGCTCCGCGGCTACGAAACACTCATCGCGAAGAGCGGCCGCACGGCGCTCGAGAGCCTGACGCGCGATTCGGTGGACTGCGTCATTCTCGATCTCGAAATGCCGGGGATGGACGGGTTCGAGGTGCTGCGCTCGGTCGAGCGCTTGGGACTGCGCGTGCCCATCATCGTCTACACCGGCACGGGCGACTACGACCGCTGCGCTCAAGCGATCCGTCTCGGCGCGTACAGCTTCATCGACAAGGCGGAGCCGATGGAGCGCGTCGCGCAGGAGGTCGAGAACGCGATCGAACGGCGGCGCCTGACCGCCGAGGTCACGCTGCTGCGGCACGGGTTCGGGCTGGAATCCCCGCTCGTCGGCACGAGCCCCGCGCTCGCGAAGCTCAAGGAAGCGATCGTCCGCGTCGCGCCGGTGCCCAGTCCTGTACTCATCGTGGGTGAGAGCGGCACCGGGAAGGAGTTGGTCGCTCGCGAACTTCATCACCTAGGCCCCAATCCCAAAGCCCCATTCATCGCGCTCAACAGTGCGGCGCTGCCGCACGAGCTGGTCGAGAGCGAGCTGTTCGGGCACGAGCGCGGCGCGTTCACCGGCGCGAACGCCACCCGCAAGGGCGCGTTCGAGGCAGCGAGCGGCGGCACGTTGTTCCTGGACGAAATCGGCGACCTGCCGCCCGCCGCACAGGCAAAGCTGCTCCGCGTGCTCGAAGAGCGGAAAGTCACGCGGCTGGGCGGCAACAAGACGATCGACGTAGACACCCGCGTCGTGGCGGCGACACACCGCGACCTCGAGAAGGAAGTCGCCGAGGGACGCTTCCGCGAGGATCTGTTCTATCGGCTCAACGTGCACGTGCTGCGGGTGCCGCCGTTGCGCGATCGTCTGTCCGACGTGCCGGCGCTGGTCGAGCATCTCGTTGCAGCGACCTGCGCGCGGTTCGGGATGAAGACGAAGACCGTGGCCCCGGACGCCGTCGAGGCGCTGATGTCCTATGACTGGCGGCGCAACAACATTCGCGAGCTGCGCAACGTCGTGGAACGGATGCTGATCGCGACCGACGGCGATGAGCTAACCCGTAACGCTGTGCCGCCCGAAATCCGCGACGGAAGTACGGCAGTCCGGCGCACGGCGCACGGCGCACGGCGCACGTTTGAAGAGCAGAAGATCGAGGCGGAACGCCAGATCATCATCCAGGCTCTCGAGCGAAACGAATGGCACGTCACCAAGACCGCGAAGGAACTGGGACTCTCCGACCACGCCAGTCTGCTGAAAATCATGCGCCGGCTGGGTGTCCAGCGAGACACGAAAGACGCCTAGCATTCAGTGTTTGTCCGCACACGAAGCTCTCGTCGAGCTAGCGTAAGTCGTTGATTACCAACTGACACCAGACACCAGGCACCTGGCACCGCGTGTGCCTTTCCTCCGGGCGAACCCCTGCTCCCGGAGGAGCCATGTCGTACCAATTCGAGCTGAATCAGTCCAGTCGTTCGTTTCGATTCCCGGTCATTCTGATGGCCGCGATCGTGTCCACCGTGATCGCCGCCTACACCTTTGCCGCGTGCAGCGACCGGAACCCCGACCAGGCGCGTGCCAGTGAGCCGGTGGGATCGACGTCGTCCTCGACGGTGCCGGTCAGCAATGGCAGTACCGGCAGCACTGAGAAGCCTGTGACGTTCGAGATGGCGGATTCCGCCTATCGCGACCGCCGTTACGATGACGCCACGGTCCTGTTCAAGACGTACACCGAGAGCCGGCCCGGCAATGCGTGGGGCTTTTACATGCTCGGCCTGTCGGCGTGGAAGTCTGGTGACCGTCAGCAGGCGGAAAGCGCGTTCGTGCAGTCGCTCACCATCGACTCGACGCACGTGAAGAGTCACCTCAACCTCAGCCGTGTGCTGCTCGAGTCAGGCAAGCCCGACAGCGCGTTGGTGCACATCGAAGCCGCCATCGCGCTCGACTCGACGTCGAGCGAGCCGCTGCGGCTGCAGGGCCGGGTGTTCGAAGCGCAGGGCAAGACCGATGACGCGATCGTGGCTT
>Ga0209266_1002500_pt1 | contig 11508 bp, 12 predicted proteins | sample GraSoiAngelo_132_FD_185889 | JGI IMG/M metagenome (GOLD analysis project Ga0209266, IMG submission 185889) | Grasslands soil microbial communities from the Angelo Coastal Reserve, California, USA - 14_0929_02_40cm (SPAdes) (version 2) | ecosystem: Environmental > Terrestrial > Soil > Grasslands ...
CCCAACGTTCGGACGCGCCCCGGCGAAGCCGTGGCGCGCCTCGGGCTCGCCGTGGCGCGCCTCGGGCTCGCCGTGGCGCGCCTCGGGCTGGACACAGACTTCTTCACGACGTCAGCACACGCGCGTCGGCGGCCGCCCAGCCAGCACGTACGCGGGCGCCGGCCGGAAAGCGCACGCGGCCGAGCTCGACGGCCTGCAGCTCGAGGCCGCCCTCGGCGGCGAGCAGATAGCGCACCGTCTCGCCCTGGTAGACGACGTGGGCGACCGTCGCCGCCACCTGATTGTCGAGCGCGGCCGTGTCGTCGAGGCGGATGCGCTCCGGCCGCACCGCGACGATGACGGCAGCGCCGGCCGTGGGAGCGGCGCCGGCGGTGGCGATGGTCAGGCCCGCGCACTCGACCGCGGCGTCGCCGCGGCTTCGTCCGACGAGGAGGTTCGTGTTGCCGATGAACCCGGCCACGAAGACCGTGCGCGGCGTCTCGTAGATCTCGCGCGGCGCGCCGATCTGCTCGATGCGCCCGGCGCGCATCACGGCGACGCGATCGGACATCGTCAGCGCCTCCTCCTGGTCATGCGTCACGTAGATCGTGGTGACGCCGACGTCGCGCTGCAGCCGCTTGAGCTCGACCTTCATGTGGTCGCGCAGCTTCTTGTCCAGGGCGCCCAGCGGCTCGTCGAGCAGCAGCACGGCGGGGCGTGTCACCAGCGCGCGCGCCAGCGCCACGCGCTGCTGCTCGCCGCCGGAGAGCTCGCGCGGATACCGCTCGCCGTGACCCGGCAGCTGCACGAGGGCCAGCGTGTCGGCGACGCGGCGGTCGATCTCCGCGCGCGAGGCACGCTGCATCCGCAGCCCGAAGGCGACGTTCTGGCGGACGGTGCGGTGCGGGAACAGCGCGTAGGACTGGAAGACGAGGCCGACGTGGCGCCGGTGAGGCGGCACGTCGTTGACGCGGGCGTCGCGGATGAAGACGTCGCCGGCATCGGGCCTGACGAAGCCCGCGACCGCGCGCAGCGTCGTCGTCTTGCCGCAGCCGGAGGGGCCGAGGAGCGTGAAGAACTCGCCCGGCGCGACATCGAGCGAGACGCCGTCCAGCGCGCGCGTGGCGCCGTACCGCTTGTCGAGCCCGCGCAGCGCGACGTCGGCGGCCGCGGGCGCCTCGCTCAGCGAAGCTCCTTGTTCCAGCGCTCGGTCCACTGCGGGCGCTGCCTGGCCACCTGGTTCCAGTCGAACAGCACGAGGCGCTCGACGTCGGTGGGGCCCTGGATGAGCTTCTTCGCGACATCCGGCGGCAGCTTCACCGTCTTGTTGGTCGGGCTGAAGAACAGCTCGGTCGCGAACGCGGTCTGGACCTCGGGCGACAGGTACATGTCGATGAGCTTCCACGCGAGGTCCTTGTTCTTGCTGCCGCGCGTGACCTGGATGACCTGATCGAGAATCGGCACGCCCTCGCTCGGCGCCACCCAGTCCACGGGGATGCCGCGCTTGGCGAGGTCGTACGTCGAGCCGTCGTGCAGCACTGCGATCGAGACTTCCTTGGACTCGAGGTGCTTTTCCATCGTGCCGGTGAAGTCCACCATTTTCGCGTTGAGACGCTTGATGGCCGCGATGCCCGCGTCGACGTCGAAGTAGTCCTTGCCGAAGATCTTGTCAGCCACGAACAGGAAGTTGATGCCGAGCGTGTTACCGATGACGTAGATACCGCGCTTGCCGTCGTAGGACGAATCCCAAAAATCTTTCCACGACGCGGGTCGCTTGAGACCCATGTCGGTGCGATATGCCAGGCCGATGCGGGCCCAGAAGATCGCGAGGCTCGTGTCGCCGATGAGCGCTTTCTCATAGACGTTCTTGATGTTGGGCGCGGCCGCCACGTTGCGCTTGTCGAAGAAGCCGCGCTCGCGCGGAATCGGAAAGGGCGGCTCGTTGCCCATCACCACGTCGAAGGGCGGATTGTCGGGGCCGGCCGCCATGAGCTTGGCCACCCACTCGGTCGTGATGCCGGTGACGATGTCAACGCGCGCGTCGTATTTCTTCTCGAACGGCTCGACGAGCGCCTTCTTCATGACCTCCGACCAGCGTCCGCCGTAGCCCGTGACGACCAGCGTCTTCGGCTGCGCGATGGCGGCGGGCGGCGGGTACTGGGTCGAAGCGGCGAGTGCCCACAGCACAACGGCGGCGAGCAGCGGTCGTTTCATCGGCGCCTCCGGAGCGAGAACCGCGTCACAGCACGTGCAGCCACGGCCGCGCGCTCAGCCCGTCCTTCATCCAGAAGCCGGTGTCCGCGAGCCAGCCGATGGCCTCGTCGGCGCGCGACGTCTTCATCACGGCCAGCGTGCGCGCGCCCTCGAAGAAGCCGCCGAACACGAGCCGCCCGGCGCCGCGCGCCTCGATCAGCGCGAACTGCGCCATGTCCTCGTCGGCGGCGGGGCCTTCCACGATCGTCGCCACGCGAGAGCCGTCGACGACGAGCGGCACGCGCTCCCACGGCTCGACGAAGTGCGTGAACGAGTGCGGCGTGTAGGCCGTCCACGCCCCGGCGAGGAAGTACGGATCCTCCTCGACGGCGGGCGTGACCTGACCGGGCTGTTGCAGCCGATAGAAGATGTCGACGCGCCGGCCGTCGGGCGCGGGCCCGCCGCCGATGACGATGCCCGCCGCCCGCAGGCCTTGCAGGCGCTCGAGATGCGCGCGGCGATGCGGCTCGCGCTTGGCGGCGTAGTCCTCCGCGGTGGTGATGGCGAGATGGAAGACGATCACGCGGGTGAGCCTACCACCCGTGGTACCGTGGTGAAAGTGGAGCGTTTCGAGCGGTTCCGGGCGAAGTTTTCCTTCCCCCTCGACGACTTCCAGGTCGAAGCCATCCGCGCCATCGACGCCGATCAATCGGTGATCGTCTCGGCGCCCACCGGCAGCGGCAAGACGCTCGTCGCGGAGTACGCGATCCAGTGCGCGCTGGAGACAGGCATGCGCATCGCGTACACGACGCCACTGAAGGCGCTCTCCAACCAGAAGTTCAACGACTTCACGCGCGCCTATGGCGCCGACACCGTCGGCATTCTCACCGGCGATGTGAAAGTGAATCCAAGCGCGCGCGTGCTCGTGATGACGACGGAAATTTTACGGAACGCGCTCTTCGGCAGCGGCCTCGAGGGCCTCGGCTACATCGTGCTCGACGAGTGCCACTACATGGGCGACGAAGCGCGCGGCACGGTGTGGGAGGAGATCATCGTCGGTGCGCCGAAGAGCGTGCTGCTGGTCGGGCTCTCGGCCACCGTGTCGAACGTCAAAGAGATCGCCGACTGGATCTCGCTCGTGCACCGCCCCATCGTGCCGATCTTCCATCCCGACCGGCCGGTGCCGCTGCACTACTCGGTGGCCGATCTCGCCGGCGACATCCACGACATCGCCGACGTCCGCAAGGGCCGCGCCCGCGTGGTCGGCGACGAGTCGCGCGGCACGGACGATCGTGGGCGCTGGTACACACGCCGTGTCGTCGATCCGACCGTGCTCATCGAGGCGCTGGACGCGCGCGGCTGGCTGCCGGCCATCTATTTCATCTTCAGCCGCGTCGGCTGCGAGCGCGCGATGCAGGACGTGCTCGCCGACGGCCGACCGCTGATCACGCGCGAGCAGCGGCGCGACGTCGACACGATCATCGGCGAGACGCTGGCCGAGAATCCGTCCATCGGCGAGTCCGCCCTGAGCCAGGCTGTGTTCCAGGGACTACGCATCGGCGTTGCCACCCACCACGCCGGTATCCTGCCCGGCCTCAAGCGGCTGATCGAGACGCTGTTCGAGCGCGGGCTGTGCCGCGTCGTCTTCGCGACCGAGACCATGTCGCTGGGCATCCACATGCCGGCGCGCGCGGTGGCGCTGCAGGGGCTGACCAAGCGAACCGATCGCGGCTTCCGCTCGCTGTTGCACAACGAGCTGACGCAGATGGCCGTACGCGCGGGCCGCCGCGGCATCGACCCTGAGGGGCAATGCGTGATCGCGCTGGACGCGCGCGACGGGCTCGACGATCTGCTGCGGGTGGTGGACGGGCCGCCGGAGCCGATCGAGAGCCAGTTCAAGCTCGGCTATGGCTCGGCCGCGCTGCTGCTCGGCACCGGCGCGCCGCCCGAATTGCTGCGCAAGCGGATCGAGTCGTCGTTCGGCCAGTACCAGAACCTCAAGCGGATTCGAGAGATGGAAGCGGAAGTGCGCGCGCTGGAGGACGCGCTCGAGCGCGCGCGTGTCTACGAGGCGCCGTGCGGCGACTTCGCGCGCATCGGCCGCTATCGCCGCGCGCGGGCGGAGGTCGAAGCGCGGCGCCAGGCCACGGGACGTGGCGGCCGCCGCGGCGAGCGCGCGCCGGCCGAGGCCGAGCCGGGACGCCTGGCGCTCATCCGCCGCAAGGGCGCGCCGAGCCTGGCGATGATTCTCGGCGTGCACGCGATCCGCGGTCACCGCACGCTGTTCGACGCGCTCCTGCCCCATGGCGCCGTGATCCGTCTCAAGAGCGGGCTCGTGAAGCGCATCTTCTGGGCCACCCCGCCGTTGCACGTGCCGCGCGACGCGCGTCGCGGCGAGCACCGCGGACTGCGTCATCTCGCGGACCAACTCGGCCAGCTCTCCGTGCCGGATTTGATCGCGCGCGAGCGTGAGCAGGGGCCGGAGGCCGCGCTGGCCGCGATCGAGTGCCACCGCTGTCGCTGGGGCGCCACCACGCGCTGCGAGCACGCCTCGCGTGACCTCGAGCGGCTCGAGGAGCGCCTCGCTCAGCGGCGCGAGGCGCTCGACGCGTTCCGCAACACGTACTGGCAGGAATTCTTGCGCGTCGTCGAAGTCCTCGAGCAATTCGGTGCCGTGCACGACGGCCGCCTGGAGTCGAAGGGACGGCTCGTGGCCAGCCTGCGTCACGACAACGAGCTGCTCCTGGCGGAGACCGTCACGCGCGGACTGTTCGACGACCTCTCGCTGGCCGAGGCGGCCGCGCTCTGCTCGGCGCTGCTCGAGGAGTCACGCTCGGGCGAGCCGACCATCGCGCGCGCGTTTCTCAAGAAGCGGCCGAAGCTCAAGCAGCGGCTCGATCGCTTGGTGGCCGCCGCCGACGCGGTGTGGCAGGCGCAGCGCGCGCGCCATCTCGCGATCGCCGTCAGCGTGCACCCCGGCTTCATGCCGTCCGTGTTTCGCTGGGCCTCCGGCGATGACGACTGGGCCGGTATCGTGGCCGAGTCCTTCGGCGGCCACGAGGGCGACCTCGTGCGCGCGATGCGCCGACTGATCGATCTGCTGCGCCAGCTTGCCGAGGGGCCCGACGTCCCGGTCGTGACCGCACGCCTGCTCGGACAGGCCGCACGCCTCGTCGATCGCGGCATCGTCCTCGAAAGCGCTCTGATATGAGGGTGGTCGGTAATCTCTCTGCTATGCTGGCCGCGTGAGACGCGTCGCGCTCGTGCTCGGCGCCCTGGCGCTCATTGCCGGGTGCGCGGGGCCTCTGCAGACGATCGACCAGCGCACCTCGCAGGGCCCGACTGCCGATGAATTCTGGATGGCGGGCATGCTGACGTCCAACGGGCGCTATCCGACGTTCGAGGAGAAGCGGCATTTCGAGGACGAGCTCGACGCGCGGATCGCGAAGTATCTGCGGGAAAACCAGCAGGTCGCGTCCGACCCGCTGACCGTGCCGGCCTTTCGCAATGCCCACCAGGTGACGACCGGCATGGAGAAGGGGCAGGTCGAGGTGCTGCTCGGAAGGCCGTTCGCGACCTCCGACGATGCGCAGCAGATGGCGAACTGGGCCCGACGTCATTGGTCCGAGATCCGCGGGCGTGCCGACGAGGCGTGGGGCTATCAGCACGGCTGGATCTTCTACTTCAGCAAGGGCAAGCTCGTGGACATCACGCAATACCTGCAGGGCTCGATGTGATCCGCTCCGCGCTGGCCGTCACCAAGCAGACGCCGCTCGCTTCACGTGGCATGGTCGTCGCCGAGCACCCGCGCGGGGCCGAGGTCGGCGCGCGCATCCTCGAGCGCGGCGGCAACGCCGTCGACGCCGCCGTCGCCACGGCGTTCGCGATGACGGTGGTCGAGCCCTTCATGTCCACCATCGCGGGCTCGGGCGTCATGCTGGTGCATCGCGCGAAGCGCGGCGAGACGATCGCGGTGGACTTCAACGCCGTCGCGCCGCTGCGCGCGCATCCGCGCATGTACAAGGTCGTCGGCGGCGTCTCCGACGCGCTGTTCCCGTGGCCGAACGTCGAGGGCCACGCCAACGTCTTCGGCCATCGCTCGGTCGCGGTGCCCGGCTCGGTGGCCGGGCTCGCGCTGGCGCTGGAGCGCTACGGCACGATGTCGCTCGACGACGTGCTGGCGCCGGCCATTGAGATCGCGCGCGACGGCGTCGTGCCCGACTGGTACCTCGCGCTCAAGCACGCGCAGTACCTCGAAGAGCTCACGGCGTTCCGCGAGACCGCGCGCGTCTACCTCCGCCACGGGCGCTCGATCTACCGGCCGCCGTCGATGCAGCCGGGCGACCTCGTGCGCTATCCGGACCTCGCCGAGAGCCTGGCGCTCATCGCCAAGGAGGGGCCCGACGCGTTCTACCGCGGCGCGATCGCCCAGGCGATCGAAGCGGAGATGGTCAGCGGCGGTGGCCTCATCACGCGCGAGGATCTGGGCAAGTACGAGGTGCGCGTGACCCCGACGCTGACCGGGCAGTATCGCGGCCTCGAGCTCGCGTTCTCGCCCGGGGCCACGGGAGGGACGACGGCGCTCGAGATGCTGAACATCCTCGCCGAGTTTCCGCCGGCGAAGGCGGCGCAGGCGGCGACCGCCTCGGTCGACGCGCTGCATGTGAGGGCGATGGCGTGCAAGCAGGCGTTCCTGGATCGCTTCGAGCATCTCGGCGATCCCGCGGTGGTCACCGCGCCGTGGGCACGGCTGGTGTCGCGTCCGTACGCGGCCGACGTGGCCGCCGAGATCAAGCGGCGCCGCATGGCGCCTGCGCGTCGCGGACCGGGTGCCGGGCAGGCGGTCGACTGCACGACGCACATCGGCGCGATCGATCGCCAGCGCAACATGGTCTCGCTCACGCACACCGCCGTTTCGCTCTGGGGCTCGCGCGTCGTCGTCAAGGGCACCGGCATCCTGCTCAACAACGGCATGATCTGGTTCGACCCGGAGGGCGGGCGCGCCAACTCGGTTGCCGGCGGCAAGCGCGTGCTCACGAACATGGTGCCGGCGCTCGCCTTCAAGCGCGGCGCGCCCTACCTCACCGTCGGCGCGCCGGGCGGCCGCGCGATCGTTTCGGCGATCCCTCAAGTTCTCGCCGGCCTCGTCGACGGCCGTGGCTCGCTGCAAGACGCGGTGGAGACGCCGCGGCTACACACCGAAGGCGGTGACGTGCTGGTCTCCACGCGCGTGGGCAGCGCCGTGCTGGCCGGCCTCGCGCGGCGCGGCCACGCCGTGGTGCCGAAGGACGAGACGTACTCGACGCTGAACTTCGCGCGGCCCGTCGCGATTCGCGTCACGCCCAAGGGGCTCGAGGCCGGCGTCGAGCAGTACGGTATGGCCTGGGCCGCCGGTCACTGAGCGCGACGGCATGGCGACGTTCGTCCTCGTCCACGGGGCATGGCACGGCGGCTGGTGCTGGCTGCGCGTCGCCCGCCTGCTGCGCGACGCCGCCCACGAGGTGTACGCACCCACGCTGACGGGGCTCGGCGAGCGCGCGCATCTCGCGCGCCCCGAGATCGATCTCGAGACGCACGTGCTGGACGTCGTGGGGGTGCTGGAGGCCGAGGAGCTGCGCAACGTCATCCTCGTCGGCCACTCCTATGCGGGCCTCGTCATCACGGGCGTCGCGGCGCGCGCGGCGAACCGGCTCGGTCATCTCGTGTACCTCGACGCGTTCGTGCCCGAGACGGGCAAGTCGTTGCTCGACTACGCGGGGCCACGCGCTGAGGCCATGCGTGAATCGGCACGGACGCAGGGCGAGGGCTGGCGCATTCCGCCGCTTGCACCCGAGCGGTTCGGTATCACGAGCCAGCGCGACCGCGAGTGGCTGCAGCGGCGGCTCGTGCCGCAGCCGCTGAAGACGTTCGAGCAGTCGCTGACCGCCGCCGGCGGCGATCGACTCAAGCGCGCGTATATCTACTGTTCGAGCCCCGCGACGGGCGCGTTCGACCAGTTCGCCGAGCGGCTGCGCGAGGACCGCAAGTGGCAGTTTCACGAGCTCAAGACCGGCCACGATGCGATGCTGACCGCGCCCGGTGACGTCGCGAAGCTGCTGCTCGCTCTCGCGCGGTAGTGCGAGCCGCAGGACGTCGCGGGAAAAAGGAGAAGCCCATGGCCGCACTCGAAGAAAAGGTGATCGCGTCGTGGAAGTACAAGAAGGGCGCGCTCGACGCCAAGACCGCCTACCTCTGCTATCTCGCCGCCAATCTCGCCGCCGGCAACACCCACTGAGCGAAGCGCGACCTGGCGGGCGCCAGGCAGAGCGGCGCGAGCGAGGACGAGGTGCGCGAGGCGATCTCGTTCGCCATCCGCGCCAACGCGGCGAAGACCCACGCCGATATCCTGAAGGTGTACGAGGAGCGCTGACGCGCGGAGGAAGCAACATGGCCGAGGTCGAGCTGACGGCGGCGTTCTCGACGATTCCCGCCGCCGAGCAGGACGCGATCAAGCGGATGCTGATCGAGACCGTCGATCAGCTCGCGCGCGAGGACGGCTCGTTCAAGCGCGCCAAGCTGGTGTTCACGGAATCCGACGAGCGCTGCGGGCTCACGGCCGAGCTCGACGGCGTCAAGCGCGAGGGCGTGCCGCTCGCCATCGAGATCGATCAGCTCGAGGACGCGCAGACGTCCGCGGGCGCGCGGGCCCAGCTCAAGGAGGCGATGCGCCTCTACTTCCGGCGCGTGCAGGGCAAGTAGTGGACGAGGGTGTCCTCTTCTACGCCTGGCGCGACTGCCTGTTTCGCGTCCCCGACGGCGTGCAGGCGCCCAAGGCGGGCTCGCGCTTCTTTTGCCGGCACCTGAGCGTACGTCCGGGCGAGCGCGTGCTCGAGCTCGGCGCGGGGCTTGGGCTGGCCGCCGTGCTCGCCGCGAAAGCGGGCGCCGCCGTCGTGGCGACCGACGTCGTGCCCGAGGCGGTGGCCGCCGTGCGCGCGAATGCCGCGCTCAACGGCGTGATCATCGACGCGCGACTCGGCGACTGCTACGCGCCGGTGGCCGGTGAGCGCTTCGACGTCGTCTGCAGCAACCCGCCGCAGATGCCGACGCCGCCCGGCGCCGACCGCGAGGATGCGCAGGCGGCCGCGGACAACGGCGGTCCCGATGGCTGGGCGCTGCTCGATCGCATCATCGCCGGCGCGCCGGAGCACCTGGCGCCCCGCGGCCGTCTCCTGTTCACGATCTTCGACTTCCTCGGAGTCAAGACGGCGTTGGCGAAGCTCGAGGCCGTGGGCCTCGCCCCCTCGGTGCTCGCGCGCGAGACGCAGGCGTTTCCACGCATCGGCTACGAGCGTCTCGCGCACCTGCGCGCGATGGACCGGGAGGCCACGTTGCCGGCGGGGCGGCCGGCCACCGTCGAGCGGCTGCTGCTCGAGGGCCGCGCGCGGTGAGCCGGCGGCTGATCGTGAACGCCGACGACTGGGGGATGACCCGCGGCGTGAGCGAGGGCATCCTGGCCGCGCATCGCCACGGCATCGTCACCAGCACCACCGTGCTCGTGACCGCGGACCTCGATCGCGCCCTCGTCGCACGCTTGCTCGACAGCGGGCTCGGCGTCGGGCTGCACGTGAACCTCACGCTCGGCAAGCCGTTGACCCGCGGGCGCTCGCTCGTCGATGACCAGCGGCGATTCGTGCGCGACGCACGCCACGCGGCGGCGCGCGCGGCCGCGGCCGACGTGCGCGCCGAGGTCGAGGCGCAGGTCGCGAAGTTCCAAAAGACGTTCCGGCGCGCGCCGACGCACCTGGACACGCATCATCACGTCGGCCTGCATCCGCCGGTTCGCGAGGTCGTGGTGCACGTCGCGCGCGCGCTGGGTGTGCCCGTGCGCAGCCAGGACGACGCCGCGCGCACGCGCGCGCGCTCCGCCGGCCTGCGCACACCCGATCACTTCTTCGGCGAGTCGGGGCCCGGCGCCTACTGGTCGCCGGCGACGACGCTCACCATGTTGCGTGCGCTCCCGGAGGGCGTGTCGGAGTTCATGACGCATCCCGGCTGGTTCGACGCCGACCTCGCGTACAGCCGCTACGGGCGCCAGCGCGAGACCGAGATGGTCGGCCTCGGCACGCCCGCGGCGCGCGCCGCTGCCGCCGCGCTCGGCATCACGCTCTGCACGTTCGCGGAGCTGTAGCTGACCACGCCGGTTCTGATCGGAGTCGACGTTGGCGGGACCACGATCGCCGCCGGCGGCGTGACGTCCGAGGGCGAGGTCCTCCACGACGAAAGCATCCTGACCCACGACGCGGCGGCGGTCGGCACGCTGGTGACGATCGAGCGACTGATCGCCGCGGTGACCGCGGCGCTCGCTTCGCGAGGGCTGACCGTGTCGGGCATCGGCGTCGGCGCGCCCGGGCCCGTCGACGTCGAGGCCGGTCGCGTCGGCGAGCCCGCTCCGCACGCCGGCGATCTCGTCGGACAGCCGATCGGCGCGCGGCTCACGACGCGGTTCGGCGTGCCGGTCGTCGTCGACAACGACGTCAACGCGCTCGCGCTGGCCGAGTGGCGGTTCGGCGCCGGGCGCGGGGCGCGCTCACTCGTCGTGCTCGCACCGGGTACGGGATTCGGCGCCGGCGTCATCCTCGACGGCCGGCTGGTGCGCGGCGTCGCCGGCTTCGGGGGCGAGTTCGGCCACACGCCGGTGAAGTTCGACGGTCCGTCGTGCTGGTGCGGCGGGCGCGGCTGTTTGGCGGTCTATGCGAGCGGGCGCGGCATCGCGGAAGCCGCCAGGGCGCGCGTCGCCGGCCATGTCGAGTCGCCGCTGCTCGCCCTTGCCGGCGGCGCGGCGGATCGGATCACCGCCGAGCTCGTCTTTCGCGCCGCCGCCGACGGTGAGGCCGTCGCGACGGCGGTGGTGGACGAGGCGTGTCGCGCGCTCGGCGCGATGCTCGCGACGATCGTGAACGGGCTCAACCCGGAGGTCGTGGTCGTGACGGGCGGCGTGGCCGCGTCCCTGGCCGCGCTGGAAAAGCGCATCCTGGCCGCCGCCGCCGAGTACGCGTTCGCGCGCGCCCTGGCGGCGACGCGCATCACGATCGTGCCGGGCGACAAGCGCCTCACCATGCGCGGCGCCGCCGCGCTGGTGCTCTATGAACGCGAACGCCGAGCCGGATAAGCACAGCCACAACCCGCTCGTTCGGTACTTCCGGACGCTCGGCCCCGGTCTCGTGACCGGCGCCGCCGACGACGATCCGAGCGGCGTCACGACGTATGCCGTCGCCGGCGCCGCGTTCGGAACCGGGATGCTGTGGACGGCGGTGGTGACCCTGCCGTTGATGGCGGCGATCCAGCTCGTCTGCGCGC
>Ga0209266_1002501_pt1 | contig 11506 bp, 12 predicted proteins | sample GraSoiAngelo_132_FD_185889 | JGI IMG/M metagenome (GOLD analysis project Ga0209266, IMG submission 185889) | Grasslands soil microbial communities from the Angelo Coastal Reserve, California, USA - 14_0929_02_40cm (SPAdes) (version 2) | ecosystem: Environmental > Terrestrial > Soil > Grasslands ...
CCCACGACCATCACGCCCGACGATCGCGCGCTCCGGCGTGTCGCGCTCACCGGCCGCAACGTGGACGACTGGACGGGGGTCCTCAGGCCCGATCCGACGAGCGACGCCGGCACCGACCAGACGCTCACCACGCTGTGCGGCGACGGCGCCGTCTCGCAGGGGGAGCAGTGCGACGGCGACGCGCTCGCCGGCGCCACCTGCGCCTCGCTCGGCTTCGCCTCCGGCATGCTCCAGTGCGCGCAGTGCCACTTCGATGCCAGCCGCTGCTCGTTCTGCGGCAACGGCGTGATCAACGGCCGGGAAGAGTGCGACGGTGCCGATCTGGGCGGGCGCACCTGCGCCACGCTCGGCTTCACGGGCGGCACGCTCGGCTGCACCTCGGCCTGCCGTCTCTCGACGCGGAGCTGCGACCCGACCTTCTTCGTGCCGGGCGGCGGGCCGCTCGGGCCGGAATGCCTGGCCGAGTGGCGGGTGATGAACGCCGCCGGTCGTCCCGGCGCCGACGGGAAGGCGCCCGTGCGCCAGCGCTGCCGCGACGGCGACCCGGGCTGCGACGCCGACCGGGCGGCGGGCACGTGCACGTTCAGCGTCGCGCTCTGCTTCGACCGCACGGACGCGCGCCTGCCGCGCTGCCGCCCGGCGGCGATCGGGAGCTGGACGGTGCTCAAGCCCGCCGTCGGAGACGGCGACGATGCGGCGCACCTGCTCGCCGCCGCCGCCGCACTCGGTCCGTCGGCGACGGCGGGAAACGCGCTCACCTTCACGCCATCGCTCGATGCGAGCGAGCGCTGCACCGAGCCCGTCGCGATCGTGGTCCCGACGCGCGGCCGGCGGCCGGGGGTGCGCGTGCTGCGCGCACGCACCGCGGGCGCCGGCGGCCACCCGCGCGACCTGGACGCGCTCAAGCTCGTCTGCGTGCCCTGAGCCCCGTGGCGCGCCGCCGCGCGCGGCGAAACCCTCCGCTCACGGCTTGCGCTCGAACCACCGCTTGACAGGGGTTTCCGTCGCCTATAATTAACCACTGGGTTGGTTAACCCGATGGTTCATCACACGCCGCCCGATCGCCTGAACACCACCTTCGCGGCCCTGGCCGATCCCACCCGGCGCGCGATCCTTGCTCGCCTCAGCTCGGGTGAGGCCTCGGTCACGGAGCTGGCCAAGCCCTTCGCGATGAGCCTTCCCGCGGTCTCCAAGCACCTCAAGGTGCTGGAGCACGCCGGTCTGATCGCGCGCGGTCGCGAGGCGCAGTGGCGGCCCTGCCGGCTCGAGGCGGGTCCCCTCAAGGACGCCGCGGACTGGCTGGAGCACTATCGGCGTTTCTGGGAGCAGAGCTTCGCTCGCTTGGACGACTACCTGCGCAAGCTGCAAAGGAAGGGGAGGAGACATGGCCGCAAGCACTAGCCCCACCGCAACGACCGCGGAGCGGACGCTCGTCATCGAGCGCGTCTTCGATGCACCGCGTGCGCTCGTCTTCAAGGCGTGGACCGAGCCCGAGCGCCTGGTGCGCTGGTGGGGCCCGCAAGGCTTCACGATGCCTTCCTGCACGATGGACGCCCGCCCGGGCGGTGCCTTCCGCTTCCGCATGCGCTCGCCCGAGGGCACCGACCATTGGTTACGGGGTGTTTATCGCGAGATCGTGGAGCCCGAGCGGCTCGTCTGCACCTGGGCCTGGGAGGATGCCGAGGGCAAGCCCGGCCACGAAACGCTGCTGACGGTGACCTTCGCCGAGCACGGTGCGAAGACGAAGCTCACCCTGCACCAGGCCGTCTTCGAGACGGTCACGGCGCGCAATGGGCATCAGGAGGGCTGGACCAGCGGCCTGGACCGGCTCGCCGAATACCTGGCGAAGGCCTGAGAGAAGCGATCCAACACAGGGAGAAGAGAGACATGACAATCGAGACGAGCAGGGCCGGTAATGAAGCTCAGATCCGCGAGCGCATCGAGGGTTGGGCGAAGGCGCTTCGCGCAAAGGATGTCGACGCGGTCATGTCCTACTACACGCGGGACGTCTTGTCGTTCGACCTCGCGCCCCCGCTGCTACAGAAGGGAGATGCGGTCAGACGAGGCTGGGAAGAGTGGTTCCCGACGTTCCGCGGCCCGATTGGCTACGAGATTCGCGACCTGAGCATCACCGTCGGCGATGATGTCGCCTTCAGCCACAGCCTCAACCGGATCAGTGGAACGAGGACAGGTGGGGAAGACGCCGACGTCTGGGTGCGCGCGACCGTCTGCTACCGGAAGACCGATGGCAAGTGGATGGTCGCGCATGAGCATGTCTCGGTGCCCTTCTACATGGACGGCAGCTACAGAGCGGCGGTCGACCTCAAGCCGTAGTCGCTCTCCAGCGCTTGGGGGGTCGCGTGAGGGTACGCGGTGGGCTATCGTCCGCTGCTCACGAGAGGAGGATCTCATGAACCACAACGACGCCGTCCGGTTGTTCGCCAAGACCCTGCAGAACGTCGAGCGGTGGATGGACAAGGCGGCCGCGCACGCGAAGGCCAAATCCTTCGAGGTCGACGTGCTCGCCCAGGCCCGCCTGGCGCCGGATCAGTACCCGTTCGTCCGCCAGGTGCAGTCCGCCTGCGACCAGGCGAAGTACGCGGCCGCGTACCTGGGCGGCAAGCCGGCGCCGTCCCATCCGGACACGGAGCAGACTTTCGCCGAGCTCCGGCAGCGGATCCAGAAGTGTCTCGGCTTCCTCGAGAGCGTCCAGGCGAAGGACCTGGCCGGAGCCGAGGACCGGAAGGTGTCTCCGCCCTGGCTCGGCGGGAAGTGGCTCCGCGGCGACGACTACCTGCTGCACATCGCGCTGCCGAACTTCTTTTTCCACGCGACGATGGCGTACGCGATCCTCCGTCACAACGGCGTCGACCTCGGCAAGATGGACTACATCGGCTCGATTCCGACGAAAGAAGGCTGAGGCCGCACACCCACGCTGCAGCTTCGAAGCCTCGCCGGCTTCTTGCTCGCCGGACACGTCGATCTCGAGCCGGCCGGTTCGTCGATACAGCGGGACCAGCGCGAAAGGAGTGGAGATGAGCCGGGTACGGGTACTGGTTGGCACACGCAAGGGCGCGTTCGTCCTCGAGTCGGACGGAAAGCGCGAACGGTGGGACATCAGTGGCCCCCACTTCGGGGGCTGGGAGATCTACCACCTCAAGGGATCGCCCGCTGACCCGAATCGACTGTACATGTCGCAGGGCACCAGCTGGTTCGGGCAGCTGATCCAGCGCTCCAACGACGGCGGCAGGACCTGGGAGCCGGTGGGGAACCGGTTCGTGTATGACGGCGTCACGGGCACGCACCTCTGGTACGACGGCACCCCCCATCCCTGGGAGTTCGCTCGCGTCTGGCACCTCGAGCCGTCGCTGACCGACCCGGACACGGTCTACGCCGGGGTGGAAGACGCCGCGTTGTTTCGCTCGGCCGATGGCGGCCTGACGTGGCAGGAGCTCCCCGGACTGCGCCGCCACGAATCAGCGTCTTCCTGGCAGCCCGGCGCGGGGGGGATGTGCCTGCACACGATCCTCTTCGATCCGAGCGACTCCGAACGGATCTTCGTCGCCATCTCCTCCGCGGGCACGTTCCGGACCGACGACGCCGGCACGACGTGGCGACCGATCAACCGTGGCCTCAGGTCCGAGCAGATCCCCAACCCGACTGCCGAGGTCGGCCACTGCGTGCACCGCATCGCGATGCACCGCTCGCGTCCGGGCGTGCTCTTCATGCAGAAGCACTGGGACGTCATGCGCAGCGACGACGCCGGCGAGTCGTGGCAGGAGGTCAGCGGGAACCTCCCGAGCGACTTCGGGTTCCCGATCGACGTGCACGCGCACGAGCCGGACACCATCTACGTCGTCCCCATCAAGAGCGACTCCGAGCACTATCCACCCGAGGGAAAGCTGCGCGTGTACCGCAGCCGCACGGGCGGACACGAGTGGGAGGCGCTCACGAAAGGCCTGCCGCAACGCGACTGCTACGTGAACGTATTGCGCGATGCGATGGCGGTCGACTCGCTCGATTCGTGCGGCGTGTACTTCGGCACCACCGGCGGGCAGGTGTACGCGTCGGCCGATGCCGGAGACAGCTGGGCTCCCATCGTCCGCGACCTCCCGGTCGTGCTGTCCGTCGAGGTCCAGACGCTGCCATGATCCGCGTCGTGCTCCCGCCACATCTGCGGAAGCTGGCGCGCGTCGAGCGCGAGGTGCAGATCGACGTCGAAGGTCCGGTCACGCAGCGCTCGGTCCTCGACGCGCTCGAGGCCCGCTATCCGATGCTGCGCGGGACCATCCGCGACCACGTCACGCAACGGCGCCGGTCGTTCGTGAGGTTCTTCGCCTGCCAGGAGGATATGTCCCACGAACAGCCGGACGCTGCGCTGCCCGACGCGGTCGCGACGGGCGCCGAGCCCTTTCTAATCGTGGGGGCCATGTCCGGCGGTTAGGGGCCAGCACTCGTTACCCCGCGTGAGCCCTGACATCTTGCCAGCGCCCGCGGCGGAGCCCAGAATCGGCGCGTCATGTCGCACCCCGACGTGCCCGGCCGGGGAACGGCCGCGAATCCGCCGAACCGCTACGAGCCACTCCACGTCGAGCTCGAGCCCGACCCCGACAGCGACGCCCCGCCGGCGCCCACCGTCTTCTACCGCGACGCGAGCCGCACGATCCTCGCCGAGAACGATAGCCCCGACATCGGCTTCCGCTTCAGCCTGAACCCGTACCGGGGTTGCGAGCATGGCTGCGCCTACTGCGTGGAGCCCGACACGCCGATCCTGCACGCCGACATGGCGTGGCGGCCGATCGGCGAGGTGCGCGTCGGCGACGTCCTCTTCGGCTTCGACGAGTTCCCGGAGCCCGGACGGACCCGGAAGTTCCGGCCGGCGGCGGTCGAAGCGGTGTGGTGGTCGAGACGCCCGACGCTGCGCCTCGTCACCGAGCGGACGGAGGTCGTCGCCACGGCGGAGCATCGATGGTTGCAGGCGCGCGATTTTCGCTGGTCGCAGACGCGGCAGCTCGCCGCCGGCCGCCGGCTCCGCTACGTGCCCGTTGTTGCCGAGGAGTTCGACGACGACTATCGCATCGGCTACCTCGCCGGGATGACGCTCGGCGACGGGACGTTCCGCTACCAGCCCGGCTGGCGGAGCCGTTGTCTCGGCTTCCCGGTCGCGTACTGGCGCGTCGCGCTCGCGGACCAGGAGCCGCTGCTGCGCTTGGTCGAGTTCCTCGCCCGCTTCGGGGTGGAAGCTCACGTGAGACCGTTCCACGGCGGCCCCCGCGCGCGGCGGGTCATGGAGATGGTCCAGGTGGGCTCGCTTGCCCGACTCGCGATCATCCATGCGCTGCTCAACGCAGAGCGCGACAGCCGCAGCTACCGTCGAGGGTTTCTCGCCGGGTTCTTCGATGCCGAAGGATACAGCGGCGATTGCCTCCGCCTCTCACAGGTCGACGTATCGGTCCTCGAGCGCGTGCAGCGGTACGCGGCCGGGCTCGGCTTCACGTTCGAGGTCGAGCCTCGTCCCGGGAAGGCGAGCACGCTTCGCCTGGTCGGCCGGCTCGTCGACCGGATCCGCTTCTTCTCGATGTGCCGTCCCGCGATCGCGCGCAAGATCGGCGCGCTCTACGGCTGCGAGATGAACGTCAACCCCGAGACCGTGCTCGCCGTCGAGCCGGGGCCGGTCGCGGACGTGGTCGACATCCAGACCTCGACCGGCACCTTCTTCGCGGCCGGGCTCGCGACCCACAACTGCTACGCCCGTCCGACGCACGAGTACCTCGGCTTCAGCGCCGGCCTCGACTTCGAGCGCCGCATCATGGTGAAGGAGGACGCGCCGGCGCTGCTGCGCCAGACGCTCGCCTCGCGGCGGTGGGAGCCGCAGGTGGTCGCGCTTTCCGGCAACACCGATTGCTACCAGCCCGTCGAGCGCCGGCTCGAGATCACGCGCCGCTGCCTCGAGGTGTTCGCCGAGTTCCGGAACCCGGTCTCGGCGATCACCAAGTCGGCGCTGGTGGCGCGCGACGCCGACCTCTTCGCCGAGCTCGCGCGGCAGGGCGCGGCGCACGTCCTCTTCTCGGTGACCACGCTCGACCCCGAGCTCGCCCGGCGCATGGAGCCGCGCGCCGCGCGCCCCGAGCGACGGCTCGAGGCGATGGCGGCCCTCGCGCGGGCCGGCGTGCCGGTCGCCGTGCTGATCGGGCCCGTCATCCCGGGCCTCAACGACGCCGAGATCCCGCGCATCCTCGAAGCCGCGGCGCGGGCCGGGGCGCAGAGCGCGAGCTGGGTGCTCCTCCGCCTCCCGAAGCCCGTCGACGAGCTCTTCGAGCGCTGGCTCGAGGAGCGCTACCCCGAGCGCCGCGCCCGCGTCCTGGCCCGCATCCGCGAAACGCGCGGCGGGCGGCTCAGCGACTCGACCTTCGGCCGCCGCCAGCGCGGGGAGGGCGAGTACGCTGAGCAGATTGCGGCGCTGTTCACGGCGGTGGCGAAGAAGCACGGGCTCGACCGGCGCCTGCCGCCGCTCTCGATCGAAGCGTTTCGCCGGCCGGCGCGCGGGGACGAGCAGTTGACCTTGCTGTAGCTACCAGACCGCCGCAGGCTCATACCCTTGTCGGCGGCGGCGCCTCCGGCGTACAACGCCGCGCATGCACCTCGAGCCCTTCCGCATCGCCGTCCCCGACGCCGTCCTGGCCGACCTGCGCGAGCGCCTCGCGCGCACGCGCTTCCCGGACGAGATTCCCGGCTCGGGCTGGAACTACGGCACGAACCTCGCCTACCTGCGCGAGCTGGTCGCCTACTGGCGCGAGCGCTTCGACTGGCGCGCGGCGGAGGCGCGGCTCAACGCGCTGCCGCAGTTCCGCGCCCGCGTCGGCGGCCTCGGCATCCACTTCATCCACGTGCGCGGCACGGGGCCGGCGCCGCTCCCGCTCGTCGTCACGCACGGCTGGCCCGGCTCGGTCGCGGAGTTCCTCGACGTCATCGGGCCGCTCACCGACCCGGCGCGCCACGGGGGCGATCCCGCCGACGCCTTCGACGTGGTGGCGCCGTCGATGCCGGGCTACGGCTTCTCCGATCACCCGAGCGAGCCCGGCATGGACCCCGAGCGCATCGCCGCGCTGTGGGCCGAGCTGATGGCGGGCCTCGGCTACCAGCGCTTCGGCGCGCAGGGCGGCGACTGGGGCGCGATGGTGACGACCTACCTGGGCGCGCGCCACGCCGCGCGCGTGCTCGGCATTCACCTGAACATGGTGATCGCGCTGCCCGAGGACCCGCAGAACCCCTCGCTGGAGGGCCTCACGCAGGAGGAGATCGTCGACCTGATGGCGGTGCAGCAGTTCTTGAAGGAGGAGACCGGCTACCAGCGCATCCAGGGCACCAAGCCGCAGACGCTCGCCTACGCCCTCAACGACTCGCCCGCCGGCCTCGCCGCCTGGATCGTCGAGAAGTTCCGCACCTGGAGCGACTGCGACGGGGAGATCGAGCGCCGCTTCACGAAGGACCAGCTGCTCACCAACATCATGCTCTACTGGGTCCCCGAGACCGCAAACTCCTCCTGCCGCCTCTATTACGAGGCGGTCCACGCCGACCAGTTCCCGCCCAGCGGGCTCCGCGTCGAGGTGCCGACCGGCTGCGCCATCTTCCCGCGGGAGATCATCAAGCCGCCGCGCGCCTGGGCCGAGCGTGTCTTCAACGTGCAACGCTGGACGCGCATGGAGCAGGGCGGCCACTTCGCGGCCATGGAGGAGCCGCGCGCGCTGGTGGAGGACGTCCGGGCGTTCTTCCGGCCGCTGCGCCGCGGCCGCTGAGTCTTGGCGCTCAGGGAGGGCAATCCCCAGGCTCAGTCACGGCCAGCCCCTCGCCCCCGGCCGCTCACCAACTGCACACGAAGTGGGCAACCGTCGCGGGCTTGGAGAGCATGACTCGGAACGAGGCCGGCGAAGGCCCCGAGCCCCGAGAGGTCGGGAAGCGGGTGGAGGAGTGTACTCGATCGGAGACATTGCGTCCGACGGAGTGGACACCGGCGAGCAGGCCCGCCGCTCCCTGCCCGGCCGAAGTGCCGGCAAGGGGTTTGCTTTACGAACCGGCATGGGCGCCGACTGCATCATCTCGATCCCAGCGCGGTCCCCCGATCCCGCCTCGCACCGACCACGTGAGCCGGCGCAGGTCATCCAGCTCGCCGCCTACCGCCAGCGGCTCCCCCACACGGACAGCGACCGCATCCTCGAGGCGGAGTGGAATCGGCTCGCGATCCTGGTCGCGGAGGCGCTCTGCTGGCGCGATCCCGAGAGCGTGGAGGCCGTCGAGGCGTGCGCCGCGCGCCTGGGGCGCCTCGTGCGCGCGGACTGGGGCGTCGGCTAGGCGCGTCCCCTGTACGGCTGGTTCCCGTAGCGGTCGACGTGCACCACGTCGCCGACGGGACGGCGCGTCGTGGGTCCGTAGCGGCCGCGCGGCCAGCCGAGCGGCACGACGGCGCAGGGCGTGACGGTCCACGGGAGCCCGAGCGCGCGGCGCGCGAGGAACGTGCTCCACAGCGGCAGCGTGATGAGCGCGGCGCCGAGCCCGGCGGCGCGGGCGGCCAGCAGCAGGTTCTGCACCGAGGGGTAGATCGAGCCGTAGTAGCTGGTGGCCGCGATGGGCGGGAAGGGGAGGCGGGGCCCGCGCAGGCAGGCGACGATCACCACCGGGATGTCGGCGAAGTGATCGGCCTGCCACTGCACGGCCTCGATGATGCGCAGCATGCGGGGATCGTTGCGCGCCGTCCAGCGCCCCAGGGCGCCGTAGATGCGGAAGGCCCCGCGGTTGAGCGCGCCGAGCCGCTCCTTGACCGCGGGGTCCTTCACCATCACGAACTCCCAGTTCTGCGCGTTGCTGCCCGTCGGCGCCTTGAGCGCCAGCTCGATCACGCGCAGCACGAGCCCGTCGTCGACCGGGTCCGGCTTGAGCCGGCGGATCGCGCGCTGGGTGCGCATCGCCTCCTCGAGCGGCATCGAGAAGTCGGGCGCGGCGGTGGGGGGCGCGGGGCTCGTCTCGAGCATGCTGGGCCTCCTCGGCGCGGATCAAAGCACGACCCGCGCGCGGTGGAAACCCGCCCGCCGGCTCGTCTATAACCCGCCCCATGTCGCTCGACCTGCGCGCCAAGGTCGCCGTCGTCGGCGTCGGCTGCACGCCCTTCGGCGAGCTCTACGAGCAGAGCCCCGAGGACCTCCTCTGCGACGCGGTCGACGAGGCGCTCGCGGATGCGGGCTGCGAGCGCGAGCGCATCGAGGCGGCGTGGGTGGGCACCGTCATGTCCACCTTCGGCGGCGACGCGCTCGCCGACGCGCTCAAGCTCTTCGGGCGCCCCATGACGCGGGTGCAGAACTACTGTGCCTCGGGCATGGACGCCTTCCGCAACGCCTGCCTCGCGGTCGCTGCCGGGCAGTACGACGTCGTGCTCGCCGTCGGCTTCGAGAAGATGCGTGACGGCGGCTTCGCGCGCCCCAACCGGAGCCACCCCGTGCTCGACTTCGGCGAGCGGGCGCCACACGTCTTCGCGCTCTCCGCGAACCGCTACTTCGCGCAGTACGGCGCCTCCAAGAAGACGCTCGCCGCGGTGGCGGTCAAGAACCACAAGAACGGCATGAAGAGCCCGAAGGCCCATTTGAAGATGGAGGTGAGCGAGGAGACGGTGCTGCGCGCGCCCATGATCTACAGCCCGCTCGGCCTCTTCGACTGTTGCCCGACGACCGACGGCGCCGCGGCGGTGGTCGTCTGCCGCGCGGACCTGGCGCGATCCTTCACGGGCATGCCGGTGTGGCCCCTCGGGATCGGGCTCGCGGCGGTCTCGGGCCAGCCCTACTACAAGCCGAGCTTCGGCTACGTCGGCTTCGAGGCCACGGTGCGCGCCGCCGAGCAGGCCTACACGCAGGCGAAGCTGACGCCGGCGCAGGTCGACTTTGCCGAGGTACACGACTGCTTCACCATCACCGAGATCCTGAACTACGAGGACCTGGGCTTTTGCGCGCGCGGCGAGGGGGGCAGGTTCGTCGAGGAGGGGCGCGCCGATCTCGGCGGCGAGAAGCCGGTGAATCCCTCGGGCGGGCTCAAGTCGTACGGGCACCCGGTCGGCGCGACTGGCGTGCGCATGCTCTACGAGCTCGCGACACAGCTCCGCGGCCAGGCCGGCGCGCGGCAGGTGAAGGGCGCGAAGATCGGCCTCGCCCACAACCTGGGCGGCCCGGGCGCGATCTCGTGCGTGTCGATCCTGACCAACCAGGCGTGAGAGGTTGTGAATGAATCCCCGGACCGAGCCGGGTGGCCGAGGCGCCCGCCGCGCAAGGCGCCCCTAATAGATATAGGCGAGGCATAGCCGGGCGCTATGGCGAGGGGGAGCAACGCCGCGCGGCGGGATGCATCGGCCGCCCGGCGACGGGAGGGGATTCGTTCACAGCCTCTGAAGCGCGCCGCCGCCGCCGCGGTGGCGCTGCTGGCGCTCGCCCGGGGCGCGCGCGCCGCTGATCCCCCGGGCTCGCCGCGCGCCAACCAGGCGCTCGCCGTCTGCCTCGCGGATGCGGCCACGCCCGCGGAGCGGCGGGCAAACCTCGCGCGCGGCCTCGCCCTGGCGGAAGAGGCGGTGGCGGCGGACGAGCGCGACCCGAAGGCGCACTTCGCCGTCTTCTGCAATCTCGGCAACGATTTGAAGCTCCGCGGTGTCGCGCTGCAGAGTCTCTTCGCGATGCGCCGCCTGCGGCGCGAGATCGACCGCACGCTCGAGCTGGCGCCGGACTACGCGGACGCGCTGGTCGGCAAGGGCGAGCTCCTCTGCGAGCTGCCGCGCCTCCTCGGAGGCGACACTGCGGAGGGCGAGCGCCTGCTGCGGGCCGCGCTCCGCGTCGACCCCGACTTCGTGGAGGCGCACCTCGGGCTAGCGCGCGCGCTCGCGGCGCGCGGCGCGCGCGACGAGGCACGCGCCGAGGCGCGGCGCGCCCTGGCCGAAGCAGAGCGGGTGCCCGACCCCGCCAGGGCGGCGGCGGCGCGGGAGCTACTCGCGCAGCTGGCCGAGTAGCGAGGCTCTCCCGGGACGCTACCGGCAGAAGTGTGCCGGCAGAGTCCGTCGCTCCTTGCAGCCGCCGTGCTTGTCGCAGACGGCGTCGTGGCAGGCATCGGACGGCACGCACACCACGGGGTTCGTGCCGGTGCACACCCCGGCCTGGCAGGAGTCGGTCTGCGTGCAGACGTCGCCGTCGCTGCAGGCGGTGCCGTTGGGCTTCGCCGGGTTGGAGCAGGCGCCGGTGGCGGGGTTGCAGGTGCCGGCGTCGTGGCACTGATCCGCCGCGGCGCAGACGACGGGGTTCGTGCCGGTGCACACCCCGGCCTGACAGGAGTCGGTCCGGGTGCAGGCGTTGCTGTCGTTGCAGGTGGCGCCGTCGGGCTTCGCCGGGTTGGCGCAGGCGCCGGTGGCCGGGTTGCAGGTGCCGGCGTCGTGGCACTGATCCGCCGCGGCGCAGACGACGGGATTCTTGCCGGTGCACTCCCC
>Ga0209266_1002502_pt1 | contig 11505 bp, 9 predicted proteins | sample GraSoiAngelo_132_FD_185889 | JGI IMG/M metagenome (GOLD analysis project Ga0209266, IMG submission 185889) | Grasslands soil microbial communities from the Angelo Coastal Reserve, California, USA - 14_0929_02_40cm (SPAdes) (version 2) | ecosystem: Environmental > Terrestrial > Soil > Grasslands ...
TACAACACGCGATTTCCAGGGGCCGGTGACGGCCGTCAAAACATCCGGGTTGTCTCGCATGGAATCGAGGATCTCGCGAATCTTTGCCGGTCGTAAACCGTTCAATTCAACTTCTGCCTTTGCCATGTAACCTCCAAGGCCGACTTTGTCGGCCGCGCCGGCACAAAGCCGGCGCCTACATTAGGATTCCTTCCGTAAGATTTCCGCGGCGCGCGAAATGCTCCAGAGCTTTTTGTACGCGATCTCCGGGGTATTCACGCAGCGCTCTGCAAATGTCCCGAATCCGCAGTCTGGATTAAGGAAGATCTTGTCGGGATCGTAGAACTCGAGCAGACGCCGGACGCGCTGCACGATCGCCTGCGGGTCTTCGATGTTATCCGTCCGTGGATTCGCGACACCGAGTCCAAGCTCCTTCTGGTTCTTGAATTCCTTGAACACTTCAATTTCGCCCGCTCGTGGTGTGGCCATCTCAAGTACGAGCTGATGGATGTTCATGCGCATCAGCGAAGGAAGCAGCGGGCCATAGTTGCCTTTGAGCAAAACGTCCTCCTTGCGGCTCCAGTTGCCGCGGCAGATGTGCACGCCGAAGCGGACGCCGTCGATGCCAGCAACGGTTTCATTCATCAGGCGAACCGCGAAATCCAGTTCTTCACTCGGGTCGCGGCGAGTGCCGAGGGCGGCACACATGAACGTTTGTTCCGCTTCATCGCCGTAAACCACCTGCGTCAGCGACGGTTCGTCGAATTGAATGAAATCGCATCCGCGTTTCTTCAGCGCGAGAACTTCCTTGCGCAGAATCTGAACCACGTCTTTCGCAAGATCTTCGCGCGTGGGATACGCCTTGTCGGAAAGACCTTCGAACCATGCCGATCGCGTCAACAAATAGGCACCCGGCAAAGGGATTTTTGTTTGACGCGTCGTATGGGATTTGAGGAAGTCGAACTCGTCGAGCGAAATGCCGGCGTCCCCGCGCTCTGTGACTTTGTCGATGGCGATCGGGCTTTTGATTGCGAATGACGGAACGTCGGAAGCGCGCAGGATCTCTTCAAACCCGGCGCGGTCCTTGACGTAGTCCATGAGTTCGGAGAGCTTCATCAATTTGATGCCGGAAAGCTTCTCGGTGACGAAGGAATAGAAGTTGTCGCGGCGGACTTCGCCGTCCGTAACAATGTCGACTCCGGCGTCTTCCTGATACTTGATCGAGGCGAGCACAGCGTCATCGGCGATTTGGTTGAATTCGGCTTGAGTGATCTCACCGTTTTGACGCTTGCGCAGCGCTTGAACCAGCCATGCCGGCCGCGGCCAGGACCCAACGACAGTTACGGGGAAGAGTTTTGTTTTGCTCATCGGGGCTTGGAAGATACCACAGACAAGCTCCAATTTTCCCGCCGCCATTTGAACGATCTGTCTTCCGAAGAAGAGTGGACCGTTTCGGGGGTGTGGGTGGCGAATTCCAAATTTCGCCGGAATCCTCATTTTCATCTCTTGGTGCGATCCGGGCATGCGCGATCTCACAAAAAGAAGTCCTGTGATCACTTACACCGCTCCGCAATTTTTGTGGTGATCTGGTCTATAGGTTCGCGCCCAAGATCACAACGGCTTGTGTCATCGGCAGCAGCCCCGTGGCGTTCCAGAAATTGAACATAAATAGCGTGATCAAATCTGCGTGCCGGGCGTTGTCCGGATCGTGTTGCGCGTAGCGTTTCTTAACGATCTCGTGGCACACCTTGAAGAGCGATTTCTGGAGTTTCGCGATGCTCTTGCCGGGCTTGATTTTGACGTCGACCGCGCGATTACAGAATTCGTTCCAGAAACCGGGATCCGTAATGAGCCGGCGCGGCTCTTTGTGCGCCAGTCCCGCCCGTTCGGCGACGCGGCAAAGCGTGTAGTACATGGTCCGGTTCAAGCCAACGAAGAACGGCACGATCTCCTGCCTGCGGGCCCCTTGGTCATTTCCCAGAGCGTTTTGGGCAGCGCGGACCGTAATGTCGACCAGAACATTGCCCTGGATCGGAGGCCTGCCCAGGTGGAGGTGCAGTTGGGCTTCAAGGGAGATCGCCTCGAGAAGCTGATCCGACAGAAGAACTTCCTCGCCACGCAATTGAAGCAGCCCGCGCGATAATCCGAATTGAACCCCCGATGGGTGCATATCCGCATCCTCCTATATTAAGGATCGCGATTGGGCGCATCTTCCTTCGAGCAATTCGCTTTTGCTCATAATTGGGAGGGCCCTCCTTCGAGCATTTCTTTTTTGCTCGTGATTGGACGCGGCTTCTTGCCGGCATTTCCCATTTGCTCGCAATTGGATGCGTCCTCCTTTGAGCATTTCCCTCTTGCTTGCAATTCATGGCATCCAATTGCATTCTTCTCCGTTTGGATCCTGCTGCGGCGCGCCGGCGGCCGGTTCGCCATCCAATCCGTGCATTTTCACAAGCTTATAGAATTGCGCACGGCTCAACTCCAACAATGTTGCGGCCTTCATCCGATTGCCGCGGCAGTGCGTCAAGGCGGCCAGGACCAGTTGCCGTGAATTCTCCTGCATCAGTTGGTGTTAATTTCCGAGCTTCACTGGCGCGGCGGCGGTCTGTTGCAGAAAATTGAAGGGCAAATCTTCCAGCCGGATCAGTTCGGTTCGGCCTTTGAAGACGGCCCGGCCGATGACGTGCTCCAGCTCCCGGACGTTACCCGGCCACCTGTACTTCTGGAATAGGTCCAGGACCGGTTGCGACACACCATTCACCGGCCGTTTGTCTTGGGCAACATAACAACCGATGAAGTACTCAGGGGAATGTCTTCGAGCCTCTCGCGCAAGGGCGGTAACCGGATCGAATCCATGTTCAAGCGGTCGTAGAGGTCGTCTCGAAACTTACCGGCGCGCACCATTTCCTCGAGATTCCGGTTTGTCGCAACGACCAGGCGGAAATCCACGGGGATGGGCCGTTGCCCGCCAACCCGGTCTACTTCGAGCGTTTCCACGACGCGGAGCAATTTCGGCTGCGGCAGCGGACTGAGTTCGCCGACTTCGTCGAGAAACAGCGTCCCTCCGTGGGCCTGCTCGAACCGGCCTGTTCGGAACACGGCGCCGGTGAAAGCACCTTTCTCGCATCCAAACAGCTCTGTTTCGACCAATGTTTCCGACAGGCCGGCGCAATTCACGCGAATGAATGGGCTGTGCGGTTGCTTTTAAGTGGAGCGCGCGCGCAACCAGTTCTTTGCCGCTTCCCCGTTCTCCTCGAATCATCACGGTCAGGTTGGTGGGCGCCGTTTTCTCGATCTCGGCATGGAGATCTAGTCCTCAATATCGATCAGGGCAGCTCGGGCGTACTGCTGGCTTCGATAAAATCCGTTCGTGGGGCAAAAAACCTACGATGTACGTTTCGGACCAGTCGGAGCCGGCGGGGCCACGCCCCCGTCATGGTCGATGAAGACGGTTGCGAAGATAAAGCCGCCCGTTGCAATCGACGGCCTGACGCCAGGTACGACGTATGCGATTCAGGTACGCGCGTACGGTCCGCTCGGCCATACCGAGTGGAGTGATTCCGCGACCCGTATGTGCATCTAATACGGGCCGCCGCCAATTCCGCGAATGAACGTTGATGGCTGGGCGTATCTGCGGAATTGGCGGCTTCTTTAAATTTGTCTTTCAGGGCTTCACTTCAATCGATAAATGCTCGCCGACCGTTAATAGCCAGCGGCGGAAATCGATGTTTGCCGCCGACAACGCACGTGGAAAGATGCACTGAAGTGTGCCCAAATGAACACCGTCAGTAGAGTTCATGGTGACGACGATCGAACTGGATGACTGCGCGTCCTGATTATGCGCGTTTACCACGTAGGCGACCGTATCCTCTGTCAACACGCGGCCGGCCGCAGCCGGCGCGGCAGGAAGCCAAATGCAGTAATCGGCGCCTTCGGCCGGTCTCGCCGATTCCAGGCTCGACAGTCTTTTCGCGAACAGAACCTGGGCGGAGCCGATGCGAGTCGTCCAACTTTGTGGACTGAAGCGGATCCGAAATTCATCGCGCATCACGTCCAGAATTTTTTCATCGGAATCCGGAACTTCCCAGGCCGGTGGGCTTTGAGAATCGTGTGGATTGTCAATTTTACCCGCCGCTAACCCGCTCGCGTCTTCAACCGGATGTCTCGGTCCGTCGGAATCACCAAAGCTCAACTTCACGCTCGATGACGCTTCCTTACCGTCGGACAGGATGAAGTAAGCCGATGCGCCGAAAGCGGGGCGGCTTTGACCCCTTTCAGCCGGATTGCGAGGCAACGTCGTGGTGCGGCAAATCAAGAATTGGTATGTGACGTTGTCCGCGGTAACGGACTTGCAATCCCAGCGGTCGACGACATCTGTAGCGTACTTGTACCGATCCACCAGAGCCGGCGGATCGAGGCTATACAGACGCTCGCCGTCGCGTTCGCCGACTAAAAACAAATAGGGAAGATCGAAGATGTACGCCTGGATTTGAGAATCAAACGTCACACGGACTGCAGGATTGACGTTGACCGGAATTTCCTCGAGCCTGATGCGGTTCTGATTGTAGGCTTCAATGCTCTCGGTCACAGGGAATTTCGTCGTGAGCTGAACCGGCCCGTGCTCGCCGCGGCATACGCCTTTAAAAATGAACACCGCGAGATCGTTTTTCACTTCATCGAAATTGCGGCGGTACCAGTCGCCGAGTTCACGCTTTTCATTAAAGAATGCGACCGTCCGCCATTCGCCGTCGCCACTGGCGAGTTCAGAGCATTGGATCGGATGAGCGGTGTCGAAAACCCGCTGAAGATCGGAATCTCGAAATCTGCCGAAAACGCCACGCAGTTGGACGAAGAACTTTCTGTCGTACTTCTCCGTTTGGGGAAACCCGACGGTGACGAAGAGAGTGAGAATTAAAAACAGAACCCGCATTACTGCCGCATTGTAACCAAAAATGTTCTTGATCCTACTCAGGACCCGGTGGCACATGCACATCCAACCCGGTCTTTTTACGGTGCATGTCTCGATTCTTAACTCCATCCTCAAACGAAGGATTCACCTCCACCGCTTTGTTGTAATAATAGAGGCAAATTCCTGTTTTCCCAATGTTTCATAAACCGCACCGAGATTGCTGTAAATAATGGCAGCCGCAGGCGCCTCCTTCATTGCGCGTGTGTAATAAAAAACGGCCCGGTCGACTTACAAAATAAAGCGTGAGCGGCATGAGGATCACGCCTGTCATTGCCGTCTCCTTCGAAAGCAACGCCAAATGAAAAAAAGTTCCCGAAATGAGCAGGCCATGCCACCGGCGCCAAGTCGATCGGCGATCGCGGCTTTGAAGAGCATGATGCCGCAGAAAAAAGAGCAGGGACAGGATGAGGCTCAGGAACGCAAGGATTTCGTCGCGACTCTTAATATTGGCGACCACCTCTGCATGAATCGGAGGCGCCAGAAACAAAAGCGTGACCGATAGCGAAAATAATGGGTACATTCCTCGAAAAATTCGCGTAAGGAGCAGGTAGAGACAAAACCCCGTCAATCCATAGAGCAGAACGTTATCCAAGTGCCCGACGTACGCGTTCTTCGGAAAGAACTGATTTTCGATGGCGAAGGTGACCAAAGAAAGCGGACGGTAATAACCAAGATTCACATTATCGAATTGCCATAGGCCAACCTGGAAAATCTTGGGAATGCCGCGCCACCCCTGCATGACATACGGATGGCCTGTCACCGTTCCGACATCATCCAGCACGAAGTCGTGATGCAACGTGTTCAGGTAAAGCCCTACTCCGACGAGGGCGCACAGAAGCGCCAACCATACGTTTGATTTCGATTGGACTTCCGCCGATTCCCTAATTCCCCCTTGGGAACTTTGCCGCCCGGATATCTTTACATTCTGGAGATGGGCCGCTTTCTTGCGTTTCACGTAGGAAATCCGCCGGCTCTTTTCTTACCATCTCGGCGCGCCGCACGTGCTGAATAGTTACAAACAATCTAAACTCAGCGATGGTTGTCTCCTGCATCGTTCTGATTGATGCAAAGGTATTCCCCCACCCTGACCAGCCTTGAATTGACAAAAGGAGCACGTTTTTTCGAAGGAGCATCTGAAGTATGCGGCGTTTGGTCACGGTATTCCTGAGTGTTTTTGTCGCGATACCGATGCGCTGGCTCCGTTGTTGAATGAATACACGACCGCAGTCCAATCTGCCCGGGATGCTATTATGAATTCAGATCGAGATCCGACGCGGAGACCGGCAGGATTTAAGGATGTGGAAATAGCGCTACGACAGCAGCTCCGAAGTCTCCGGGATATCGCCGGCATGCTTTCGTTTGATGAACGGGCGCCGGTAGAACGAGCTATCGATATCGTCACATCTGTCCGCGAAGAGTTATTGCGCTTGCTCTTTCCTTAGACGGTATGATCTTTCGCGGTCCGGCTCTGCCAAAATCAATGACGGAAGCAAGACTCCTTCCACGCTAATGCAGAAAGTTATTATCCGGCACAAATCTTCCGCAGCCGACGCCGTCGTGATCGCGTTCGTCCTATCGATGATTTACGCGCTGATCGCGTACGGCCGTGAGTGGGAGGCGGCCTTTCACCCGGCTGTTGATATCGATTTATCGTTTTACTCGCTTCCGTACTACACGCTTTTTTCTGCGATTCGGGGACTCGCCGCGTTTTGTCTTTCCCTGCTGTTCACGTTGATTGTCGGCTACTGGGCAGCGAAATCGGCGGCTGCGGAGCGCCTGTTGATTCCATTGCTGGATATTCTCCAAAGTATACCGGTGCTGGGTTTTCTTCCCGGGCTGGTATTGATGCTGATTGCGCTGTTTCCCAAAACCAATACGGGTCTTGAGCTGGCCTGCATCATCATGATTTTCACCGGCCAAGTCTGGAACATGACCTTCAGTTTTTATTCTTCGCTGAAGTCCGTGCCGTCGGATTTCAAAGAGGTCGCCAGCATCATTGGGCTCAATTCCGGCGAGACCCTGTTGAAGGTGGAGTTGCCCTTTTCGGCAATGAATCTGGTGTGGAACAGCCTTATGTCGATGTCGGGAGGATGGTTTTTCCTCAGCGTTTGCGAAGCCTTCACGCTGGGCGATCAACAATACCGGCTTCCTGGAATTGGAGCTTACATGGCGACGGCGATCGTTCAGGGAAAGGTTTCCGCTATGGTCGCCGGTGTCGTCGCAATGAGCGTTCTCATCGTCGTTATGGATGTTCTCATTTGGCGGCCCGTCCTCGCATGGGCACACCAATTCCGGCTCGAGGATATCCCTGGCTTCACCTCAACCGAGCCTTTGATGCGGAACCTGGTGCGCGAGTCGACGCTTCTGCGTTCGCTCAAACTCGCCTACAAACGGCGAGTGCTCCACCGATCGTTACTGAAGAAGCAGGAGCTTCGGTCCCAGAGACCTGGCCAGATGATTGATCCTCGCCGTTTCATGAAATCAAGGATGAGGCGTCCATTCCTGATTTGGACGGCAAGGACAATTCTTACCGGATTGTTCGTCTTGGTCATGTACGGAGCCGTCCAGCTCGTCCACACGCTTCTCCAGGTTCCCCTTGTGACGTGGGTGGAGCTTCTCTTTGGAACGGGGCTCACGTTCATTCGAGTGCTCGCGTGTCTGGTCGTGGGGTCGATCTGGACCGTGCCCGTGGGGATCTGGATCGGGACATCGCAATCTCGAATGCGTCTGGCGCAGCCGATAGTGCAGGTCTTAGCCTCTTTTCCGGCGCCCATGCTTTATCCCCTTGCGCTCGCCGTCATCTTCATTTTCAGAATTCCGTTTGGCTTCGGCGCGATGTTCCTCATGCTGCTCGGTGTTCAGTGGTACATCCTGTTTAACGTGCTTGCAGGAGCGATGCGAATTCCGGTCGAACTTAAATACGCGTCACTCCTCATGAAGGTCCCTAAATCGGAGCTTTGGAAGAAGCTGTACTTGCCGAGTGTCTTTCCAGCCCTCGTCACAGGCTGGGTGACGGCGGCGGGTGGCGCGTGGAATGCAAGTATTGTAGCGGAATACCTGGCATATAAAGGCCAGGTTCTGACTACGCGTGGTCTGGGTTCGCTCATCAGCGTCGCAGCAGCGAGGGCTAATTTTCCTCTTCTCGCCGCGAGCCTCACCATCATGGTTGCGGTGGTGATCCTGCTTAATCGAACAGTTTGGGCCAGGATCTATCAATTGTCCCAAACTCGATTTCGAATGGACCTGTAGTCCTTTTGTGGTTCTTCTCTTAAACTGGAATTCTGATGGCGCGTGAGAATCTGGATACGACACTTCTGACTCAGGACACGATCATCGATGTTCCGCTGATCGAGCTGAGATCTGTTTCGAAGAAATTTCAGCTCGAATCCGGCTCCGAGCTCAAAGTCCTTGAAGGAGTGAATCTCGCTTTGCGCGACGGCGACGTTGTTGCTCTCTTAGGACCATCCGGCTCTGGAAAGTCCACATGTCTCCGGATCATGTCGGGATTGATCGAACCGACGTCGGGTGAAGTGCTGAGCCGCAGGAAACCGCTCCGAGGAATCAACGAGAATGTCGCGCTTGTCTTTCAATCCTTCGCGCTGTTTCCTTGGGAAACTGTGTACGAGAATATCGCGCTGGCGTTGAAGCCTGTCGAACTCGGTCCTTCCGAGGTTAAGGAAAGGGTAAAGCGGGCGATCGACCTCGTTGGCCTCGAAGGTTTCGAGGAAGCCTACCCCCGAGAACTCTCCGGCGGAATGAAGCAACGCGTCGGAGTAGCGCGGGCTCTCGTGATGGAGCGGCCGGTCCTATTTCTGGATGAGCCGTTCAGCGCGCTCGATGTGCTCACGGCCGATACCTTGCGCACCGAAATCATCAAGATCTTTCAGAGTGGCCAGACGCCGGCACGTTCGCTCCTCATCGTTACGCATAACATCCGGGAAGCTGTCGTCATGGCAAAGCGGATTCTGGTGATGGGCGTTAATCCTGGACACGTTCGAGATGAAATCCTCAATGATCTCTCGTACCCCAGAGACGAAGACTCGGTTCCTTTCGGCCGGATGGTGTCTCGTGTTCACGCCCTTATCACGGAAACCATGATACCGGACGTACCGAAACCGGAAACCGTTGTGCGTACTGCCGTCAAAGAGAGCGCGCTTCAAATACTGCCGGACGTGCAGATCTCAGAGGTGATTGGATTGCTGGAGTCCATTCAACATGAAGGAGGCATGACTGACATTTTCGATTTGTCCCAGGCCATTGGCAAAGATTTTGGTCAAACGTTATATCTGGTGAAGGCCGCGGAGCTTCTCAATCTTGTAGATACTCCCAAGCAGACGGTTATCCTGACCGAATTTGGGAAGCGTTTTGTTGAGGGGGACATGAATACCCGGAAGGGAATGCTGCACGATCTGTTTGGCGGGCTGCGCATCGTGCAGCAGGTGGGCGAACTCCTGAAGCAAAGCGAAACATTGCGGCTGCCTGTCGAGGTGATCGAGCAAAAAGTCGCCGAATGGCTTCCCAACGAAAACCCACAGAGCGTTCTCAACGTGCTCATCTCCTGGGGCCGCTTTTCTGAAGTTTTCGGCTACAACGACGATGCGAAGGAACTCTATCTCGACGTCGGACAGGAAGCCCTTTAACGTTGTCTCACCATGTATACTGACGGCAGGATATGAAAATATGTCTCCTGCTCTTGGCAGGACTCCTGGCGACCCCCCTGATTGCCGCTGAAGCGACCGAGGACTCCTCTTCGCAAGAACCCAGAGACAACCGGCAAATCGATCGTATTGAGAATTCCGAAAGATGGAATCTCTTTTTCCAGGCGACATCGATAGGTCAGTCGCATGGACCCTTCCGATCACCGTACAGCGGGCCATTCAGTCTTCAGAATCGAACCGAACGTGAAGCTTCACTGACGGCGACTTTTTTTCTCGGTTTTCGTGTCGCGCGGAATACGCAAATTTACATCGACCCGGAGATCGCCGGCGGCCGCGGTTTTAGCGGCGTTAACGGTATCGCCAATGCGCCGAATGGTGAACTCCCGCGTGTTGCGTCCGCAACTCCAAAACCTTATCTTGCGCGAGCGTATATCACTCAAGACTTTGGTTTTGGAGATGAAATCGAACGATTTTCCAGCGACGAAAACCAGCTTGCGGGTTCACGGCCGCTGAAAAGGTACAGCATTGCAATGGGCCGCTTCACAGTTACCGATTTCTTTGACAACAACCGGTACACGCACGATCCGCGCACTCAATTCATGGGCTGGGCTGTAATGTACAACGGCGCCTGGGACTATCCGGCTGATGTCCGGGGCTATACCTGGGGCTGGATTCACGAAATCCACCTAAAGGATTGGTCCGTCCGTTATGGAAGCGCAGCCGAACCGAGAGTCGCTAATGGCCTGCGCTTTGACCGGCGCGTATTTCGCGACCGTGGCGACATGGTGGAATTCGAGGAACGGTATTCGCCTGCGCAACGTCGAGGAGCAATTCGGACGTTGGGTTTCATCCATCACACCAATTCTGGAAATTATGCAGAAGCAGTTCACTTGGCGGACCAATCCGGCACCGTCCCGGATGTGACAACGGTACGGCGGGTCGGAACGCGCAAGTACGGATTAGGAATCAGTGCCGAACAGGAATTGACGAAGGACCTCGGCGCGTTCGTGCGCCTAGGCTGGAACGACGGAAAAACGGAGAGTTTTGCCTTCACCGCGATTGACCGGCTTGTCAGCGGCGGAGTTTCTATGGCAGGTAATCCCTGGAGACGGCCGTTCGATGTTACCGCGACCGTCCTGACCGTCAGCGGAATCTCTGGAGTGCATGCTCTATATCTGACGCGAGGGGGTCATGACTTCCTCATCGGCGACGGTGCTCTACGCTATGGTCCCGAAGAGGTTTGGGAAAGCTATTACAATGCGCGTCTACATCCGGGCGTCTTCCTGACGTTTGATCTTCAGCACGTCAGAAATCCTGCCTTCAACCGCGACCGCGGTCCGGTCTGGATTTCAAGTCTGCGATTGCATCTGGAATTCGGAAAGGAATCTTTCTCCCACAGGGGGCGTCAGAAGACTTGATGTCCCGGGTGGCACCAGTAGCTTGCCGACAATGAAGGTAAGGGTCTACTATAGTAGACGATTATGCCGGTCGATGAGGACAGCATGATGAGGAAACGTTGGCGGCAACGCATATTCGTGTCGCTGGCAGTTGCGACTCTCTGCATTGTTCTTCCTTATTGGGCTCACGCAAGCGGTAACAAATCTCGAAGCGCATTCCGTTTGGCTTTGCCGGCGAGTCCCTTTAGCTTCGCGGCGGTCGCAGACTTTAATTCAGATGCGAAACCAGACATCGCGATCGCGGATCGGACAGGTTCTGGGTCTCAAGGCTATACCTATAGACTGCAAGTGGGCCTGTCTTTCGAACCGAGTCAGGTCTTTCATTTTCGGTCGCCCCACTCGCTGACATTCTCGGTCCTAGATTTCGACAATGACCAGGACCTCGATGTCATTCTGACCCGCACATTCAGCGATGATGTGGTTGGCGTGTGGATCAATAATG
>Ga0209266_1002507_pt1 | contig 11499 bp, 7 predicted proteins | sample GraSoiAngelo_132_FD_185889 | JGI IMG/M metagenome (GOLD analysis project Ga0209266, IMG submission 185889) | Grasslands soil microbial communities from the Angelo Coastal Reserve, California, USA - 14_0929_02_40cm (SPAdes) (version 2) | ecosystem: Environmental > Terrestrial > Soil > Grasslands ...
ACCGCATCGTTGTGCCGGAGGAAGTCATTCTCTCGACTGCGTCGCAGGCCGCCCAAAAGCAGCTCGCCGACACGGCTGGCTCATTGCTCCTCGCGGAATTCTCGATTCGCACGTTCGTGAAGTCGTCCGGACCGCCGCCAGGCACGAAACCGGCCGCCAAGCCGGCAGCGGGGGCGCCGCGTGCGCGCAGCTAGCCTGACGCTCGCGTTGCTGCTCGCGGGGCCCGCGATCGCCGGCGCGCAGCAGCGCGATAGCGCTGCGGCGTCGCTGCAATCGGCGTCGCTGCAGCGCGAAGTGTTCGCGTATGAAGGCGGCGGGCGCGATCCGTTCATGTCGTTGCTCAAGTCCGGCGACGTGCGGCCACTCATCTCCGATCTCAAGCTCACGACGATCGTCTACGATGGCCGGTTCGCGGCGCGCAGTGTCGCCGTGCTGCGCGACGTCACCAACCGGCGCATTTATCGGGTGAAAGCGGGCGACATCGTCGGCCGCCTGAAGGTTACGCAGATCCGGCCTCGCGAGGTCGTGTTCACCGTGCAGGAATTCGGGTTCGAGCGGCAGGAGACGTTGTCGCTCGCCAAGCGGGAGGAAACGCCATGAAGGTCATTCTTCGCCTGGCGGCGGTGCTCGCCATCGTCGCTCCCCGGGCCCTTGCGGGGACGACGATCGGCAGCACCGGCCGGGACGGCGAAGTCCGCGGGGTGAGCGTTCTCCCCGCCTCGGGCAAAGTCGACATCGTCATCGACGTGCAAGGCGGCGCCCAGGTCACGGACTTCACGCTCGCCAATCCCGCTCGCCTCGTCATCGATCTCACGGGCGCGCATCTCGCCGCTCCGGCCACGCTGTACGACGGCCTGAATCGCGGCGGCGTCAAGAACATCCGCTACGCGCAATTCAAGCCGGACGTCGTGCGCGTGGTGATCGATCTCGACGCACTCAAGGACTATCAGGTCGAGCACGTCGCCGGTCAGGTGCGCGTGCACATCGGGACGGAGCGGACCAGCTTCGCCGCGTGGTCGAGCGCGACGGTGACCGCGGCAAACGTTCCCCCTCGCCGCGAAGCGGAGAGGGGGTCAGGGGGTGAGGTCGCCCCGCCGGTCACCGGCGGTCCCCAGCAGGCCGCTCGCGTGACCACGCCGACGCTCGGCCGGTCGCTGTCGATCGAGGAGTATCTCGCCGTGCATCGCGCCGACGCGCTGCAGTCGCAGGCGCCGCGGATCACGGTGCAGTGGGACAACGCCAGCATCGAAGACGTCGTCGCCGGCTTCGCGGCGTTCAGCGGCCGCACCATCATCCTGAGCAAAGACATCAAGGGCAACGTCACGGCCGAGATCAAGAATCAGCCGTGGGACCTGGCTCTGAACGCGGTGCTCGAGTCTCAGGGACTCGCGGTGCAGACGCTGCCGGGCGGGATTCTCAACGTCGTCAGCAAGATCGAGCTGGCGCGCGCCGATTCGACGGTGCCGATCACGACGCGCCTCGTGCGCATCAACTACGCGAAGGCGACGTCGCTCGTCCCGTCGGTGCAATCGATTCTGAGCAAGCGCGGCCAGGCGGTCGCTGATTCGACGAGCAACTCGCTCGTGATCACCGAGGTGAGCTCGCGCATCGAGGACGTCGTGGAGTTCGTGAAGGGCCTCGACCTGCGCACGCCGCAGGTATCGATCCAGGCGAAGATCATCTTCGTGGATCGCACCGACGTCGAAGAGCTCGGCGTGAAGTACGACCTCGGTTCGGCCACACAGTTCTTCAATCAGCTCGTACAGCGGCCCGACCCACGCACCGCGAAGCCGGTCGATACGAACCTGGACGGCATTCCCGATGCGCTCGTGCCGCAGTCGAACTTCCCGGCGAACCAGAACATCGTCGACCTGGGGGGCAACTCACTGTCGGCGCTCGGCAACGCGAGCCAGGAAGTGGTGAACCCGGCGCTCAACCTGATCTTTTCGACGGCGATCGGCAATTTCGATCTCACCGCCTTTGTGCAGGCGCTGCAGCGCATCGAGCTTGCCGACATTCAGGCCGAGCCGACGATCACCACACTCGACAACCGGCAAGCCGAAATTCTCGTCGGCGATCGCGTGCCGATCCGGATCATCGACGTCAGCGCCGTGAGCACCGGAACGGCCGGCGGCGGCACGGCAGTCCCGCGCGCGACGGTGCAGTTCCAGCAGACCGGTATCAACCTGCGCGTCACGCCGCACGTGACGAACAACCGGCAGATCCTGATGGAAGTGCACGCCGAGCGCTCGAACGTCCGCCCGGCGGCGGTGGACATCGGCTTCACGTTCCAGACGCAGCAGGCGGACAACCAAATCCTGGTCAGTGATGGGGAAACGGCCGTAATTGGCGGACTTACGGTGACAGAGGTCACGGTAACGAAGTCCGGAATCCCGTTCCTTGTAGATCTGCCGATTCTGGGCAAGCTGTTCGGATTTACATCTTCGCAGGAGAACCGGCGTGATCTCCTGATTCTGATCACGCCTCACATCATCGACGATCTGGTCGCGCCCACGGGGCAGTAGGCCCGGGTGCGAAGCCGGGAGCGAGTGGATATGCGGCTGGTGACACGCGGAACCGCACTGTGGGGGATCGTGGCGCTCGTCCTGGTGGTCTGGGCGTGCGAGACGACGCGTAATCCCGGCGGCATTCAGCGCGACGTGATTTCGCCGGTCATTACGCTCTCCAACACCGCGGGCGACACGCAGCAAATCGCCGGTGGCCTGCGATTCACTGTCTCCGCCGCGGACAACCTTTCCTTGAAGAGCGTCGACCTCACGTTTAGCGGCGGACTCATCGCCACACTCGACACGACGTTTATCAGCGAGACCAAGACATACACCAAGTCCTACACGATCACCTTCGGCTCCAATTCCGGCGCCGGCGGTAACATCATGATCGTCGGCGTCGCGACCGATGGCGCCAGCAACTCCGCCGCAGATACGCTGTTCATCTTCCTTTCGAACGTGCAGGCGTTGCGGGTGCGGCTCAACCTGCCCTCACCGGGCGCTCTCGGATCCACCGGGAAAGGTATTCCCGTCGACGTGGTGGCCGTGCAAAACTCAGGCGTAGCGAAAGTCGGCTTCCTCATCTCGCCGGCCGGGAGCGTCACCAATCCGACCACGCCCCCGAACGACTCAATCCTATTCTCGGCGCCGTTCGCCGATTCCGTCGAGTACGTCGATACCCTCGTCGTCGTGCCGTCCAGCGGAACGTTCAACGTCCAGGGGTTCGCCGAAGACTCGGCGGGCCGGCGCGGGTTCAGCACCGTCGTGACGGTCACGATTCAATCGGTCGCGACGGACAACACGCCGCCGCTCGTCGCGCACCGAATCAACTCGCGCGTCGAGGTCGACGACACCGTCCACGTGCGCGCGCAGGACCCGAGCGCGATCTCGTGGATCGGCTTCAAGGTCGATACCGGCGGCGTCATGATGAAGTTCGATACCGTGAACGTCGCGGCGGGCAACCTCACCGACGTCACACGGCATTTCACGCTCGGCCTGCAGGGCCTGCAGCCGTTGCCGCGCACCATCGTCGTGGTGGGCTATGCCTGCGACGGCGCCGTCGCGCGCAACTGCTCGTTTACCAACACGACGACACTCATCCCGAGTGCGCCGGTGCTGCCGATCGGCACAGCCGCGGCGATTCCGGTTCTGCATCCTTCGGCGCAAGGGTTGATCGACACGGTCACGGTCGTCGCCGGTGTGACACGGCCCTTGCCGTTCGGCGGGAGCATCGCCGACGCGATCTTCAACGGCAACGATAGCAGCCTCTATCTCACGAACCCCGCGTTGGGGCGCGTGGAGATTTTCCAGGTCGCGAATACCGCGTTCGTCGCCGCCGGCATACCGACGGCGGGTCCACAACCGTGGGGCATCGCGCTGTGGCCACGTGACACGCTCGGCAACTACGGCGATACGATCGTCGTGGCAAACGCGGGTGGCGTGGAGCTATCGGTCATCGACGTGCGGCCCGGCGTGCGCCGGCTCGTGTGGCGCCAGGACCTCCCCGACTATCTGATCGAGACGTACCGCATCCTGACGAATCCGACGCGCGAGGAGATCATCGTCTACGACGTGTCCGACCGGCCGCAGTACGTCAGCACCGTGTGCCGGGTAACTGGGGGTGGCACGGCCTGCAATGCGGACTCGATCTTTGCGATCTACTCGACGTCGCCGACGATCAGCAGTACCGCTCCCTTCAGTGGCCGGGCGACGCTGCGGATGGAGAAGCTCATCAACACGAGCGATACCGCGAAGCTGTTCAGCCACCTGTTCTGGGAGCTGTCGGGCGACAGCACGCTCTCGAGCACCAGCCGCGACACGTTGCGCGTCGAGTTGCGCCGCGGGCGGCCCTACAATCAACAGGCACTCCAGCTCACGGCCTGCGCGGGCGTCACTATCGAGCTGGCGACCTTCGGACTCGGCGATTCGACCTATGTCCGTAACTCCGGAAACTTCACGCACGCGATCGTTGGTGAGGGTGGCAACATCACGACCCGGTTCGCGCGCGTCATCGGCTATACGACAAAGGCCCAGCTGCTGCATGGGGCGCCCACTGCCCGCCGCTGCGATACGAGCTTCGGCGGCGTCACGTCCGATAGCGGTGAAAATGACCGCGATGTCGGCGTTACACCGTCCATCGACGTGAGCGACTTCATCAGCAACACCGGTGTCAAGATCCATTCGATCGCAACCAACTTCAACGGCGGTACGAATCTCGTCCGCGCCGATTCGATTTATTTCCTGGATGAGGGGATGAAACTAAAGGGAACCGCGCCGGCTCCCACGGGCGCGTTCGGCATGGACATGAACTACAACCATGCCTTCACGGCGAACGATCCCGGCACGCCCACGTTCGGCGGCACGGGCAACCCCAATGACCGCATCGCGTTCTCCGCGCGCACCGATGGCAACATTGACGTGTGGGATACCTTCTTCTTCAGTCAGGTAGGGACGATCGTCGTGCGCGATCCGATCATCGGACCGCTGCGCGTCGCGCGCAACAAGGCCAACACGCGGCAATGGCTGTTCGGCGTCACGCCGGCGGGCGTCGTGATGGTCGAGCTGCCGGTGATCACGAACCCGCTGCCCACGAGGCCGCTGTGGGGGCCGCCGATTCGCTGACGCCGGTGCCCTCAGGGCCGGGGGTTGAACGCGCGAGCCCGACGATGTCGGGCTCGCGCGTTATAGGAGCTAGGAGCAGCGTCAGGGGGTGAGGATGACATTCCGGTTCACGACGGCTGGCGAATCGCATGGGCGTGGTCTGGTCGGGATCCTCGAAGGCATTCCCGCAGGTCTCCCGCTCTCCGCCGCCGACGTGGATACCGAGCTGAAACGGCGCCAGGGCGGCTATGGGCGCGGCGCCCGGATGAAGATCGAATCGGACCGGATCGAGTGGCTGGCCGGCGTGCGGGCGGGCGAAACGCTCGGCTCACCCATCGCGATGCTGATCTGGAATCGCGACTGGGAACATTGGCAGGACGTCATGGCGCCGGAGGCGGACGATCCCAGAGGCGAACGGCGCCGGCAAGTCACCAGGCCGCGGCCCGGACACGCGGATCTCGCTGGATCCCTCAAGTACGACCGCAGCGATGCGCGCGACATCCTCGAGCGAGCCAGCGCGCGGGAAACCGTGGCCCGCGTGGCGTGCGGGGCGGTGTGTAGGAAGCTGCTCGGCCAATTCGGAATCGACATCGGGAGCCACGTCGCGGAGCTCGGCGGCGTGATCGCAAAACTGCCCTCGCCGCTGCCCACGCCGCTCAACGAGGCGGCGGATCAGAGTCCGGTGCGCTGTCTCGACAAAGCGGCCGAAGCGGAGATGATTCGGCGCATCGATGCCGCGAAAGCCGCCGGCGACACACTCGGTGGCATCGTCGAAGTGATTGCCCTTGGCGTGCCGGTCGGGCTCGGATCGCACGTCTCGTGGGACACGAAATTGGACGGGCGTCTCGCGCAGGCACTGATGTCGATTCCGGCCGTGAAAGGGGTGGAGCTGGGCCTCGGTTTCGAGGCGGCGCGCCGCAAGGGCTCCGAGGTCCACGACGAGATTCTCCCGGGCTTCTCACGCGCGACCAATCGGGCGGGCGGCACAGAAGGCGGCATGACGACGGGCGAACCGCTCGTCGTCCGCGCGGCGATGAAACCGATTTCTACGCTGATGTCGCCGCTCAAGACGGTGGACCTCAAAACGGGCGGGCCGGCACAGGCGCAGTCGGAACGCTCGGACGTGACCGCTGTTCCCGCCATGGGCGTGATCGCGGAGGCGATGACGGCGATCGTGGTGACCGAAGCGCTGCTCGAGAAATTCGGCGGCGACGCGTTGAGCGAGCTCAAGCGGAACGTCGACGGCTACCTCGCGCAGGTGCGCGCCCGCACTCCCAAGGGAGCGGCGTCGTGAAAAAACACCTCGTGCTCGTCGGACTGCCGGGCGCGGGTAAGACAACCGTAGGTCGCATTGTCGCCGAGCGATTGCACGCAGGGCTAGTGGACATCGACACGATCCTGATTCGCAAGGAGGGCAAGCCGATCGCCATGATCTTCGCCGAGAAAGGCGAGCCGGCGTTTCGCGAGATGGAGCGCAAGGAAGTGGAGGCGGCGCTCGCGCATCAACCCGCGGTCATCGTGCCGGGGGGCGGATGGGCGGCACAACCGGGCGCGCTCGAGACTGCAAAGGCCGCGGCATACGTCGTTTACCTCATAGCGCGTCCGGAGACCGCGACGGCGCGGGCCGTGCCGTCGGGAACCAGGCCGGTGTTAATGGGTGGAGATTCCGAGGCGCAGATGGAGGAGCTGCTCAAGGCGCGAGAACCGTTCTACAAGCTCGCGCATACGACGGTCCATACTGAGGGGAGAGAGGCGGAGCAGGTGGCCGTGGACGTCGTCCGGCTTGCGCAGACCAACGCAGGATGGTAAAGATGCAAACTCTGGTTGACGAAAGGTTGATCAGTGCCTGATAAAGAAGAAGATGTGAAACCAAAGAAACGGAGGGCGCCGCGCAAAAGGCCGGCGGAGCCTCCCACGGCGGATTCCGAGGTTACCGACGCCGCTCCTGCAAAGGGCGGCGCACTCGTCATTGTCGAGTCGCCGACCAAGGCGAAGACGATCGGCAAGTATCTGGGGCGGGGCTACACGGTCAAGGCGACCGTGGGGCACCTCCGCGACCTGCCGAAGCGCGAGCTGGGTGTCGACGTCGAGAACGGCTTCACGCCGAAATACGTGACTATAAAGGAAAAGGCGAAGACCCTGGCCGAGATCAAGAAAGCGGCCAAGGCAGCGGATCGCGTGTTGCTGGCTACGGACCCTGACCGCGAAGGGGAAGCGATCGCCTGGCACGTGGCGTCGCAGCTCAACGGCGACGGCAAGGGAAGCATCCGCCGGGTCCTATTCCATGAGATCACGAAGGACGCGGTCGCAGAGGCTCTGGCGAACCCGCTGGATATCGATCAGCGCAAGGTTGACGCCCAACAGGCCCGCCGAGTCCTCGACCGCCTGGTCGGCTACAAAGCCTCTCCGGTGCTGTGGAAGAGCATCAAGACCGGCCTATCGGCAGGACGCGTGCAAACCGTGGCGCTGCGGCTCATCATCGAGCGTGAAGAGGAGATCCGGAAGTTCGTGCCGCAGGAGTACTGGACGATTGCGGCCGATCTCGAGAAGGACGGCCAGCCATTCCAGGCGCGGCTGCAGAAGCTCGACGGGCACAAGCCGGACATCAAGACCGAAACGGCAGCCCGCGACATCGTCGCCGAAGTCGAAAAGCTGCCGTTCGTCGTCACGTCCGTCAGTACCGGCGAGCGTCGCCGCAAGGCGCCGGCGCCTTTCACGACCAGCACTTTACAGCAGGAAGCCGCGAAACAACTGGGCTTTTCGGCCGGGCGCACGATGCGGGCGGCGCAGAAGCTCTACGAAGGCGTGGAGCTCGGCGAACAAGGCTCCGTCGGTCTGATCACGTACATGCGTACCGACTCGGTGCGTGTCTCGGATGCCGCGATCAAGCAGGCGCGCGAGTACATCAACGCACAGTTCGACAAGCGCTACCTGCCCGATGAGCCGAACGTCTACAAGGGGGGCCGCGGCTCGAAGGTGCAGGATGCGCACGAAGCGATCCGCCCGACCGAAGTCGGTTTGCGTCCCGACGACCTGAAGAAGTATCTGGAGCGCGATCTCTTCAAACTGTATCAGCTCATCTGGCGCCGCTTTGTGGCCTCGCAGATGAACCCGGCGATTTACGAAGCCACCAAGGTCGACTTCGACCTGGCGGGCGGCCGGTTCCTATTCCGGGCCACGGGCTCGCGCGTGGTGTTCGACGGCTATCACGCGGTGTACAGCGAAGCCTACGAGCCGGAAGACGCCAAGACGTTGGGCAGCCTCGAGCCGATTCCGGCGCTCGCAGAAGGGGACCGCGTCACGCTCAAGCAGGTCGTGCCGAGCCAGCACTTTACCGAGCCGCCGCCGCGCTACAGCGAAGCGAGCCTGGTGAAAGAGCTCGAGCGGCTGGGGATCGGGCGCCCGTCCACCTATGCGGCGATCATCTCGACGCTGCGCACGCGCTGGTATGCGACGGCGAAGGATCGGCGCTTCCATCCCACGCCTCAGGGCGAGACCGTGTGGAAGGTGCTGAAGCGCTCGTTCCCGGAGGTGTTTGAGGTCGGGTTCACGGCGCTAATGGAGACCGAGCTCGACAAGGTCGAAGAGGGCGACCTCGACTGGCAGGCCGTGCTGGGCGACTTCTGGGGGCCGTTCAATCGCGCCCTCGAGGCCGTGGACATCAACAAGATCATCCACGAAGTGCACGACCTGACCGGACTCGACGCCGAGAAGTGTCCCAAGTGCGGCGCGCCGCTCGAGGTGAGAAGCGGCCGGTTCGGTCCGTACATCGCGTGCTCGCGCTACGCGTCGAAGGAGTGCGACTACTCCCGGTCGATCAAGAAAGACAAGGTGCCCGATCGGCCGTCGGATGAGATTTGCAAGGAATGCGGCGCGCCGATGGTGATCAAGACGGGCCGCTACGGGGAGTTCCTCGCCTGCACCCGGTATCCCAAGTGCAAGTACACGCAGCCCGTTCCGCTCGGCATCAAGTGTCCCAAGTGCGGCATCGGCGATCTCGCCGAGCGGCGCACGAAGAAGGGACGGACGTTCTACGGTTGCCTGCGGTATCCGGACTGCGATTATTCCACCTGGAACAAGCCGGTGGCGGTGGCGTGCCCGAGTTGCGGCTTCGTGGGCATGGAAGACCTGAAGTCCAAGACGACGGGAGAGACGACACGCAAGTGTCTCAAGTGCGGGCACGAAATGCGAGTGGAAGACGCAGCACCGGAGGCGGAGGAGGTGACGTCGTAGTACATGTCGTGGGTGGTGGCCTCGCCGGTTGCGAGGCTGCCTGGGCGCTCGCCGAACGCGGCGTGAGCGTCACGTTGCACGAGATGCGGCCCGTCCGGATGACGCCGGCGCATCAAACCGATGGACTCGCCGAGCTGGTCTGCAGCAACACGTTCAAATCGACGGACCCCCTGCACGCGCACGGACTCCTCAAAGCCGAGATGCGGCTGCTCGGCAGCATCGTGCTCCAAGCCGCGGATGAGGCGCGCATTCCGGGCGGCAGCGCGCTCGCCGTCGACCGCGTCGTCTTTTCGAGAAGCGTCGAGGCTCGGGTTCTTGCGCACCCGAACGTGACGCTGGTCCGCTCGGAGGTCACCGCGCTTTCCAGTCCCGCCGTCATCGCGACGGGCCCCCTGACTTCGGACGCGCTCGCAAACGCCATCGCGGCCCGGCTCGGCGTTCAGTCACTCGCGTTCTTTGATGCCATCGCGCCGATAGTCTCCGCCGACTCGCTCGGCTACGGGCAACTGTTCAAGGCGTCGCGCTACGGGAAGGGCGGCGGGGACGACTACTGGAATGCGCCGTTTACCAAGGCAGAGTACGAGGCGTTGCGGCATTGATCGCCGGCGAGCAGTACGTGCCCGGTCACGAGTTCGACAAGGTGCCCTACTTCGAGGGATGCCTGCCAGTCGAGGAGATGGCGCAGCGGGGAATCGAGACCCTGCGGTTCGGCCCGATGAAGCCAGTCGGGCTCATCGATCCGAAGACCGGCCGCGAGCCATATGCGGTCGTACAGCTCAGGCAAGAAGACCGCGCCGCGCAGATGTGGAACCTCGTCGGCTTCCAGACGCGGCTCAAGACCGGCGCGCAGCAGAAAGTCTTTCGGCTCATTCCTGGACTCACAGCAGCGGAGTTCCTGCGGTTCGGCAGCATTCACCGCAACAGCTACCTGAACGCGCCGCAGGCGCTCACCTCGCACCTGTCCGCGAAAGACGATTCGCTGCTGCTGTTCGCGGGCCAACTCACGGGCGTCGAGGGCTACACCGAGTCAGCGGCGACCGGCATACTCGCGGGGATCAACCTCGCGCGCCTGCTCGCAGGCGAGGAGCCGGTGCTGCCGCCGGCGACGACGATGTTGGGCGCGCTGTACCGCTACCTGCGCGAAACGGACCCTGCACGCTTTCAACCCATGAACGCGAACTTCGGGCTGATGGAGCCTCTGGCGGACGCGCCGCGCGACAAGTTCAAGAAGAAAGAGGCTCTCGCTGCGCGCGCGCTCAACCATATGAGCACCTTCGCGAAGGAAATCGGCGTCGAGGTCGCCGTATGAAGGAAATCGAGGAGTTCGTGACGTTCCTATCCAAAGAACGCAACGACTCCCCCCATACGGTCAAAGCCTACGAACGCGACCTCGGCGCATTCGCGGCGTTCTGTCAGGATTATTACGGGGGTCCCTGGAGCTGGGCCGGTGTGGATCGGCTCGCGGTGCGTGGCTTTCTCGCCGCGGAGCAGCGGCGCGGCCTTGCCAAGCGCTCGGTGGCACGCTCGCTCTCGGCGCTGCGGACGTTCTACCGGTTCCTGAACGCGACGCGCGGGCTCGAGGTGAACCCCGCCCGCGCCGCCCGAACTCCCAAGCTTGATCGAACGTTACCGACCTACCTCGACCGGGCCGAGATGGAGATGCTGTTTGCGGAGGCGGAGCAACGCGCGGCCGCTGGCGGGTTCCGGGAAGCGCGCGACCTCGCGATGCTGGAAATGTTCTACTCGAGCGGCATGCGTCTGTCGGAGCTGGCGGGCTTGAACGACCCCGACGTCGATGTCGTCTCCGATCAGGTAAAGGTGCGTGGTAAAGGAAAGAAGGAGCGTATCGTGCCGATCGGGAGGCATGCGGCGACCGCGCTGCGCCGGTATGTCCGACAGCGCGATCGTTTGCTCGCGGCGTACGGCGCGAGCACGCGAGCGGTGTTTGTGAACGGCCGGGGCAAGCGCATTACGCCGCGCGGTATCCAACTCGCGATGAAGCGGCTGTTCAGCACGTTGGCACGCAGCAAAGACCTGCACGTGCACGCGCTGCGGCATTCGTTCGCAACGCACCTGCTCGATGCGGGCGCTGATCTCAGGTCGGTGCAGGAGCTGCTGGGTCACGCCTCGCTGGGGACCACGCAGGTGTATACTCATA
>Ga0209266_1002515_pt1 | contig 11480 bp, 13 predicted proteins | sample GraSoiAngelo_132_FD_185889 | JGI IMG/M metagenome (GOLD analysis project Ga0209266, IMG submission 185889) | Grasslands soil microbial communities from the Angelo Coastal Reserve, California, USA - 14_0929_02_40cm (SPAdes) (version 2) | ecosystem: Environmental > Terrestrial > Soil > Grasslands ...
AGATCGTCGTTATCCATGCAGGGGAGGTCATCATGCACGAGGGAATACGCGTGCACCACCTCGACCGCGGCGCCGAGCTCGGCGATGGCGCCGTTGCCGCCGCCGAGCGCCTCGTACGCGGCGAACACGAGCGTGGGCCGCAGGCGCTTCCCGGCGCTGAGCAGCGCGTAGTGGACCGCGGCGGCGACGGGAGCGTCGAACAGCGCGGCGGCACGCTCGCCCCAACGCTCCAGCACCGCGTCCACTCGGCTGCGGGCGGCGGCCAGGTACGCTTCGACGCCGCGCTCAGCGGTCGAGGTGCTCAAGGACCTTTTTGACCTTTAGCTCGGCCTGCGCGAGGCGCTCGCGCGCCGCCCGCAGGCGCTCGACGCCCTCCTCGAACAGCTTCAGCGCCTCATCAAGGTCCAGGTCGGGCGCCTCGAGGCGCCGCACGATCTGCTCCAACCGCTCGAGCTGGGCGGCGAGGTCCTGGGGATCAGGAGCAGCGGGGGAGGGGGGGGGCATCAGGACGGCTCCGCGCGCGCCGGCACTTCGCCGTCGCTGACGCGCAGGCGGAAGGCGAGGCCGGGCGCGAACTGCGCCACGCGCCGCAGCACGTCGCCCCGGGCATCCCGGGCCACGGCATAGCCGCGCCCGAGGATCTTGAGCGGGCTCAAGGCATCGAGGTGCGCGCCGTGGGCCGCGAGCCGGTCGCCGAGCCGCTCGAGGCGCCGCTCCAGCGCGCCGACGAGCCGGTCCTGGCTCCGGGCCAGCAGATCCCCGGCGCGCTCCGCGCGCGTGGTGAGTCCGCGCGCGAGGCGCTCCCCCAGGCGCTCGAGGGCGACGCGCACGTCGGCCCGATCGGGCGTCGCGGCTTCAGCGGCGGCGGACGGCGTGGGCGCGCGCCAGTCGGCGACGAGGTCGCACAGCGTCACGTCGGTCTCGTGGCCGACCGCCGAGATCACCGGCACCGCGGCGGCGGCGACCGCCCGCGCGACGCGCTCGCGGTTGAAGGTCCACAGGTCCTCTTTGGAGCCGCCCCCGCGCCCGATGATCGCCACGTCCACCGCCAGGCGTCGCAGCGCCGCCAGCGCGGCGCACAGCTCGTCTTCCGCGCCGTCCCCCTGCACCTGCGCGGGCAGCACGATCAGCTCGGCGACCGGCCAGCGCCGCCCCACGACCGCGATGATGTCCTTGAGCGCGGCGCCGTCGGGACTCGTGATCACCGCGATGCGCCGCGGGAAGCGCGGCAGCGCGCGCTTGCGGCCGGGCTCGAGCAGGCCGTCGCGCGCCAGCGCGGCCTTCGCCTTCTCGAACGCGAGCTTCCAGAGGCCGCCTTCCTCGGTCGAGAGCAGCTCGTACACGGTGAGGCGGAACTCGCCTTTCTCGTCCCACACCGTCGGCTGCCCGAACGCGAACACCTGCGTCCCTTCGCTCGGCGGCGCCGGAAGGCGGCGGTTGTCGCGCCCGAACATCACGCAGCGCAGCTGCGCGGCCTTGTCGCGCAGCGCGAAGTACCAGTGGCCGCTCTGCCACGCCTTGAAGCCGCTCACCTCGCCGCGGACCCAGAGGGGCGGCAGGCCCGCCTCGACGACGGCGCGCGCGCGCCGCGTCACCTGGCTCACCGACCACGCCCCCTCGGGCGAGGCGGCGGCGAAGAGGTCTAGCGGTCGACCCACTGGCGCGCCGCCTGGACGGTGTTGTAGAGCAGCATGGTGATCGTCATCGGCCCCACGCCGCCCGGCACCGGCGTGATCGCGGCTGCGACGCGGCGGGCCTGGTCGAAGTGCACGTCGCCGACGAGACGGTACCCCGATTTCAGCGACGGGTCGTCGATGCGGTTGACGCCGACGTCGATGACGACGGCGCCCGGCTTGACCATGTCGCCGGTGACGAACTGCGGCTTGCCGATGGCGACGATGAGGAGGTCCGCCTGGATCGTCACGGCCCCGATGTTCCGGGTGCGGGAGTGGCACACCGTGACCGTGGCGTTCCCCCCCGGGCCGTTCTGCAGCAGCAGCGCCGCCATCGGCTTCCCCACGATGTTGGAGCGGCCGACGATCACGGCGTGTTGGCCGGTCGGATCGACGCCGCTGCGCAGCAGCAGCTGCTGCACGCCGTACGGCGTCGCGGGTCGGAACCCGGTCGGGTCCCCGATGGAGACCTTGCCCACGTTCGTCGGGTGGAAGCCGTCCACGTCCTTGCGCGGATCGACGCGCAGCAACACGCGGTGCTCGTCGACGTGCTTGGGCAGCGGCAGCTGGATCAGCATGCCGTGGACCCTGGGATCGGCGTTGAGGCGATCGATGAGCGCGAGCAGCTCCGCCTCGCTCGTCTCCTTGGGCAGCCGGATGGTTTCGTGATGGAGCCCCGCCTCGCCGCAGGCCCTTCCTTTCATGCGGACGTAGACCTGGGACGCCGGGTTGTCGCCCACCAGGACCACCGCCAGCCCGGGGGTGACGCCGCGGGCCTTGAGGGCGGTGATCTCGGCGGCGAGCTCGCCGCGCATCTCCCGGCCGATCGCCGTGCCGTCGATGAGCTTGGCGTTACTTGGCAACGTTCACCGCCCGGGTCTCTCGCACCACCACCACCTTGATCTGCCCCGGATACTGCACGTCCTGCTCGATGCGGCGCGCGATGCGCTCGGCGAGGTCGTTCGCCCCGCCGTCGTCGATGGCGGTAGGCGACACGACCACGCGTACCTCGCGCCCGGCCTGAATCGCGAACACTTTCTCGACCCCCGTGAATTCTCCCGCGATGCGCTCCAGGTCGGTCATCCGCTTCATGTAGGTCTCGAACGCCTCGCGCCGGGCGCCCGGGCGCGCGCCCGAGACCGCGTCGGCCGCCTGGACGATGACGCTGATCGGGGAGCCGTGGGGGACGTCGTCGTGATGCGCCGCGATGCAGTTGATGACGATGGGGTGCTCCCCGTACTTCGTCGCCATTTCGATGCCGAGCTGCACGTGGGTGCCGTCGTGCTCGTGGGTCAGGACCTTGCCGACGTCGTGCAACAGCCCGCCGCGCTTGGCGAGCTGCGTGTCGAGCCGCAGCTCACCCGCCATCATGCCGGCGAGCCAGGCCACTTCCTTCGAGTGATCGAGAATGTTCTGCCCATACGAGGTCCGGTATTTCATGCGGCCCACCAGGCGGACCAGCTCCGGGTGCATGCCGGTGATCCCCGTCTCGTAGATCGCCGCCTCGCCCGCCTCGACGATGCCGGTGTCGATTTCCTCCTGGGCCTTGCGGACGATCTCTTCGATGCGGCCCGGGTGGATGCGCCCGTCGGCGATGAGGCGCTCCAGCGCCATCCGGCCGACGGCGCGGCGCACGGGATCGAAGCACGAGATCACCACCGTGTCGGGCGTGTCGTCGATGATCACGTCGACGCCGGTGGCGGCCTCGAACGCCCGGATGTTGCGTCCCTCGCGCCCGATGATGCGCCCCTTCATATCGTCGCTCGGCAGCGCGACCGCAGCCACGGTCGACTCGGCCGTGTGCTCGACGGCGATGCGCTGGATCGCCAGCGCCACGATCTTCTTCGCCTCGCGCTCGGAGTTCTTGCGGGCTTGCTCGCGGATGTCCCGGAGCAGCGCCGCCGCCTCGCTGCGCGCCTCGTCTTCGAGGCGCCGCATCAGCTCTTCCTTGGCCTCCTGCGCGCTCAGCCCCGCGATCTGCTCGAGTCGCGTGCGGGCCTCCTGCTCCCGGCCCGCCAACGCGCGCTCGCGGTCGAGCAGCTTCTGGTCGCGGCGCTCCAGCTCGCGGTCCCGCTCCTCATGCGCGGCCGCGCGCTGTTGGAGCGCCGCCTCTCCCTTATCCAGATCCAGGCGCCTGCGGGAGAAGTCGCGCTCCAGCGCATCCCGAGCCTGGAGCACCTCCTCTTTCGCGGCAAGCGCAAGTCGCTGGCGCGCCTCCTCGAGCAGGCGCTCGCGCTCCGTGGCGGCCACCGTCGCGGCCCGGCTGAGGAGCCGGCGACCCATGATGTAGAAAGCCGTCCCCGCGGCAAGCACGCCAGCGAGAACGGCCGCAATAAGGCTGAGCCAGTGAGGCATGGCAATCTATCTCCAGCACCGGAGCGCACCAAAACGCGCGCCCCGAGAGTTATCGGTCGTCGGTCAACGGTTCTCGGTCTAACTGACGACCGACGACTGAGAACCGAGAACCTTTCGTTTCCCCGGCGGCAACAACTTCGCGAGGTCGTCGGCGAGGGCCGCCAGCCGCGCCGCGACTTCCCGCTCACCCTTGCGGACCTGGAACAGCTCGTTGGTGATGTCGAGCGCCGCCAGGATCGCCGCCTTGTGCGTCTCGACGATCGGACCCTGGCTGAGCACCTTCTTCAGCGCCTGATCCACGAAGCCGGCGACTTCGCGGGTGTACTCTGGCGGCAGGTCGGAGCGCACGGTGTATTCTTCACCGCCGATCATCACTTTGACCGCATGCTTCTTCGTGCTCACCGGGCCCCCACCCCTCCCCCGCCATTGCCCGACGATTCCCGGGCCTGCTCTTCGAGGAACGTGAGCCGGCCGAGGAGGCTGTGCACCCGCGAGCGCGCCGCTTCGACTTTGAGGCGCAGCTGCTTGTTCTCGACCTCGAGCTCGGCGAGGTGGTTGCGAGTCTCCGGGTCCACACGCGGCGCCCCACTGCCGCGTCCCGACAGCTCGCGCAGCTCGGACTCGGCCTTCAGCGCGCGCGTCCGCCACGCGGCCAATTCGTCCGCAATGCCGCGGACGACGGCCTCCAGCTGATCGATCGCCTGCAGCTCAGCTCGCTCGCCGCCGAACGTCAAGCTCCTCCTCCAACGCCTTGAGGGCCGCTGTGATCACCTTCTCAACTTCGGCCTCGCGCAACGTGCGTGTCGGCTCGCGGAACGTGAGGCGCCACGCGACACCGCGCTTCCCACCCGTGAGCTTCGGCCCGCGGTACTCATCGAACACTTCCAGCTGCTCGAGCAACGTCCCGCCCACCCGCTGCAGCACCACCGCCACCGCCTCCGCCGCGACGCCCGCGGGGAGCACCAAGGCCAGGTCGTGGACGATGGCGGGCGTCGCTGGCAGCGGTCGATACGCGGGCCGCTCGGGCGCGCTCTCGCTCACGCTCACCTCGAACCCGAACAACGCCGCCGCCCACCGTGGCGCGTCCGCCTCCAGCGACCCGGCCCACCCCAGCGGTGCGCCGCCCGCCGTGGCCGCCCATCCCCTCCCATCCTGGAGCGGTTGCACGAGCGCCCCCGGAGCGGCCACCTGAACCGCTAACTCAAAGTGATACTTGAGGTCCCATAAGTCCATATCAGGTACTTTCGCATCTCCGTCGGACCAGTGCCGTGGCCGCCGTGCCCCGGTCAAAACCCCCGCCAGTGAGGTCCATTCTTCGGGCGCCCCCTTCACTCTTCCCCCTTCCCCCTTCCCGGTTTTGAAGACCGTCCCGACCTCGAAGAGCCGGACATCTCGGACGCTGCCCGCCCAGTTGTGCTCCACCCGGCGCACCAGGCCGGGGAGCAGCCGGGATCGCAGGTGCGACTCCTCCGCCGAGAGCGGGTTACGGATCTCGACGGCGTCGGGGGCGTCCGGCGCCCCGAGTGGGATGGTGCGCGCCTCCAGCATCCCGGCGCGGACCAGCTGCTCGCGCACGCGCGTACGCGCGCGCAGCGGCGGCGCGTCGGGGACCGTGCCGGGCCGGTAGGGGCGCAGCTCGTCTGGGAGCGCGTCATAACCGCGCAGCCGGGCCACCTCTTCGATCAAGTCCGCCTCGCGCGCGACGTCCGGCCGCCAACCGGGCACCTGCACCGCGAGCCGTTCGTCTTTGGGCGCGGCAACGAAGCCGACCGCCGACAGCAAGCGCTCGACGTCGCCGCGCGGGACGTCGACGCCGAGGAGGTGATTGACGCGCGCTGGGCGTAGGAACACGGTGCGCGGCTGCTCCGGCTTGGGCCACAGATCGAGCGGCGCCTCCCGGAGCTCCCCACCCGCGACCGCCGTGATGACCTCGATGGCGCGGCGCATCGCGTCGGGCATGCCGAGCAGATCGATGCCGCGCTCGAAGCGGTAGCTGGACTCGCTGGTGAGGCCGAGCGCGCGGCGCGTGCGCCGGATGCGCGTCGGCTGGAAGTAGGCGCACTCGAGGACCAGATCGGTGGTCTTGTCGCTCACTTCCGACTCGGCGCTCCCCATGACGCCCGCGACGATCGTGGGGCGTTCGGCATCGCAGATGGCGGTCATCTCCGGCGTCAGCTTCCGGGCGACGCCGTCGAGCGTCGTGATCGGCTCGCCGGCCCTGGCGCGGCGGATCACGACCGCGGGGCCGCGCAGCCGGGCGAGGTCGAACGCGTGCAGCGGCTGGTTCAGCTCGAAGAGGATGTAGTTGGTTGCATCGACCACGTTGTTGATGGAGCGCTGCCCCACGGCGGCGAGCCGCGCCCCGAGCCAGGCGGGGCTGGGCCCGACGCGCGCGCCGCGGATCACGGCGGCGATGTAGCGCGGGCAGCCCTCCGGGTCCTCCAGGCGGAGCTCGACGCCGTCGACCTTCCCTTTGTCGGACGGTCGGCCCCTCGCTCCGCTCGGGGTGACCGCATGAGCGCCCGGGATCTCGGGCAGCTTCACCGTCCCTCCCAGCACCGCCGCAACCTCGCGCGCCACGCCCTTCTGGCACAGCAGGTCGGGGCGGTTGGCGGGAACATCGAGGACCAACTGATCGTCGCTGATGGGCACGGCGTCGAGGAAGCGGGTGCCCGGGGCGGCCGGTGTGTCGAGCTCGAGGATACCGGCGTGGTCCTGGCCCAATCCGAGCTCCTTCGCCGAGCACAGCATGCCGTTGGACTCGACGCCGCGAATCTTGCGGCGCTCGAGCTTGAGCCCGCCCGGGAGCTCCGCGCCCACGGGGGCGAACGGGTATTTCTTGCCCGCCTGCACGTTGGGCGCGCCGCACACGACCTCGACCGGTCCGCCGCTGCCGCCGACGTCGACCATACACAACGTGAGCCGGTCGGCGTTGGGGTGCGGCTTGGTCTCGAGCACCTGGGCGACGAGCACGTCCCCCAGGTCCTGGTGCAGCGGCACGACCGTTTCGACCGCCGCGCACGTCATCGTGAGCCGCTCGGCGACTTCCCGGACGTCGAGGGAGCGGCCGAGCAGCGCCTCGAGCCAGCGGCGCGAGACGATCACCGGTGCGGCCTCGCGAACTGGCTCAGGAACCGCACGTCGTCCTCCCAGAACAATCGGATGTCGGAGACGCCGTAGCGGTTCATCGCGATGCGCTCGGCGCCCATGCCGAACGCGTATCCGGTGTAGCGCTCGCTGTCGACGCCGCAGTTGTCGAGCACGGCCGGGTGGACCATCCCCGACCCGAGGATCTCCATCCATCCCGACTGCTTGCACGTGGGACAGCCGCTGCCCTTACAGATCTGACAGCGCACGTCCATTTCCGCCGACGGCTCGGTGAACGGGAAGTACGAGGGGCGGAAGCGCACCGTCGTATCGGGCGTAAAGAAGCGCCGGGCGAACGCGGTGAGCGCCGCCTTGAGATCGACGAACGTCACGCCCTCGTCCACGACGAGGCCCTCGATCTGCTCGAAGACCGGCGAGTGTGAGGGATCGAACGGGTCGCGGCGATACACCTGGCCGGGGATCACGACCCGGATCGGCGGCTTGTAGGCCTCCAGGGTGCGGATCTGCACGGGGGACGTGTGGGTGCGCAGCACGATGCCGTCGCCGACGTAGAACGAATCCTGGGCGTCGAGCGCCGGGTGATCGTGGGGGAAGTTGAGCGCGTAGAAGTTGTTGCGCTCCGACTCCGCCTCGGGGCCGACCGCGCGCGTGAAGCCGAGCTCGTGGAAGATCTCGCAGATCTCGTCGACCACCTGGGTGACCAGATGCAGGCCGCCGGGCCAGCGGGCGCGGCCCGGCATGGTGAGGTCCTGTTCCCCGGCGGCACCGGCCGAGCGCTTCAAGCCGCGCTCGCGCGCCGCCAGCGCGGTCTCGAACTCGCGCTTCAGGGCGTTGGCCGCTCCACCGATGGTCTTGCGGTCTTGCGGCTCGAGGGAGGGGAGCGCGCCGAGGATCCGGGTGAGCGCGCCGGCTTTCCGGCCCAGGATCTCGGTCTTGATCTCCTGAAGCCGGCGATCGTCCGCCTGCGGAATCTCGGTGAGCCGCTCCCGCAGCGCGTCCAGGGCTGCCAGGAGGTCGCTCATGCTCAGAGCGCCTTCTTGGCGACCTCCGCCAGCTGGCCGAACGCCGTCGGGTCATGCACCGCCAGATCCGCGAGGACCTTGCGGTTGATCTCGACGCCGGCCTTGCGCAAGCCGTTCATGAGGCGGTTGTAGGAGATCTCGTGCAGCCGCGCCGCGGCGTTGATGCGGATGATCCACAGCCGCCGGAACTCGCCTTTCTTGCGCCGGCGGTCGCGGTAGGCGTACTTCGCCGCCCGCTCGACCGACTCCTTGGCCGCCTTCCACAGCTTGCTGCGCCCGCCGAAGTAGCCCTTGGCGAGCTTCATCACCTTTTTCTTGCGCTTGAGGCGCGCGACGTTGCTCTTGACGCGAGGCATGACCGGTCTCCTACGCCTGCAGCAGGCGCTTCAAGCGCACCTCGTCGGCCCGCGCCACCAGCGCCGCTTTGCGCAGGTGCCGCTTCCGCTTGGGGTGCTTCTTCGTCAGGATGTGGCTCTTGTACGCCCGATGGCGGCGCAACCGGCCCGACCCGGTCAGCCGCACGCGCTTCCGGAGCGCACGCTTGGATTTGAATTTGGGCATTGCTTCCTCTATTTCGGCGCCAGCACCATCGACATGTTCCGGCCCTCGAGCTTGGGCTCCTGCTCCACCTTGCTGATGTCCTTCAACTGCTCCGCCACGCGGTCGAGCACGCCTCGACCCAGCTCGATATGGGCCATCTGCCGGCCGCGGTACATCATCGTCACCTTCACCTTGTTGCCGTCCTCGAGAAACTCCCGCGCGTGTCGCGTCTTGAACGCGAAGTCGTGATCGTCGATCCCCGGGCGGTACTTCACCTCCTTGAGATGGATCACGTGCTGCTTCTTCTTCGCCGCGCGCGCCGCCTTCGCCTGCTCGAACTTGAACTTCCCGTAATCCATGATCTTGACGACCGGCGGGCGCGCCAGCGGCGCCACTTCCACCAGATCGAGCCCGCGCGCCTGTGCCGCCGCGATGGCTTCGTCGATCGGGAGCACGCCCAGCTGCTCGCCGTCGTTCGCGATCACCCGGACCGGGCTGATGCGGATCTGCTTGTTCACCCGGATCCGTTGGGCTTTGTTGTTCTCGATTACCAGAGCGGGGCTCCTCCTGTCGGGTGAAAACGAAACCGCGGACCCCGAAGAGACTCAGGATCCGCGAAGGCGGTCATCGGTCAACCGAAAACCGTGAACGGACAACCTTGCCTTTCGGAACCCTGACGCGCGCCCGTCGGGGCGGCGATGGGGTGAGGCGCTCGAGGCGCCCGCTTACCCTCTTTGTGGACGCCAAGTTAGCCGACGCGAACGGGGTCCACAAGACCGAAGCCTTTGCCGTCGCGCCCCAGCCGGCCGGCGACCACCTCGGGGTCGTGCTCGAACCACAAGAGCCACCCCTCAGCCTCGGCCCGCGCGTAGAGCCGCCGCTTGCTCTCCAGCGTCACCAACGGCTCGAGGTCGTACCCCATTATCCACGGCAACGGCAGGTGCGCGGATGTCGGCACGAGGTCGGCCAGAAAGCAGGCCCGCTCCCCGCCGCTCTCGACCAGCACGGACTGGTGGTAGGGCACGTGCCCCGGCGTCGGCAGGCAGCGGAGGCCCGGCAGGACCTCCGTCTCACCGTCGATCAACGTGAAGGTGATGGGATCGAAATTGTGCCGCAGGTAGCTCGCCGCGGTGCGCTCGTTGGTGTGGCGCGCGAAGTCGAGCTCGCGCTTCTGCACGACGTACGTCGCCGCGGGGAAGGTGGGGCGGACCGCCCCGGCCTCGTCCCGGACGGTGTTGCCGCCCGCGTGGTCGAAGTGCAGGTGGGTGTCGATCACCCAGCGCACGTCGCCTGGCGCAAAGCTGAGCTCCGCGAGCGCGTCTTCAAGCTGGGTAGGGCCATGCCGCCCCGCATTCTCGACGCCATAGATGTCCCGGAACTTGGCGTCTTCCTTGTTGCCGAGGCCGGTATCGACGAGCACGAGCCCCGCGTCGTGCTCGATCAGCACGCAGCGCAGCGCGAGCGGGATGCGGTTGCGGGCGTCGGGCGGGATGCGCTTCTCCCACAGCGGCTTGGGGACCACGCCGAACATCGCCCCGCCGTCCAGGTGCTGGCGGCCGCCCTCTAACGCGTGGCAGCGGAGGCGGCCCACCGTGAAGGAGGTGTGCGTCACAGGTCCGCCAGCGTCACCGCCCCCCGCTCTCGAGCCAGGTCCAGGAGTCGCACCAAGAGCTGCGCGGTGGCCTCGGCGTCGCCCCCCGCGCGGTGCCGGGCGCGGTTCGTGATGCCGAAATAGTCGGTGAGCCGTTCGAGACGGCGTCCCTTGACGTCCTTCACGAGGCGTCGCGAGAGGCGCAGCGTGCACAGCCGTGGGCCCTGCAACAGCACGCCGCGCGCGCGCTGCAACTCAGCGGCCACGAACATCCAGTCGAAGCGCGCGTTGTGCGCCACAAACACGGCGCCGGCGAGGGCCTCCCACAGACCGTCGGCGATGCGCGCGAAGGGCGGCGCGCCCCGCAACGCAGCCGCGGTGATGCCCGTGAGCCGCTCGGCGAATGGGGAGATGGGCGCCTGGGGATCGACCAGCGCTTCGAAACGTCGGTGCACGACGCCGCCCTGGACCTCCACCACGGCAATCTCCATGATGCGCCCGCCGTGACCGGGGTGCCGGCCGGTCGTCTCGACGTCCACGACGGCGAAGCGGCAGGCGTCGAGCGGCGGGCTCTGGGCCGTGGCGGCGGCGAGCGCCCAGCGCCCGTCGGAGATGCGCACCACCCGCGGGTCGTCGCCCACCAGGGAGCGGGCGACCTGGTCGGCGATCCGGCGCGGCGCCCGAGGGAGCCCCAGTACGTCCCGCAGCAGCGCGGCACTGGCCGCGGGGCCGCCCTCCAGGTAGGCCACGGCGCGGTTGGCCAGGCTCGCCGCCGGCAGAGCCGCGAGCCCGTTCAGAGATCGTCCCGGCGTAGCGGCAGGGTCATGCAGCGCGGGCCGCCGCCGCCGCGCACCAGCTCGCTGCCCTCGATGGTGATCACGCCGCGCTCGCCGCCGTCCAGCGATTCCTCCCCCGTGAGGAGGTTCACCGCCGACACCACGCGAAAGCCGGTATGCTCGAGCTCGGCGAGCGTGGCTTCGTTCCGGGCATAGGTGACGATCACGCCGGGCCGCACGGCGAAGAAGTTGCAGGCGGAGGACCACTGCTCGCGCTCCTGCAATGACCGGGCGTTGCCGCCGCAGAACACCGGCTCGAGCGGCTGATTCACCGCCTGCATCGCGGCGAAGAAGTTGGGCATCTCCCGGACTCCCTTGGAGCCTTTGCGGCGGTGCAGCACCGCGAGGCGCTCCG
>Ga0209266_1002518_pt1 | contig 11473 bp, 13 predicted proteins | sample GraSoiAngelo_132_FD_185889 | JGI IMG/M metagenome (GOLD analysis project Ga0209266, IMG submission 185889) | Grasslands soil microbial communities from the Angelo Coastal Reserve, California, USA - 14_0929_02_40cm (SPAdes) (version 2) | ecosystem: Environmental > Terrestrial > Soil > Grasslands ...
AGGTGATCTGATCCTTTGCTCTCACGTGTTCTACTACATCGATGCCTCGGAATGGCTGCCGAATCTGGAACGGCTGGTCTCGTGGCTGTCTTCCAGCGGCGTTTTGGTTCTGGTGGTACAGAACCATGACACGGATTGCATGCGTATGTTGGAGCATTTCTTCGGCAGGCGCTTCCTGCTCGCTTCATTTGCCCGCCAGTTTCAGGAGGGGTGCGGCGGGTCTTATCAGGTACTGGTCGACACCGTTCCCGCGCAAATCGAGACGGCGGATTTCGCATCGGCGTATACCATTGCCGAGTTCATGCTCAATCTCCTCCCTATTTCGGACCCGCCGGTGCGCGGGGCGCTGGAGGCGTACGTAGGAGCGCACTTCGAGCGCCCTAAAGGGTCGTTTCGATTTTCGTGCGATCAGGACTTCGTCCAGATCTGGAGACGCAGTTGACGGGGACGCTTGGTTTTCACGTCGTTGGGGCTGGACCGACGTCAATCCTTCCCGCCGAGCAACGCGCGCGCGTTCCCGTAGAGCCACCGCTCCATCACCGCCGGCCTGACCGGCAGCGCGCGGAACTCCGCCACCAGCGCCGCCAGCGGTCGCTGGAGGAGGAACGAGCCCGAGCCGTAGAGCACCTTCTCCGCGATCGTCGTCTGCCCGAAGCGGAGCAGCGGCTCCCAGCCCGTGCCCGGCTCGGCCAGGTACCTGGGGCGGTGCGCGGCCAGCTCCAGGTAGACGTTCTCGTACTTCCAGGCGAGGAGACACGCCTCCAGCACCCAGGGGTAGCCGCCGTGGCTCATGATGATGCGGAGCTCCGGGAAGTCGCGCGCCACGGGATCGAGGTGGCGCGGGTGGCCGAGGTCGTTCACGGCGACGGAGGTCCAGTTGGCCGAGGTGTGGATGCTGAGCGGGACGCCGAGCTCCACGCACTTCGCGTAGAACGGGTAGTAGTGCCTATCGTCGGCAGGCAGGCCGATCATGAAGGGCCGCAGCGAGAGACCGCGGAAGCCGCGCTCGCGCACCCAGTGCTCGAGCTCGCCGAGCGCCGTCGGGCCCTTCATGATGTCCACGCCGGCGAACGGGATGAAGCGATCCGGATGGCGCTCGGCGATCGGTGCGACCAGCGCGTTCGGGACGAACGTCTTGCCCGCGGTTGAGAGCTCGTCGAAGCCGGTGATCAGCGTGCGCGTGATGCCTGCGGCGTCGAGGGCCGCGACGATGTCGGAGAGAGGCCGCGCCATCGCCGGCGCCCCGGCACGGAGGGCGTCCTCGGACGGCCGCTGCTTCCAGAAGACACGCAGGTAGCCGAGCATCGCCTCGGGGAAGTTCTCCGCGACGTGCGCCATGACCTCCGGCACGGGAAGGATGGGAGCCCACATGTCGATGACGGGGGTCGGCATCTAGGAGTCCGTCCGGGTAATCATGGCGGCTGCGGCGAACGATCCGGGGGCTGCGAGCGGCGTGCTCGCTCCTCCCTCCTGCGGCGTGCCTTCAGGCACGCCTCGTCGGTCGTCGCTGCGCTTGCCGCTCTCGCTCCCCGGCTCGTTCGCCTCGCTCACCATGATTACCCGGACGGACTCCTAGCGCTCGAGCAGCGCCTTCATGCGCGCCATCTCCTCGACCGTGTCGCGCGCGAGCCAGTCGCGGAGGAAGGGCTCCACGACCCAGGCGAGGGGCGGCCGCAGGGAGACGGCTTCGCGATGGTGGACGCGCGCCCCATCCGCCGTCTCCTCGCAGGTGAAGAGTCCGTCGAACCGATAGAGGACGCCGGGCCAGAGCGAGGGCGTGCTCCAGAAGTGGAGCCGCGACCACGGCTCCAGCTCCCAGCAGACGGTCTCGGCCGGGCCCGGGAGACCGCGCACCCGGCCCGCGTAGCGCGCCCGGCCCCGGTTACCGTCGCGCTCGACGAAGTGGACGCGGCCGATCTTGGTGTCGGCCTCGCGGTAGCGTTCGAGGTCGAGGACGAACTCGAGGATGTCGCGCGGGGATCTCCGGATGAGCGCCTTCCCCTCGCCGACGATCACCGCGCTACTCGCCCCGGGCGCGCGAGAGGTACTCGCCGGTCTCCGTGTCGACCCGGATCACGTCGCCCTCGCCGATGAAGTTGGGCACCTGCACCACCAGGCCGGTCTCGGTCGTGGCGGGCTTGAGGACGTTCGTGACGGTCGCGCTCTTGAGCCCCGGGGCGGTCTCCACGACCTTCAGGTCGATCGTCTTGGGCAGGCTCACGCCCATCGGCCTCCCCTCGTGGAGCTCGACCTGGATGCGGGAGTTCGGGATCAGGAACCTGACCGCGTTGCCGAGGAGGTCGGCCTCCAGCGCGATCTGCTCGAAGTTCTCCGTGTTCATGAAGTGGTACTGGCCGTCGCTCTCGTAGAGGTACTCCATCTCGTGCTGCTCGAGCGTCACGCGCTCGGCCTTGTCCTCGGAGCGGAAGCGGTACTCGGTCTGCGTCCCGCTGCGCAGGTTGCGGAGCTTGGTCTGCACCATGCCGCGCCAGTTGCCGGGCGTCACGTGGACGACGTTCATCACGCGCCAGAGGTCGCTCTGGTGCTGGATGATCATGCCCACGCGGAGCTGCGTGGCGGGGATAAGCATCGGGATGGGTCCTCCTGGGGGAGCCGCGAGACGAAGGTTTCCCTCTAGCACCGGGGCTCGCATCCCGCCAACCCCGGTCTCCGTCTACGACCGGGCATCGCCGTGTCCACCCGAGCGGACGTGGCGCCGCCGGCCGGCGGGTGTGAACGGCCGTACCTGGCCCGACGCCCTCCGGAACGGCCGTTCCTGCTGCACCGGCGCCCCGTCGACGTGCGCTCGGGCACGGCGCTTGCTTCGCGCTTAGCGCATGAACCCGGCAGTCGCTCCCCGCGCCCTGCTCCCGGCGCTGGTCACGCGGGCCCTCGCGGGCGGCGGCCTTCACTTCGCGTGCTCGCTGTTGCTCTCCCCGTTCGCCGCCCTCGCTTCCGCGGACGCGACCTGGCTCCCGTCCGAGACGGACTTCGACACGGAGGCACCCCAGCCGACGCCGGTCGTGCTCGTGCACGGGCTTTTCAGCCGCCCGGGCCACTTCCGCTTCCTCCACCGTTTCCTCGTCGTACGGGGCTTCCAGAACTTCGCGGCCTTCTCGTACGCGCCGCGGGTGGATCACGAGCAGCTGGCGGGGCGGCTCGGGCGCATGATCGAGGCGGTCTGCGAGGTGACCGGCGCAGCCGCGGTCGACGTCGTCGGGCACAGCCTGGGCGGCCTCGTCGCCCGCCACCTGCTCGAGCAGGGCGAGGGCGCGCACGTTCGCCGTCTGGTCACGCTCGGCGCCCCGTACCTGACGGACTCCCTGCCGGAGCGCGAGTCCGCGATCTTCGGCGCCGCCGACGTCATCACCCCGCCCCCGCGTCACCTGCGCGGCCGGAGCGTGATCGTGGCTGGCTGCGGGCACCTCGGCCTCCTCTACCGGGCGGCCGCGCTCGGCCACGTGGCTGCGTTCCTCGCCGAGCCGCGGCCGGAGGCGGCGCGCGCGCTCAGGGCGGCGTAGCCCGGGCGCCCGCAGCTGCTCAGTGCATCTGCTCGGCCGCGGCCACCGGCCCGAAGATGGGCGAGCCGTGGTGATGGACGAGGAGCCAGCGCCCGTCGCGGCGCTCGAAGATGTTCGTCGCCTCGACCTGCGCCTCGACCTTGCCGTCGCGGTGGCGGCTCTCGATGTTCTCGGTGAGGACCACCCAGGCGAGGCCGCCGCACACCTCGACCTGCACGTGGGTGAGCGCGAAGCGCATCTCGAACGTGCCCGAGAAGATGCGCTCCCAGCTCTCCATCACGGGACCCCAGCCGACGAGGGGACCCCAGCCCGGGTGGACGCACTTGATGTACGGCGCGCGGAGCCAGACCTCCTCCATGCGCCGGAGGTCGAGGCTCTCGAAGGCGCGGTAGAAGGCCGCGTTGGCCTCGAGGACGGCGTCGCGGTCGGTCATGACGGCTTGGGGGCCATGACCACCAGCAGCGCGAGCTGCTCCGGCCCCGGGTTGCGGACCGCGTGCTCGTCGCCCGCGGGCGCGCACACGAGGTCGCCCGGGCCCACCTCCCGCTCCTCGTTGCCCACGCGGATGCGCCCCCTGCCCGAGAGGACGTAGTAGATCTTGTCGCCGACGGCGTGACGGTGTCCTGCCTGCTCCTGGCCCGACTCGAGGCAGTAGGCGTCGCAGAAGAGGTTCGGCGTGTCGACCAGGCCGACCTTCTTCATCTTCTCGGCCGAGAACGCCAGCAGCGAGGGCACGTGGCGGAAGCGGTCCATCGGGCCTCCTATCTCGAGCGCGCGAGCTCGGCGGCGAGGCGCTCGGCCGCGCGCGCGACGCGCGCCTCGGCCTCGGCCCGCGTGGCGGCGCGCGCGGTCAGGCGGACGCGGAGGTCGCAGTCGGGGGCGAAGACGGTGGCGAGGGACTTGAGGTGCACGCCGGGCACGGCCTGCATGACCCGCTCGACCGCGAGGGTGATGAGGGACTCGTCGCCCGAGCCGGAGGCGACCTCGCGCTCGGCGACGTGGGCCGGGGGGCCGAGGCGCTCGCGCAGGCGGGGCAGGGCGGCGTCGAAGACGGCGCGCATCTCGGCTGGCACGCCAGGCAGGGCGAGGAGCGCTTGCGCGCCGTCGGAGAGGAAGACGCCCGGCGCGGTGCCGACCGCGTTGTCGATGGGCTCGGCACCTTCGGGGAGGCAAGCCATCTTCCGGCGTGGCGGCGTGAGCGCGGCGCCGGCGACGGCGCTGGCGGCGGCGAGCTCGGCGTAGCGCCGGGCGACGAAGTCGAGGGCGGCACCGTGCTCGACGAGGCGCCGGCCGAAGGCCGCCGCGACGCCCGCGAGCGTGCGGTCATCGAGCGTCGGCCCGAGCCCGCCGGTCGTGATCACCAGGCCCGTGCCTCGCTCGCGCGCGCCCGCGATCTCACGCGCGATCGCCGCCGGATCGTCGTCGACCGCGACGACGCGGGTGACGGCTGCACCCAGGTCGGTCAGCCTTGCGGCGATCCACGCCGAGTTGGTATCGACCGTGCGGCCGGTGAGCAGTTCGCGGCCGACGGCCACGATCTCCGTGGGAGTGCCGGACTCGGGCGACATGCGGCGGCAGGTGGCGGCCCTGGCGCGCGACCGCGTGTCGGGTGCGACGGCCCTCGCCCGGCGCGCGGCGCGCCTTCTCCGCTCGGCCGCGCGCGATGATGGCAGGGGCTTCGCGCGATGGCAACAGGATCTGCGCGTGCTCGGCGAGACGCTCGTGGCGGCCCAGCCGGCCATGGGCTCGGTGCTGACGGTGGTGGACCTGGCGCTGAGCGAGGTCGCCCGCGCGCAGACGGTGCGAGCGGGGGCACGCGCCGTGCAGCGGGCGATGGAACGCTACGTGCGCCGGCAGGTGACGGCGGTCGAGCGCGCCGCTCGCCGGCTGCCGGGGGTCCTGCCGGGGCGGGCGGTGGTCCTCACTCTGTCGTCATCGGAGGTCGTCTACCGGGCGCTCCTCGCCGCACGGCGGCGAGGACGGCTGGCGAGGGTCGTGGTGGCGGAGAGCCGGCCGGGACGGGAGGGAGAGGCGCTGGCGCGCCGGCTCGCGGCGCGCGGCGTTCCGGTGACGGTCATCGTGGATGCGCTCGCGCCGACGGTGGTGGGCGAGGTCGATGCGGTGGTCGTCGGCGCGGACGCCGTGACCGCCACCGCGGTCTGGCACAAGTGCGGAACGTTCGGCCTCGCGCTGGCGGCGCGCGCGACCCGCCGGCCGCTGCTCGTCGTCACGAGCACAGACCGCCTGCTCGGTGGCTCGCTCGCGGGCCGCCTTCGGCTGCCGGGGACCGAGCCGCGTCACATCTCGACAGGGCGGCGGAAGCCCGTGCACGCGCTCGACCGTCTCTTCGAGGCGACGCCGCTTCGCCTCGTAGCGGCGGTGCTGACCGACGCCGGCACGATGGCGCCAGAGACGGTGCGGAGGAGACTGCGTGCCCGGAAGGCGGGCCGCGGGCGGCCCGTCGAGGCCGGGAGCAGGCGATCCGCCGTTTCCTTTACTTCACCTCGGCTTGATACTAAACGCGGCGTGCGCCACGCCGCTAGCCGCTAGCGGCGCTTCGGTCGGACCAGGGAGGAAGCCCATGCGGAGGATGTACGTGCTCGCGATCGCCGTGCTCGCCAGCGCCTGCACGGCAACCGTCGACAAGCAGTCGGTGAAGGCGACGCAGACGGCCCCGGAATCGACACAGGTCGAGGTCGTCCGCCTCCCCTACGACCCGTCTCTCCCGTACTACGTGGTGACGGTGGAGCCGCTCAGCTTCGACGCTGGCGGCGAGGGCGGCGGGTCGGCTCCGCCGGTTCCGGGGCGCCGGTACGGATGGGGGCCCTGGGGCTGGGGCCTCCTGCCCGAGGGGCCGCAGGCGCGGCCCTACAACCCGCCGCCGCAGGGCGCGTCGGCCGGCATGGGGGCGGCGATCGCGTCGCAGCTCGTCACCGCCCTCAGCAACGCCGGCAACGTGCGCATCATCGACTACGACTACTACTTCGAGAACAGGAACAAGTCGGCCAACCTGGTGAGGAAGAGCCAGCGTGAGGTCGGGCCGTTCCTGATCCGCGGCTCGGTCACGGAGTTCAACGAGGTGGCCGAGGCGACCGGGTCCAGCACCGGAGGCTCGCTCGGCGCGCTGGGGGCGGCGCTCGGCGTGGCCGGCGCGATCGCAGGCAACAGGCCCGCCGCCGTCACGGGCGCCGGGGTTGCCATCGCCAACCCGACGCTCGAGAACACGAAGGCGCGGCGCACGGGATCGGTGGCGATGGACCTCAAGATCGTCACCCCCGGCACCGGGCGGCTCGTCGGCAGCGTGGTCGCGAACGGGAGCTTCACGAGCGAGTCGGCGGCGAGCGGCTTCTCGCTCTTCGGCTTCGGCAAGGCGAGCAACGCGTTCGCGGCGAGCGCCCTGGGCCAGGCCAACCGCGCCGCCATGAACTCCGCGACGACGCAGATCGTCGATCGCCTGCGCATCGTGCGCTAGTGTGGGTGGGCCGATGGCCCGTAACCGCTCCGAGCCCGTCAGCGCCCCAACCGCACTCCGACCCACACCGTCCACGCCGCGAGCGCGACGCCCACCCACGCCGCCCGCCGCATGCGCCGGATCATTCCCGCCTGCTTCCCGGGTTCGACCGGCAGCTGTCCCAGCTCCGCGCGCACGAGCCGGTGCGCGAGGCCGAAGGAGAAGTACGTTGCCACGTTGATCAGCACGAACGTCAGCGACAGCTTCCCCACGAGCGGCCACAAGAGTCGCCCGAACTCCCTCCCCAGCATCGCCTTCATGTCCGTCAGCCCCGACGCGCCCGAGATGACGAGCACGCCGAGCGCGCCGACGGAGAGCACGTTGTAGGGCCGGAGCCCGCGCGCCAACAGCCGGCGTTGCAGCGCGGGATCCTCGACCGTCTCCATCGCGGGTAGGAAGACGAGCGCGACGGCGAGCGTCGCGCCCAGGTACACGGCGACCGCCACCAGGTGGACCCACCGCGTGACCGAATCCATGGCCCGCGCCCCGCTAGCCCGCGCCCTCGCCGAATGCAACCGGCTTTGACACGCCGGAAGTCGCCGGATAGACGAACGATCAATGGCCAAGCCCATTCTCCCACCGAAGCCGCGCCTCGCCACCTCCGGCGAGGAGGCGCTGCTCGGCGACGCCGTCGTGCTGACCCGGCTCGACAAGGCGATCGGCTGGGCGCGCAAGTACTCGATCTTCCCGTACCCCTTCGCGACCGCGTGCTGCGCGATGGAGTACATGTCGCTCTCGATGTCGCCCTACGACATCGACCGCTTCGGCGCGCTCCTGCCGCGCTTCACGCCGCGCCAGGCCGATCTCGTCATGGTGATCGGCACGGTCACGATGCGGCAGGCGCCCATCCTGAAGCGCGTCTACGAGCAGGTGGCCGAGCCCAAGTGGGTGATGGCCTTCGGCGCCTGCGCCTCGACGGGCGGCTTCTACGACAACTACACGACGCTGCCGGGCATCGACATGATCATCCCGGTCGACGTCTACGTGCCCGGCTGCCCGCCGCGGCCCGAGGGCGTGCTCGACGGGCTCATGGCGCTGCAGCGGAAGATCCAGCGCTCCAAGCATACGCCGGATCGGGTCGCGGCGGCTGCCCGCTAGGACGGCCTCCTAGTGCCCGAGCACCTCCTCCTCCGCTGCCGGGACATCCCGGACCTCCGCCAGCTGGACGTGTATATCCAGCACGGCGGCTACGAGGCGACCCGCAAGGCGCTCACGACCTCCACGCCCGAGCGGCTGGTCGAGATGGTGAAGGCCTCGAACCTCCGCGGGCGGGGCGGGGCCGGCTTCCCGACCGGCATGAAGTGGAGCTTCCTGCCGAAGCAGACCGAGAAGCCCGTCTACCTCGCCGTCAACGCCGACGAGAGCGAGCCCGGCACCTTCAAGGACCGCGAGCTCATCGAGGACGACCCGCACCAGCTCCTCGAAGGCATCATCATCACGTCGTACGCGATCCGCTGCCACACCGCCTACATCTACATTCGCGGCGAGTTCGCGCACGGCGCGCGCGTGCTCGAGGACGCGATCGCCGAGGCGCGCGCCCGGGGCTTCCTTGGCAAGAACCTGCTCGGCACCGGCTTCGACCTCGACGTCTGGGTCCACCGTGGCGCCGGCGCCTACATCTGCGGCGAGGAGACGGGCCTCATCGAGTCGCTCGAGGGCAAGCGCGGCTACCCGCGCATCAAGCCGCCCTTCCCGGCCACGCACGGCCTCTTCGGCTGCCCGACCATCGTCAACAACGTCGAGACGCTCGCCTGCGTGCCGCACATCGTGCTGCGCGGCGCGGACTGGTTCCGCTCGATCGGCCCCGAGAAGAGCCCGGGGCCGAAGCTCTTCTGCGTCTCGGGCCACGTCGTCCGGCCGGGCACCTACGAGCTGCCGATGGGGACGCCGCTGCGCGAGATCGTCTACACGCACGCCGGCGGCATCCCGAACGGCCGCAAGCTGAAGGCCGTCATCCCGGGCGGCGCCTCGATGCCTGTCTTCACGCCCGAGGAGATCGACGTGCCGATGGACATGGACTCGGTCCAGAAGGCGGGCTCGTTCCTCGGCTCCGCCGGCATCATGGTGATGGACGACAGCGTCTGCATGGTGTGGGCGCTCATGGTCCTCGAGCGCTTCTTCCACCACGAGTCGTGCGGCCAGTGCACGCCCTGCCGGGAAGGCACGGGATGGATTCACCGCGTGCTCGTCGGCCTCGAGGAGGGGCAGGCCGCGCCGCGCGACGTCGACCTCCTCCTCAACATCGCCGGCAACATGCTGGGTACCACCATCTGCGCCCTCTCCGACGCCGCCGCCATGCCGGCGCGCGCCTTCGTCACCAAGTATCGCGCCGAGTTCGAGCAGCACGCCGCGCTCGGCCGCTGCCCGCTGCGCTCCGAGGAGCCCGGACGTTCAGGCTCCTTCGCTCGCGCTCATGCAGCATCTTTCGCTCGCGCTCATGCCCACGGTTGAGATCGACGGCCGGCGGATCGAGGTCGAGGACGGCACCACGGTCATCCGCGCCGCCGAGCGCCTCGGCATCGAGATCCCGCACTACTGCTGGCACCCCGGCCTCTCCATCGCCGGCAACTGCCGCATGTGCCTGGTCGAGATCGAGAAGATGCCGAAGCTCCAGATCGCCTGCAACACGCGCGTGACCGGCGGAATGGTCGTGCACACGACGAGCGAGAAGACGAAGGCGGCGCAGCACGCCGTCCTCGAGTTCCTCTTGATCAACCACCCGATCGACTGCCCGGTGTGCGACCAGGCGGGCGAGTGCAAGCTGCAGGAGTACTACATGGACTACGACCGGCAGCCGAGTCGCGTGCCGCTGCCGGCCAAGGTGCGCAAGCGCAAGGCGAAGCCGATCGGCCCGCTCGTCATCCTCGACCAGGAGCGCTGCGTGATGTGCTCGCGCTGCGTGCGCTTCCTGGACGAGGTGACGCGCACCAGCGAGCTCGCCTTCTACCAGCGCGGCGATCACGTCGAGCTCGACCTCGCGCCGGGGAAGACGCTCGACAACCCGTACTCCGCCAACGTCATCGACATCTGCCCGGTCGGCGCGCTCACCAGCCGCGACTTCCGCTTCCGGGCCCGCGTCTGGTACCTCGAGCGCACCGAGTCGGTGTGCGGGGCGTGCGCCAACGGCTGCAACATCCAGATCTACCACCGCGAGGGCACCATCTACCGCTTCCAGCCGCGCGAGAACGATGCCGTGAACCAGTACTGGATGTGCGACGCGGGGCGGATGAGCTACCGCGACCTCCAGGGTGAGGGCCGACTCCTGCAGCCTCTGGTGCGCGGCGCAGACGAGTTCGTGCCGGCGATGTGGGAGAGCGCGCTCGGCGCGGTAGCGGCGCGCCTCCGCGAGGGCGGGGCCGGCATCGTGGTCTCGGCGCAGGCGTCGAACGAGGAGGTCTACCTGCTCCGCCGCATCGCCGCGGCCGTGAGCGCCCGTGTCGCCGGTATCTCCTGGTCGCCGCCCGGCGCCTTCCACGACGACTTCCTCGTCAAGGCCGACAAGAACCCGAACACGCAGGGCCTCCGTCTCCAAGGCCTCGCGCCGGGCGGCGCGGTCGACGAGATGCTGAGCGCGGCGGATCTCCGCACGCTGGTCCTCCACCGCGCGGACCTCGCCAGCTGGCGGGGCGCGGGCGCCGCGCTCGAGCGCGTGCCGTACCTGGTCGTGCTCGACACGGATATCCGCGAGACGGCCGAGTATGCCAACGTCGTGCTCCCCATCGGCACCTACGCCGAGAGCGACGGCACCTTCACGAACCACGCCGGGCGGGTGCAGCGCTTCCGGGCGGCGGTGAAGCCGCCGGGCGATGCGCGGCCGGGGTGGGAGGCGCTCGCCGCGCTACTCGCCGCCCTCGACGGAGGCGGTCGCTTCGAGAGCGCGGAGGCGGTCTTCGCGGCGCTGGCCGCGGAGTGCCCGCCGTTCGCGGGCCTCGGTTACGACGCGCTGGGCACGCAGGGACGACCGGCGGCCGGGTGATGAGTCACCGACCGCGTCTGGTCGCTGGACGACGTGATCACGCTCTTGGACGGCGAGGGGCAGCGAGCTGCGGCGTAGCGATGCCACAAGGAGCCGATGATGATGGAAACAAAACGGTGTCGTGATTGCGGCGTGCATCTGTGGCGGGTCCACCAAGAGCGGAAGGGGCCCGCCTGGCTCTCCGGCGTGCGCATCTGGAGGGAATCGAAGCGATGGCGGCGCAACTCGAAGTCGACCGGACTGCTGTCCTTTCTGCTGGTGTTGAGCACGCTTCTCGCGGCCGCGTCGCCGGTGGCAGCCATCAGCATCGTGCCTAGTAAGCCCCGTGACCGCCTCATCGGAGAAGCGCGCTATCCGACGCCTTCCGACGGCAAATTCCTCAACTTTCGACTGGTGTTGGATTGGTCGCCAGGCTCCAACACGCTCACCGGTCGTTTTTCTTGCCAGCCTCGACGTGGCCTCGGC
>Ga0209266_1002520_pt1 | contig 11472 bp, 9 predicted proteins | sample GraSoiAngelo_132_FD_185889 | JGI IMG/M metagenome (GOLD analysis project Ga0209266, IMG submission 185889) | Grasslands soil microbial communities from the Angelo Coastal Reserve, California, USA - 14_0929_02_40cm (SPAdes) (version 2) | ecosystem: Environmental > Terrestrial > Soil > Grasslands ...
ATACTCTTCGAGCTCGGATCGCTTGCCGATCCCCTTCTCGGTCATGGCTAGCAGCGTGGACTTGCGGCGCACCACGACCATGTCGATCACCTGGTCCTTCTTGTCGAGCTCGATGCCCTTCACGCCCGTGGTGGTGCGGCCCATGTCGCGGACGTCTTTCTCATGGAACCGGATGCTCATGCCGTGGGCGGTCGCGAGCACGATGTCGTTCTTGCCGTCGGTCACCTGCACGTCGATCAACTCGTCGCCCTTCTCGATGTTGATCGCGCGAATGCCGACGGAGCGCGGATTCCCGAATTCCGAGAGGACGGTCTTTTTGACCACGCCCTGTTTCGTGGCAAACAGCAGGAACTGATCTTCGGAGAACTCACGCACCGGCACGAGCGCCGCGACTTTCTCGTCGGGCTTCATCGCGACGCAGGAGAGGATCGGCTTGCCGCGGGCAGACCGCGCCGCCTGCGGGATCTCATGCACCTTGAGCCAGTAGCACTGGCCCTGTTCCGTGAAGAACATGACGTAGTCATGGGTCGACGCGATGAAGAGATGCTCGACCCAGTCGTCTTCCTTCTGATGCGCGGCGATCACGCCCTTGCCGCCGCGCCGCTGCCGCCGATAGGCAGAGACCGGAAGCCGCTTGATGTAGCCGGCGTGGGACACGGTGATGACCATGTCCTCTTCGGCGATCAGATCTTCGATCGAGAACTCTCCCTGATCCGCGACGATCTCAGTGCGCCGCTCGTCGCCGAAGCCGTGCGCCAGCTCGGTGAGCTCTTCCTTCAGGATCTTCATGCGCCGCGGCTTGGACGCGAGGATCTCCTTGCACTCCTTGATGAAGCGGCGGACGTCCTTCAGCTCCTCCTCGAGCTTGGTGATTTCGAGGGCGGTGAGCCGCGCCAGCCGCATGTTGAGGATTTCGGCGGATTGTTTCTCGGACAACTTGAAACGCTTCCGCAGTGCGGCGTCCGCGCTGGGCGTGTCCTTCGATTTCTTGATGAGCTTGATCACTTCGTCGATGTTGTCGACGGCGATCTTCAAGCCTTCGAGGATGTGCTCGCGGTCTTGCGCGCGCTGCAGCTCGAACTGCGTGCGGCGCGTGATGACGGTGTGGCGATGCTCGATGAAGTGCAGCAGCAGCTCGACGAGCGTCAGCTCCTTCGGCGCGCCGTCGACCAGGGCCAGCATGATGGCGCCGAAGGTCTGCTGCATCTGCGTGTGCTTGTAGAGCTGATTGAGCACGACCATGGGAATGATGTCGCGCTTCAGCTCGATGACGAGCCGGATTCCCTCCTTGTCGGATTCGTTCCGGACGTCGGCGATGCCCTCGAGCTTCTTGGCGAGCACGAGATCGCGGATCTGCTCGTGCACGCGCTCGGGACTCACCTGATACGGGAACTCCGTCACCACGATCTGCTGCTTCCCCGTCGATTCCTTCTCTTCGGCGATCGCGCGGGCCCGGATGACGATGCGGCCGCGGCCCTTTTCGTAACACTCCTTGATGCCCTCGCGGCCATAGATGATGGCCCCGGTCGGGAAGTCGGGGCCCTTCACGAACTTTCTGATTTCCCTGATCGTGGCGTTGGGATGATCGACGAGGTGCACGATCGCCTGCACGACCTCGCTCAGATTGTGTGGGGGGATGTTCGTCGTCATCCCGACCGCGATGCCTGCCGAGCCGTTCACGATGAGATTGGGGAGCCGTCCGGGGAGGACCGTGGGCTCCTGCAACCGGTCGTCGAAATTGGGGACGAAGTCGACGGTGTTCTTGTCGATGTCCTCCAGCATCGTCATCGCGATTCGCGTGAGGCGCGCTTCCGTGTAGCGATACGCCGCGGCCGAATCGCCGTCGACCGAACCGAAATTCCCCTGCCCGTCGATCAGCGGATAGCGCAGCGAAAAGTCCTGGACCATCCGGACCAGCGAGTCGTAGACCGCGATATCGCCGTGAGGGTGGTATTTGCCGAGGACGTCGCCGACGACGGTTGCGGCTTTCTTGTAGGGGCGTCCCGGCACCAGGCCGAGCTCGTGCATCGCGTAGAGGATGCGCCGGTGCACGGGTTTCAGGCCGTCGCGGACATCGGGCAGCGCGCGCTGCACGATGACGCTCATCGAATAGTCGAGGAACGATTCCTTTAGCTCGTCTTCAATGAGCCGCGGGAGGATGCGCTCGCGGACGTTAGGACCGGTCATTTCGATATATGTCGGAGGAGATGTAAGATGATAAAAACTAACTACTTAGGTCGATTAAGGCAACGGCGAGGGCACTTCGATTACGACTTTCCCGAGCTGTTCCCCTTTCGCGAGCCGCTCGTAAGCATCCTTGACCTCAGACATCGCGTAGACCCGATCCACGATCGGTCGCAGCTCTCCCTTTCCCAGGCGCCGCACGATTTCCGCGTACTCGGCCGCGTTGCCCATCGTCGATCCCAGGATGCTCCACTGATGCCAGAACAGCCGGCGCAAATCGAGGCCGACTTGCGGTCCGGATGTCGCGCCGCAGACCACCAGCCGTCCGCCGCGACGTAGACAGCGCAGGGAATCGTCCCACGTCGCTGCCCCGACGTTATCCACGACGACGTCCACACCGCGTTTCTTCGTCAAGGCTCGCACTTCCTGAGCGACCGGCTGGGTTTGGTGGTTGAACGTGATGTCGGCCCCAAGCTGCCTCGCGACCGCGAGCTTGGCATCGTGGGATGACGTAACGATCACGCGGGCGCCGTGCAGCTTGGCGATGCGCATTGCGGCCAATGAAACGCCTCCGCCGATCCCCCATACCAGCGCCGTCTCGCCACTCTTCAGCTGCGCCCGAGTCACCAACATCCGCCATGCCGTGAGCGTGACAAGCGAGAAGGCGGCCGCTTCCGCCCACGTCAGCTCCGGCGTCAAGCTGGGGATGCGAGCCACGTTGTGAGCCGGGATGGTGAGCAGCTCCGCGGCTGTCCCGGGCAGATGCTCGCCCAAGAGCCGGTAGTTCACGCACAGCGAGTGTTCACCAGCCCGGCAGAACTCGCAGGTGTAATCGGAGATGCCGGGGTTCAACATGACGCGGTCGCCGGGTCGAAGGTCGAGGACGCCAGGGCCTACGGACTCGATGACTCCCGCGCCGTCGGCGCAGACGATATGAGGTAACTGGTGCTCTGACCCGGGGAGGCCCTGGACGACGAACAGATCGAGATGATTCAATGCCGCGGCGCGAATGGCGACGCGTACCTCTCCCGTCGCAGGAGGGGGCGCGTCGGGAACGTCACTGACCTTTAAATGCTCGATTCCGCCGGTTGCGGTGAGAACGCAGGCGCGCATCGCGCCCCTTCCCGAACTTACGGTCGGAACGTCGGGGTGATCATCTGCTCCGAGCCGGTCGTGGGCATCGGCACCGGAGTTCCGGAGCTGACAGGCTGCATGTACACCTTGTAGGCGGGATTGCGGCGATTCTGAGGCTCGGCGTTGACGACTAACGCCACGAGATCGCCCGATGGGGAGATCGCGAACGACGCAATCGCGAGGTCGGTACCGGTCAACGGCGTTGTGCTGCCGGTCGTGAGATCGGCGCGTACGACCTGTTGGACAGTGCGATTACCGTCTTTGCGCTCCACCAGATATGCGAGCGTGCCGTCGCGCAAGAAATGCGGTTCGCTCTCTTTCTGCTGCGGCGTGCGCGTGAACGCGCGCTGATTGGACCCGTCGCGCCCCATGAGCCAGATGTCGTAGTTCTTGTCGCGCACCGACACGTACGCGATCGTCTGCCCATCCGGAGACACGGCCGGTGAGAAGTTGATCGAGTCACGCGTCAGCTGCGTCAGCCCCGTGCCATCGAGATTGACGGCCCAGATCTCCTGCTTGCCCGCGGGGCGCGACGAATGGAATACGATCGACTGCCCATCGGCCGTGAACGTGGGACGTCCGTCGACCTGGGGGTCGTTGGTGACACGGGTAACGCCGGTGCCGTCCGCGTTCATCACGTAGATCTCCGGGTTTCCGTCTCGCTGCGTGACAAACGCGATGCGCGAGCCGTCAGCGGAGAACGCCGGATCGTTTGCGGAAGCGGTGTCGGTTGGCGGCGTGAGCTTCGAGAGCTGCGCCAAATTCGAGCGTTCCGCTGAGTAGAGCTGGAATTTTCCTTGGCCGGCGCGCGAGCTGGCGACCACGATCTCGCCCACGACGTAAATGTCCGCGGCCGCCGTTTTCCCTCCGGGAGCGGTGGCCGTGACGCGCGCGTGTCCATAGCCCGCTCCGGCCACGGTGCCATCCTCACCGACCGTCGCCACCTGAGGATTATCGGTGCTCCACGTGAGGTTCGTAGCGGCACCCAGCACATTGCCTTGATCGTCAGCGTAATTCGCGTGCAGCGTATGCCGCTGATTCAGGCCGATGCCGACGCGCGGCTGCACGAATCGCACTGATCCCGCGATGACGTTGATGGTCCAGGTGACCGCCAGCCCCGTGCCCGGGCCCTTCACCGTGAGCTGGGTCTTCCCGACGGCCCGACCGGTGAGCATTCCCGTCTGCGGATCGAAACTCGCAATCGCCGGGTCGGCGACGCTCCAGCGCAGCGGCGCCTCCGGAACCGGCGTGTTATCGGCGGTCAACGCCTGCGCATCGAATTTCGTGGCGCCGGTGAGAGGCACCGAAACGTCCGGCGCTCGCGGCGGACGCACGGAAAGCTTGTCGACCACCTTGTGGACCGAGACCTCGATGCTCTTGTTCTGCAACAACCCCGACACGCTCAGCGTCGCCTTGCCCGGCCCAGCGGCAGTCACGACACCAGCCAGACTCACACGGGCCACGCTCTGATCATTCGAAGCCCACTGCAACACCAGCGGATTTACGGTTCGGTTGTTTTGCGCGACGACAATGACATGCAGCGTGTCGACCTCGCCCGGCGAGAGCATGAGGGGCGATCCCACACCCGCTTCGCGAACGGAAAAGTCCGCCTGCTGCACGACCACAGGAGCCGTCGCGGTGAGCCCGCCGGATGCCGTCGCCTGGATCGTGCCTTGACCCGGAGCGAGCGCGACGACGTTGCCGCTCTGATCGACGCTCGCAACGTCCGTGCGCAGCGACGTCCAGTTGACGTTCACGGGCGCCGCCGCGGAGCCGTCTTCCTTCAACGCTCGCGGCGATACGCGGCTGTTCTCAGATGGCAACAGATAGATGACGCCGGGCTCGAGCCGCAGCGCTGCTGCCGGCCCGCTTCCAGGCGGCTGGCCGCCGTACGGATCGGGACCCGGGGGCGGGGGAGGCGGCGGGGGCCCTCCTGGCGGCGGGGGGGGAACTGGCCCGGCGCCACCCACAACCTGGATCGCGGCCTGGCCACGCCGCGCTCCCGCGCGGGCCTCGATGATGGCGACACCATTGCTGACACCCGTTACCGTCCCGTTGTTGTCGACCTTGGCGATGTTCACGTTATTCGATGACCAGATCAGGCGGACCGTCGGGATCACGTTGCCGATGCGGTCGAACGCCGTAGCCAGCAGCCCCGTCCGTTCGCCCACCCGAATGGTCACCGATGGCGGCGCGACCTGCACTTCGGCGACGTTTTGCGCTGTCAGGACCCGAGGGGCGAGGGGGGGGAGGGGGGCGAGGGGGGCGAGCAGCGCCAGTGTCACGATGAGACTTCGACTAGTCATGGTTGGCGAATGTGCGTCCGGCTAAATGGCCCTGTCAAGCCAACTTGTCACAAGAGCGCAGACCAACTGAGGCCAAAAACGCGGTATTGCGTGTCACTTGCGAGGTCCAAATCCCGCGGTAAGCTATAGCCCACTCACGCCGCCCCCCCGCCCCCACGCGCCGCGGCGCCGCACCTACACAGCATAGGAGAGATCCGATGCTTGAGCAGATGGATTTCACGGAGAGCAGTTGGCCTGGACCGGGGTTCATGGAGCCCATGTTCCCCTCGGCGCCCACACCCGCGCCTACCCCGTCCATGCCAATGGAAGAGTCGCGCTCCTCTTCCAAGCCGAAGGCCCGGAAGAAAAAGAAGGCCGCCAAGAAAGCGCGTCCGAAAGCGAAGAAGCGGAAGCCCGCGAAGAAGAAAAAGGCGACCAAGAAGAAACGCCGCCGCTAACAACCCTCGGTAGCATATCCGCGGGAGCGTCTCGACGAGGCGCTCCCGCGGCCACGTTAAGGAGACTCATGCGCGCTCTCTGCGGGGTGATGCTGCTCTCGACCGCGTGTTCAGCACCGAACATTCCACTCGGCAATCCGCCGCAGGAAATTGCCGCGATGTTGCAGCGCTCGGCTGTCGATTGGAATCGCGGCGACCTGGACGGCTTCATGAGCGATTACGCGCGCGACTCGCTGACGAGCTACATGGCGCGCGGCCACGTGCAGTACGGCTGGCAGGCACTGTACGATCGCTACAAAGCCAACTACTTCGCGCCAGGGAAAACCCGCGATTCACTCTCGTTCGAAGAGCTGCACGTCCGCGTGCTGACGCCTGACTTCGCATACGCCACCGCGCGGTTCAAACTGTCTCGGCTTCCTCGTGACTCCGTGGTCGCGAGCGGGCCGTTCACGCTTGTTTTGCAGCGACAGGGCGATCCCCCCCGCTGGCGCATCTTGCACGATCACACGTCCGCCGATCCGAAGCCGTGAAGTTCGTCGCGCGCCTGCTCCCCCTGCTCGCGCTCGCGGGCTGCGGACGATTCAAATCCACCGAGTCCGTCATCGCGCTCGAAGGGGTGACGCTGATAGACGGCTCGGGCGGAGCGCCGAAAGAAGACGCCGTCGTCATCATCCGCAACGGTCACATCGAATCGGTCGCGCGCGTGAACGAGATTGCAATTCCGAAGAACGCCGTGCGGATGAATCTCGTCGGCAAAACCGTGATCCCTGGTCTCATCGATTCGCACGCGCACGTCGAACGCTGGGCCGCGCAGCGGTATATCGCCTGGGGCGTCACAACGGTCCGCGATCTCCATGGCGGCATGGATTCGATTCTGACGCTTCGCAACGACATGAATCTGGGCTCGATTCTGGGCCCGCGGATGTTTACGGCGGGCGCGATGATCGACGGTATACCGCCGACCTATCCCAACGCGACCGGTGTCGCGAACGGCGATCAGGCGAGACACGCCGTCGACCAGCACGCCGTCGCGGGCGTCGATTACCTCAAGGTGTACACCAAGATCACGCCGGCATTGCTGCGCCCGTTAATGGACGAAGCCGGCAAGCTGCGGCTCCAGGTGGCCGCTCACCTGGGCAAGATGGACGCGGTGACGGCCGCGCGCGCCGGCGTCGTATCGATCGAGCACATGTCGGGCGTCGTGCAGGCGGCGACCGGAAATCCCTTCTATATCAATGCGCACAACAGCTTTCTCTCAGGCTGGACGGCCGAGGAGAAGGGGTGGTCGTCGCTCGACTCGGGCGTGGTGGCGCGCACGGCGCGCGCGCTCGCGCAAACAAAGGTCACGATCGTCCCCACACTGGTCGTGCACGACATCCTGTCACGCCTCGACAATCCGATTTTGCTCAGCCGTCCCGGCATGGAGGACGTGCCCGAGAGCGCCCAGAGCGTCCGCAGCGTGCCCAGTCTGCTGCGGCGCACCGGTTGGCAGAGGGGCGACTTCGAGGCGTTCCGCCGCTCGCGGCGGCGACAGGATCAGTTCGTGCGAGAGTACCGGCGCGCAGGCGGCGCCATTGCCGCGGGGTCGGACGCCGCGAACCAATTGCTCATTCCCGGTTACTCCCTGCACGAGGAGATGGCCCTGCTCGTGAACGCGGGACTGAGTCCGCTCGAGGCGATCACCGCCGCCACGCGCCGCGGCGCGCAACTGCTGCGCGCCGATTCGCTGGGGTTGCTCACGGCCGGTAAGGTCGCCGATCTCGTGGTGCTGAACGGCAACCCGCTACGCAACATCACCGCAACGCGCAGCATTGCCTTCGTCATGACCCGTGGCCGGCTGCTCCGGCCGGATTCCCTGAGGGCTACATGGAAATGAGTCATCGGTCATCGGTCATCGGTCGTCTGTTGATGCTTTTGCTGGTCACCGGGTGTGGCATGGCGCCCGCCGCGCGCGATGATGGAGCCTACGATGTCCTGCTGAAGGGTGGCTGGATCATCGACGGCAGCGGCAACCCGCGCTATCGCGGCGACGTGGCGCTGCGCGGCGATCGGATCGCCGCCGTGGGATTCCTCGGCACTGCCGCGGCACGCGACACGGTGGACGTGACCGGCCTCGTGGTTGCGCCGGGGTTCGTCGACATGATGGGCCAATCCGAGACCAACGTCCTCATCGATAACCGGGTGCTCTCGAAGATCACGCAGGGCATCACCACCGAAGTGACCGGAGAGGGCGGCTCGGTCGCGCCGCTGACCGACAAGCTGGTCCTCGACGATTCGGACGCGATGAAGAAGTGGCATTACCGCGAGGATTGGCGCGACCTCAGCGGCTATTTCGCGCAGCTCGAGAAGCAGGGTTCGACGTTGAACATCGCGACGTTCGTGGGCGCGACGCAGGTGCGGCTAGCGGTCGTCGGAAAAGAGGATCGCGCACCGACGCCGGCGGAACTGGCGCAGATGACGGCCATTGTCGACACGCTGATGGAGCAAGGGGCGCTGGGCGTCTGGACTGCGCTGGAATACGCCCCCGCGAGCTACTCGAAGACCGACGAGCTGATCGCGCTCGCGAAGGCGGCCCGGCGCCACGGCGGGATTTACGCGTCGCACATGCGCAACGAAGGCGTGCACATCGACGCGGCGCTCAATGAGCTGTTCCAGATCGCGAAGCAAGCGAACATTCCGGCGGAGGTGTCGCACCTGAAGCTCTCGGGCCGGCAAAATTGGGGTCGGATGCCGCGTGTTCTCGCACGGATCGATTCCGCTCGTGCGGCCGGTCTCGACGTTACCGCGGATCAGTACCCGTACGTTCGCGCGGCGACGTCGCTCGATGCGTCGATTCCGACGTGGGCGGAGAGCGGCGGGATGGATTCGTTACTCATCCGGCTGCGCAACCCGCTAACGCGCGCCAAGCTGCGCAATCAGATGGTCAATCCTCGCGGCGTCGAGAGCTTCTTCCACGAGGCTGGAGGCGGCGAGGGCGTGTTGATCGTCGGCACGTTTCAGGACTCGCTCCGCTACCTGCAGGGCAAGACCATCGCGCAGATCGCGGCGGCTCGCCGTCGCGATCCGGTCGAGACGCTGTTCGATATTGTCCTCGCCGAGAACGGCCATTCGACCAGCACCGTGTACGCGGTGATGAACGAGCAGGATGTGCAGGCGGCGATGAAGCAGTGGTGGGTCGCGGTAAACACCGACTTCGGTGGTGTGGCGCCCGATGGCCCGCTCGGCATGCAATCCCCGCAAGATGACGTCACTCGCGGCGCAACGCGTCGGCCTCGCCGATCGCGGGCTCGTCAAGCCGGGGATGTACGCCGACATCACCGTCTTCAATCCGGCGACGGTGATCGATCGCGCGACGTTCCAAAAGCCGCACCAGACCTCCGTCGGCATCGAGTACGTGATCGTGAACGGGCAGATGGTATTGAAGAAGGGCCAGCTCACGAGCGCGCGCCCCGGTCGCGGACTGCGGGGTCCGGGATACCGCCAATCTCCGTAGCGTGACGCTTGGCCGGCTGATCGTCTCGTGGTTGCCGGTGGCGGCGCTGTTCGCCCTCGCGCCGCCCATTGGTTATCGCTGGGATCAGCCGCCCGACAACCGCGCCGTCGCCTGGTCATTCAATCGCTGGGAAATCGGCTGGCGGCTGGTCGAAGCGGCGGTGCTCACGCTGTTTGCATCCCTCTGGTTTGACTCCCTCGGCGCAGGCGAGTGGTGGCTGGTGTTTCTGCTCGTCGGCCTGCTCGTAGCGTTTCCGCGGCGGCTCGTGATGTGGCAACACGTGGAGCCGTTGCGGCGGCGGCATCTACTGGTGCACGCGTTGCTCGACGTGACTCGCTACATCATCGCGGGCGCCTTGCTATCTTCGCTGCACCTATGACAACCGTTCGACTGACTGCGCTTTCGCACGGCGCCGGCTGAGCCTGCAAGCTCGGCCCCGCCGAGTTGGCGCAGGTCTTGCGCCACGTGCCGACCATCACGGATCCACGCGTCCTCGTCGATGCATCGACGCGGGACGACGCCGCCGTGTTCCAGTTGACGCCGGACCGCGCGATCGTCGCGACGGTGGATTTTTTCACGCCCATCGTCGACGACGCGTACGACTTCGGACGCATCGCGGCGGCGAACGCATTTTCGGACGTCTACGCGATGGGGGCGACGCCGCTGCTCGCGCTCAATCTCGTCGGTTGGCCGCGGGACACGCTCCCCTATGAGCTACTCGGCGAAGTGCTGCGGGGCGGCGCCGACATCGCGCGCGAGGCGGGCGCGTTCGTGCTCGGCGGCCATTCGATCGATGACGCCGAGCCCAAGTACGGCATGGTCGCGATCGGCGAAGTGCATCCCAACCGCATCGTCACACTCGCGCGCGCGCGCGCCGGCGATGGGCTCGTCCTGACCAAGCCGATCGGCACCGGCGTGCTCACCACCGCCTTGAAGCGCGACCTGGCGAGCGCGGCGGACCTGGCGCTCGCCGTGAAATCGATGACCACGCTCAATGCCGGCGCGGCGCGCGCGATGCGCGCGACGGGAGGCGGGGTGCACGCCGCGACGGACGTCACCGGCTTTGGCTTACTCGGTCACCTGCACAACATGCTCAACGCAAGCGGGCTTTCCGCCGAGATCGATGCTGCGTCTGTTCCGTTGCTCCCTACGGCCATCGAACTCACGGAGCGCGGCGCGGTACCCGGCGGCACGAAGCGCAATGTCGAAGCGTTATCACCGCACGTGAAGTTCGGCTCCGCAGTCCCCGAAGCGCTGCGCGTGTTGCTGTGCGATGCACAGACCTCGGGCGGGCTCTTGATCGCGTGTGATCCCGATCGCGTGAACACCTTGTTGGCGGCGCTGAGTCGTGAGGCCACGCCTGCCGCGGCCCGGATCGGTCGCCTGGCCCGCGGTACCCCCGGCGCGATCACGGTGTCGTAATGTCCCCGAATGGCGACGATTCCTGAATACCGCTCCTTGACTCCTGCTGCACTCGATGCGCTGGAACGCGCCGTGCGGGATCGTCTGCGGGTAGCGCTGCGGCGGCGCGGGACCGAATATGTCGTGGTGGCTGAGCGGCTCGAAACGAGCGGGCGAGACGACATGCTGGCCGGACGACTTCCCATGACGGGCGAGCTGCTGACGTTCCGGCTGCGCGATCTGGAGAGCTTCGCGGTACTGCCCTAGCCTGATATGTTCACGCGCCTGTTGATCGGACTGGACGGCAGCCCCAATGCCGATGAAGCGTTGGAGCAGGCGGTCATGCTCGGCCGTCGCTTCAAGTCCAAGCTCATCGTCGCCCACGTCAAAGAAACGTCCGTACTCGGCCGGCGCACGAGCGACTCTGGCGCACTGCTCGAGCGGGCGATGGAGCGCGTGCGAGACGCGGGGCTGGCGGTCGAAACGATTTTCAAGCACGGAGACCCGGACACCGAGC
>Ga0209266_1002521_pt1 | contig 11469 bp, 6 predicted proteins | sample GraSoiAngelo_132_FD_185889 | JGI IMG/M metagenome (GOLD analysis project Ga0209266, IMG submission 185889) | Grasslands soil microbial communities from the Angelo Coastal Reserve, California, USA - 14_0929_02_40cm (SPAdes) (version 2) | ecosystem: Environmental > Terrestrial > Soil > Grasslands ...
GCGCGGCGGCCGTGGCGAGGTGTGCGGTGGTCACGGCGTCGGCAAGCCGGTACTCGATGTTCAACGCGCCGAGGATGATCTGGAGGATCAGCAGCCCCACGGCGATGGCCGAAGCCGCCTGCAACTGCGGGCGGCGCGTCTGCGTCCGATAGGCGGCGGCAGCTGTGACGACGATAAGTGCGCCGGCGATGGCCGCCGCGAACCGGTGCAACAAGTGTGCGCCGACTCCTCCGGTCAACGACGGCAGTAGTTGTCCGTAGCACAGGGGCCAGTCCGGACATGCCAGGCCGGCTCCACTGGCGCTAACGTAGCCGCCAATCAACACGAGCCCAAAGGTCGCGACGACGGTCAAGAACGCAAGCGTACGGAACGGGTCATGCCGCCGTGGCGCCGCCGGACCGGTCATCGTGGTAACTGTGAGAATGATCAGTGTGGCAAAGAAGGCCATCGCTGTTCCAAGGTGGGCAACGACCAGCCACGCGGACAATGCATGCCGTACCGTCAGGCCACCCAGCCCGATCTGAACAATTACCAGGACCAGCGCAAGATTTGAGAGACCCACCAAGCCAAGCTGCCCCACTTTCCGCAGCCGCCAGGCCGCCACAGCGACAGCGAGCGTGAGAATCCCCACAATCGAAGCCACAAATCGGTGACTCCACTCGGTTAGCACGAGAGGGTCTAACGGAGGTATCAGTCGTCCATGGCACAGAGGCCAGTCCGGGCAGGCCAGGCCAGCGCCGGTGGCGCGGACAAGCCCGCCGAGAATGATTAGGACAAATGTAGCAACCACTGCCGCGGAGGCGAGCCGGCCGAAAGCTTTCATGATCTCCTACGTAGGATTCTTGAGCAAACTCGCGGGTTCCCCCACCGGGATGAAAAGGGTGACCTGGGTGCCGCGCCCTCTCGCTGAGCCTACTTCAAGTCTTCCCCCCGCCATCGCGGCGTATTCATCCATGAGCCGAATCCCGCAGTGTGTTCCGTATGCCAGGCGCCCGCCGGCCGCCTGTTTTGGCGGATCGAACCCACATCCATCGTCCCGAACCCGGAGGAGAATAGTCTCTTCCTCGATGGTGAGCCATACTTCAACCCGACGCGCCTCGGCGTGACGGGAGATATTCACCAGCGCTTCCTGAAGCACGACGCAGGCGGCCTCCACAACCCGCTCTGGCACCCCGAGATCAGCTTCAGGAATATCGGCGTTAAGCTCAATGCCTGGGTGCGAGGCCCGAAATGCCTCGATAAGGCGTCTCGCCTCTGAGGCGATACGGCCGGGGCGCTCAGGTGTGCGCGGGGCGGTTAGTGCCCGCGCCGTGGCCTCCAGTTCAGCGAGAATGCCTTGTAGTCGCTGGATCTCCCCAGAGCAGTCCGGTGCACCGACCCGCACAGCCTGTTCGCACACTCTCGACTGCAGGATCGCGGCGCCGATGGAATTGAGCAAAGTAGAGTGAATTTGATGCACCCAGAACGCCCGTTCTTCCCTTACAGAGCCCATAGTCGAGCCCGACACCCTACAGGATGAAGCAAAAATTAGGTCCGGATCCCCCAAGGCACTTGCTCTTGGACAGGAGGGCTATGTCCTAAGAGCCCCGGACCGACGTTCCTGGGTGCCCGGAGGATCCGGAACCTCTTGAACCGGTACCCAAACCATACCATGAGGGTATCTACCGAGTATCACAAACGAAGTTGCCTAAAGCGGCAAATCTACGGTTGGGTCGGCTTCTGTAGGAGGCCTTGGGAACGAAGAGCCGCTAGATCGTTTCGAACCGTGCGAGGTGAGATCCCGAGAGTCGCCGCAAGCTGATCCTGGGTGAGGGTGCCCTGTTCGAGCAGACCCGCAATGACATGCCTCCGCTGTTTGATCCCATCCTGCTTTGTGGCTGACCCCAGGACCGACCCCGCCTGGCTGGATTTCTCGTTGCCCGGCGGATGTGATTTGGTCGAATGAACCTCCGGTGGCGCCTTGGGGACGGGGAAGTTCATGCCGCGGACCAAGAAAGATTCAGGATTGCGGCCTACTTCTTCGAGAATCTCTCGGTTGACCCGAACGTTGCTGAGAAATACGCGTCTAAAGCGCCCCTTTAGCGTCGACGCCTGTTGAATGACCGAAGCGTAAGCCTGGCGCAGTACTCTTCGTGCGGCACCATGTAAACCCGCTGAGCCGAAGACGAGGTATAAGATCCAGTAGACCTTTTGAATCTGTTCCACACCTTCTATCTTCCGCAACAGATCAGATACGGCCCGCGCAAATCTAAGAGCGGTAGCTATGTCACCTCTTATCAGGTGCAATTTGGCCAAGGCCGCGGTCGCGAGCGTTTCATAAGCCAGTTCCTGGCCCCTCGGGTACTGCTTGCGGGCCCTCCACAAGTAACGCATGGCGCGAGAATACCGGCCTAGCTCCAGATACACCGACCCAAGCCTGTAATCAGTCTCAAGTCCTATCCAAGATTTCAACCTGAAGGGCTTATGTAGCTCCTCGCTTCGCAAGGCCCACTTCAAAGCCTCGTGGAGATCCTCCCTGTCGAGCGAGATCGCGGCCATAGTATCAGTGTACGGCGCCACGCTCTCGGTACTTGCCGCTTCTGCAACAAGCGTCATCGCTTTAGTAATGTATCTCTCGGCGCGCGCGAAACTCCCTACTAGGCGGTACACTCCGTAGGCAGAGTTGTTGAGGATGAGAATCTGGGCGCGCACATCCTTTGCCTGCTTGGCAATACGCAGCGCCCTCTCGCACTCATGGATTGCATCTCGGTGTTTTCCCATTACCGCGTGGGTGAAGGCAAGATGGATCATACCCCTCGCTACCCCTACACGGTCTCCAATCTGGGTCAGAATACCAACCCCGGATGCCATGTGAGATTCCGACAACTTCAATCGGCCTAAGTATCGGTACAAGATCCCCTTTGTGATCTTTGCCATGGCGCGTGACCGATGATCTCCGATTTCGTGAAGAAGTACGTCTGCCCGATCCAAGTATCGAATCGCGAACACTTCTCTGCTTTGGAAGCCTAGCAGAGTTCCAAGATGAAGGAAGCTTCTGGCCTGCCCAGCACGATCTCCAAGCCGGCGAAACAGGCGGAGCGCCCGCCTAAACTCCGCGGACGCGAGATCGTACCGACGCAAGTTATTGTAAACTGATCCGGCAGTCTCGTATACGCGGGCCTCGGCCCGAAGATCTTTGGCAGCACGGAATAGCTGAGTCGCTTTCCGAATGGTTGTAAGTGCCGCTTCATTAGCGTTCGTTCGCATCAAAAGGTTGGCGCGCAGATGTAGGGCTTCCGCGAGGAGCTTATGATCGCTCAATCGTTCTGCAATCGAGAGGATGGCGTCTAAGTCGGCCGACTGGCCTCGGCGGTCTCCGATAAGATCTAGCACCCCTTGGCGCTTGAGTATTAGTGCCGCCCGCCTAAGCTGCGTCTCGCGTTCACCTGGATCGGAACTCTTCACAACATCGAGGAGTTGAAGCGCTCTTGAATACCATGCCGCGGCGTCTCCGTTCGCATAGACTGCTGTGGCCTTGTCTCCTGAAGCCTCGGCGTAGCGTAGAGCCTGGATCGGGACCCCTGCCTCCTCATAATGCCAAGCGAGGTCCTCCGTTCGCCCAGGGGCGGATTGCACAATGATCTCGGCAGCCTTCCGATGAAACGCCTTGAGTGCCGCTCTCTTCTCCATGGAGAGAGCAACTAGACGCGTACTCTCGTGAGGGAACCGAAATCCTTCCTTTGTCTCAAGGAGCAACTGCGCTTCCACCAGATTGTTGGTATGTTCAATGAACGGCTCCTCAGACGACCCTACCAACTCCCTTAGCTGGTTGAAATCCACCTCCGTCCCCAGCGCAGCAGCTGCGCAAAGCAACTTTCTGGCATTAGAGGGGAGCCTCGCAATCCGCTGACGGATAATCTCCTGAACGCGAGAAGGTACGATCATTCTGAGGTCAAGGGCATGTTTATCCATGGACCAGCTGCCGAGCGGGTCCTTCTTCAGGAAACCATTTTCCAGTAGAAGCTTCAGCGACTCCAGGGCGAAAAGGGGTACACCGTTCGACCGTTCCCACATGAAACGCTGAAGGCCAGGCGGTGTGTGCCTGGAGCGGAGAGTCACCTGGATCAATTTCCCAATCTCCTGCTCTGTCAACCCCTCAACTCTAATTTCCGAGGCACCGTTTGCAGTGAGCAGTGACTGCATTTGAGCCGTCGCGTTCTCGCCTGAACGAATCGTGAGGAGCACACACAGGTTCGCCTTTGGTAGACGTTCGAGCAGAGTAAGCAGTAGAGCCGTACTAGCTTTGTCGATTCTGTGGATGTCCTCAAGTATCAACAGCGTCGGCCGGCCACTATGACTCCTACCAAGAAGGCTTAACAACGCCTCGTTAACAATCGCACTATCGAAGAATTGTGTCCTTGAAGACAGCGCAGCATGTCGATAGTCAAGAGAAGCCTCGGGCGCTAGTGCGTGTAAGAGTGCCGCGAGAGGTGAGGAAGCCCCGCCCCCAGGTTTGTCGGCACTTGAAATCCTTGGCCAGAGAGCCTGGACGAAAACATGATAGGGTGGCTGATCCAGCAGATCGAAGCAACGTCCCTGAAGAATGTCAAATCCGCGTAGACCGGCCGCGAGCACCACCGACTCAACGAGTCTCGTCTTTCCGACACCGGCCTCTCCGGAAAGGACTACGGCAGTGCCCAGCCCACGGGCCGCACGATCGACTGCTCTCATCAAACTCGCCAGATGTTCGTCCCTGCCCACGATCGGCACGTCTGATGAGTTGGCTGCTTTCTTCCAATCCGCTGACTTTAGAACCCGGTTGGCCTCCCACTCGCTGCGCGAGCGAATGTACTGGTAGAGCTCAACAGAAGCCGGGGACGGCTGAGTACCAAGCTCCTCTTGCAAGATCCTCTTCGTCGCTTCGAATTGAGCCATCGCTGCCCCTCGATCTCCGGAAAGATGATAGAGTAGCATGAGCTCACGATGACTCTCTTCATCAAAGGAGTCTATTTCGACAAGCCTGCGCGCGTAACGGATCCCCTGCACAAATTCTCCCGAAGTCTTGCTCGTTTCAACGAGCTGTCTTAATAATCGGCCATAGAGCGTTCTTAGGTACCTCCTCTCATCCTCGCACCATTCATCCGGAAAACCGTCAAGGAAATCACCATTGTAGAGCCGCTCAGCCTCCGCCATCGTTGTGGTACGCGAGTGGCCATCCAAACCTGGCAAGGATTCCACGAGCGAACGAAAGCGAACCGCATCAATTTCGACCGTTTCACACCTCAGCCTCACCGAGTCTCCACTTACATCGATCCAAATTTCGGGTATTGATTGGGTAACGGATTTGAGGCGCCAGAGCGCCGTACTCAAATTTCTCCGCGCGCGCTCCTCTGTCGCATTGGGCCAAAAGATCCCGGCCAATCGATCCCTGCTGACGGCCTGCCCACTCAAAAGGAGGTAGACAAATAATGACTCGGTCTTGTGCGTAGCGAACCGAACCGGGGAAGTAGCCACCATCGAAAAACCGCCCAACACCTTGACTGTCACTGGCGGCATTTTCTCTTGCTCCCTCTCGTCAGGGCAGATGTCTTTGACGTAAGTTCAGTATCCGGCACAGAAGGGAGCAGGATGTGAATTTGGGGATTCGTGTGCTATATGTGCGCTATCTTATGTTCATCTTGTGTGCTATCTAAAGGATGGCGACAATCGCCTCTAATGTTGCCACGACTTTCGGATCGAACTGTTTCCCCGAGTATTCTCTAAGCACGCCTAAGGCTTCGTTCTTTGATCTGGCCTTGCGGTAGGGCCGGTCCGTCGTGATCGCGTTGAAGGCATCCGCTACAAGGACGATCCGGGACCCGATCGGAATAGCATCCCCCTCCAATCCGCTCGGGTAACCGCTACCATCATAGTGCTCATGATGATGCCGAACGATTTCAGCGGCCTCCGTAAGAAGTTCCACGGGCTGCATTATCTCAGCCCCAATTACAGGGTGTTGCCTCATAGCATACATTTCTTCGGAATTCAGCGCTGACGGTTTCCGAATTATTCTCCCACTCACCCCTATTTTCCCGATGTCATGCAGTATAGCGGCGATTCGGATTTTTCTAACTTCAGACTCGGCTAGGCGAAGGGATCTCGCGAGCCGGACAGCGATATCAGATGCATCACGAGCATGCTTTCCTGTATACGCATCTTTTAGATCAATGGCCTGGGCCACCATCGAAAGACTAGCAAAGAGTACACTCCTCTGGTCGCTAAGAAGCTTGAACGGATGATACGATTCGATCAACGCGATGATAGCAAGCGGCAGGACGAAATATCCGGTGTTCCCATAAATGTTTGTAAGCCGGCTTAGGCCCAGTGCGACCAAAGATAGGAGCATCGCATTTGAAGCAAGGACCCGACCAGAACTTGAGAGGAACGTCTTAATTTCGATCCCATCGAAAATGCTCGCTCTTATCGCGGCGAGGACAACTCGAGAAAGCACATACACCAGAACGGCAAAGAGCTGCTGTCCAAAGCCGCGGCTCGCGAGCCCCTCTGGCAAGCTCAACAGAGCTCCAGTCGACGCCAATGCCAGTACTATGGGGATCGTATCTTCACCGGCATCCTCGAGAGCTCGTTTCAGCGGCATGCGGGCGAACAGGACCGCACTCACGATTGCAGAAAAAGCCGCTACGGCCACCGACACATACGGAGGGGCCAGAACTAGCGCGGTAATTACAACTGCGGGAGCGAGCGTTAGGTGACCCGCGGGCTCAAGATTGACACGAAGCCAAGCGGCCGGCAGTACCAGAGTCAACAGCAACAGGTTCCGACCAGCCACACCAACAACGGCTGCCGCGACAGCAACGTAGACTAATGCCGCACCGCCGAACAGCGACAGAACCAGTGAGAGAGATCGCTTACCCATCTATTCCGCTTCCGTCTCTTGAATCATAGGCCGCCTTTCCCGTGTCGCGACGATGGAGTCTCCTCAGTGCTGAGGGCGAGAAAAGCGTCGACGACCCTGGGATCGAACGCCTGACCGATTTGCCTCCTTATGGCATCTGTTGCTTCGCCAGATGAAGACCTGTCCTGATAGGGAAAGCCGCCCGCAAGCATAGATTCGAAAGCTTCTGCCACAGCGACTATCCTCGCTCCGACTGGGATCTGGGCACCCTTTAGTCCCTGAGGATACCCACTCCCGTCAAAGTTCTCGTGGTGATGCAATACAATCTTGCTCACGTCGCGGCGCGGCAACTCTGCGGCGATTTCTGCTCCCATCAGCACGTGCTGTCGAATCCGCTCAGTGACAGACAAGTCCAGTTGGTTTACCGGGTCAAAGAATTCCTCCAGCCCGATCATCCCCACATCGTGCAAAAGGCCGCCTAGTTCGATTGCCTCGACATCCGGATCGGGCAAACGCATCTTCCTGGCGAGCGCAGCTGCGAGGTCAGCAACTCGCTTCGAGTGGCCTGCTCCTTGCGGGAAATTGACGTCGATAGCGAGTACAAGTGAGTCAATTGCCTGCTTGTATATTTGCTTTTGCTGCAAGTAGAGCTGAATAGCCCATCGCTGGGCAGGTAAGGAAATAAGGTACAAGAGCAGGGTGACGGGATGGACGAAAACGTATAGTATCGCTAGTAACGCCGCACTCGGTACGGTCAGGAGGTTCGAAGAGAGAGAATCCTTGAACTCCACAAGCCACGTTCGCACCCACGGAGTCTGACGAAGTCTACCAAAGAATGAAGTAACGAAGAAGTTGTTGGCTGCTTGATGGACTAGAGAAGCAAGTGTGAAAGGCAAGAGAAAGGACACGACTCCCGGGGTATGTGGCGAGCCACCAAGCTGTCGGAAGACCAAACTGGCCAATCCCACGCTGATTCCCATTTGGGCGCCATTGAAGAAAGTTCGCCAAGGCACCCAGCCCCTCGAAGTAGCGTGTCCTATTGCGTACCCGCATCCTGCGACAAGAAGAGCTGAAGCGGGTTCCTGCACGCTCAGCAAAACATACATCAGCGTCGTCGTTGAGGTAACATAGCCTCCGCGAGGATGCGGGATTGGAAACGTGGACGTGACGGTGATTAAAATCATGAACATCAGAAGTTCGGGCCATGCCTGCCATCGGATCTCCGTGGCAAACAGCCAAAGGAGCGCAGCTGCGGCGAGAACGACCGCCATGATGAACAATTGAAAGTCTCTGGGAAGTCTTTGAACGGTTAGCATGAAAAGGAAAAACCGAACCGCAGCTATGCTCCTCTGTCACCCCAAAAACCGCGAAGGAGAACTTTAGCCAAGATGCGACTCATGTGGGATACCATCCTCAAACGATAATCGGCTACGCGAAGCTCTCCGGGGAATCTATTCAGTTGAGGGTGTCCACTCAGAGCAGTCGCTCTGTTACGGACAACCTATGCGCGGCGTTGGAATCGCCGACTGTAACGCGCTGTCGGTCCGGTTAGTTTCCGGAGTTCTAGCCAGTACAGCGTTCTCCTCTGTGGGGCCCCGGATTCACTTTCGAGTTTCATTCGCGCCCCGTGATCTTGTCAGCATCCTTTGAGCCGAAGCGAACATTCGTTCGGCTTGCTCACTAGCCATGGCGGAAAATCTGCCCTTCAAAAAGGGCCCGAGGTAGCCCGTCCCCAGTAAAGCCAGAAATAACCCGATTCCGTAGCCAGGGTATCTCACTGCCACCGCCAGCCAGGTAAACACCATGATCGCGAGAGCATAGAGGTTGAGTCTCGCCTGTTCATTCCTATCGAACTCTGGGTTTGCGGGCATAACGAGAGATTGCCAAATCTTTGGCAAAGGGGCAGGCCCTTCGGTGCTGTCAATCCTTCTAAGCGCCGGGCTGAACGCCACGACTGCAGCTGTTCCTAAAGTACCCATGGCAGCCATTATCCATATCGACTGGCGGACGCCTATAACGTCCCCAAGAGCACCAAATGCCAAAGGTGACAGGACACGTATTGATCCCAATGCGACTTGACGCGTGGCCATGACCCGTCCTATCAACTTTTGTTGGGTACGCTCCATCAAGACCGTAGTCATGCCGACGTAGTTAAGAGTGTTGGCAAACCCCACAGCAAACGCGGTGACCAAAAGTGCGTCAAAAGATCTGCTCAGGCCCATCGCGGCCGAGGAAGCAAAACCAAGGAAAAACCCACCAACAATTAAGACACTCCTGCTTAGACTCCCGCCGAACCACCCCAGGAGGAGCGAAGCCACAAGGAATCCCACCCCCCAGACGCTGTTAAATGTACCAAACTCCGCGTCGGTAATCCCGACTGCGCCTTTCGCAAGCGGTGTTGCGAGAGCGTTCAGGCCGCTCCCAACCAAGTAGGCGGGGAATATCAACATGAAAAGCTGTCTCTGCAGCGCGTCTTGTTTAATGTACTGCAATCCGTCTGCAATTGCGCTGAGCATTGACCGCTTGGCAGCGCGCTCATTGACAGTCTCTCTCGCAGCAGAGACAGAAGTCGCCAGCAAGCAAAGCGCGGAGAAAACGTAGGTAAGCGCATCCATGTACAACAACGGCGCGTAGCCAAATTGAGAGGCGATGATGCCAGCGAGGGCAGGGCCTAGGATCTCAGTTCCTGTATCCATTGCCGAAAAGAACGAGTTTGCCGGTAGGATGTCTCGCTTGCTAACAACTGCCGGAATGACAGCGAACATCGCCGGGCGAAAGAAAGCCGTCGCCACTGAGATGAGAGCGAGATCCGCATAGACGAGCCAAACGTTTACTCCCATTAACGGTGGGATGATCGCCACAAGGAGTGCCCGGACAACGTCCGCCGCAATAAGGATCTTTCGCCTATCCAGCCAGTCAACAATGACCCCTGCCCATAGGCTAACCAATAAGCCCCCAATGAACATTGATGAGATCGCCAACGAGACCGCTGCGGCCGATCGCGTTAAAGAGTAGACCCAGAGAGACACGGCGATCCAATGGAATCGATTCCCTAACTCAGACACCAACTGGCCCCACCACAACAGTGCATAGTTGCGGTTGCGCATGAGGCCGAGGAAGCCGATCGGTCGCTACTGTTGTCCAGTCACAGTAGCGATGGCTTGGGACACGCTTTTACCTCAAAAGTCCCCGGTGTTCTTTGCCTTCCCCTTGGGAAGTCCTTTTACGCTCGGGCAGATGCGGTCTGAACGTGGGCCGGTGGGGTACGAGAAAAGTGGGATCGGAGTTAGAACAAGATCTCTGAAGCTCCGGTGCGGTGGCGGACGATGACCACATCGCCGCTCGCTTGCAGGCTATAGAGGCAGGAACTGACCTCCTCGACCCGCACCGATAGGAGCGTGAGGTCGCTATTCGGGACTTCGGAAAAGGGCCGGCCGCACCCGGTGCAGAAATTCCCCCGCACGGGACGGAGCCTGCCGCGGAGCTGGCTCCAGCGGACGGTGATGTCGGGGATTACGTGACGGCTGCGGCAATACGGACATCGCATATGACGCATCAGCCTCTACTACGGCGAATTCTTCCCGGCGCGGTCGTTCTCCTGGCGGCCCTCACCGCCCTCTCGTTGCCTGCCCTCTCCACAGCTCAAACCAGAGTCTATCCCGGCGTCGACGTGCTGCTGTCAGGGCGCATCGACTTCCTCGCCGGCAAGCGCATTGGCCTCATTACCCATCGCGCCGCGACCGGCATCGGCGGTTGGCCCACCGCCACGCTGCTGGGCCTCGATCCGCGGATCCGCGTCGTGGCGCTGTTCGCACCAGAGCACGGTCTGTCTGGAACGCTGCCTGCCGGCGCGCGCGTACCGTCCTCCGAGGGCTCTATCCCCGTCTACAGCCTGTATTCGGACACCCTTCGCCCCACGTCGGGAATGCTGGCCGGCATTGACGCCCTGGTCTTTGATCTGCAGGACGTCGGAACCCGAGCCTACACCTACATCTCGACGATGGCGCTGGCGATGCAGGCGGCTGCCGAGAACAACAAGTTGTTCGTGGTCCTGGACCGGCCCAATCCTCTCGGCGGGGAGCGGATCGATGGGCCGGTGCTCGACAGGGCATTCGCCTCGTTCATCGGCATCTATCCGGTCCCGGCCGTCCACGGCATGACCATCGGCGAGCTGGCAATGCTGTTCAATCGGGAATTCGGGATCGGGGCAAACCTGGTGGTCGTGCCGATGGCCGGCTGGCAGGCATCAATGCAATGGGACGATACCGGCCTGTCGTGGTTCCGACCGTCACCGATGATCCAATCACCTGCCGTGGCGCTGCTTCACGCGGCCACCGGCGTGATGGAGGGTACCAATCTCTCCGTGGGCGCCGGCACAAACGTACCATTTGAAACTGTGACCGCCCGAGGCATACGAGGAGATCTCCTTGCCGATCGGCTGAACCGTGCGGGCATTCCGGGCGTCTGGTTCGCCCCGCAGGTCGCCGGAACGGCCGACCGTCGAACGGGCGGTATCCGGCTCCTCATCACCGACGCTCGCCAGTTCTTGCCTGCTACGGCGGCCGTGTATATGATGACGGCAATCAGAGATCTTC
>Ga0209266_1002527_pt1 | contig 11450 bp, 9 predicted proteins | sample GraSoiAngelo_132_FD_185889 | JGI IMG/M metagenome (GOLD analysis project Ga0209266, IMG submission 185889) | Grasslands soil microbial communities from the Angelo Coastal Reserve, California, USA - 14_0929_02_40cm (SPAdes) (version 2) | ecosystem: Environmental > Terrestrial > Soil > Grasslands ...
ATCGGCCTCGCGCTCCAGCTGATCGGTCAGCGCCTCGATGTAGTAGGAGCCGCCCAGCGGATCGACCACCTCGGCGACGCCGGTCTCGTGCGCGAGGATCTGCTGGGTGCGGAGCGCCACCTGCACCGCCTGCTCGGTCGGCAGCGCCAGCGTCTCGTCGAGCGAATTGGTGTGCAACGACTGGGTGCCGCCCAGCACCGCCGCGAGCGCCTGGTACGCGACGCGCACGATGTTGTTGTGGGGTTGCTGGGCGGTCAGGGTCACGCCGGCGGTCTGCGAGTGGAAGCGCATCATCCAGGACCGCGGGTTCTTGGCGCCGTACTGCGTCTTCATCTGCCGCGCCCAGATGCGCCGCGCCGCGCGCAGCTTCGCGATCTCCTCGAAGAAATCGTTGTGGATGTCCCAGAAGAACGACAGCCGCGGCGCGAAGCTGTCCACGTCCAGCCCCCGCGCGATGCCGCGCTCGACGTACGTGAACCCGTTCGCCAGGGTGAAGGCGAGCTCCTGCGCGGCGGTGGCCCCCGCCTCGCGGATGTGATAGCCGCTGATCGAAATCGTATTCCATTGCGGCGTGTGCCGGGGACACCACTCGAACATGTCGACGATGACCTTGAGCGCCGGCTCGACCGGATACACCCAGGCGTGCTGGGCCATGTACTCCTTGAGGATGTCGTTCTGGACCGTGCCACGCAGCTTGCCGACCTCCACGCCCTGCCGCTCCCCCGCGACGACGTAGAAGCAGAACAGGATCGCCGCCGGCCCGTTGATCGTCATCGACGTCGAGACCTGGTCGAGCGGGATGCCGCGGAACAGATCCTCCATGTCCACCGCGCTGGAGATCGCCACTCCGCACTTGCCCACCTCGCCCTCCGCGCGCGGATGGTCGGAGTCGTACCCCATCAACGTCGGGAAGTCGAACGCCACGGAAAGGCCGGTCTGGCCGCGCTCGAGGAGGAAGTGGTAGCGCTGGTTGGTGTCGGCCGCGCTGCCGAAGCCGGAAAACTGCCGCATCGTCCACAGGCGGCCGCGGTGCATCGTCTGATGGATGCCGCGCGTGAACGGATAGCGGCCCGGCTCTCCCAACCGCCCCTGCAGATCCCCCGCCACATCTTCGGGGCCGTACACGGGTTTTTTCTCGATGCTCATCGGATCGCTCCGCTCCGCAGCTGCTCCAGGATGTCGGCCGCGACGTCGTACGGGCTGCGCCGCCCCTCGGCCATTTCGTCCATCTGTTGGGCGAGGAGGTCCGGGGCCGGCGTGTCTTCCCACACCCACTGCCGCAGGCCCCGCTCCACCACGGCGCGCGTGCGCTCGGCGAGCCGCTCGCGCCGGCGCGCGGCGAGCTGGCCGCTCGACTCGAGGAACGCGCGGTGGCGGTCGAGCACGCCCGCGAGTTCGGTGACGCCCTCGCCGGTCGTGGCCACGGTCGCGAGAACCGGTGGCTCCCAAGAGTCGGACGGTCGGACTGTCGGACTGCCGGACTGAGACCGCCTACGGTCCGACCGTCCGACTGTCCGACTGTCCGACGGGGCATGATGAGCGGGTACGTTACGAAAGGCGTTCCCAAGGCGCAGGCCGAGCATCACCTCGATCTCCTGGCGCAGCTTGTCGCCGCCGGGCCGGTCGCTCTTGTTGATCACGAAGACGTCGGCGATTTCCATGACGCCGGCCTTGAGGGTCTGGATCGCGTCGCCGGACTCAGGGACGAGCACCAGCGCCGTGGATTCGGCGGTGCGCGCGATGTCGAGCTCGGTTTGCCCCACGCCGACCGTTTCGATCAGGATGCGATCGAAGCCGAAGGCCTCGAGCACGTCCGCCGCTTCCTCCGTCGTGGTCGCCAGGCCTCCCACGGAGCCACGCGTCGCCATCGACCGGATGAAGACGCCGGGATCGAGACTGACCGACTCCATGCGGATGCGATCCCCGAGCAGCGCGCCGCCCGTGAACGGGCTCGTCGGGTCCACGGCGATCACAGCCACCCGGAGCTCGTGCCCGCGGTAGTGCTGCACCAGGCGCTCGGTGAGGGTGCTCTTGCCGGCGCCCGGCGGCCCGGTGAGGCCGATGCGCCGCGCGCCGCGCCGCCCCACGCGGGCGTGCGCGTGCGACAGCACCTGCTCGCAGCCGTCGCGGTGGTTCTCGACGAGACTGATGGCGCGGGCCAGCGCCGCCGTGTCGCCGCGGTCGAGGGCCTCCACGAGAGCGCGCGTCGTCATGAGTTCGTACAAGTTATGCAGGGGCCGGAGCGGATGACAGCAGCCCGGCTCACGGCGCGTCCTCCGCGCGATCGAGCACGACGGCCTTGACCGGTCCCGGCCGTACGGCGACGCGCTCCACATGCGTCGCGGTGGCGGCCAGCACGTCGAACTCGAATCCGTGCAGAATGAATCGCTCGCCGGGCCGGGGAATGCGCCCCAGCGTCTGCACGAGCAAGCCGCCCACCGTCTGCGCCCCGCGCGCCGGCGGGGCCGTCCCGAACGTGTCCGCCAGCGCCGTGACGGGCGCGTTGCCGACGAACTCCATGATGCGGGCCGGTGCGGTGCCCGCCGGCGGCGGGGGCGCCTCGAACACTTCCGCGACCAGCGCGCGCAGCACGTCCTCGAACGTGACCAGGCCCGCGGTGCCGCCGAACTCGTCGAGCACGACGGCGAGATGGCTGCCGCCCCGCTGCATGCCCAGCATCACGTCGCCGGTGCGTGAGGTCGCCGGGACCACGTTCACCGGTCGCACCGGCACCGGGTCCTCCGGCTGGAGGCGCAGCAAGTCGAACGTGTGCGCCACGCCGACGATCTCGTCGAGCGAGCCGCGGTACACCGGGTAGCGGCTGTAGCCCGACTGCGAGAACACATGGGCCATCTCCGCCGCGGCGAGGCCCTCGGGGATCGCGACGATCGCGGTCCGCGGCGTCATCAGCTCCCGGACCGGGCGGTCGGAGAACGCGAGGACGCCCGACACGACCTCGATCTCGTCCGTGCCGGCGAGCGCCTCGGTGTCCACGCTGGAGAGGACCGCGGCGAGGGCCGTCTGGGTCGAGGGCTCGCGCCGCGGGATGAACGGCGCCAGGAGGTCACCGGCGCGCTCCATCCACGGCAGCGCCCGCGCCACGATCGGCTCCGCCCAGCGGTGCCCGAGCACGCGCGGGACCAGGTAGGCCGCGCTGACGAACAGAGGGACGATCACCGCCACGGTGAACACGCCGAGGAACGTCGGGGTCGTCTGGGCGAGCAGCGCGGGGACGGCGGCCGCGGCGATCACGACGCCCATCGTCGTCAGCGCGTTGGCGGTCGCGAGCACTCGGCCCGGATGCTCGAGCAGGCGGACCGCGGCCTCCGTCCCCCGCAGCTTGTAGTGCACCCAGCGCGTGAGCTCCACCTGCGACACCGCCGCCGCGGCGACCCCGATCGCCGCCGCGACGCCGGCGAGACCGAGCCCGACGACCAGAACAAGGAGGGAGGCGATCATACTTTCTCGAACACCACGCGGGTGACGCGGCGGCGATCGACCTGGTCGACCACCACGCGGAACCCGTCGAGCTTCAGCTCCTCCCCGGGCCGGGGCACCCGGCCGAGGACCGAATAGACCAGCCCTCCGACGGTCGAGACGTCGGGATGCTCGAAGCTCTGTCCGAGCGCCGCCGAGAGGTCGCCGAGGGAGGTGCGGCCGTCGACCCAGAAGCGCTTGCCGTCCTGGCGGATGGCCGGCGCGGCGTCGACGTCGTGCTCGTCGCGGATCTCCCCGACGACTTCCTCGAGGATGTCCTCGAGGGTAATGAGCCCGGAGGTGCCGCCGAACTCGTCCACGACGATGGCGAGATGCGCGGGCCCGCGCTGGAAGTCCCGCAGCTGGGCGTCGAGCGTCTTCGACTCGGGCACGAACGCCGCGGGCTTCACCAGCTCCTGCCACCGCTTTTCCGCCTCAAGCCCGGGGAGCCCCATGACGAGGGGGACGAGGTCTTTCGCGAACAGCACGCCGACCACGTTGTCGGGCGTTCCGTCGTACACCGGCAGCCGCGTGTACTCGTGGCGGCGGAACGTCTCCAGCACCGCTTCGAGCGGGGCCGCCACGTCCACGGCGATCATGTCGAGTCGCGGCGTCATCACTTCCACCACCGTGGCGTCGGCGAGGGTGAAGATCCCCAGCAGCATGTCGCGCTGGGCGGCGCCGAGCTCGGGCTGGAGCGGTTGCGTGGTGGTCACGAGCCCGTGCAGTCCGCGATCCACCCAGGCCAGCAGTATGAGCAGCGGGGCGAACGGCATCAGCGTGCGCCGGGCGAGCGGCAGCGCCGCGTCGGCGAGCTCGGGGGCGAGGCGCGCCACGCTGCGCGGCAGCGCGTCCCCCACCACGAACAGGAAACCCGCCGCGACGAGCAGCACCCCCACGCCCCCGGCCCAGGGGCGCTGCCACCAGCCCAGGGCGTGGGCGGCGGCCACGGCCGCGAGCACGAGCAGAGCGAGCCGGGCGACGTGCAAGGCGCGGTGCAGCGGCACGCGCCCCCGCACCGCCGTCGGCGGCGCGTCACCGAGGGTATGCAGCATCTCCCCCACCGCCGCTTCTTCCCCCAGCGCCAGCAGGCCCGCCCACGCCACGGCCACGATCGCGGCGGCGACGCCCATCCACGAGAGCGCGACGGCGCCGAAGCTCATCGGCCGTCTCCGGTGAGCCGCCGCACGTAACGCTCCTGGCGGCGCCACATCGCCGACCGCGTGCGCCCCGGCCCCTCGGGGTGATCGTAACCCAGGACGTGGAGGGTGCCGTGGACCGCGAGGCGGATCAGTTCGACGCGGAGGTCATTCGTGGGCCACTGCTCGGCAACCGCGGGGCAGAGATAGACATCTCCCACCACCGACCCGTCGGGCTGCGGCAGGGTGAACGCCACGACGTCGGTCACGCCGCGACGGCCGGTGGCGCGGCGGTTGAGACGCCGCATGGCGGGGGCGCCGAGCAGCGTCAACTCCACGCGCACGCGGCCGGCGCCCTCCCAGGCGAGCACGTGACGGGCCACGCGGGCCAGAGTCCGCTCAGAGGGCCGAGGCCTGCGGGGTCGGCTGCCAGTCTTTGCTGATGCCGCCACTGGACTCGGGGTAGTCGATGCGGTTGTGGTACATCCCGGACAGGACGCGGATGAACTCCGACTTCACGACCTCGATCTGCTGCAAGGTGAGCGGCGCATCATCCAGCTGGCCGGAGCTGAGCTTGGTCCGGACGATGTGGTTGATCGCTTCCTCGATTTTCTGTGGAGTCAGGTCGTCGAGCACGCGCAGGGCGGCCTCGACCGAATCGGCCAACATGGCGACGGCGGTCTCCACCGAGCGGGGCCGCGGCCCCGGGTAGCGATAGTCTTCGCGGCGCGCGTTCGCGTCGCCCTTCTTGGCCCGGTCGTAGAAGTAGGTGATCTCGCTCGTGCCGTGGTGCTCGGGGATAAACGCGGTCACGACCGCGGGCAGGCCCCCTTCCTCGGCGAGGGCGAGCCCGTCGGTGACGTGGCGTTTGATGATCTCCGCCGACTGCGCCGGCGGGATCTTGTCGTGCGGATTGCCGCCGCGCGTCTGGTTCTCGACGAAGTACAGCGGGTTGCCGAGCTTGCCGACGTCGTGATAGTAGCAGCCCACGCGTCCCAGCAGCCCGTTCGCCCCGATGCGGTTGCAGGCCGACTCGACGAGGTTCGCCATCGCCACGCTGTGCGCGTAGGTGCCCGGCGCCTCGAGCGACAGGCGGCGCAGCAACGGGCGGCTCGGGTCCGACAGCTCGAGCAGCGTCAGGTCCGTCGTGACGTGGGTGAAGCTCTCCGCCAGCGGCAGCAGCAGAATCGTCAGCGCCCCGCTCACCAGCCCGTTCGTGATGCCGAACACCGACGTCCAGCCGATCTCGCCGACGCGCCAGCTGCCCGCAAGGCCCAGGGCGATCGCGCCCGCCAGGTAGCCCGCCCCGACGATGAGCACAGCCGTGTAGAGATGGCTGCGCCGCCGCAGCGAGCGCACCGACAGCGCGGCGGTGACGCCGCCGAGCACGCACAGGAACAACGCCGGGGAGTCGTGGAACACGGGCTGGGTCCCGATCACCGCCGACACGATCATCGCGCCGATCATCGACACCCGACCGTTGAACAGCACGGTGAGCATCATCGCCTGGAACGGCAGCGGGATCAACTCGGGGTGGCCGGGGCGCGTGTGCGCGACCGCGGCGGCGCCGAGCAGCGTTGCGGCGAACAGCAGGGCGACGATCGCCACCTGGCGCTGCTCGCGGTACGTCTCGCGCCGGTAGAACACCATCAACACCCAGAACACGCCGAGGATCAGCGCGTCGCGCAGCATCGGCCCCACGACCCCGCCGAGCGACGCGCTCGTCGCCGCACCGCGGCGCACCAGCTCGTTGTGCAGCGCCTGGAGCTTCTCGTGCGCGGGCCCGGAGATGATCTCCCCCGCCGACGCCAGCCGATCGCCCTGGCGCACGACGTACTTGCTCGGGTCCACGCTGCCCATCAGCTCGCTGCGCCGGCGCCGCGTCTCCGCCTCGTTGGGCACCAGCGTCGCGCGGAAAAAGCGGCGCACCAGTTTGAGGTAGACCACGTCCCCCACGCTCGAGCCCGGATCGGGGTGCACCCCGCGCGAGCGCAGCAGGTAGTCGTTGTAGCTCAACACCTGGTCGCGGGCCACCGGCTGCTCCGACGCGCCGCGACGTACGATCAGCTGCGTCGAGGTCTCCGCCTGGAGCACGCCCGGCGCCGTCACGCCCTGGGCCAGGGTCTGAGTGAACAGGTCCGTGAGCGCCCGCTCGAGGTTGCGGCGCTTGCCACCCTTTTGCACGTAGCCCGCCTCGATGAGCGACAGCGGCACCCCCGCGCGGCGGGCGACGCGGATGATCGCCTGGGGGCCCTGGCCGGCGGAGTCTCCGAGCGCCTGGAAGAAGGCGTGCAGGTCGGCCGCCGTGCTGTCGTACACACGCTGCTGGAACTGATAGAGCGGCTTGGCGCTCGCGGCGAGGTCCTCCGCCTCGCGCGCCAGCTCCTCGTCGGTCTTGGTCACCACGAAATCGAACGGCGCCACGACGTCGCGCTCGGCCTTCGCCCCCGGCTCGAGCAACGGGGCCAGGTCCGTCGCGCTCGACGGGAAGGCCAGATAGGCCAGCACCGCGAGGCCGATCACCCACGCCCAGCGGGTCCCGTGGTAGCGCACTTCGTCCCAGGTCGGTCGTCTCATGTCAGCCTTGGGCATCCTCGGCGTAGGCGCGGATGATGTCCCGCACCAGCCGGTGGCGGACCACGTCCGTTTCGGTGAGGTAGCAGAAGCCGATCCCGTCGATCCCCGGCAGGATGCGCTCGATCTGCAGCAGGCCCGAGTCCTCGCGGTTGGCCAGATCGATCTGCGTCTTGTCGCCCGTGATGACGGCCCGCGAGTTCACCCCCAGCCGGGTGAGGAACATCTTCATCTGCATCCCCGTCGCGTTCTGCGCCTCGTCGAGGATCACGAAGGCGTCCGACAGCGTGCGGCCGCGCATGTAGGCGAGGGGGGCGATCTCGATCGTCCGCGACTCGATCGCCTTCTGCACGCGATCGCGCGGCATCATGTCCTCGAGGGCGTCGTACAGCGGCCGCAGGTAGGGATCCACCTTCTCGTGCACATCGCCGGGAAGAAAGCCGAGACTCTCCCCCGCCTCCACGGCGGGCCGCGCGAGGACGATGCGCCGCACGCGCTTGCGCGCCAGGGCGTCCACCGCCGCCGCGACCGCGAGATATGTCTTGCCGGTGCCCGCCGGTCCGATCCCGACGACGATGTCGTTTTGCGCGATCAGCTGGAGGTAGTCCCGCTGGCCGGCGCTCTTCGGGCCGATCACGCGGCGCAGGCCGGGGAGGATGATCTTGAGCTCCTGCTGCGCGCCGGGCTCGCCGAGCGTTCCGGTCGTGCCCTCAAGCACCAGCCGCTCCACGTCGTGCACGTCCAGCTCCTCTCCCATGCGGGCCAGGTCCACCATCGCCTGCACCACGGGCGACGCGCGCTCCACCGCGGCCTCCGGTCCCTGCAGCGTGAGACTGTCGCCGCGCAGCGACACCCGCACCCCGAGCCGCTTCGTCAGCTCGATGAGGTTCGCGTCGTTCACGCCGGCGAGCGCCAGCGGATCCACCCCTTCGACCGTCAGACGTTGGGTGATGTCGTCGTTCATGGCACCACTTTGAGGTGCAGCGTCGCCAGGTCCTCGGCGCGCGCCGGGGCGGGCGCGCCCTCGAACAGCGCCCGCGCCGCCGTCGTCTTGGGAAACGCGATCACGTCCCGCAACGATCCCGCGCCCGCCGCGAGCATCACTACGCGGTCGAAGCCGATCGCGAATCCGCCGTGCGGTGGCGCGCCGGCCGCCAGGCCCTGCAGCAAGAACCCGAAGCGTTCGGCGATCTCCTGATCGGAGAGCCCCAGATGCCGGAACACCGTGCGCTGCACCGCCGCATCCGTGATGCGGATCGATCCGGAGCCGAGCTCGTTGCCGTTGTAGACCGCGTCGTAGTGCTGGGCTCGGCACGCCAACGGGTCGGACTCCAGCTTCCCCACGTCGTCGGGATGCGGCGCCGTGAACGGGTGGTGCGCGAACACCGGCTTCCCCGTGTTGGCGTCCGGCTCGAACAGCGGGAAATCCAAGATCCAGCAGAAGGCGTGCGCCGCCAGCGGCTTGGGTGTGAGGCGCCGGATCACTTCCTGACGCACCCGGTCGAGCACGGGGGACGTCACGCGGTCGGGACCGATGGTCATCAGGGCGGCGTCCCCGTCTCCCACCCCCAGGCGGCCCAGCGCCTCCGCCGTGAAGTGCTTCGCCACCGAGCCGGAGATCTGGTCGCCCTGGCGCTTGACCCACGCGAGCCCCGCGCCGCCCATGTGCTTCGCCGCCTCGGCGAGCTGATCCGCGTCCTTGCGCGACAACGCGCCTCCACCCTTGACCGCGAGGCCGCGCACGCGGGCCCCGTTCTGCCGCGCGCTGTGGAAGAAAGGAACGGCGAGCGGCTCCACGGCCGTCGTCCAGTCATTGATCGCGAGCTCGTAGCGCAGGTCGGGCTTGTCGGTGCCGAATCGCTCCATCGCGTCGCGCCAGTGGAGGCGCGGGAACGGACGCGTGACCGCGTGCCCCGCTTCCTCCCACAGCGCGACGAGCACCGCCTCGACGTACGCCAGCACGTCGTCCATCCCGACGAACGACGCCTCGAGATCGATCTGCGTGAACTCAGGCTGGCGGTCGTTGCGCAAATCCTCATCCCGGAAACACCGCGCGATCTGGAAGTAGCGGTCGAAGCCCGCCACCATCAGCAGCTGCTTGTAGATCTGCGGGGATTGCGGCAGCGCGTAGAACTCGCCCGCGTGCACGCGCGACGGCACGAGATAGTCGCGTGCGCCTTCGGGGGTGGGTTTGGTGAGCATCGGTGTCTCGATCTCGAGAAACTCGAGGTCGGAGAGCGTGCGTCGCGCGCGCTGCAGCAGCCGGTGCCGCAGGATCAGATAGCCCTGGAGCTCGGCGCGCCGCAGATCGAGGTGGCGGTGCTTGAGGCGCAGCTCTTCGGCGGGCAGCTCCTCGTTCTTGGCACGGGCAACGGGAATCGCGGGCGTCGCCGCGACCCCGACGACCTCCAGGCGCGTGGCGTGCACTTCGACGTCGCCCGTGGCCAGCTCGGCGTTCTTCATGTTCGCCGGCCGGGCCACCACCGCGCCTTCCACGACGACCACCGTCTCCGCGCCGAGCGACCCGGCGCGCGCCAGCACGTCGGGCGGCGCCCACGCGGGGCCCACCGCGACCTGCACGATGCCGTCGCGGTCGCGCAGATCGAGAAACACGATCCCTCCGAGATCGCGCCGGCGGTGTACCCATCCGCCGAGGCGCACCTCGGTCCCCACGTGCTCCTGGCGCAACGCCCCGCAACGGTGCGTGCGCTGGCTCGTGCGACTCGCGCTCACGCTGGGTTCAAGTCCCCTCTGCTTCGCACAACGAGCGGTAGAACTCATCCGGCGTGCGCGCGGCGAGCAGCCGCGTGCGCACCGGCTCCTGCCGGACGAGACGGGAAATCCGGCTGATCGCCTTCACGTGCGCCCCCGCCTGCGACTCCGGCCCGGCCAGCAGGAAAAACAGTCGCACCGGCTGGCCGTCGACCGTTTCGTACGGCACCGGTTGCTGAGTGGTCCCCGCGACCACCACGAGGTTCGGCACGATCGGGGTCTTCCCGTGCGGCACCGCGACCCCATAGCCGATCCCCGTCGGGAACTGGCGCTCCCGTTCGAGAATCGCCCCCAGCACCTCTTCGGCCTGGGGGCCGTCGCCGGCCAGGGCCATTCCCACCAGCTCACGCAGCACCCCCTCTTTGTCCCCCGCTTTCAGGGGAACGCGGATGTGGTCAGGCGTGAGCAGCTCGGACAGGCGCACGGCGTCTCGAAGTGGTGTAAGCGATTGAATCTAGTTAAGTTGAGCCGTCAACGCCACGCCGCGCGCGCGCCCCTGCCATGCAACGTTTTGTCCCTATGCTGGTTGCCCTCGGCCCCGCCGTCCTCGGGGCACAGCAGGCCGCTGGTGCCGAGCTGTGGCGGCTCGCCGGTGTGACGGTCGCCGTCCCCGCGGCGCTGGCCCGCGACGGGGCGGCCGCGTTCTGGAATCCGGCCCAAGAGGGCGACGGCGCGCGGATACTGGCGAGCGTCGAAGCGATCCAGACGCCCGAGATCGTGGGCGCCTCGGGGCTCCTCACGTCGCTGCGCGTCCCGGTGCGGGGGGTGGGCCGGGTCGGCCTGCTCTACGGCCGCATGGAGCTCGGCGGCCTGGTGCACACGTCGTTCGCTCCCGACGCCGACGTCGGCACCATTCCCTACTACACGCACACGGCCGGCCTCACCTGGGCGCGCAGCTTCGGCGCCACGACGCTGGGCGCCACGGTGGGGTATCACGACACGCAGCTCGACGACCTCCACGACGGCCATTGGACATTCGACGTGGGCGCGGTGCATCACGTCAACGGCGTGTTGCGGGTCGCCGCCGCGACGCATTTTTTCTCGCGGTTTCGAACCGCCGACAACGTGCAGGACCTCTTCGGCGGCGCCGAACTGCGCGTGTTCCGGGGTCCACTATGGGACAGCAGCGCGGTGGCGACGGTGCACGCGCGCTACGGCGTGACCGTGACGCGCGCCGGCGCGGTCGACCAGGCGTTCGGTGCGGGGATTGACTTCGGGCCGCCACTCGCCGTCGATGGACTCCTGGTACGGGAGGCCGGGTACGGCGGGGCCGCTTGGCGCGTGGTGGGTGGCCTGCGCGTGGCCGTGGGCCGCTATCGCCTCAGCTTCGCGCGAGACGCGGGCGTGAACGATACGGGCGCCGCCTACCGCGTCGGGCTCGAGGCGCGCCTGCGGTGACGGACCTCCTATCGCTCGCCCCGGACGCGGCGCGGGCCGCACTCACGGAATGGCTGGACCGCACCGGGGAGGCGGCGTACCGGATCCGCC
>Ga0209266_1002536_pt1 | contig 11428 bp, 8 predicted proteins | sample GraSoiAngelo_132_FD_185889 | JGI IMG/M metagenome (GOLD analysis project Ga0209266, IMG submission 185889) | Grasslands soil microbial communities from the Angelo Coastal Reserve, California, USA - 14_0929_02_40cm (SPAdes) (version 2) | ecosystem: Environmental > Terrestrial > Soil > Grasslands ...
CCAAAACGTACCGATGAATGTCTGTTCGGACGTGCGTTGCGTAGGGGTATTAATTCCGTCCCCACCAAAATTCTTGGCTTCGTTGTAGGCAGCGGTATAAGCGGCACTTGTAAGAGCCGGCGGCGGGGGTGGCTCGAATTGGCTCGTCGACTTCACCACAAAAGGTTTGCATCCGCCCCAATGCGAGCCTAGCGCGATTGGAATCAGGCTGATTGGATCCTGCCGCCAGTGTCCGGGAAGGTTACTGGTCGAATAATCGACCCCGAGATGAAGTTCCGGAATTTCGGCGCCATCGGCAACGCGCATAGCCAGTATGGCAGCTGCGACCTGTTTACCAAATGTGACGCCATTTTGCTTCAGGGGCCCGCCTGTGATCCGCAACAGATCATCGGCAAGGGCCTGATCAAAGCTCGCCTTCTGTGATGGGAAAAGAGAAACGAGCGTATCGTGCGCCGCCTGTCCCACTGCGGCGGCGGTTGAAAATGGGTGAGGGGCAGACTGAATTCCGGTGTAGCTCTGGTATTGACCGAGGACCGCATTGATGGCGTCGAAGATCGCGATGTGGACAATGGCCATGGCGCGGCTGGCGCGTCCGGGGCCAAGTTGTTCGCCAAACGTGCGATGTTCGCCTTGGGCAACCGGCGTATGATCCAAGCCGGTAGCGTCGATGGCGATCTGGTTCCAGTGGTGGACGGGATCGCGCGCGAATTTTTTGGTGTTGTCAGCGAAATCGGGAGGCTGAGGATGAAACAGGGGGCCGTAAGCCTGACGAAAACTGCCGGCGGGGCCGCGAGCAAAAGCCGTAGAGGAGATGACAAATAGCAATAGCAACGAGAATTTCATGGAACAATGAGAAATGCTAAGGTTATGAGGTTAAGGTCGATGGGCGAGAGCTTGTCCTGCTCGACCGAAAACTCAACCAAAAAAATCGCCCTTCGAAAAAATTATTTTCGACGCAATGGGACGATGATTTCCTGATCTTGGCGAAGAAGAACCACATGACCGTCGTTGATCGCTTTGACGGTGATCTGATAAACCTGGGTTCCCAACTGCAAGCCAAATTGCTGGCCTTCGCCCATCGTGCGGCCGTTAATTATCGCGTAATGTGCTTTTGGATCGAGCGTGATGGATGAAACGACAAAAGATGACGATGGAATAGCCCGTCCCGCGTTTTCCGCTCCGGTCTTGGCGATTTTCGGAGCTGGTTTCCATCCGATCGGCCAAAACGGATTGCGCTCGTTCACTTCGACGTTGAAGGAAGACTTATGTTTCAATTCTATCGGCGCGGTCTCGTCTGCCAGCAAAATGCTGCTGCAGGTCATTAGGCAAAGGTAAAGCAGCTTCTTCATTTCCTGTCGATGATGGTGGCGGCGGTAAAGACGATCTGTTGCATCTCAGGGTCATCCGCGGCCGCGTAAATGCGTAGTTTCCGGATCGAAAGTAGTGGATTTGAGTTTTCCAGTAGGGCAATTGCTTTGCCCAAACTCTCAAAGTCCGCTTGGGGCAGATCGATGATCCAGAGATAGCGATTCCAGGCGGCGAGTTCCTTTTCTTTAAATGCGTTACTGCTTTCGAGCCGGGTCGTCACCTTGTCGATTTGCTGGCCGGCGAGAAATGTTTTCATTCGTGGGGGAAACCATGCGATCGGTGCACCGTCGGGGCTAAGCGCACGCAGGGAATCGTAGCGGACGGTAGCGGCATGAGCAGTCTCCTCCAGCTTTGACGCGTTGGATATCTCAGCCTTGGAGGTTGCAACTTTGTCCTGGAGTTCCTTGATTTTCGCCTGGATCGAATTCCGGCTCTTGTTCAGCGGCCCGAGGAAGAATGTGAAATAAACATAAAGTAGCCCGATCAGGCAAAATCCGCCCAGTATCAGTCTCTTGGTTTGTTCCTTGTTCAAGTTAGGATTCCTCCTTCTTCGGCTTGCTTTTTCGCTCGGACGGCGCCGGTTCCGGCGGTTTGGGGAACGGGTCAAATCCGATTATGACCACGAAATGAGCGGTGGTTACGTTATTGCCGCCCACGGAAACCGTAGTATCGAGATCTTCGAGAGTTTTGAATTCAACTTTTACGCTCGGTTGCTCCTTGCCAATCTGTTCGAGCAACATTTGGCGGAAGTCTTCCGCCACTTCGCGCGGCTCTCGTCCACCGGCCACGCCATCAAGAGTGATGGAGATGCCTTTTTCTTCTTCGACTGCCCCTTCCAGGGCCGTGATCTGGATATTTGGCGTTACACAATGCGCCACCTTCTCGAGCAAGGGAGCCCAGTAGAAACGCCTATCAATGAATCCGTCGAGCGTTTTGGTTGTGCTAATGATGTCGTTCAGTTCCTCGGCACGCTTTTGCGCGGCGGTGACCTTTGGCTCGATCTTGGCCCATTCACTCTGCACCGCGTTGAGGCGACTCTTGCTCTCCAAAACCCTATAGCCGGTCCAGAGATAGTTCAGGACCAGCAATACCGCGAGGCCGATGCCGGCGTAAATGCTCAGCTTGAGCGGATCGCGCTGTCGCTGTCGCTGCTCGAGAATTTCTTCGTGGAGAAGATTTAATTGCAGGGGCATGGCGTGTTAGGTTCGCAGGTATTCGAAGGCCGCCCCGCAGGCGACGTTGAGCGAGACAAATTCCTGCTGGAGGTTTTTGCGTTTCGCCGCCGGCAATGCCACCTCGCAGTTTTCGAGCGGGTCCCAAATCTCGCAGGGCAAGCCGAGCTCATCACTCAGAGTCTGGAGAATCATTTCCGCGCGCGATAATCCGCCCGAGACGTAGAGCCGGTGAATGGACGTTTCATGTTGCCCCTCAAAGAAGCCCATGGAATTGCGCACTTCCGTGCAGAGGCGTGAGAGGGTATTGCGACAAATATCGGCCATTCCGGGGTCGCCTTCCTGGATCATGAGATGCGCGGCGTTAGCGTCGAGCGCGCCGTCGGCGGTGAGTGCCTGGGTAAAATGTTTGCCGCCGTAATCGAAGGCGCGAGTCAGGGTGAGTTCGCCGTTACAACCGATCAGAACCGTGCTTTGCAAATGACCGAGATCGAGCAAGAGGAAAGCTTCTTTCTGGTGAACTTCCGGATAAGCAACTTCGAACGCGTTGAAAGAACAAACCTGCGCTAGTTGCATTAGCTCTACGGACAACCGCGTTTTCGCCATCGCTTCAGAAATTTCTTTTACCCTTGAACGCAGCAGGCCGCCGACAAGATAACGCGTCTGCGTTGTCGCCGGCGCCTGGACTTGGACTGCAACAGCTCCTTCGCCAGATGCGGCTCTCGCACCCGCCGTTCCGTTATTGGAAATGCTTGCCACGTCGAGCACGAAATCTTTGCAATCCTGGTTGAGCATGCTCAGCCCGTTATAGCGTAGAGCATTGCGTAAAAGCTCCGGCGGAGTGCTCGGCTGCTCAATAATGCGCAGAAGCGAGCCCGGCTCAGACACGGCCAGGGCACAGCTCTTAGTCGAGCCGCCGAGATCCTTTAACAGCTGTTTGACATGCTGTGCCACCTCATCGGCCGTCGTCACTTCCTCGGGCACTTCGTGGGATGCGAAGCTGGTCAGAGCATAGCGCGTCTCGCTCTTCTTGTTCAACAGCACCGCTTTATAGGCGCGCTTGCCAAGATCGATGCCAATGACAGAATTTCCGCGTTTCGCCATGGATGATTCAGGTGCTTGTAGCGGGAAACGTGCCTGCGACCTTGCAAATATCGGCGCGTATCCCTCTGCGTTCGGGCGCAAACAAGGATGGCAATCTTGGCCGGCTTCGCGGAGCATCGCCCATCCAAAGATTATGGAGCGTGGAAGGGGTGGGCGAGACTCTGTCGAGGTTCATGCGCAACGGAACACGGACTTCCAAGTCTGTGCGCCAAACAGGCATTCCTGCCTGTTTTGTTCATATAGCAATACAGCAGGCTGAAAGCCCGCTGGGCGCACAGGCAAGCATGCCTGTGTTCCGTCCGCTTCGGCAGGGCGAGACTCCGTCGAGCCAAAGAACAATCAGGCCGCCGCGGCCGAGGATGGGCGGTAACCAAAGAAACCGCGCTCCTTGATGATCTGCGTCACTTCCGGAGGCACCATTTTCTCCCAACCGCTGTCACCAGTCTGCAATTTGGCGAGCGCGTCCGGCGGGAAAATCTTGAGGTACTCCGGATGATAATCGGTGATTTCGGTGATGAAATTGTTATCCATGATGAATTGGAAAAGCGCCTTTAGGTTGGGAGCGACCTCGATTTGGCTGGCAGTAATGATTTTGTCGCTTCGTTCGTCGATCATTGGATAAACGTAGAGTTTGAGCGCACCCTTGAACATCCGCCCCAGGGCTTCCAGAATTCCGCCTTCCAGATTCAAATAATATTTCTCATCGAAAATTTCCAACAGGCTGGGTACGCCCATGACTAGCCCAACCATCTTGCTCGTATAACGGGTCAGGTAACTGGAGAGCCGGTAGTATTCGCCAAACTTCGAGATCAAGACCGTGCGCCCCAGTGCGCCCAGAATATCGACCCGCGCCAGAAAATCGGCGTGGTTCAGTTGGCCTTCCGCCAGCAGATTCTCCAACGTCATTTCCATCAGCACGATCAGCTCGGACTCGGCGCAGCCAGATTCCTGAAGAAACTTCCGGCGCGCGCCGTCGAGCATGTCATTGGTGGCATAGGTGACCGGCCGAAAACTGCCGCGCTCGACCAGAATCGCCTTCTTATAAAATACTTCGGCCGGTTGCACTGTTTCGCCATCGGCCCGGAACATGACCGCGTCAGTCAATCCCTGGCTAACGAGTTGTAGACTCATCAACCGGTTGTCGACTTGTGAAAAGGCCGGTCCGGAGAATTTGATCATGTCCACCTCAATCCGGCCGGGGGCGAGATTTTCTTGCAGCGAGGAAATCAACTCTTCTGGCTTCGCATGATAAAACGCGCCGTAAATCAGGTTCACTCCAATTACCCCCAGCACTTCCTGTTGATCGACGTTCGCTTCGTCCAGCATTCGCAAATGAATAATGATCTGGCTCGGTTCCCCACGGAATTCCGTTTGAAAACGGACTCCGAGCCAGCCGTGCGCTTCGTTGTGTTGCTTAAAACTGCGCGCCGCCACGGTGTCGGCAAAGACAAAAAAACAGCGCTGCGCGCCAAGCTTTTGATCCAGCCGCTCGATCAACAAATTGTATTCATGATCAAGCATCGTCCCGAGACGGATGCGGCTGACATAACGGTCGGTCGGTCCATAAATCGCGTCGCTAAACGTCATGTCGTAAGCCGACATCGTCTTTGCGATTGTGCCCGAGGCGCCGCCGACAAAAAAGAACCGGCGTGCGACTTCCTGGCCGGCGCCAATTTCCGCGAAGGTCCCGTAACGTTTGGCGTCGAGATTAATTTGGAACGCTTTCTTATTCGTCCCGACATCCATCTCGGCTTTCACAATTTCCAAGATGTCGGCATTTATGGGCTTCTCAACCGCCGAGTTGGCGCGCCCAAAAAGCGCCGTCAATCTGTAGCAGCGGGCCCGAGGGCGCCTTGGCGATCGAGGGACCTCACAGATGGTCTCAGGTTACACGAACACTCGTGAGATCCTTCGGTCCCAGCCGGACTGGCGTTGTCTGCGCGGCTCAGGATGACAACGTCCCTTTAGTTTAATTTCGACCTTACCTCATCGGTATGAACTCAGACCGACTGTGAGGGGTCCGGGCCGGACTGGGCGTTGTCTGCCCCGTCTCGGGATGACGGATTGCGGTAGCGACAATTACAATCGCACCTTTTCCACCGCGCTGGCCGCAATCCACCCGCGCTGATCATTCGGCAGCGCCGCGTAATTCCAGTCACCGCGTTCCTGTAAAATCAAAACTTCGCTTCCAGCTGGAAGAGCCAGAACGCTCCGCGCACTGTCGACGGTCGCAACTCTGGCTTCGGTGTTCTCCGCAATCACAATTGCCACGCCCTGTCCGTGGGTTCCGTTTTCCGATTTGTACGCAGCGAACCCGCAAATCGCGGTCAGAAATATCCCTGCTACCGCCCACAGCACTCTACCCGGCCGCAGAATCAAAAGAATAATCGTGAGCCAGAAAGAAATCGCGGCCGCAATCGCGAAAAAATTAGCCGTGCCAAAATTCAGATATCTCTCCAAGGCTGACGGCGTCAGCTCCAGCGAACGCGTTTGGTCGCGCGCAATCCGCAGATTGGCATCGGCTTCCGGATGATGGCGATCCAATCGTAAGGCGCGGTCATAATTCAAAATGGCCCGACCGAAATCGCCGTCACGAAAGTAAGCGTTGCCGAGATCATAGAATAAATTCGCGCTCCACGCGCCCGAACCGACGACCGCTTCGTAATCTGCGATGGCCGCTTTGAAGTTTCCTGCGGCAAATTCAGTGTTTGCTTTCGCGAACAAATCATCGCCAGTCCGGCTCGGACCATCGTTTGACGCTGCCTCGGCGCTGGGCAGAGCGAATACGAGCAAAACCAGGATTTGAAATAGCACCCTTAGTTTCATCGAAGACTTTCAATCAAGTCCAGGGTTTCGCGCTGTCCATCACCGGATAGCCTGCCCTCGCCGTTGCTCGCGCCGCTGTAGCGGAACTCATCGCTAGTCGCAAACAAGCGCCGCATCCGCTCGCTTTGTTCCGCATTCAGGTCAAACACTCGCGCGGCGGTTTCCGCATCGACCGTCGCCGGTTCGATGTTCATTTGCTTAAGCGCGGCCTTCAGTTGCACCACGCGCGAGGCATCGGAGAAATATTCTCGCGGCGCCAGCTGGTCGCGGCGCAATTTGCGCAGCAGCTCATCCCTCTCGTGCTGCAGTTGTGCGGCCCGCAGAGCTGCGCGATTGGACGCGCGCACATTTTGAACTTTCCAACCCATTAGCCCCAGGGCAAAAGTGAGAGGAAGAAGTTGCGCCAGCCAAAATTCCTTTCGTGCATAAAACGTCGCAAAGCTGGATACGATTTTTCCGCGCTCATTAATTTGATGCAAAATGTCCTGCGCTTTTTGCTTTCCGCCTAAGGTGGGCGTGGCTGACGCTCCCGGCGTAGTTCCAGCGATCGCGGAGCTAGCTGGGGCATTTCCCTCCACGATTAATGGCACCGTCTCGCTTTGCAGTGTTACATATTTCTCTTTTACCGGATCGAAATAAGTGAAGGCCAGTGGCGGAACCCTCGTCAACTTCTCGTTAGGTGAAACTACCAGTTCGAATGTTTTCGTTCCGCTGATTCCAACGTCATCATCCTGCTTGAAATTCGATGATGGCGGATATTTGTGCCAGCCGCGCTCATCACTTAGCTCTGGCGCATTCATTCGGTCGAAATTCCCACGTCCAGAGATCGCCGCCTTGATCGTGATCGGGTCGCCTATCTGAACTCGCTTCGGGTTCGCTTCCGCGGTCATCGAGAAACTCCCTACCGCTCCGGAAAAAGTCGGCGGCGCTCCCGCAGGCAATGCCTTTACTTCCAATGAAACCGGGTCGCTCTTGACGTTGATCTCGTGTTGCTCCATCAGCCCTCCAAAGGGCAGCGCAAAGAAAGGGTCGGAGAAGGGATCTTCGCTGAAAGGGTCAAACGGTTTGCGCCGCGTCCCCGAGCTCCGACGCGGAACGAGAATATTCGCTTTTTGTTCGACCGGCCCAATTTGAAAATTGCCAACCCGAGCTGCGGAAATCGCCGTCTTATAATTGAAAACGACATAACTGCGCCCGTCGATATTCTCCAGATTGCGTTCGCCTTCGCCCAACTTTTGCACAGTGAATCCCTGTCCGTTCACTTGCGGTGGCGCCATCTCAGCAACGCGCGTCCGCGAATTAAATCCGATCCGCACTACCACTGGAATCATTTCGCCGACATAGGCTGTCTTTTTCGGTACCAGCAGCTCGGCGAAAGCGATCTTATCTTCGCCAGTCTGTGTATTGCCGGATGGCGCGCGATTGCTTCCGGCGCGCGCCGTCGGGTTGGGAGAATCCGCTACTCGCAGCGTTAGCTCGGGCGTCTGCAAATTATTCTTACCAACGCGAATACTTTGCGACGGAATCTTATAAGTGCCCGATTTCTCCGGCAAAATCGTGTAATTGTAGGTGATCGAAGAAGTGACTGATAAATTTCGCATCGTCATCGAGGTCGATTCGCCGGTATAATGAATCTGGAGACCCGGGATGTCGATGTTGCTTGGCGGTTTCACCGATGTTCCAGCGTTATCGATCTGAATTTGCAACTGCACCGTTTCACCCACAACGACGTCCGAGCTCGTCAGCACCGCCGTAATTTTCGGCGAATCCGCGAGCGCCGATTGGATTTGGACAGTCGCAACTAACGCCAGGATGAGAACTCGTCGGTCCATCAACATTTTCAATCAAACAATCAAACCTCAAACATCAAACATGCGCCTCACCAGTCGTTATAGACACGATGCACCGGCTTGCGTTCATCCAGTTGCACCCGCGCTTCCTCGTCCTTCATTGCCTGCAATAATCGTGCAGCCTGCTGGGGGCTCATCTCCCCCCGTTCCATCGCTTCGGCTTCGGCCGCTTGCTCTTTGCGCTGCTCGTCGCTCGGCTCGCCCGCGCTTTTGATCTCACCCGAGCGCGGTTTGGTGGGCGAGGCGGATGGCGTTGCGCCCGGTGACACATTCTCATCCTTGCCGGAATTATCCCCCGGTGATGGTGATGGATTTTCTCCGGATTCTCCCGGGCTCGGCGAAGGATTTGAACTCTCATCGGGAGTCGGCGTTGGCGATTCCCCTGCGCCCCGCTGCTCGTTTTTTTTCTGATCAGGCTGTTTCTGCTCGCCGCCGGGACTCGGTGATGGGGAGGGCTGCGCCTGCTGCTGCTGTTTATCGCGCTTCTCCGAATTCTGCTGATCCTTTTGATTCTCGGGATTCTGTTCCTGGTTTTGCTGATTCGGTTGCCGCTGATTATTCTTCGCCTGCTGTTGATCTTGCTTCTGTTGATCTTGCTTCTGTTGATCTTGGTTCTGTTGCTGGTCGTTTTGTGATTGCTGTTGCTGCTGCTGCTGATCCTGTTGCTGGTCTTTCTTTTGATCCTTCTTGTTTTGCTGATTTTTCTGCGGCTTTGGCGGTGGTTGTTCCGGATGTTTCTTCAGTCTCTCGATCTTTTTTCTAACGATCTCCAGCCGTTCCGCGGCCGCCTTATCCTGCGGATCCAGCTTCAACGCCTGCTCGTAATGTTGCGCGGAATTTTCCAAATCCTTCAACGCGTCCTCGTTCGTTTTCCGCAAGTCGGCGCGGTCTTCCAAGGTCCTGCCGAGATTGTAACGGCTCTTCTCTTGCAGCCCTGGCGATCGATCGACCAGAGACTGGCTGAATGCCTCCAGCGCTTTGTCGTAGTTACGCAGCTTGTAGGCAGCCACGCCGGCATCGAACTGCATTTTGGGCATATCGGCCGGATTAATGTTGTGCTGCAAATCCTTTTGAAATTGTGCGTAAGCGTCCTCGTATTGCCCCTTATTATATAGGTCGATCCCGGAAACCGCGTTCACTTCGGCTACCGCTACGAATAGTAAGGAGGCCGCGACCAGCACTTCGCGTTTCACCGGCGACCTTCCGGGAGTTTTCGTCCGTTTTCGGTCGTTTATAAACAGGGAGGCGATCAGGGCCACAATCGCGCCCGCGAGCGGCCATTCGTAGCGCTCGATCGGCCGGCTCGAAAGCCGCGCATCGATTTCGGCCGTCTTTAGTTTCGAAAGCCCTTCCGTGTACAACTGCCGCATTGTCTGCGGTCCGCTTTCCAAATGCAGATACATCCCGCCGGTCGCTTGTGCGATCTCGCGTAGCCGATTTTCATCCAGCTTTGACTTCACCACTTGGCCCTTCGCATCTTTCACGAAACCACCTTCGCCTTTTCCTTCGACCGGAATTAGCGAGCCTTGCGCGGTGCCGACGCCTATCGTAAAAATTTTCACGCCCGCGTCCGCCGCTTTCTTGGCTTCGTTTACCGCGTCGCCACTAAGTTCCTCGCCGTCTGTGAAAATAATGAGGGCGCGATTTCCCATCGCGCTTTTCCCAAATGTTTGTGTCGCCAGTGCGATCGCTTCGCCGATGTTGGTGCCGCCTTCTGGAATTGTTTTCGTATCCAGGTCGTTGATCGATTCAACCGCAGCATCGTAATCGATCGTCAACGGTGCCTGCAAAAAGGCGCGACCGGCGAAGGCGATGAGGCCGACGCGATCGCCCTGCAGATCTGTGATCAAATCCTGTGCTGCCAGTTTGACGCGCTCAAGTCGGTTCGGCGCTACATCATTCGATAGCATGCTGCGCGATGTATCGACGGCGAAGAGCAAATCGAGCCCGCGACGTTTCACATCTTCGTAAGTGTAGCCCCAGCGAGGCTTGGCCAACGCGCCAATAGCGAGCGCGAGCGCGAGCAAAACGAAAGCAAAACGAATCGCGCGTCGCACCCGATCGACATTGCCGGCGAGCTGCGGAAGCAATCGCGGCGAAACAAATTCGCGCAATTTGATCGCGCTGCGCCGCTCGGCCTGCGCGTACAAGAGGACGAGCAGCGGCAGAATGGCCAGAGTCCACAGCCAGTTTGGCGCACCAAAGTTCATAGGTTCGATGAAGCGATGAAGCGATAACGTGATGAAGAGTAAGCCCGCTTCAACTCTTCGACCTTTAAACGCTGCAACGTTCCGCTCACGGCAATCGTTTCCAAATGGTTTGGCCGAGCAGAAGCTGCCCGATCAGCAATCCTAAACCCGCCGCAATGCATTCGGGGAATAGATCGCGGTACTCTTGATATTTCCGGGCGCTGATGGTGGTTTTTTCCAGCTTGTCGATGTCCTGATAGATCGAGGCCAGCGATTGCGTGTCCGTTGCGCGGTAAAATTTTCCATCGGCAATGCGCGCTACTTCGCGCAAACCAGTTTCATTGAAGGAGACCGGCGCATTCTGATAATAAACATTACCGCGTCCGTCCGTGATCACGCGTCCGGTTCGCTCATCCATCACTGGAAAGGGCGCGACCCCGTTGGTGCCGATGCCAATCGCGTAAAAATGAATTCGGAGTGCCTTCAAAGCCTCTGCCGCGGTATTGGGCGGAATTTTCCCGGCGTTATTATCGCCATCGGTGAGGAGAACCATCACCCGGCTTTTAGATTGCTTGTCATTTAATCGATTCCCCGCCGCCGCCATGGCCGAACCGATTGCAGTGCTTCCTTCCACCAGGCCAATGCGAACACGATCGAGATTTTGCAACAGCCATTCGTGATCTAATGTCATCGGGCTAACGATATATGGACGAGTGCCAAACGCGATCATCCCGATCCGGTCGTTCGGTCGTGCTTCGATGAACTTGCGCGTTACTTCACGAACAGCATCCAATCGCGTCGCTTCGTCGCCACCGATGGTGAAATCTTTCACCAGCATCGAATTAGAAACATCAAGCACCAGCATGATGTCGATTCCGCTGGCTTCGACTTGGGTGAGCGACTTGCCCAGTTGTGGCCT
>Ga0209266_1002537_pt1 | contig 11422 bp, 10 predicted proteins | sample GraSoiAngelo_132_FD_185889 | JGI IMG/M metagenome (GOLD analysis project Ga0209266, IMG submission 185889) | Grasslands soil microbial communities from the Angelo Coastal Reserve, California, USA - 14_0929_02_40cm (SPAdes) (version 2) | ecosystem: Environmental > Terrestrial > Soil > Grasslands ...
TCCCGGCCTTCCACGATCAGATCGTGGCTTTGTGCGTGCTCGTGCAGTTTCTTCGCGACAATCTGGCGAACCACCGGGAACTGACTGACGCCCGCAACGTTTTCGTTTACACAATCATCACGCAAACGCTCCCCGGGATCCACGTCGTCAATCAAAATGCGCGACTCATTGTCTTGCAGGCAACATGTGATGGCGGCTGTCTGAAGGGCGTCAGCGATACGCTCGTTTTCCTCCGGGTGGATTTTCTTCTGAAGGATGTGCCAGGTGATTGCTCGATAAATCGCCCCAGAATTAACGTAGACAAATCCCAGTCGCCGAGCGAGCCCTCGTGCGACACTGCTTTTTCCAGAAGCCGCCGGGCCGTCGATGGCAATTACCCGATGAAACTGTTCCCGCATCCCGGAAATTAGCGCGCCTGAAAGATGCAGGGCAAGCGTCCAGTGATGTACATGCGGCCCCCAGATACTTCAGGGGATCATGCTCCTTCCTCGACCGGACCAGGAGTCAGTGAACCAATCACTGGCGTGCTGATCTGCATCCGTTTTGAATTTGTGAACTCTTCAAGCACGGTTTCAAAGCCAGGATAAGATTCACGAATACATTCGGCTTCCTGAACAATAGTTTCGCCATCAGCGAACAAGCCGGCTATGGCAAACGCCATCGCAATACGATGGTCGCCAAAGCTTGGCACACGGGCCCCATGCAGCGGCGCCGGACCAAGGATCTCCAGGCCATCGTTCATTTCCGCTACCTGTGCTCCCATGGCACGCAGATTGTGCGCGATTGCAGCGATCCGATCGCTTTCTTTTACGCGCAACTCTTCCGCGTGCCGAATAATCGTCTTGCCGTCCGCAAGAGCGCCTGCGACTGCAAGGATCGGCAGTTCATCGATAAGCTGCGGTACTTCTTTACCCTGAATGACAGTACCCTTAAGCGGCAAACCGGTGACTTCGACAATTCCACGCGGTTCAACTTGATCGGTTTCTTCAATCGCTTCGCGCACTTGCGCACCCATTCGAAGCAAAACACCGAGTAACGCCGTTCGCGTGTGGTTCAGGCCAAGATCGCGAATGAGTAGATGACCTCGTCGTTGAGCCGCAGCGGCAACCAGCCAAAAGGCCGCGGAAGAGATGTCGCCTGGAATGGCAAAGTCGCGGGACTCTGGGACCTGGTCGCCAAATACAGTGACGCTGCCACTCCCGTCCACCGCTATTCGGACCAGGAAATAATCAAACATCATTTCCAGATGATTCCGAGTTGGGGCTGGCTCGATTACGGTGGTCTTGCCCTTGGCAAAGAGGCCGGCCAGTAGCAGTGCGCCTTTCACCTGTGCGCTCGCGATAGGCGTTCGATAACGAATCCCACGCAAGGAACCGCCCTGAATGCGCAGCGGTGGCGTATCTTCCGGACCTTCCGCGACAATATTTGCACCCATTTGATGAAGCGGCGCAATGACTCGCTCCATCGGACGTTTTGACAGCCCGGCGTCCGCGACAAGGCGACTTTCAAAGGTCTGCCCGGCAAGCAACCCGGCGAGAAGGCGCATGGTGGTGCCGGAATTGCCGCAATTGATTTCGCTTTTGGGCGGCGTGAGAACCCGCCTTTTCCCGTGCACGATTAGCGTGGTCGGATCAGGTTGTTCGATCTTAATGCCGAGTGCGCGCAGCGCATTCACTGTGTGCATACAATCTTCGCTCGGAAGAAACCCATGAAGAGTGCACACTCCATTCGACAAGGCAGCGATGATTACCGCGCGATGCGAGATACTCTTATCGCCCGGCACGGTGATCTCGATGTCAATTCGAGGTGCCCGTTTTACTCGCAACTCCATAGATAAGAAGAAACCGTTAGTGAATACTCAATACGGGATGCTCGACAAAAAGACAGACGCTGCGACAATCGGCACCCAATATCAGCATCCAGCATCAGCCTTGAACACCCTCAAAAGCAACCCGTCACGGAACAAGAAAAATCTTATCCGTGTACGGATCCTTTACCTCCGTCCCCGGAGGAAAGCCTTCCACATCGATATATTTGCCAGGTGAATAGGGACTCTCTACCAGATGAGGCTTGCCAGGCACAGGAATTCCGTACGGATAATCTCCCTTTGCGATCTTCGTTGGCGCGGCTGCTGTTGGAGGAGGTGAAGCTGCTGCGGTTTCCGCGGGCGGAGTGCCTGTAGGTTGAGCGGGACCATTTGGATTGAACGGCTGTTGCGGTGGCGGGTACTGGTCGGGCTGACCGGGGGCATAGCTCGCAGCCCGATGTCGGGAGGGTGGTGGCTGCGGCTCTTCACTGCATGAGGCGACAACGAAGGCTGTGAACAGAGCAAGCGACAATGAGAATTTCATAAATGGAAAATACTGCAACAATCGTATCCACAGTCTCAGTCGTTGCCAATCATTAAATCTCTTTTTGTTCACGCTCGGCGGTGCTTTTGCAAAAACTCGTCCGGATACAATGACAGTCCGCTTTCCATCCGAATCCAAGATAGAGATATCGATGGCAAACAACACCCACGCAGAAATCTTGATAGTAGATGATGACGCCTTGAGCCGCAAAATCCTGGCGCAAGTGCTGACGTCCGCGGGATACAACTGCCAGGTGTGCGGGGACGGAGCTGAAGCGTTGGAGATGATTCACGCCAAGCCGCCTTCCCTTCTGCTGCTCGACTTCGACATGCCAGGAGCAAATGGCGCCGAGGTGCTAAAACAGCTTCGCTCGGATCAGCACCAGGCAATTGCGCAGGTGCCGACAATTATGCTGACTGCGCACGGCAGCGAGGAAAGCGAAGTCAATTGTTTGCAAGCTGGCGCAGATGATTTTGTGACAAAACCAGTCAATGCAGCAGTGTTGCGTGCGCGAATCGAGACCCAGCTTCGTCTCCGTTCCATGAGGCGACAATTGGAGAGGCAAAATGACGAACTCGAAAGATGGCGTCGAGACCTTGAGCGCGATCTGGCGGCTGCGCGCTTGACGCAGCAATCGTTAATTCCCCAAAAGCCCCTGGTGCTTCCCGGATGGGATGTTGCAGCTTCTTACCGTCCGGTAATCCAGGTAGGGGGCGACATCTACGGTTGGCTGTGCATGAAAGATGGTCGGATCCTGTTCTGGATTGCCGATGGGTCCGGTCACGGGGCAGCTGCTGCACTGCTTACAACGCTCGCAAAGCTTCTCTTTCACCATGGCAGTGCGGAACACAACGCGCCCGCCAGCGTGATGGAAGCAGTCAACGATGACTTTCGAAGCATCTTTGGCGGCCGCTCTTTCATGACAGCGATGTGTGTCGCGATCAATCACAAAACGGGAAGCGCGCACGCGGTTGGCGCAGGTCATCCGCCTCTTCTCATCGTTCGCCAGAACGGTGCAACGGAATCGATTGCGTCGGTCGCGCCTCCGTTAGGCCTGGTCGAACGCTCCGAATTTGTGGAGACTGCGCTCGACTTTGAGCCAGGGGACGCCTTCCTTCTCTATACCGATGGCTTATTTGGCTCTTCAGAAAATGGACGCCATCGGGTGACACCCCAACAGTTAGAGAAGATGCTGAATCATTCTGCTCCAACTGCCGAAGTATTACTCAAGGGAATTTTAGAACAAGTAACGCCAAATAACCCCAAAGAGGCCTTGTCTGATGATATGACGGCTTTGGCGGTGCGCCGGATGGCCCCTCAATAAATTTTTCGTTTGCTTAAAATTAGTGTTGCTCTCTCCCCAGCGAAACGTTAATCAGCCTCCATGCCGAAAACCAAAAAGAAAACTTCCAAGCGCAAACCGAATCCCGCCTTCATGAGACCGGTCCAGCCTGACGATAAGCTTGCTGCCATTGTCGGGTCGCAGCCGCTACCGCGCTCGGAGCTTACCAAAAAGCTCTGGAACTACATCAAGAAGCACGGTTGCCAGGATAAAAAGAAACGAACCATGATCAACGCCGACGACTCACTCAGGCCTGTATTCAATGGTAAGGGCCAGGTGAGTATGTTCGAGATGACCAAACTCGTCTCGAAGCATCTGCGGTAGATCCCAAACCGTCGATAGCCCGGCGTTCGTTCGCCGGGCTATTTGCGGAGTGAAAATAAGTTGCTGCGCTGGTTCCGAATCCTTTCGGGGCTCTTGCGTCAGGCAGTATTTCCACCGAAGATGGTGACGTGAAAACCTATCGTTTTTTTCTTTTCGCGGTTGCGGCCTTTATTTTTATCTCCGGGCCGTTCGCCCGCGCGGAGTCTGACTCGCTCACTGATTACAAGAAAGCGCAGCAAGAAGCTAAGGCTGGTAACAAATTTCTGTTGCTCGATTTTACCGGCTCAGATTGGTGCGGCTGGTGCAAAAAGTTTGACAAAGAGATCCTGTTACAGCCGGAGTTTAAGGACTATGCGCGGAATAATCTGGTCATTGTAGAACTGGATTTCCCGCGTGCCAAACCGCAGACCCCCGAACTAAGAAAGCAGAATCGCGAACTTGCGCAGCAGTATGAGATTGTGGGGTTTCCGACTATTGTAGTGCTCAGCGCCGACGGACAAAAGCTTTGGCGGTATGACGGTTACTTTCCCGACGGTCCCGCGGCGTTTATCGCGCAACTACAGAAATTGCGGAAAGGCTGAATGGGCCTTGTTTTCTGCCGCAAATAAAATCGGCGGGTTTTCGCTCTCGTGCAAGGGAGGGAGCAGCGCCTTGCGTAACTGTTAGCCTCTGCCAGATACGCGTTCACCTTCGCCAAGCTCCTACTTATGTCCGCTTATCGTTTGCTGTTCTTTTGTTTCGCCATATTAAGCTTCAGCCTTGGGCTTGAAGCGGAACCCACGCCAGCAAAGCGAAGTGCAACGCGAGAGACTCGAGCCACGCCGGAGGAACCGGGCATTACATTCAACTCGGTCCATGTCGATGGGCCCTATATCGCGATGACCTTTGACGACGGACCGAGCGCGACGCTGACCCCAAAATTACTCGATTTGCTGGCTGCGCACCACATCAAGGCAACGTTCTTCGTGATCGGCGAAAACGTCGCGGAACATCCTGAGATCGTTGCGCGGGCGGCGCAGGAAGGTCATGAAATTGCGAACCATAGTTGGTCGCATCCCAATTTTGGTAAGATGTCGGACGAAAACGTCCGCCGCCAACTACAACAAACCGATGATGCAATTAAGAACGCCACGGGCAAGCGGCCCACGTTGCTGCGGCCGCCTTATGGATCGATCACGGCCCGCGAGAAACGCTGGATTCACGATGAATTCGGTTACGACATCATTCTTTGGGATGTCGATCCATATGACTGGAAACGGCCCGGCCCGGCTGTGGTCCGCGCTCGCATTCTTAAGGAGACGCGGCCCGGCTCGATCGTTTTATCTCACGACATTCACCCGGGGACGATCGAAGCAATGCCTTCCACTTTCGATGAGCTCGAGGCAAAAGGGTTCAAATTCGTCACGGTATCGGAATTGATTCGCATCGCGGCGGCTCGACCCTCCCATCCGAGTCCGCAGCCGGGCGGAACTGTTCCAGCGAGCGCTACTGAATCCCCTTCTCCGACTCCCTCGCCAGCGTCTTCGCCAGGCGGTTAGACTTTCGTTTAATACGCCTACTTCTTCGCGGCGCCAAGGCCGCGGTCTGCCATCCGCTGCTCGTTCTGACGACGCGCGATGACAAAGTGGTTATTTTCGCCGTAGCTCCGCCACGGCCCCGATGGCACGTCACGAACTTCGACGAATTGCCAATCGGTCACGTCGGTTGGCGCCAGTCCCAGGTAATCGCGCACGGCCGGTGAAACATCCAGCCCAGCACCGTGATTCAGGTTTGGTTTGGGACGCTCATTTCCAAAGACGTACTGAAAATGGTCTGTGCGAAACGGGCCGCAGTCCTCCCATTGGGCATAACAGGTGCGATTGCCCTTGCGAATGGCGAGCCATCGGTGCCAGCAGACTGACTGTCCCGGTCCCGTGTAGGCTTGCTTAAACCAGGGAATCACCAGTGGCGCTTCCGGCTTGAACTGACCGTGCGTCACATCGTTGTACGGCAAGGCACAGTAGAAGGGATTTTGTCGCGGTATGAATGCAATCGGAATGTAGCTTCGTCGCGCCGACGAATCTGGATTGTCGAAGCCGCCGTAGTTGTTCGTCCAGTTCGCGTCCCATGAACTTCTGTAGTTCGGGACGGGGTTATTGCCTCCCGCTTGTTCCCCGACCCAGAATACCGTGGTCACGATATTGGTCTTCCAAGGATAACGCTGCACCGCAGGACGCGAGCTGGTCGGGATAAAGACCTGCGGTTCTACTTTGAGCAGCGCCTGCTCCCGCAGCTTCATTGCGTACTTCGCAAAGTCGGCCGCCGTCGCATAGGGGGAAGTGGATTGTTCGTCGGCTTTAGCCGCGCAAGCAATCCCCAGACTCAAACAAGCCGCAAGAAGTCTCCTCATTAGCAAACGCCGCCACCCTCTACCCGATTCCCAACGCTTAGGCAAGCCGAAATTCGGATCCGACACGCCAATGATGTTGTATGATCCCAGCACGCGGGCGAGGCGCTTAATTCAGAAAAACCGGCATCGACGATTCCAACTACAGATTAGCCGCGGCTCAGCACCGTGTCTCGTTTGAATCGAAAATCGTCCGTCGCTGGATAATCCAGCGTGTAATGAAGCCCGCGACTCTCTTTGCGATATAACGCCGAATCAACAATCAAAGAGGCGACAGCTGCGAGATTGCGCAACTCCAACAGATCAACGGATACTTTGAAATTCCAATAGAACTCGCGAATTTCGCGCAGCAAGTTTCGCAGTCGCGCGCTCGCGCGCTGGAGGCGCTTGTCCGTACGGACGATTCCGACGTAATCCCACATCAACCGTCTGATCTCATCCCAGTTATGATAAATCACGACCAACTCATCGACGTCCTGCACATTTCCCGATTTCCATTCCGGCAACGGAATCTTTTGTTTCGAAGCCGATCGGGTCCGAACGGCTGTGATTGCGGCCCGATGCGTCACTACCAGGCCTTCCAATAGCGAGTTGCTCGCGAGCCGATTGGCTCCGTGCAATCCAGTACACGCGACCTCCCCAATCGCATACAGTCCCGGCATACTCGTCACGCCATTCACGTTCGTTTTGATTCCCCCGCATTGATAATGCGCAGCGGGTACTACCGGAATCGCCTGCTTCGACATATCGATCCCGAACCGCAGACATGTCTGATAAATGTGCGGGAAACGCTCTTGAACGAATTCCGGCGATCTATGCGTGATATCCAAGAATACGCACTTGGCCCCTGAGCGCTTGATCTCCGCGTCAATTGCGCGTGCTACAATATCGCGCGGCGCTAGCGAACCGCGCGAGTCGTAGCGCTTCATGAAATCTTCGCCGCGGTTATTGCGCAAGATTCCGCCTTCACCGCGTACCGCCTCCGAAATGAGAAACGATTTTGCCTGTGGATGAAAAAGACAGGTGGGATGAAACTGGATGAACTCCATGTTTGCAATCTCTACGCCCGCACGCCATGCCATCGCCACACCGTCACCGGTCGCAACGTCCGGATTCGTCGTGTACAGATAAACTTTGCCGCAACCGCCTGTGGCAAGCACGATCCGATCTGAACGGATAGTTTCTACCTCTCCGGTTTTTTCATCCAGGACATAGACACCAAGACAGCGATCTTCTGCCGCGAACCCGAGCTTTGCTGCCGTGATTAGATCCACGGCCATGTGATTTTCTAATAGCTGGACATGAGATTGTCGGCCCAGTTCACGCAACAAGGTGTTTTCGATTTGTTTCCCGGTTACGTCTTGCACGTGCAGAACCCGGCGCTTGGAATGACCGCCCTCTTTGCCAAGATCAAGCTCGCGATGTCCCGAAATCTCGCGTTCATCGAACTGCAGACCGAGCTCAGTCAGCTCGCGGATACGCTCCGGACCCTCAGTCACAATCGTGCGTACGACTCCTTCATCACACAGACCCGCTCCCGCTTCAAGCGTGTCATGCACGTGCAATTCAAACGAATCTTCATCGCTCGTCACACAGGCGATCCCGCCTTGCGCCCAAGCGGTGTTTGTGTCGGAGCCTTTGCGTTTCGTCATCACAGCCACCGAGCCGTGCATTGCCACTTTCAATGCAAAACTCAGGCCGGCGATACCGCTGCCGATCACCACGAAATCGTATTCCTTCATGACCGTGAAGCAGCAATCTTGCCTGCTGGGGCTAAATGCTCAAACACGCAGATAGAATTGTCTCGTCGCGACGTATTCCTTCATCCCAAGCGGATATTGTCGATCAGGCGAGTTTTCCCGAAGAACACAGCAACCGCGAGCAACGAATTCGTTCTGACCGTATTAATCGGTCGCAAGGTTTCCGCATCGACCAGCTCCACATAATCAATTCGTCCCAGAGGCGCTTCACTGATCACTCTTCTAACAAGATCGACAATCTCTCTCGCGGATTTGTTGCCGGCATTCTCCGCAGCCAGCAAAGCCTTGTGCAAAGCGGCCGCCTGCTCGCGCTCTTCAGGATTCAAATATTGATTGCGCGAGCTGAATGCCAGGCCGTCTTCTTCGCGCACCGTAGGCACTGCAATAATGTTGATCTTGAAATTGAGGTCGCGCACCATACGCCGAACGATCACCAGTTGCTGAAAATCCTTCTCACCGAACAAAGCGGCGTCCGCTGAAAGAATGTTGAACAACTTCGCGACAACTGTGCAAACACCGCGGAAATGTCCGGGTCGCGATTTGCCCTCCAATGTATTTGAAAGAGAAGTTTCCTCGACAAACACGGTGCGATCGTCAGCGTACATCTCCGCAACGCTCGGACGGAACAAAAGATCGACCCCGGCATTCCGACAAAATTCTTCGTCCGTTTTTTCCAAACGTGGATAGCGTTCGTAATCGCTTCCAGGTTCAAACTGCAACGGATTAACGAATATGCTCAATGCCACCTCGCCATCGTAGCCAGCATGCTTGCGTGCGACCCGGACCATTTCCCCATGCGCCTTGTGCAGAGCGCCCATCGTGGGAACAATTACACGGCATTTAGCATGCGACTGCGCTTGCGCCTCGGCGATCGTCGTGATGATCCGCATCCTGGAACCAGAGTCGATCATGGAATCAAATATCCAGAGATTCCTTTCAGCCTCCGCATAAAGCTACGGCCGGACAACCTCCGAATGCTTTCCTGGTCGGAAGAGAAATGGGGTCACGTTGATTCGAGCCAAATGCCTTGCCTGGCAAAGTGGAATTTCTTGTGACCGAAATTTTTCCATCCAGCCCGCAGGGCAAGATCACGCATCTCAGAAAAGGAGAAGGCTCGAACAGCAGAGAGCCGCGCATCGTAACGCGTCATCGGCTCGCGGAAAATCAGCGTAGTCAAAACGTAAATGCCTGCGACAAGGGAAAAACTACGTCGTAAATCCGACACCAGGACAAATCTTTTGGACACCTGGCAACATCTGCGCAGGAGGCGCACTGCGTCTTCATTGCTGAAATGGTGAAGCGCCAGTGTGCAAAGCGTGATGTCATATGATTCGACACGGTTCCATTCGAGAATGTTGGCTTCACGGTAGGAAATCTCAGGATAATCGGCGCTCAGTTTTCTGGCGATTTCCAATGTGGCAGGCTGCCGATCCAACGCATCGATCTCTACTTTGGCCCTGATCTTTCGCACATAATCGACAATCAATCGGGGGATATCGCCCGATCCCGTTGCCAGGTCGACGACACGCATTTTGTCGCCCGGTCTGATCCAACTGCGTATAAAACCCAATACAAGATGATAGCTTCCGAACCAGCGATTCAGTTGTCGAATACGTTCCAGATCGCGTTCCAGTTCGGCGGGGGGAGGCTGGTCCCGATCCATCATCTCCAGCACAGCTGGATCGAAACTTCGTTTCATTTTAATAGTGGCGCCTTCATGAGCCCCCGTGCGCCTAACGCGACATCATAGACCGCCGCTATGGCGATAGGAATTTTTGCCACGATTCTGGGAGCGCGGCAGTTTCCACGTCACTCGCAACGCGACCTTCGAATTCGGGACGGAAAACTGTGCTCGTCCCATAAACCATGATCACGTCTTCCGTGCCTTCAACGCGAATGGCGTGCGCCACGCCCGGTGGAATTACGATACCGACATTGTTATCGCCGCGATGATTGTCGCCATCCACAAAGAAGCGCATCACTCGCCGCGGTAGTCCCGCGCGAATGTCGAACAGAATTATCTCGATGCGACCCTGAATAAAAAACATTACGTCCCATTGCTCGTTGTCATAACTTCGCGCTGAATAATTATCAGGCTCATCGATATACAAGCGGCGCAACCAATCTACCGGATCACTATTTTCCGGAATGGTTGGTGGATGCACGTGAAAACCCTTGGCAGTTCCCGAAAACATCCGCGCAGCCGACCATTGCTTGGGCCAGAGACCAATCCGCGCGAGAATGCCTTCCTCGCGCCGTACAAATTCGCCGAAAAGTCCACGGTGCCGCTGCGGGTAAACTTTTCGCGCGAAAATTTCCACGCCCGGAATCCAAGCATTCTTAATCTCGCGCTGACTCCGATTCGCAGCGGCGAGTTCGCCTGCGTCCACGCCTCGTTGTGAAAGCTCCTGCGTGAAGGATGCCGTGCGGTAATCTCGGGTGTTTAGGTTCCCTCGCGCCCCAGAGTCGATACCTTGCCAAAGATTTTCTTCGTGCTTGCTCATTTCACTTTAGCCAATGATTTATTTGCCTAGCGAGAAATCGGCTCGTTCGCGAGAAAGATTTGGATTGTAATAGGGGTCACGCCGCAAAACGCCAGCCCAACGCTCGCGCATAATCGCTTCACCCTTCATGTCGACCTGATGGGATGGCGCTCGATGCCAGCAAAGTTTTGCGAACGGAGTGTAAACAATTAAATAGCCAGCTTGACGCAGTTTAAGGCAAAGATCGACATCGGCGAGTGCCCCTTCCAAGCTTTCATCGAACCCGCCCGCTTCCTGAAAAACGTCACGCCGCGTGAGCATACACGCGCTCGAAACGCCGCTGCAGTTTCGAGTCACTTGCAATTGGCGATTCGCGCCAGGATGTTCTGCCGGAAAACCGTGAAAAGCCGGTTGCGCAGTCTTATTCACACCCACAACCATCCCCGCGTGTTCAACCGTAGCGTTCGGATTCAGCAATCGCGCGCCTACGGCGCCGACTTCTGGCCGTTGGACATGCTCGGCCATGATGGTCAGCCAGTCCGGTTCGATCGGTTCGATTCCTTCACCCAGGAAAAGAATCCATGGGTCGTTTGTTTGATTTACCGCGAAATTTTTTAACGCGGAATCATTGGCCTCGCCTGAGAAACGCACGGTACGATATGGAAAATGCGAGGGAAAAGCTGACGCGCCATGGAACTCATCGTGGTTAACGATCACAATTTCATAATTCGGATAACTTGTTCTGTTCGTCAGGGTTTCGATGCATCGCGCGAGCA
>Ga0209266_1002546_pt1 | contig 11389 bp, 9 predicted proteins | sample GraSoiAngelo_132_FD_185889 | JGI IMG/M metagenome (GOLD analysis project Ga0209266, IMG submission 185889) | Grasslands soil microbial communities from the Angelo Coastal Reserve, California, USA - 14_0929_02_40cm (SPAdes) (version 2) | ecosystem: Environmental > Terrestrial > Soil > Grasslands ...
AACTCTCACGATTACTGCTGTTGAGCTTGACCGTTGAGAGTTGGCAGTTCTTCTACCATCCTACTGCTTTGCCCGCGAGCTGCGCGTCCAGCCACTTCTCCAGCGGCGCGAAGTAGTCGAGAATCGCCGTCGCATCCATCTGCTTCGACCCGGTGAGCACCTCGAGCGCCTCCGGCCAGGGGCGCGACTGTCCCATCGACAACATCTTGTTCAGCCGTTCGCCGGCCGCCCTGCTCTCGTAGGTCGAGCAGCGATTCAGCGGCAGCGTGCAGCCCGCCGTCTTCGACAGCGCGCGGTGGAACTGGAACTGCAGGATCGCGGCGAGGAAATAGCGGGTGTACGGCGTGTTGTCCGGCACGTGGTACTTCGCCCCCGGATCGAAGAGCTCCTCGCCACGCGGTGAGGGCGGCGCGACGCCCTGATATTTCAAGCGCAGATCCCACCAGGCCTTGTTGTACGCCGCCGGCGCCACGTCACCGGCGAACACCTTCCAGCGCCACTGGTCGATGAGGAGGCCGAACGGCAGGAAGGCGATCTTTTCGAGCGCGCGCTTCATCAGCAGGCCGATGTCCCGCGACGTGTCCGGCGCCTTGTCGAGCAGCCCGATCCTGACGAGGTATTCGGGCGTCACCGAGAGCGCGATCGTGTCGCCGATCGCCTCGTGGAAGCCGTCGTTCGCGGCGTCGCGGAACACGACCGGCAGATCCTTGTACGCGCGCTGGTAGAAGTTGTGCCCGAGCTCGTGGTGGATCGTCGTGAAATCCTCGGCCGTCCGCTCGATGCACATCTTGATGCGGATGTCCTCCAGCAGGTCGATGTCCCACGCGCTCGCGTGGCAGACGACGTCGCGGTCTTTCGGCCGGAGGAACAACGACCGTTCGAAAAACGTTTTGGGCAGCGGGGCGAAGCCGAGAGAGGTATAGAAGCGCTCCCCCGCGCGGACCATGTCGAGCGCCGGCATTTTGCGCTTCTCGAGGATGTCGGTCAGCGAAAAGCCGGCGTCGGCACGCGGGGGCGCGGCGAGCGGATAGATATTCGACCAGTCCTGCGCCCAGATGTTGCCGAGCAGGTGAGCCGGGATCGGCCCCGTCACCGGCACGGTCTCGCCGTATTTCTCATGAAGCTTCAGGCGCACGTAGGCGTGCAGCTTCACATAGAGCGGGCGCACCTGATCCCACAGCCGATCGAGCTCCTTCGTGAATGCGTCGGGCGGCATGTCGTACCGCGAGCGCCACATCGCGCCGGTGTCGGCGAAGCCGAGCTCTCTCGCGCCCTTGTTCGACAACTCGACGAAGCGCTGATAGTCCTTGCGCATCGGCGGCGCGATGGTGTGCCACCCCTCCCATGCGGCTCGCAGCGCCTTTTCATCCCCCGGGGACGCGAGAATGTGCGTGACGTCGTCGATGTTCTTGCACGTGTCCGCTTTCGCGGCGTCGGCGCACCACTTGGCCTTGCCGTAGGCCGACTCGAGCCGCGCCATGATCTTCGAGAGCTCGTCGGACTCCTTCGGATCCGACGGCGACGCCAGGACGAGCGAGACCTTGAGCAGATTCAACTGCCGCCGCTCGTCGGCGGATACCTGCACGCCGTCGTATCTGGTGGCCTCTTTGGCGAACCGCGCCCCGGCCTCGCTGGCGGCCTGATTCGCGCGGGCGGCAAGCGCTTCGGTGTCGTCGGTGATGTAGGTCTGCTGAACCCAGCCGGCCTGACTCGCCTGGATTCCGAGCTTCAGCGACGTCGCGTTGGCGGTGTCGAGAAACGCCCTGGCGTCTGCGGCGGTCGGCGTAGACGAGGCCCCCGGGGCGCAACCGGATCCGGCAATGCAGATCGCGGCGCAGACCAGCAATTCTTGCCGGCGACGCTTCACCCGCAACGTCGCGACGAGGATCTTAGGCATCCAGCACCTCACACTGTCACGCTGAAATCGCGCCCGCGTTTAACGCAGAGAGCGCAGAGCTCGCAGAGACAAGAGCTTAAACCACGAAAGACACGAAAGGCACGAAAGGCACGAAAAGACTGAGCGCGCGACAGCCCGCTTCGTGGCGGCCGGCTCTGCCGGCCGCTGTCGCACGCGCATCTCTGCGTGCTCAGCGGTCTCTGCGTTCAAACGGTTGTCTTTTCGTGCTCTTCGGGCGTTTCGTGAATTTCGTGTGTTTCGTGTCTTCGTGATCTTCGGGTAGAAGCTCTGCCTCTCTAAGCCGGCCGGATGTTCACGTTCGTGTGGAAGAAGTTCTCGGGATCGTAGACGGCCTTGAGCTGCCTGAGCCGCTCGTAATTGGGGCCGTAGGCGACGGCCGCCGGATTCCCGGTCTCGTCGTGGTCGAGATAGTTCACATACCGCGTGCCGCCGAAAAATGGACCGAGCGCGGCGTAGGTGTCCCGGCCCCAGGCGATGCCGCGGTCGGTCGCCGCGGGGTCGCTCCACTGCGAGATGATCACGACATTGAAGCCGGTGATGCGCATGGCGCAGGCGGTCTGATCCACGGGCACCCGGCTCGCAGCCCCGTGAAAGTGTTCGATCACGATCATGCTCTCCGGCGATGGACACGCCTGGAAGCAGTCGAGCAGCGTTCGGATGGCTTCGTCGCTGAGGTCCGTCAGAAACTGCGACTTCCAGTAGTTGAGCGCGCCCTTCGGGAACGCCGGATCGAGGATGGTGTTGAGCGCGCTGTACGGAATCGGCCCCATCATGTCCATGATCGGAGAGCCGAAGACCTTGATCGGACGAATGGCGGCCTCGCCGTCGGCCAGCGAGCCGCAGTGGCCGCCGACGATGCCCACGAGCTTTGCGCCAGAGCCATCCGGCGCCGTTTGCAGGCCGGCGACGAACATCACCTCCTCGGGCAGCGACGCGCACGTATCGCGGAAGAACCGCAGGACCTCCACAGCGTGCTGCACCGGATGCGCGACGACGCCGCCGGTGATGATCGGCCCCACCGGATGCAGCGCGTATTCGAGCGACGCCGCGATGCCGAAGTTGCCGCCGCCTCCACGGATCGCCCAGAAAAGATCCGGGTTCTCGTCGGCGCTGGCGCGCCGGATCGTCCCGTCGGCCATCACCATCTCGGCCGACCGCAGGTTGTCGAGGGCGAGGCCGTACTTCGGCATCAGCCAGCCCAGACCGCCGCCGAGCGTCAGGCCGGCGATGCCGGTGGTCGACACCACGCCGCCGGTCGTCGCGAGACCGTGGAGCTGGGTCTCTCGGTTCAGCTCCTTCCAGAGCACGCCGCCTTGCGCCCGCGCCGTGCGCGCGCGTGGGTCGACGTGAATTCCCTTCATCGGCGACAGATCGATCATCAACCCGCCGTCGATCGTGGCGCGCCCCGCGACGTTGTGCCCGCCGCCGCGCACGGCCACGTCGACGTTCATCGCCCCTGCCAGCTTCACGGCGTCGGCGATGTCGGCGACGCCGCGGCAGCGCGCGATCAGAACCGGTCGTTTGTCCACGAGCCCGTTGTGAACGCGGCGGGCGTCGTCATAGGCGGGGTCGGTCGGCTGCAGGAGCTGTCCGGCGAATGAAGCGGCAATCTGATCAATGGTCGTGATCGACGACGACATCGTGGACCTCCATGCGTGGCGTGAAAAGGCAAATCCTAACATGCTCCGCCGCTCAGTGCCCTTGCGGGCATCGCTCGACTGACCAGCCTCCGCCAAGGCTTCGGCGGTCCGCCCTAGCTTCAGCGAAGGCGGAAAGCCTCGCGCTCCGTCGATCTTCTGAGAGCGAGCCTTTCAGCGAGCTCGTACGTATCTTCGGAGGGCGAGCCTTTCAGGCGAGCCTCGTGCCCCTACTGCGGGAGAAGCGGCTGCATCGAGACGCTCCTGTCCGGGCCCGGCCTGGCGCGAGATTACGTGGAGCACGGCGGGGCGGCGCGGCGGTGGGACGCTCAACTCTCAACGCTCAACTGCATTTGAACGCTGAGACTTGAGAGTTGAGACTTGAGAGTTGTTACCGGGTCAGCATCCACACCAGCGTCAACGCGACGGCCGCGCCTGCAGCCTGCAGCCACAACTCGATCCGTTCCTGCAGGAACAGCAGGCCCGCTGACATCAGGGCGGCCGCGGCCAGCAGGAACCGCCAGTACAACTCCTCGTTCGCGACCTCGAGGCCGCGCGATCCCGCCCGCCGCCGCGCCGAGTCGATGATGCGGTTCGAGATCTCGCGGTCGCCTTCGCGATCGAGTTCGAGATACTCGCCGCCGCCGGTGCTCGCGATCATCGCAAGCGACTGGCGGTCGAGCGACGCGCGAATGGGCGGCTCCCGAGGCGACGTGTCGTTCGGCTTGCGCTCGGGCTCGGGAATGAACCCGCCGATCGTGGTGCCGACGCCGACGACGTAGACCGGCACGTCGTTGGAGCGGGCAAGCTTGAGCGATCGCGCCACCTCGCCGCTCCACGCCTGGCCGTCGGTGACGAGGACGAACGTTTTGGCGTTCGGCGACTTGCCGTACAGCTCCTGATCTTTCTCGATGAGCCGCATGCCCCAGGCGATGCCGAGCTCGATGTTGGTGTCCCACGACGTGTCGTCCTCGAGGCGGAACGGAGACTCGTGCGCGAGATGATCGAGGAAGAAAAAGAACGTGTTGGGATCCTTCGTGAGCCGCACCTGCGGCGCGGCAATGTGCGCGAAGAGCGCCATCGCCATCCGATCGTCCTTCCACGCGAGCGACTCGCCGAGCACGCGCAGGAAGCGCATCGCCCGCTGCCACCGGTTGCCCGCGACGTCGGGCGTCCACATCGACGCGGAGCCGTCCTGCAGGATGACGAGATCGACACCGGCGGTCCGCACCAGCGCGGTCGCGGCCGTCGGCCGCGAAAGCGCCACGGTGACGCAGGCGCTCGAGAGAATGAGGCACAGCCAGAACACCAGGCTGCCGAAAATCGGGAAGCGCTCGCGCACGGGCAGCCGCCGATGCTGGCGAAAGCGCCGCGCGTCGCGCCGCCGCGCGGCGAGCTGATACCCCCAGCCGACCAGGAGCAAGCCCGGCGCAATCAGCAGCCACAAGTACTCCGGCGCCGCAAACCGTACAGTCTCGAGATTGATGTCTGGCAATTCTCAACTCACAACTTTCAACGCTTCAAAACGCGTAGGGCGACCTTTTTAGGGTCGCCGACGGCGAAAGCCTCGCCCTCCGGCGTAGCGACCACTTCCCATCCCCAGTCCCCAGTCCCCAGTCCCCAGTCCCCAGTCCCCAGTCCCCAGCTCCTACCCCTTGCGGATCTTTTGACCACCTTTTCCAGCGTCCGGTGCGTCCTTTCGCTCTTCTCCGCGTTTGGGGATGACGATCTTGAACTGGTTCATGTCCGTGGCCGGCGGCGGGCCGCCGGGCTTCCCGTGCAGCGTCGAGCCGGAAGGAAGATCCTGCTCGTCGGTCGGCCGCAGTTGCGGCCTCGCCGCGTTCTTCGCCGTCACGGCGGGCCGCCCGCGGGCGAGCATCTCGCGCGCGCGGATGGCGAACTCGTAGTTGTACGCGGCGTCCACGGCCCGCGTCTCGCACGCCTGAGCGCCCGCGGCACAGCCCGACGCCTGAGTTTTCAGGACTTCGCCGTAGCTCTTGACGACGTTGTCCAGGCGCCGGGACGCGTCGCCGCGGTCCGTCGCGTTCTGGCTCGCGCGAAACGCCCCGTTCGCCGACAGAAACAGAATCGTGGGATCGCTCTCGGTGACGACGCCGTTTGCGTCATGGTGGGGCGCGATCGCGGCGTAGTCCGACCGCCAGTAGCCGGCTGAGGCGCGGGCGTCGCGCACGTCATTCTCGGCTGCCGGGCCGAGCACCGGCACTCGCCGCTCGACGCCCAGCGACTGCTCGACTTCGTCGCCTTCGGTGTCCGCGTCGGCGTAGCGCAGCGTCGCCAGCTGTTTGTGGACGTCCGCGAGACGGCTCTCGGTGTGACCGGCAATCCAGAATGCGCCGCCTGCCAGCGCGAGCACGACGGCGGCAATGAAGGGACCGAAAACTGACTTCATGGTGACCTCACACGAAGGGCCTGAACAGCGTCTCAGGAACCTACATTAACCGCCGGGACCGCTGAGACCGCAGAGAAAACCTTGGGTTTCTCGGCGATCTCGGCGTGCTCTGCGGTAAAACGTTGCATCTCTTCATAAACCTACGGGAATTTTCGAAAATACGGCACCGTCAACTGCAACACCAGCGCGACGGTCCAGAGGCCGGCCGCGATGAACGCGTAGCCTCCGAACTTCGGCTGCTGGCTGCTGTAGCGCCTCACGTCCACCCGTCCCGCCGAGCGGCGATCGATCTCCTTGATCGCGGTCAGGATCATCGATTCGTCTCCAGCGGCATAGAATCTGCCGCCGGTGGCTTCGACCGCCGGCTTCCAGATGTCGTCGGGCAGCACGGCGCCGAGCGTCTTGTTGTAGCTGGTGCGGATGAAATAGACGGGAATCTTCGTCGCCACCGCGCCCGCGAGAATCTCCGACACGTGTTTGCCGTGAATCGTCACCTGCGTGTCCTGGCCGTCGCTGAAGATCAGCATCAGGTTGCCGGAGGCGTCGAGGAAATCGAACGCCTTGAACAGTCCGACGCCCTGCTCGATCGCGGCCCCGATCGTCGTGCCCTGATCGGGGAACTTCATGAACTCGGTCCAGTCGCCGATGAGCGAGAGGCTCAGCAGGATGTTGTCGTAGTCGGTCGTGAACGGCGTCACGACGTACGCCTCGTCGCCGAATTCGATGAGCCCGATGAGGTCGTGGTACTTGCCGCTGATGCGCTGCCGGACGAACGCCTCGGCCGCGGCGACCGTGGTGAAGAACGTCGCTTCGTTCGGTGCCTTGGAGTTGAGATGCGCCGCCGGAAAGCGCGCCATCATGCTGGACGAGGCGTCGATCATCAGGGCGATGCGGCGGCCGGGGAAGCTGACCTGCTCGTGCGTCAGAGACGAATACGGGTCGGCGAGCGCCAGCACGAAGAACGGCAGGCCCGCGAGGACCAGCAGCAGCGCGCCGTGGCGGACGATGGAGATCCACGATCCGCCGCTCCAGTCGAGGACGGCGGGGAGCGCCACCTGCGTGCGCCCGGCCCTGGTCCGCGTGAGCGCGCGGCCCGCGAGCACCGCCGCCGACAGCCCGATCAGGATCACCGCCGCGATGATCGCGTCGTTGCGATGGGTGAACAGCAGGTCCGCCGCCCGCGCGTTGCGCCACTCGAAGATGGCTTCCCGGATGACGGCCGGGACCTGGGTTATCGGGACCACGCGCGGTTGTCCAATGCCCGGCCGGCTCGCCAGGCGGCGAGGCGCTTCAGGAACCACATCTGCTCGATCTTCATCCGTCGCAGCACCCCGACGCCGTCCGCCAGCGCCCGGTCCAGCGCCGCGTCGTCCATGGCCGTCTCGCGGCCGTACTGTGCGATGGTGAGCGCGCTCAGGGCCTGCTCGAGCGATTCGAGAAACGCGGTGCGCCTCGCGCCTGACGAGGCCGCCGCGCGAGCGAGCTCGTCCGCGACCGTTTGCCGCGTGATCGCTCCCGATACCGAGATGCGCTTCCCGCGCAGCCAGCCCGCCCGGAGCACGAGCCGGCCCGGTTCCGTGGACTCTGGATTGCCGGCCGCCGATTGCGGGCTCAGCGGGATGGCCGGCAGGTGGCCGACGCGCCGGCCGACGGCATACGTGGCGGCGATGCGCAGCGCCGCCAGCGCGCGTCCCGCGAGCTCGGGCGACCATCCGTCGTTTTCGCGCTGCCGCCGCACCGCCGTGAGCTCCCGGCCGACGCCGCGCAGGATCGTGGCGTCGCCGATCAGGCGATCGCTCGTCGCGGCCGGCTTGCGGTATCGCGCGAAGAGCCGGACGAGCGCGAGCAGCGCCACGAGCCCGGCGAGGACGAGCAGCACGCCTCCGATCACGACCAGGAGGTTGGCGCGGAACGCGCGCTGATCGAGGTCGCTGAAGGTTTCAGCCGGCGTGTCGCGGATGTCGGACGCGTCGCCCGGCACGAGCGACAGGACGCGCACCGACTGCGCCGGCAGGACGTAGGACTGGTCGCGCCCCTGCAGCGACGTGTTCTGCCCGACCTTGCTCTGCACGCGGTAGCTGAGCTTGGTCTCCGGCAGCGCCGCATCCCGTCCGAACAGGTTCTCGGCAATCAGACGAAGCCGGTACTCGTACTGGAAAAAGCGGCGCAGGTCGGTCCGGAGATCGGCGCCGTGCGAGCCGCCGAGCACCTCGAACGGCGCGAACTGCACGACCGAGGGCTCCAGCCGCGACTGATCGACGACGACGGTGGCGGCGTCGCTCTCGAGCACGGCGCACGTGAGCACGACCGTGAACGGCTCGCCCACGCGAACGGCGCCGGCGCTCGTCCGCCACCAGCACTGCAGCGGGTCGGTCTGGACGTTTTGAGCCCGTGCGGTCGCGACGAGCGCGGCGAACAGAGCAAACGTGAGCGCAACGCGTCGAACCATGTTTTCAGTCACCTTTGTGCCACATTTTCGCCTGTCCCGTATTTTTTTGCGGTCTTCGTGTATTTCGTGGTTCTGCCTAGGCTGCTTTCCTCAACCGTCTTTCGGCAATGAACTCGCTGAGCGCGATCGCGGTCTGCTGCTCGTCGACGCCGATGCGCAGGACGTCGAGGTCCGCCGCCTTCGCCATCCGCGCGACCTCGTCCTGCCACGTGCGGGTGCGGGCGGAGAGGGTGCGAAGCGCGCGGCGCGACATCACCTTCGACCGGCCGGTCTCGACGTCGAACGCCTCGATCCATCCGGCCGAAATCGGCGGCAGCTCGAATGCGAACGCGCTGTCGATGAGCACGATGAACACGTCGTGCGAGGAGTTCAGGTGGCCGAGCTCCTGCAGTACCGCCCCGGCTCCGTCGAACAGGAAGTCGGAAATCACCGGCACCATCGACGTCTTCCGCATGAAACCGGCCAGAGACATGCTGAGGCTGTCGGCGCGCTTGAGCGGTTGCAGTCCGGTCTGGAACTGGTACGCGTCGAGGCAGTGGATCACCTGGTTCTTGCCGATGCGCGGCCGGATCGCGGCGAGCTGCTCGAACTGCGCGTCGAACGTGATCAGGCCGAACATGTCCTGAAAGAACACCGCGGACATGCCGATGGTGCCGATCGTGCGGGCGATCGCCGCGGCGATCGGAATACCGTCGATGCCGCAGCGGGTCGAGAGCGAGCCGTCCGCGACGGCGATGACCGTCGCCGTGCTCCGCTGCTCGAACTCGCGGACCACCATCGGGCTGAAATTGGTCAGCGTCGACTGCGGCCAGTCGATGTTCGACATACGGTCACCCGCCTGCCAGTCGCGCAGGCCGACGAAGTCGAACCCGGATCCGCGAAACAGGCTGCGATGCTCGCCGATTGCGAACTCGCGCATGCGGCGCATGATGAGCAGCTCGATTTCGGTGAGCTCCGACAGATTCACGAAGGGCTCGACGTCCTGCTCTCTCGTTCTCATGAAATTTCAGACTTCAGACTTCAGACTTCAGACTTCCGCATTTCATGGTATCGCGACCCGCTCGATGACGTCGTTGATGACGCTGTCGGTCGTCAGGCCGTGGCTGGCGGCGTGCGGGCCGAGCCAGATGCGGTGGCCGAGAATGTAGGGCGCGAGATCCTGAATGTCTTCCGGGTAGACCTCCGTCCGGCGGCGGACCAGCAGGGCCCAGACTTTCGCGAGTCGGGCCCAGCAGATGATCGCGCGCGGCGAGGCGCCGAGATCGACGCCGTGTTCGACGAGCTCGGACGGCGAATGCACGTTCCAGTCGGTCTCGGGGTTGAACGGCCGCGTCGCGGCCACGAGCCGCTGAATGTAGGTGGCGAGGCGAGGGTGAACGTACACGTGCTCGTTGATGGCCCCGCGAAGGCGGACGATCCGGTCCTTCGTCATCAGCACGCTCAGCCGGACGCGCTTGAAATCGAAGTGCACCAGCTTGGCTTCTTCCTCGGGCGGCAGATAGCCGATGTTCACCATGATGGCGAACCGATCGGTGGCCGCTTCCGACAGCGGGAACGTCCCCTGCCCGAGCTCCACCGGATTCATCGTCGCGATCGCGAAGCTGAACGCCGGCAGCTCGAACGTGGTCTTGCCGACGGTGACCGTGCGGTCCTGCAGCGCCTCGAGGAACGCGCTCTGCGACTTCAGCGGGATGCGGTTGATCTCGTCGAGCAGGATGACTTCGGCCTCCGCGAGCGGGCCGAACTCGGTCATCAGCTCGCCGGTGGCCGGATTGATCATCTGAAAGCCGACGACCTCGGTCGGCTGCAGGTCGGCGCGGCCCTGCAGCCGGACGAACTTGGCGTCGCTGATCGCGGCGAGGATGACGCCGAAGAACGTCTTGCCGACGCCGGGCACGCCGCGCAGCAACAGGTTGCCGGCGTTGACCTGGCGGTTTTCCTTCTTGTCGTACGACGTCGGGATCTCCGACATCAGGACGACGTTCGCGAGCGCCTTGGCGGTGTCGTAGCCGACGAGCGCCTTTCCGCCTTCCGCGATGATCGAGTCGTGGAAAGCAATGGCTTGTTCGAGGTCAGGATGCAATGGGACTCACATCTTACTTGACCCGGACATCTTCTAAAGCCGTGTTCTGGCCAAATCAGGCAAGTTTTTTCAGGTGAGGCTTAGCCGCTCGCCGTCACCCGGCGGTTTGAGGCGAAGCTTCGTTACAATACCGTTCGTGAACAAAGTGCTCGCAAGCGCCGATGAGGCCGTCGCGCAGATCCCGGACGGCGCCACAATCATGATGGGCGGCTTCGGCCTCTGCGGGATTCCCGAAGCGCTCATCGCCGCCCTGCACGCCCGGGGCACGACAGGGCTCACCGTCGTCAGCAACAACGCCGGCGTGGACGATTTCGGCATCGGCGTGCTGCTCAGGGCCCGCCAGGTCCGCAAGATGATCGCCACCTATGTCGGGGAGAACAAGGAGTTCGAGCGCCAGTTCCTGACGGGCGAGATCGAGGTGGAGCTCGTGCCGCAGGGTACCTTCGCCGAGCGCATCCGCGCCGGCGGGGCCGGGATTGGCGGCTTCTTTACCCCGACAGGCTATGGGACGCTCATCGCGGAACACAAGGAAACGCGGACGATCGACGGCAAGCCGTACGTGCTCGAGAAGCCGCTGCACGCCGATTTTGCGTTCGTGAAGGCCTGGAAAGGCGATCGGACGGGCAACCTCGTTTACCGGAAAACCGCCCGCAACTTCAATCCCGTGATGGCCACGGCCGCCGAGGTGACGATCGCCGAGGTCGAGCAGCTCGTCGAGCCCGGCAAGATTGATCCGGATCACGTGGTCACCCCGGGGATTTTCGTGCGCCACATCCTGCAGGCCGCCCGATACGAGAAGCGCATCGAGAAGCGGACGACGCGCAGGGATTAGTCTGGGGACTGGGGACTGGGGACTGGGGACTGGGGACTGGGAGTAGCACGACCAGCGCGG
>Ga0209266_1002548_pt1 | contig 11383 bp, 10 predicted proteins | sample GraSoiAngelo_132_FD_185889 | JGI IMG/M metagenome (GOLD analysis project Ga0209266, IMG submission 185889) | Grasslands soil microbial communities from the Angelo Coastal Reserve, California, USA - 14_0929_02_40cm (SPAdes) (version 2) | ecosystem: Environmental > Terrestrial > Soil > Grasslands ...
CGCGATCGGTGACCTGACGATGCCGATCCGTCCCGCGATCCCAGGCGTAGACCTCGAAGCGTCCGCTGGCGTTCGAGAGATAGACGAGCCGATCGGGTTCATCCCGAGCCCACGTCGGGAATCCAAGGCGCGTCGCGCGGTAGCGACGCTTCCACGCGACCTCGGTCGCGGCCACGGGCTGAGCGATCGTCACGACAGCCGAGTGTATTGGCGATCGCAGATCACAACTCGTCGGCGCGGCGTCAGACAGACCGCATCGGCCGAGTAAGATCCGCGAGGGGCAGGAGTAGGCTTCCGAGCGCTAGCGAACAAGGGGAGGAAAACGATGGGCAAGTTCGAAGACGCCAGGCGAAAGTTCGCCGCTGCGATGACCAAGCGCGATCCCGATGCGATCGCGAATGCCTACGCGACCGATGCGGTCGCCTATGACCCGATGTACCCGGAGCCGCTTCGCGGTCGTGACGCGATCAGCAAAGACGCCACGGGTTTCATCCGAGCGTTCCCGGACCTCCGTTTCGAGATCGTGACCGTCATCGAGAAAGACGAGAAGACAGGCGCGGACGAAGTGCGCTTCACCGGCACACACACCGGACCGCTGGAATCGCCGACCGGCGCGCAGATCCCGCCGACGAACAAGCGGATCGATGTCAAGGGCGCCTCCTTCGTTCGACTCAACGAGCGCGGCGAGATCACGGAGGAGCGCCGCTACTACGATGTCGGAACGCTCCTGCGACAGCTCGGGCTCGCTCCCGAGCAGGCGACCGAGCCGGTCGGCGCACAGCGGTAGCTCAAGTCGCGATAGCCATCATTCGCTGACGGGGCCCGGCGCGGTCAATCGGCGTCATCCGCGCCGGGTCGCTCGTCCAGCGGGACCATGCCACCTGCTCGGAGCCTTCGGTCTGCGGCGACCGCGGTACCAGATGACGATCCCGAGGATCGCCGCGGGCACGACGACGAGTATCGGCGTATTCACGGGAATCCCGACGCAGCAGTCGTGCGGTGTCACGTCGAAGAGGACCGGCGCGGCGGCGACGATCCATGGCCACTGCAGCGGCCGGCTCGAGAGCCACGCTGGGATCGTCAGCGGGTCGATCGGGGCGAAGGTACGAAGCCACCACGGCAGCGCGGTGGCCGCCGCGATCACCGGAGCCGTGAGGATCAGCGCGAGGTTGGCGGCGACGAGGAGGACTCTCGCGGGCGACGGCGGGAACGCGATCGCGAACCACGGCGCCAGGGCGCCGGCGATCGTCGCGGCGAGCGCCAGTCCCCGCGGAACGCTCTGGGGGTTGAACGACGCGACCGTGATGACCACCCCAGCAAGGACCGCCGCAACCCGTGCATCCATCGGTCGATCACCGAGCCTCGCTCCGGCGAGGAAGAACAGCACCGCGCCGATCGTCCACCCGGTCGCGTCATTGATCCAGAGCGGCAGGCGGAGCTCTGCAGGGAAGACCGGGTCGAGCGCGTGTAACGAGGCGAACACCGCGGAAGCGAACGACAGGCTGCCAGCGAGCAGGAGTGCGGCGATGGCTGCCAGGTAGAGAGGTCGCCGCACGGGTCCCCGAGCTAGCGGCCGTCCCGATGGACGCTGAACACGTCGCGGATGCCCTCGAGCTTGGCGAGGACGCGCGAGAGCTGCTCGACGCTCGTCACCTGCAGGGTCGCGTTGACCGACGCCGTCTTGTCGGGATTCGCCTGCGCCGAGAGCGCGAGGAGATTGACCTGGTTCTCGCTGATGACCGCGGCCACGTCGCGGAGGAAGCCATCGCGATCCCACCCTTCGATGCGGATCGCGACCGGATAGGTTCGCGTCGTCGAGCGCTCCCACTCGACGTCGACGAACCGCTCCTTGTCGGCGGTCCCCTTCACGTTCGAGCAGTCCGCGCGATGCACCGTCACGCCACGGCCGCGCGTGATGTAGCCGACGATCTTGTCTCCGGGCACGGGGTTGCAGCAGACGCCGAACCGCACGAGCAGGTCGCCAACGCCCTTCACGTTCACCCCGCCACGCGAAGTGTCCGGCGGAAGCGGCGGCGCGAAGTCGGGAATGGCGAGCAGCGTGTCGTCGGTGATGCCGAGGCGCGTGACGACCTGCGCGGCGGTCACGGCGCCATAGCCCAGCGAGGCGAAGAGCGTATCGACGTCGTGCATGTTCAGCTTCTCGGTGACCTTGCGGAGGTCTTCGTCCGGGATGTCGCCGAGCGTCGTCTGCGAAATGCGCTTCAGCTCCTTGTCGAGAAGCTCCTTGCCGTGCGTGATGTTCTCGTCCCGCTGCGCGCGCTTGAACCATTGGCGGATCTTCTCGCGCGCGCCCGGCGTGCGGACCATCCCGAGCCAGTCGCGCGATGGGCCCCGCGCAGCCTTGCTCGTGACGATCTCGACGATGTCCCCTGACGCGAGCTTGTGGTCGAGCGGAACGATCCGCCCATTCACCTTCGCGCCGATGCAGCGGTGCCCGACGTCGGTGTGGATCCGATAGGCGAAGTCGATTGGGGTCGATCCCGCGGGAAGTCCCTTGACCTCGCCCTTTGGAGTGAACACGAAGACTTCGTCCTGGAAGACGTCGACCTTGAGCGATTCGACGAACTCCTCGGCGTCGGCGACGTCGTGCTGCCACTCGAGCAGCTGGCGGACCCAGGCGAGCTTGGACTCGTAGTCGCGGTCGGACTTGCCGCCCTCCTTGTACCGCCAGTGCGCCGCGATGCCGTACTCGGCGAGGCCGTGCATATCCTGCGTGCGCACCTGGATCTCGACCGGTTGACCGCCACTGCCGATCACCGCGGTGTGGAGCGACTGGTACATGTTGGCCTTCGGGACGGCGATGTAGTCGTCGAACTGCCCTGGGATCGGCGGCCAGAGCGTGTGCGCGACCCCGAGCGCGGCATAGCAGGAAGGCACGTCGTCGACGATCACGCGGATCGCGAGCACGTCGTAGACCTCTTCGAACCCGACGCCCTTGCGGCGCATCTTCTGGGCGATGGACCAAAGATGCTTCGCGCGGCCGGAGAGCTCGGCGCGTATCCCGGCCTTCTCGAGCTCGCTGGCGAGCGTCTTCATGGTCTCGTTGATGTACCGCTCGCGGACCTGCCGGCGTGCCGCGAGCTGCTCGGCGACCTCGCGGTAGTGCTCGGGCTCGAGGTACTTGAAGGCGAGGTCCTCGAGCTCCCACTTCATCTGCCAGATGCCAAGGCGGTGCGCGAGCGGTGCGTAGATGTCCATCGTCTGCCGCGCGATGCGCTTCTGCTTCTCCGGCGGCAGCGGCGCCAACGTGCGCATGTTGTGGAGCCGATCGCAGAGCTTCACGATCACGACCCGCAGGTCGTCGGCCATCGCGAGCAGCATCTTGCGGATGTTTTCGGCCTGATGCTCGTCGCGAGACTGGCCCGAGAGGCGCGAGAGCTTGGTCACCCCGTCGACGAGCCGGCCGATCTCCTCGCCGAACTCGCGCCGAACATCGTCCGTCGTTTTCTGCGTGTCCTCCGGGACGTCGTGGAGGAGCGCGGCAGCGACGGTCGCTGGGTCGAGGCCAAGCTCAGCGACGAGCATCGCGACCGCGGCGGGATGTGTGATGTATGCGTCGCCGGAGACGCGGCGCTGACCCGCATGCGCCTCCGCGGCGTAGGCGTAGGCGCGGCGCACCAGCTCGGCGTCGCCGTCGGGGTAGTGCCGCAGGACCTCGCGCGCCAGCACGTCGGCGTCCACGTTCCCGTGGCGCTGCGGGCGAAGGCGGTCGGTGATCCCGACGATGCGCGCGGTGATCGCGTTGGCTCGTTGTGCCATCAGCTCACCAGCACCGGCGCTCCGGAGCGCGACAGGCGCTCCATCTCGGCGGCCGTGCCCACCGGGCCGAAGTCGCGGAGCTCGAGCTCGACGAATCCGCGAAGCCCGCTCCCGATGGTCACGACCGCGTCGACGCGGCCGGCGTCGGTCATCGCTTCGGCGTGGTCGCCGCGGCGGAACGCCATCGCGTCGAACGTGAAGCGGCCGACGGTCACCTTGCAGCGGAGGTGATCCGCGTCGGCGCCCACCTGCCGGATGTCGTACACGCGGACGTCCCGCACGAGCAGGTGCGGGCGCGGGTTGCCCGCCCCGCACGGCTCGAGCGAAGCGAGCTCGACCGCGAGCTTCGCGGTGAGGAGCTCGGGCGCGATCTCCGCGTCCACGCGGACGGTCGGCACCGGACGGACCCCCTGGAGGCGCTCGCGCACGATCGCGTCGAGACGATCGACGAGCTCCGGGATGCGCGACACGGCGACAGAGAAACCCGCGGCCATCGCGTGTCCGCCGTGCTTGATCAGGATGTCGTCGCAGTCGGCGAGGGCCTCGGCGATGTGCACGCCTGCGATCGACCGGCACGAGCCTTTGCCTTCGTCGCCGTCGATCGCGATGACGATCGCCGGACGCCCGTAGTCCTCGACGAGCCGCGAGGCGCCGAGCCCGACGATGCCCGCCGGCCACTGGGCATCGGCGACGATCGTCGCCCACGCGTCGGTGCGATCGGCGGCGCGCTCGCGCGCGCCGGCGACGACCTGACGCGTCAGCTCCTGCCGCTCGGCATTTCGCTGCTCGAGCCGTTCCGCGAGCTCTTTCGCTTCCGCGGCGTCCTCCGTGAGCAGGAGGCGCAGCGCGTCCTCGGCGTCGGCGATGCGCCCGGCGGCGTTCAGGCGCGGGCCGAGCACGAAGCCGACCTCGCCCGCTCCGACACGTCCGAGCTTTAGCCCGCTTCGCTCCACGAGCGCGCGGATTCCGACGAGCGGCGCGCGGTTGAGCGCTTCGAGCCCCGCGCGCGTCAGGACGCGGTTCGCCGCGCGGAGCGGTACGACGTCCGCGACGGTCGCGAGCGCGCAGAGCTGCAGCAGCTCGTCCTGGCGGAGGGCGTAGGCAAGGTCGCCCAGAAGGCGCTTCGCGAGCACCAACGCGACGCCTGCGCCGGCGAGGTCCTTATCCGGCGAGAGATCGCCCGGTCGCCGCGGATTCACGAGGGCGTACGCCTCCGGAAGCTTCGCGGGCGGGTGATGGTGGTCGGTGACGATGAGGTCGATACCGAGCTCCCGCGCGAGCGCCGCTTCCGTCACCGCGGTGACGCCGCAGTCGACGGACACGATCACCTTCGCTCCGTCGCTCGCCAGCTGGCGAAGCGCACCGGGGTTGAGGCCACCGCCGCGCCGAGCTGACGGAACGCGCGCACGAGGATGGCCGACCCGGCGATGCCGTCGACGTCGTAATCCCCGTAGACGACGATGCGCTCGCGAGCCGCGAGCGCACGACGGAGCCGCTCCGCCGCTCGGTCGAGGTCGAGCATCGGCGGACCATCCTCCTGGGGCCGAGCGGCGAGAAAAGTCGCCATCTCGGCGTCCGCGAACCCCCGGCAGGCGAGCACTTGCGCGACGAGCGCGGGGATACCATCCGGGACATTCCCCGGCTTCGTCGGCATGATCCAGCGCCGCTGCGCCACGAGGCTCATGTGAACCTCAAGTATCTCGCACGGGTGTTCACCTTCGGGCTCGTGATGGCCTCATGTACGCCCTCGGCGACACCCTCCCCCGCCCCGGCGGCGTCAGCGGGTCCGACAGGCACCAGCGATTCCGGCCTGGCTGCCGTCATCTCCGTCAGGATGTCGCAGGTCCGTCACTGGTTCACCGTCCCAGATCCGCTCATGCACGAGCCGGCTTTGATCAACGTCGAATTCGCCTCCGATCCGTCATCCGGCCGACCGCGCGTCCGCCTTGATCCGGTCGGCCGCGAGGCGCCGCTCGTCCCATCCGGCGGCGCGACTACGTGGTCGGCGCAGATCGACCTCACGGGGCTGGCGCCCGGCTCATACAAGGTCGGAGTCGTCGAGCGGGTGCTGGGCGCTGACCTTGTGGTCAATGGGAACGAGGCCGGTGGCGAGGTCCGTTTGTCGGCGCCGGAGTACGTCGTCTGGACACTCGACTTCGAGGGCGACGCGTCCAGCGACGACGCGATGGCCAACACCGCGGCGATCGCGGACGAGCTGACGATTCCGATGACGATCATGTGGAACCCGCGCGTCTGGACGACCACCCAAGTCCCGTCGGCCCGCGCTGCGGCGATGCTGGAATGGACAAAGGCACGCGTCACGAAAGGCGACGAGCTGTCCCTCCACATTCATATGTGGACGGACTTCGTGCGTTCGGCGGGCCTCGTCCCGCGAACCACGCCCAGCTGGGCTGGCCGTGGCGACGGCTACGACGTTCCGCTGACCGCCTACATCGAAAGCGAGCAGCGCGCGCTCATCGAGTACGCGCTTCGCCTCATGGCCGAGCGCGAGCTCGCGCGGCCGACGACCTTCCGCGCGGGCGGGCAATTCGCGAACGAGGCGACCCTGCGCACGCTGGCGACGCTTGGGTTCGTCGGCGACGCCAGCGCCGTACCGGCGGGTGCGTTCGGGCGGCTTCCCTACCCTTGGACGCTCGCCCCGGATGCTCAGCCGTACCGCCCGTCGCCGAGCGACGCGAACAAGGCCGGCGACCTGCCCCTCCTAGAGGCACCGACGATCGGGGGCAACACATTTGGGTACGACCTTCGCACGATCGAGCCGATCATCCGCGCGGACCTCTCGCTCCTGGCACCGCCTCGCGTGGTCGCGACGGAGCGCCGCGCGATCACGATCGTCAGCCATCCTGGAACGATCACCACGACCGAACGCGCCGCGATCGAGGCGCTCTTCCGCGCGTTCGATCCCCTGCGCTACGACCGGGACATGGGTCCCGTGCGGTTCGTCACGCTCGCGCAGCTCGCGAGGGCGTACGGGCGCTAGTCGCCCATACCTCGGGGCAGCGGACCCGGGGGCTGCGGTTGCGGTATCGGAGTCGGATCCTGCACCGGCACGACCGGCACCGGTGTCGCCGGGAGATGCCCGTTGCGCTGTGCCAGATCTGACATTTTTGGCAGAACCACCGGCTTGCGCTCGAAGGGCTGCGCCTTCTCCGGATTCGCCTCGTCGGCGTAAGCGAAGATCTCATCGAGCTCGGGCCCGATGAGCTCCCCCTTCTCGAGCAGCGCATTGGCGACGGCGTGGATCGCGTACTCCTTCTCGCGCATGAGCCGTTTGGTCTCCTCATACAGCAGCTCGAGAAGGCGGTCGGCGAGCTCGAGGACCTGCGGCGCCACCCCCATAGCCGAGGGCGGGAAGGCGAGAAGGGTCGACCCCATGCCGAAATTGCCCACGTAGGCCATCGCTCTGTCGGTGGCGTGCCTCAGATCCGCCGAGGCGTTCGCGGTCTTGGTGTGGAGCAGCAGCTCCTCCACCGCACGCGAGCCGAGCGAGACCATGATGTCGTTCTCCAGCTCCTGTGCGTGCAACTGGTGTCGCTCGAGCTTCGGCGTCGGCATGACGACACCGTACGCATCGCCCATGCGGATGATCGACGCCTTCTGGATGCGGTCTTCTTTGTTGAGGTAGTGGGACGCGATCGCGTGCCCGGCTTCGTGATAGGCGATGGTCCGCTTGTCATGCTGCGACATGCTGAGGATCGGTTGCTTGATGCCGAGGATCCGCGCGTCGCGCGCCGTCAGCCAGTCGCGGTAGGTGAGCGCCTCCCGGCCCTCGTCGTGCGAGACGATCAAGGCCTCGTTGATGACGGTCTTGATCTCGATCGGTGTCCACCCGATCGAGTCGGCGACCATCAGCTCGACCGGGATCTCGGGATCGTGCGCCTTCATCTTCAAGTAATGCTGGAGGATGTCGCGACGGCCCTCGCCGTCCGGTTCGTAGACGTTGAGCCGCCGGTCCAGCCGGCCGGGACGCACCAGCGCCGGGTCGAGGACATCCGGCCGGTTCGTGGCGCCGATGACGAAGACAACGGGCTTCGGAGCCACCGGACCACGGACGATGCCGAGCCAACGCAGCAGCTTGTATTTCATACGGTCTTCGACATGCTGTCCGAGCGAGTCCATCTGATTGAGCATCGTGTTGAGCGCGAAGCCGCGCCCGCCCATCATTCCCATAGGACCCATCATTCCCTGCTGCTGCCCGCCCTGAACGCCGCCTCGTGACAGGCCGATCGAGTCGAGCTCGTCGAGGAACATGATGCAGGCGCCCGGCGTCCCAGGGCTCGCGTACTTCCGCGCGAGGCCACGCGCCTTGCGGAACAGCGAGACGACGATCAGCGCGTCCATCCCGAACCACATGCTGGTGAGGCTCGACGCGTCGATGTAGATGAACGGCAGTTTTGCTTCGGCAGCCATGACCCCGGCGAGGAAGGTCTTTCCGGTCCCGGGTGCACCAGCGAGGAGCATGCCCTTTGGCATCTCGCCGCCGCGCTGCTGGAAGGCCTGAACGCCCTGAAGGATCCGCACAAGGCTCTTGGCGTGGTCGAGTAGATCTGGCTGGCCCCGGTAATTCTCGAAAGAGAGGCCAATCTGCGGACTATCGGGCGTCACCGTGTAGGTGCGAGGTCGCGAGAGGAACCACATCAGGGCTCCGAACTGGACGATCATCGCGAACGCGTAGAAGAGGAGCGTGACGACGAGCCCGGGGGCCTGCCCGACCAACGCCGCGAGTCCCTCGAATACCGTCCGGATACCCCAGAAGAAAAGGGCGAGCGCTATGACCCCGAGCAGGATCAGGAGACGCCGTTTGTTGTGCTCGAGCACGTAAGCGCTCGTCGTGACGAATCCTCGAGCGGTCAATTCACACCTACCACCTGGTCATTCGCGACGCGAAGCACGAAGCCGACGACGAAGTCAGTCCCCTCAGTTGTCTTCCCTGTGGCCACGTATGCCGAAAGCAGGCGACCTTCACTCTCGACAGCGCCTACGAATTTGGCGCTTCGCACATCCACGATCGGCTGCAGCGCGGCGTCGAGATCGGTGAGCATCTGGCTCGAGAGCAGCTTCCCAAGCGAGCGCGCGTCATCGTTCTGTATCGCTTGGGCAACGTCGTGGGCCGCGGCGGGCTCGTCGGTCTTTGGCAGTGTCGGATAGGGATTCTCGCCGGGGCCGCGATCGACGACTTGATGGAGCACGACGCCCGCGACGAGTCCGAGCGCGAACAGCGCCATCGTCCCCAGAGCTCGGCCCTCATTCACTCCGCATGACCTTTCCGCCTGCGATGGTCAAGGCGAGCGGGAAGAACTGATCGACGCCGCTCGAGGTACGCATGCCGACGGCGTAGATGTGGACCGAGAACTGCCCAATCGTCGCCCCACCGATGTATGTGAGGGAGAGAGGCTGCATCCCACTGCCCGTTCGGCTCGATTCGGCGCCCTGTAATTCCGCGGCTCGCTGAGCGATCCCCTGCTGCGGGCGGACGCTGGACATCGAGCTCGGGTCGCGCTGCAGAAGTCCGAGCATGTACGCGCGCGCGACCGGCGATTCGCCGGATCCACCGAACAAACCGCTGTCTTGGATGAACAGGCCGACGGCGGAAGAGAGGATGAATCCGGCCAGGATCCCCACCAGCACGGTTGCCACCGTGCCTCCGAAAAGGCGCGTCACCATATCGAAAGAGTCTACGCGCGGGTCTTTCCTGCTCATCCACCCGCGGAAAGCGTCTGCGCGGCGAACAGTAAGAGTCCGCTAAGTTCACCTGCCCAGAAGTCAACGCCGCGCTCCCGCGCACCCTGCCCGAGCGCGGCGGCGTGCGAGATCAGGGCGGTCAGGTGGAGGTGCGTGGCACCCGTGCGCGCTGTCGCCGTGGCGTTCTCCGCCTCGCTCACCGGCTCGAACCGGTCGCCAACGTCGTGCAGCCAGAAAACCTCGGGACGGAGCGCCGACCAGGAAGTACGCGGGGAAAGGCGCTCTAAGACATCGCGCAGCGATGGTGGAAGCGCACGGAGCCGAGCGAGCGCGCCGTCGTAGTCGGTGCTCGCGAGAGCTCGCCAGAGTGATACCGCCTCAGCACCCATTTCGTTCGGTGGATCGTCGGAAAGCCGGCCGCCGCCCGCGCGGAGCGCCACGCTCAGCCGCTCGCGGTCGGCTGGATCGGCGATCGCCTGCGCCGCCGCGACCGGCAGTCGGAGGCGAACCACCGGATCGGGGTCCCAGGGCTCCAGCGCGCCGTTCCGGCGCTGCGCCGAGCCGAGCACGCTCGCCAGATACGTGTCCAGATCGAAGTACGCGCCGAGCGCGCCGACGTATGAGGCGTGTTCCAGCGAACCGGGTCGCGACGCCGCGGCGAGGAGCATCCCTCCTCCAACGGAGAAACCGAAAGCGCCAGTCGGCATGCCGCGCGTCTCGGGGTGATCCCGGAGGACTGCAAACGCGGCGTCGATGATCGCCGTCGCCTCGCGCTCGAGCGTTCCGGCCTTGATGAACGGGAACTCCGGCAGCATCACCAGATACCCGGCGCGCGCGAGTGCATCGGACAGCCGGCGCGTCTCGGAATCGTCGTTGCCGAACTCGGTCGCGCCATTCACGAGCATCACACCCGGGTGCCGCGCGCCCCAGCCGGGGATCCACCACGTCACACGCATATCGGCATCGCGGATGCGCAGGGTCGCCTCCTCGACCCGCGGTTGCGGTGTGACGGCCGCGGCAAGGTTCCGGTCCCAGAGCGCGCCCGAGTAGATATCCGCGACGATCACCGCACCCGCGCCGATCGGTCGAAGGAGCGGACGCCACAGGGACGCGATGAGCAGCACGACGATGAAGAGTGCGACCTGCCGCATCACTGCGCGGCGACGATGCTAGGTGGCCGGCGAGAGCGCGCGGTGGCGGATCCGGTCCTCGGCCTCCTGCCAGAGAGATACGATCTGGCTCGCGTTGAAGATCGAAGAGTACGTGCCCGAGATGATCCCGATGAGCAGCGCGAGCGCGAAGTTGCGCACCGAAAAGCCACCGAAGAGGAACAGGGCGAGCAAGGTGAGCACGACGGTCAATGACGTGATCACCGATCGCGCGAGCGTCTGCATGATCGAGAAGTTGATGACGGGGTTCAGCGCCTCGCCCGGGTTGAGGCGCAGGTTTTCGCGGATCCGGTCGAACACCACGATCGTGTCGTGCACCGAGAAGCCGATGATCGTGAGCACCGCCGTGACGAAGAGGCTGTCGACCTCGACCTTCAGGAAATAGCCGAGGATCGCGAAGATCCCGAGGACGACCGCGGCGTCGTGGAGAAGCGCGATGATCGCCGCGATGCCGTAACGGAATGCCCCCCAGCCGAAGTTGCGGAAGGCCCACGCGATGAGCAGCACGATCAAAAGACTTGCGAGCGCAATCGATTTGATCGCGTTCTGGATCAGCTCAGCCGAGAACGACGGACTCACGACCGAAGAGTCCACCCGGGTGTCCGCTCCAAAACGACCCTTGAGCGCCTGCTCGATCTTCCCGAGCTCCTCGGGAAGCATCTCCGTGGTGCGGACCTCGACGCGGCCGCCCGCGACGCCCTGGACCGTCGCCTCGGAGTGACCGAGGGTAC
>Ga0209266_1002549_pt1 | contig 11382 bp, 10 predicted proteins | sample GraSoiAngelo_132_FD_185889 | JGI IMG/M metagenome (GOLD analysis project Ga0209266, IMG submission 185889) | Grasslands soil microbial communities from the Angelo Coastal Reserve, California, USA - 14_0929_02_40cm (SPAdes) (version 2) | ecosystem: Environmental > Terrestrial > Soil > Grasslands ...
GCGCAACGCGCTGGCGCGGCTCGGGCAGTCCCGCCTCATGCGCGCCTTCTCCCGCAGCGACCGGCAATCGGTGGCGGAGGAGATTGCGGAAGCGTTGGACCGGCTGTCGCGCGCCGGCACCGGCGCAATCATCGCCGTCGAGGGTGACATCGGGCTGGAAGAGTTCATCACCACCGGCGTGCCCGTGGAAGCGAAGGTCTCGGCCGACCTCCTGACGACCATCTTCACGCCGTACTCCCCGCTGCACGATGGCGCGGTCCTGATCCGCGGCGATCGCATCATCGGCGCCGGGTGCGTGCTCCCGCTCACGCAGTTCAAGGTCGCCGACAAGTCCCTCGGCACCCGCCACCGCGCAGCGCTGGGTCTCTCTGAGGAAACCGACGCCACGGTGCTCGTCGTGTCGGAAGAGACGTCGACGATCTCGGTCGCCAGCCACGGGCTCTTGTATCGGCATCTCACGCCGCAACAGGTGCGCGATTTGCTCTCGGGCGCCGTCTCGCATCTCGAAGGCGGCGAGCGCGTGACTCAGCCTGCCACCTAAACCGCCCTACCGGGAGGCGGCCGCTGTCGCGCTCCTGGTCCTCATCGGCTATGTGATCACCCTCGCGCCCACCGTCACGCTGTGGGATGCGGGCGAATTCATCACCGCCGCCAAAGTGCTGGGCGTGCCGCATCCACCGGGCACGCCCTTGTTCGTGCTCGTGGGTCACCTGTGGGGCGCAGTGATGCCGATCGGGAGCTACGCCTGGCGGCTCAATCTGATGAGCGCGTGTTTCTCGGCCGCCGGTGCGGGCTGTCTCTTTCTTGTCGCGCATCGCTTACTGCAGGACGAGGCCCCGTGGCTGCGGCTCGGCGGCGCGGCGGCGGCCGCGATTCTGTCGGCGTTCACGTTCACGGGCTGGCAGAACAGCAACGAGACCGAGGTCTACACCTTCGCGACGTTCAGCATCGCCGCGATCTGCTGGCTGTGCCTCCGTTGGCGCGATGTGCGCGCCACCGCGCGCGCGCCGCACATCCTGCTGCTCATCATCTACATCGCCGCGCTGTCGGTCGGAAATCATCTCCTGGCACTGCTCGCCGGGCCTGCCGTGTCGCTCTTCATGCTGCACACGCTGCGCACGCTCCCGGCCGCTGAGCCGGCCGACCGGCAGATGGAATGGGCGGAGTGGGGTGCCGTGACCGCATTGTGGTTCATGCTCGTCGCGGTCGGTCTCGGCAGCACGACATTACTGATTCTGGGCGGTGTGGCGCTCGCGGCGGCGGCGGCGTGGTGCCTGGTCACCGGGTCCCGCGCGTTCCCGCTCGTGGCGATCGGCATCGCCGCCGTCGGCGTTTCGATCTACGGTTTCCTCTATATCCGCGCCGGTTTGCACCCGGTACTCAACGAGGCGGATCCCGAGACGTGGAAGAATCTCGTCGCGGTGATCCGTCGCGAGCAGTTCGGCAGCCGTGGCCTGCTCGACAACCCGATGTTTTTTCCGGGCCCGGACAATCCCGGTCGCACCCTGGCAATGTTCGGGCAGCAGTTGCTGAGCTATTTCAATTACTACTCGTGGCAGTGGGCCCGTGCGTTGCCTCCAGTCGTCATGGTAACAGTCGCGCTGATCTTCGCGACGCTGGGGTCGCTTGGATTCTGGTTTATCAGCCGGCGTGACCGCGGCATCACGTGGTTGCTCGGCGTCTTGTGGCTCGTGACGGGCATCGGCCTCGTCGTGTACATGAACTTCAAGGCCGGCTTCTCGATATTCTGGAATCTCTATCCCTCGATGGATCAGCACGAGGTGCGTGAACGCGACTATTTCTTCGTCGTGAGCTTCCAGGTCTGGGGCATGTTCGCCGCATTCGGGCTCGTGGGGTTGCTGCGCGTGGTATCGCGGCCGGTGGTCTTGCGCGTGGGCGCCGCGGCGGCGGCGCTGATCGTCGTGCTTCCGTTTGCCGCGAACTTCACAGCGGCCACGCGGCGCGGCGCCGATGCGATGGTGGCGCGCGATTTCGCGTTCAACCTGGTGCAATCGGTGGAGCCGTACGGTGTGCTGTTCACCTATGGTGACAACGACACGTTCCCCGTGTGGTATCTCCAGGAAGTGGAGGGCGTGCGGCAGGACGTCACGCTCATCAACCTCTCCCTTGCAAACCTCGACTGGTACTTGAGCCAGCTGGCGTCGCGGCAGACCAGGCCGTTCGATCCCGCGCGCGCGCCCGCGATGTACCGGACGCTCGTGCCGCCGAAGCCGCCGGACGGTCCGGTCCTGCGGCTGACGCCCCAGGAGATCGAGGGGCTGCAACCCGTGCGGATGAGCGACGACGGCATGTTCCGCGCGGGCAACTTCGAGCTGCCCGTGCGCAAGGGACAGATTCTTCGGACCAACGACCAGGTCATCCTCTACACGATCGCGCAGTACCTGCCCGCGGCCAGGCCGGTCACATTCGGCGTATCGTCAGGGCGTGGCTCCTGGCTCGGCCTCGATCCCCATCTCGCATTCCAGGGGCTCGTCTTCAAGGTCGTCCCGCGCGCCGATACGGTGCACCGATTCCTGCGCGGTGTTCAGGGGACGATGGTGGATTCGACCCGGACGCGGGTCCTCGTCGATTCCGTATTCCTGTTTGGCAAGCTGTTCGCGCCGGACTCGCTCGAGCTCGAGCCCGCCGCCCAGCAGGTCGCGACGTCGTTCTCGGCAGCCTGGCTGGAGCTGGGGAACGCCGCGGTCGCCCGCGGCGATCAACCCCGGGCCCTCTACTATCTGCGCCGCAGCTACCACTTGAATCCCAGTAAGTCGCTTGCCGCCGTGCTGCGCCGCATTGAAACCGAGGGCGTACAGAGCCTCTTTACGCGTTAAATTGAATGGCTATGGGTTTCGAGGCTCTCCCCGAGCGTCTGGCGCAGGTGCGGGCAGAGCTCGCGCGACGTGCGGCGGATCCGGGAAGCGTCACGATCGTCGCGGTGACCAAGGGCTTCGGGACGGATGCGATTCAGGCGGCAATCGCCGCCGGCATCGCGGACATCGGTGAGAACCGCGTCCAGGAAGCAGTACAGAAACAGGACGAGTTAGGGGCTGGGGGTAAGGGGTTGGGGATTCGTTGGCACCTCATCGGGCACCTGCAGCGCAACAAAGCCCGTGTCATCCCCGGCCGCTTCGAGATGGTGCATTCGGTAGATTCGCTGGAGCTCGCCAACGAGCTCGACAAACGGGCTGCTGGTTTGCGAGTGCTGTTACAAGTGAACGTGGCGGGCGAAGCACAGAAGAGCGGATGCGCGCCGGAGGGCGCTCCGGTGCTGGCGCGACAGATCGCCGCGCTAGGAGCTCTGCGGCTGGAAGGGTTGATGACGTTGGCACCACTGACGGATGACGAGGACGTGCAGCGCCGGACGTTCCGGGGGCTGCGCCTCTTGCGCGATAGGATCAAGGAGGAGGAAGGCGTATGGCTACCGACCCTCTCGATGGGGATGTCAAGCGACTACGCTTCAGCGGTTCAAGAGGGAGCAACGGTGATCCGATTGGGTACCGCCCTCTTCGGTCCGAGGGAGGAGACGCCGTGAACGACGACGCCTTCAACCTGACGCCGCTCGATATCCGCAAGCAGGAATTCCGGAAGACGCTGCGCGGCTACGACACGCTGGGCGTGGAAGATTTCCAGATGCGCGTCGCCGATGCCCTGGAGCGCGCGATGCGCGAACGCCAGGTTCTGGAGGAGCGCGTTTCCGCGTTGACCGAGCAGCTGCGCGTCTTCCGGGAACGCGAGAAAGCGATGAACGAAGCGCTGGTCGCGGCGCAGCAGCTGCGCCAGGACTCGCGCGCCGCCGCCGAGCGCGAGGGGCAGGTGATCGTGCGCGAGGCGGAAGCAGAAGCGAAACGGCTGCTCGACGAAGCGCGCAGCGCACAGAACGCGGTGCAGGTCAAGATGGCGGAGACGGAGCGGCAATTTCAGCAATACATGGGCGGTTTTCGCGCGCTGCTCGAGCGCCAGCTTGCCGAGCTGCGCGCGCTGGATGGAGGGAGCAAGAAAGCTTGAGCGGTGTTTCCGTCGCAGACGCGGTCCGCGCCGTGAAGACGCGGACCGCAATCGTTCCGGACGTCGCGGTCATTCTCGGGACCGGACTCGGGGCGTTGGCCGACGAGCTGAAGGCCGACGTCACGATCCCGTACGCCGAGATTCCCGGCTTCCCCCGGCCGACCGTGGAGACGCATGCGGGCCGGCTGTTGTTCGGCACGCTCGGTCGCACGCCTGTGGCGATGATGCAGGGCCGCTTTCATCGCTATGAGGGCTACTCGCTGCAGCAGGTCGCGTTTCCGGTGCGCGTGCTGCGCGCGCTGGGCGCGAAGACGCTGATCGTCTCCAACGTCTCCGGCGGCATGCATCCGCTCTGGTCGACGGGGGATCTCGTCCTCATCTCGGACCACATCAACCTGCTCGGTGACAATCCGCTGGCCGGGCCGAACAACGAGGCGGAAGGCCCGCGCTTCCCGGACATGTCGGCCGCCTACGATCCCGGGCTGCGCAAGCTCGCGCGCGACGTCGCGCTCGAGCACAAGATCGTGCTCCGGGAGGGCGTGTATGTCGCCGTGCCGGGCCCGAACCTCGAGACGCGCGCCGAATACCGCATGCTGCGGGCGCTGGGCGCCGACGTCGTCGGCATGAGCACGGTGCCCGAGGTGATCACCGCGATCCACCAGGGCATGCGCGTCCTCGGACTTTCGATCATCACCGACAACTGTCTCCCCGACGCGCTCGAGCCGACGTCCGTCGAAAAAATCATCGCCGTCGCGCGTGCCGCCGAGCCCCGGCTCGCGGCCGTCGTGCGCGGCGTGCTGGAGCAGCTCTAGCCGATGCCGTACCCGCCGTCCGACCCGACGCAGTCGATCGACGAGCTGGAAAAGCACCTGCTCGCGACGTGGAAGCACGAGCACCTGTTCACGCGTGTGAGCGAGGCGACGCGCTACGGGCCGCCCTTCATCTTCTACGAAGGACCGCCGACCGCCAACGGCCGGCCGGGCATCCACCACGTCTTTTCCCGCACGCTCAAGGATCTGATCTGCCGCTTCCATGCGATGCTGGGGCAGGGCGTGACGCGGATCGCGGGGTGGGACACGCACGGCCTGCCCGTGGAGATCGAAGTCGAGAAGGCGCTCAACATCAACGGGAAGCGCGAGATCGAGGCGTACGGCATCGAGCGTTTCAACAAGCTGTGCCGCGAGAGCGTGTTCAAGTACAAGGCCGATTGGGAGTCGTTGTCCGACCGCATCGGCTACTGGCTCGACTACGAGCATCCGTACATCACCTACAGCAACAACTACATCGAGACGGTGTGGTGGTTGCTCAAGCGGCTGCACGAGAAAGCGCTGCTGTATCGGGGACACAAGGTCCTGCCGTACTGCCCGCGCTGCGGCACGGCGCTGTCGTCGCATGAAGTCGCGCAGGGCTACGAGACCGTGCAGACGAATTCCGTCTACGTCACGTTCCCGCTGCTCGGCCGGAAAGGCGACGCCGCACGCGAGCTCGTGATCTGGACGACCACCCCGTGGACGCTGCTTTCGAACGTTGCGGTCGCGGTCGATCCCGATCTGGAATACGGGGAGTACGCGCTCACCGACACGGCCGGTAAGGTCACGAACTACATCGTTGCGGTGGCCCGCGCCGCCGAGGTCCACGTTCATGGACGGCCGCTCGTGCAGGGCGAGCGGATCAAGACCTTCCCGGGCCGCGACCTGGTCGGGAAGAAATACGCGCGCCCGCTCGACGTCGTCCCATTGCCGCCCGAAGGTCAGCGTGCCGTGGTCGTGGCCGGGTCGTTCGTGACTGCGGACGAGGGCACCGGGCTCGTCCACATGGCGCCGGCGTTCGGCGCCGATGACTATGCCGCGGGCCAGCAAAACGGCCTCGCCTTCGTGAATCCCGTCGCCACCGATGGCACGTTCCGGGGCACCAATTGGCCCGAGATCGAAGGCAAGCTCGTCACCGACAAGGAAACGAACCGCCTGATCATCGAGCGGCTGAAGCAGGACGGCCGCTGGCTCGAGACCAGACCCTACACACACAGCTATCCGCACTGCTGGCGCTGCGATTCGCCGCTCATCTATTACGCCCGCAGCTCGTGGTTCGTCCGGACGACAGCGGTGAAGGCGCGGATGCTGGAAATCAACGCCCAGATCGACTGGCATCCGCCCGAGACGGGCGCGGGCCGGTTCGGCGAATGGCTCGAGAACAACGTCGACTGGGCGCTGTCGCGCGACCGCTACTGGGGTACGCCGCTCAACGTGTGGGAATGCGATGCCGACCGCGAGCATCGCGAGGTGATCGGATCCTACGAGGAGTTGGCGCAACGCTGGGGCAAAGCGCTGCCGGCCGATTTCGATCCGCACAAGCCGTACATCGATGCGTATACGTGGCGGTGCCGCACGTGCGGCGGAACGATGCGGCGCGTGAACGAAGTCATCGACGCCTGGTTCGATTCGGGCGCGATGCCGTACGCGCAATGGCACTACCCCTTCGACCACCAGGCCGATTTCAAGTCGCATTTCCCGGCCGACTACATCTGCGAAGGCGTCGATCAGACGCGCGGCTGGTTCTATTCGCTCCTCGCCATCGGTGTCACGGGGTTCGACACGCCCGTGTACAAGCACGTGATCGTGAACGAGCACGTGCTCGACGTGCACGGGCAGAAGATGTCGAAGAGTCGCGGCAACGTGGTCGATCCGTGGAAGGTGATCGGCGCGCACGGCGCGGATGCGGTGCGTCTCTACCTGTTGGGGCAGAGCCAGGTCTGGCTGCCCAAGCGGTTCGATGAGAAACAGATCCCCGAGGTGTCGGGCGGATTTCTGAACACGCTGCGCGCGACGTACGACTTCTTCCGCCGCTACGCCCAGGACTGGAATCCGCCCGCCGAGGCAGACGCCACGCCGCCGGGCCAGCGGCCGGCGGCGGATCGCTGGCTGCTCGCCCGGCTCGATGAAGTGGTCGAGAGCGTGCGGCACGCGTGGTCCGCCTACGACGCCACGGCCGGCGTCCGGGCCATCATGGATTTCGTGGGCGAGGATCTGTCGCGCTGGTACATCCGCCGCAACCGGCCGCGCTTCTGGGCACCCGATCGGGCGACCGATCCCGTCGCGCTGGAAACGCTGCACGAAGCGCTGGTCGCCGCGGTCCGGATGCTCGCCCCGGCGGCCCCCTTCTTCTCCGACTGGGTCCACCGGGCCCTGACGGGGGCGTCCGTCCACCTGGCCCTGTTCCCTGCGGACCGGGGCCACCGGGAGCCGGAGCTGCTCACGGCGATGGCCACCATCCGGCGCCTCGCCTCGCTGGCCCGGGCAGCACGAGAATCGCGTAACCTGCGGGTCCGCCAGCCGCTTGCCCGCATGCAGGTGGCCGTTCCGGCCGCCGCCCAGGGCCCGGCCTTGTCAGACCTGTTAGATATTCTGGCTGCCGAAGTCAACGTAAAAGCCGTCCAAGTGGTCGCATCGGACCACGATCTGGTCCGGCTGCGCGGCAAAGCGAATTTTCGGACGCTCGGCAAGCGGTACGGGAAGGACACACCGCGGGCCGCCGCCGCCGTCGCCGAGTTGAGCGGGGCGGAGCTGCAGACGCTGGAGCAGGGCGGGACGGTGCGGCACGGCGAGTTTGAGTACCAGCCCGACGACGTGACCGTGACGCGCGAGGTCGCGAGCGAGTGGCTCGTCCAGGCCGATGGACCGTACGTCGTCGCGTTGGATCCGGCGTTGAGCGACGACCTGGTGCAGGAAGGATTGGCGCGCGAGGTGGTGAATCGCGTGCAGCGTCTCCGCAAGGAGGCGGGATACGAATACACGACGCGCATCGAGTTGAGTGTCGCCGGCGCCGAGGACGTGGTGGCCGCGACGCGCGCGTTTTCGGGGTTCGTCGAAGGTGAAACACTCGCGCGCCGTATGGTGTTGGGCGGCGCTGGCGCGGTGCTCGACGAACCCGACTTGCAGCGGGAAGTAGACATCGAGGGGCGCCGGGTTACGATTGCGCTCCGGCGTCATGACGGAAGAAAGGGCGGAACCAGATAATGCCGACGAAGTCCACGAAGGTGAAGGCCAAGAGTGGTGGCCTCAGCAAAAGTGGCCTCAATAAAAAGCAGCTGACGCATCTCGAGAAGCGACTGCTCGAGGAGCGCGCCCGCGTCATCAAAGAGCTGGGCCATTACGGTGAGTCGTTCAACTCGAGTCTCCAGGCGTCGGACGGCGATCTCTCGAGCTACTCCTTCCACATGGCCGATCAGGGCACCGACGCGATGGAGCGCGAAAAGCAGTTCCTGTTCGCGTCGCAGGAAGGCCGCTACCTCTGGCACGTGAACGAGGCGCTGCGGCGGCTGTACAGCGCGCCCGAGCGCTTCGGCCGTTGCGAGCAATGCGGCGAGGCCATCGGGTTTGACCGTCTCGATGCGCTCCCGCATGCCCGGCTGTGCATCAAGTGCAAGGCCAAAGAGGAAGATGGTAAGCGCCGCTGAGCGCCGGCTGTTCTGGGGAACGGCGACCGCGGTCGTTGTTTCCGATTTCGTCACCAAACTGATCGCGGAGTCGTTCCTGGCGCGGCGTTTGCCGCTCCGGGTCATCGACGACGTGGTGCAGTTCCGTCTCGTGTACAACGAAGGCGCGGCGTTCGGCTTGCACGTGGGCGAAAACTCCCGCTGGATCTTTCTCGGTCTCGCGATCATCGCGCTGTTCGTGCTCGCCTCGCTGGTGCGCGGGACGCGGCCCGGTGACCGGTTCCGGCTGATCGCGTTGGCGCTGGTCTGCGGCGGCGCCGTCGGCAACCTGATCGACCGGATTCGCAGCGCGCAGGGCGTCGTCGACTTCGTCGACGTCGGCATCGGCGCGTGGCGCTGGCCGACGTTCAACGTCGCCGATTCGGCCATCACGATCGGCGCGATCGCACTCGGACTCTCGCTGTGGCAGGAAGGCCGCGCGCAGCAACGGGCGAAGGAGGCGCGGGCGGCCGAGCCTTGATCCTCACGTTTTGTGTGGTTGTGCAGTCTGAACGTCTAGACAAATTCCTCGCCGACCAGCTCGCTCTCTCACGCACACAAGCCGGACGCCTCATCGCCGACAAGCGCGTGACCGCGGGCGGCAAACCGCTCCGCGCGTCCGCCGTGCTCGAGCCGGGAACTGAAGTAACCGTTGCGCTACCCGAGGCCGAGCCGCCACGCAGTTACACGCCGTTTCACGCCGATTTACGCTTTGTGTTCGAGGACGAGCATCTCGCGGTGCTCGACAAGCCGGCGGGCCTGGTCGTCCATCCCGGTCCCGGCCACTGGAACGACACGCTGGTGAACGTGTTGGTGGGCCGCGGGACCGAACTCTCGAGCGGATCGACGGAAGGCCGACCCGGCATCGTGCACCGGTTGGATCGCGACACGTCCGGCTTGCTGGTGGTCGCGAAGAGCGACCTCGCACACCGGCGACTCGCGGGCGCGATCGAGCGGCGCGCCGTCAAGCGCGTGTACGCGGCGCTCGTGTGGGGCCATCTGCGCAAGAGTCCGGTGGACATCGAAGCGCCCATCGCCCGGCATCCCAAAGAGCGCAAGCGTATGACGGTCGCGGAAGGCGGCCGTCACGCCACGACGCACGCCGCCCGCGTCGCGCGCTTCGCCCACGCCGACCTGCTGCGCGTGCGGCTGGGCACCGGCCGCACCCACCAGATCCGCGTGCACCTCGCGCACATCGGCTGCCCGATCGTCGGCGACCGCGAGTACACGTTTGGCGGCAGCCGGCGCGTGACGCCATCGGCGCGCCGCGAAGCGGAGCGCCTCGAGACCCTGGCGCCGCGCCAGCTATTGCACGCCGCGGCGCTGTCATTCACACATCCCGTGACCGGTGTCACCCTGGCGCTGACGTCAGAATGGCCCGACGACTTGCGTCCCGCGCTCGCCGAAGCGGCGGGCGACGCAAATTTGCTTGCCCAGCGCAACCCCTTGCAGTATCTTGGCTTCTTCGCATCCGATGACTGAAGGAAGCCTCGTCTCCGCCCGACTGCTCGTGTTCCGCGTGGGAACCTTGGCGTGCGCGGCCGACGTGGACCAAGTGCGGGAGATTCTCCCGCGCCTCCCAACGACGCGTATCCCGGGCGCGCCCCCGGTCGTGGCGGGGCTCGTGAATGTCCGCGGCACGCTGGTGACGGTCGTAGAAGGGTGGCGTGCGCTGGGCCTCCCGCCTCCCTCTCCACTCCCATCCCCAGAATCAGGCCCCGCGGGCTCGACCATCATCCTCGAATTGGGCAAGGGTGAGGATGCGGGCAACGAAGGCGGGGGGACGAGCAAGAAGCTGATCGGCTTTACGGTGGACGAGGTGATGGATATGCTGGCGGGCGGCGAGACCAGGCTGGAAGATCGTAAGGGTCTCCCCGGCGTCGATCCGACCCTGGTGCGGGCGGTCGGCCGGCGTAATGGTGAGTTGTTCATCGTTCTGGACGTCGCGGCGCTGTTGGGTCCGATTCTGCCTTCGTAAGGAGCGAGCAGTGAGCCACACGGTTCTCGTCTGTGACGACGCCATCTTCATGCGCACGATGATCACCGACATCCTGGCGCAGGCCGGATTCGAGGTCGTCGGCGAGGCGGAGACCGGCACGCAGGCCGTCGAGAAGTATCGGCAGCTCAAGCCGGACCTGGTCACCATGGATATCGTGATGCCCGACATGGGAGGCATCGACGCCGTTCGCGAGATCGTCAAGCAAGACCCCGATGCCAAGATCCTGATGTGCAGTGCCATGGGCCAGCAGGCGCTGGTCGTGGAAGCCATCCAGGCGGGCGCGAAAGACTTCGTAGTGAAGCCGTTTCAACCTTCCCGCGTTCTCGAAGCCGTTCAACGAGTGCTGGGCTAGCCCCTAACCCCTAGCCCCATGGACCTCTCCCAGTACGCCGAGCTGTTCCTGGCCGAGAGCCGGGAGCACTTGAGCGCCTGCAATCAGCTGCTGCTCGAGTGGGAGCGGAATCCCGCTTCGCCCGAGCCGGTCGGCGGCCTGTTCCGGGCGGTCCACACGATCAAGGGCATGGCCGCGACGATGGGGTACGGCCGCGTCGCTGATCTCTCGCACCGCATGGAGAATCTGCTCGACCATCTGCGTCGCAGCGGCCGGGCGCCAGCCGACGAAATCATTCAGATGCTGTTTCGCGCCACCGACGCGCTCGAGAAAGCGGTCGGGCTCGCCGTGGCGGGGCGCGAGCGCGAAGCCGACCTCGCGGTGCTCGCCGAAATCGATCGAGCGGCGCTGCAGGCGAAACCCGCCCCACAACCCAGCGGTCTCGCGCGGCACTTCAAGGAGTCGGAGCCGCCTGGCTCGCCTGAATTTCCCAGTTTACCTGCGGCGTCTGCGGCGCCTCCGGCGTCTAGCGGATCCACCCGCCTCATCGAGATCGTGATAAGGCCCGAA
>Ga0209266_1002550_pt1 | contig 11378 bp, 11 predicted proteins | sample GraSoiAngelo_132_FD_185889 | JGI IMG/M metagenome (GOLD analysis project Ga0209266, IMG submission 185889) | Grasslands soil microbial communities from the Angelo Coastal Reserve, California, USA - 14_0929_02_40cm (SPAdes) (version 2) | ecosystem: Environmental > Terrestrial > Soil > Grasslands ...
GTCGGTGGCTCGTTCAGCAGCTCGTGGTAGTAGCACGGGAGCAGCACCAGCTCGTGCGGGCAGGTGAGACGCGCGGCGATCTCCGTCGCGCCCGCCGGGAGGACGAGCCGGTCCGCGTCGCCCTGCAGGATCAGGAGCGGAACGCGGAGACGCGGCGCCCCCTCCATCGCCGCCGCCTGCGCGGCCCGGATGGCGCGCACGAACCCCGCGCTCGCCGCCCGATGCACGAGCGGGTCGGCGACGTAGGCGGCGCCCACGGCCCGATCGCGCGACAGCGCGCCCGGATCGAGGTTCGAGCGGAACGTCACCCCGGGGGCCACGCGCGCCAGGAGGAGCGCCACGCTCTGGAGGATGCGCGGCGCCGAGTCGGCGACCTTGAACGCCGGCCCCGAGAGCGCCCCGGCACGCACCGCGTCGGGGTGGCGGAGCAGGTAGAGGAAGGCGAGCAGCCCGCCCATGCTGTGTCCGAAGAGGAGGCGCGGCACGCCCGGCCACCACTCCTCCGCCATGCCGGCGAGCGTGTGCAGGTCGGCGATGAACTCCGCGAAGTCGCGGCAGTGCCCGCGCGGCCCCCCCGAGCGGCCGTGGCCGCGGTGGTCGATGGCTGCCACCCCGAGCCCGCTCGCGGTCAAGTGCGCGACGAAGTCGCGGTAGCGGCCGACGTGCTCCGCGTAGCCGTGCGCGAGGAGGACGACACCGCGCGGGGGACCGGCCGGCGGCGCCGAGCGCTCCCAGTGGATGGGGACGCCGCCGACGCCGGCGAAGGTGCCCTCGGTCGTCACGGGGTCCCCTCGCGTGATTCCGTCGGGTGATGCATACGGGTGCTCATGCGGATCACGCTGGACCTCGACGAGGCCCTGATCGCACGCGCCGGCAAGCTGACCGGCATCCAGGAGACCGAGACCCTCGTGCGAGCGGGCATCGAAGCCCTGATCCAGCGCGCCAGCGCCGAGCGCCTCGCGGCGCTCGGCGGCACGCAGAGGTCGCTCGGCCGGATTCGCCGGCGGCGGAGCGGGAAGCGGGCATGATCACCGCAGTTCACCCGCGCGTCGCGCTCCGCACCCGCCCCACCGCCTCCCGCCATCCCCGGTAGAGCGCGTCGCGCGCCTCGGGCTTCATCTTCGGCACGAAGCGCCGGTCGATCCGCCGCGCGCGCTCGAGGTCGGCCTGGGACTTCCAGAAGCCGACGCCGAGCCCGGCCAGGAAGGCCGCCCCCAGGGCCGTCGTCTCGACCACGCGCGGGCGGTCGACCGGCACGCCCAGCACGTCGGCCTGGAACTGCATCAGGAAGTCGTTCGCCGCGGCGCCGCCGTCCACGCGCAGCGTGCCCAACCGCGAGCCGGCGTCGGCCGCCATCGCGTCGACCACGTCGCGCGTCTGGAAAGCGAGCGACTCGAGCGCCGCGCGCACCACGTGGGCGCGCGTCACCCCGCGCGTCAGGCCGAGCAGCGCGCCGCGCGCCTCGGCGTCCCAATGCGGCGCGCCGAGCCCCACGAAGGCCGGCACCAGGTAGACGCCGAGGGTCGAGTCGACGCTGCGGGCGAGCCGCTCCGACTCGGCGGCCTTCTTGAGCAGCCCGAGCCCGTCGCGCAGCCACTGGATCGCCGCGCCGGCGATGAACACCGATCCCTCGAGCGCGTACGCCCGCCCGCCGCGCGCATCGCATGCGGCGGTGGTGACGAGCCCGTGCCGGGACGCGACCGGCTGCGCGCCCGTGTTCATGAGGAGGAAGCAGCCCGTGCCGTAGGTGTTCTTCGCCATCCCGGGCGCGACGCAGCCCTGCCCGAAGAGCGCCGCCTGCTGGTCGCCGGCCACGCCCGCGATCGCGACCGGCGCGCCCAGGACGGACGCCTCCGTCGCGCCGAACTCGCCGCTCGACGGCTTCACCGCGGGCAGCACCGCGGCCGGCACCTGGAGGAGATCGCACAGCGCCGCGTCCCACGCGCCGGCGTGGATGTCGAAGAGGAGCGTGCGCGAGGCGTTGGTCGGGTCGGTCGCATGCACCGCGCCGCCGGTCAGCTTCCACATGAGCCAGGTGTCGATGGTGCCGAAGGCGAGCGCGCCCGCACGGGCCCGTTCGGCGGCGCGCGGCACGTGCTCCAGGAGCCAGCGGAGCTTGGTGCCCGAGAAGTACGGATCGAGCACGAGGCCGGTCTTCTGCCGGAAGACGTCCTCGAGGCCGCGCGCGCGCAGCTCCTGGCAGAGCGCGGCGGTGCGCCGATCCTGCCACACGATGGCGCGGTGCACCGGCCGGCCGCTCCGCCGCTCCCAGAGGACGGTGGTCTCGCGCTGGTTCGTGATGCCGAGCGCCGCCACGTCGCGCGCGCGTACCCGCGCGCGCCGGCACGCCTGGCGGAGCACGCGCAGCGTGACCCGCCAGATCTCCTCTACATCGTGCTCGACCCACCCCGGCTTCGGGTAGTGCTGCGTGAACTCCGAGTAGGCGCGCCCGACGACGCGCCCCTGGCGGTCGAACACGAGCACGGTCGTCCCCGTGGTCCCCTGATCGACCGCGACGACGACGGGCATCGACTGCTAGCCGAGGAAGAGCGAGCGCCGGCGTCGCAGGCCCTCGAGGACGAGCGCCTGCAGGCGCTCGCGCACCTGGTCGCGGAGCCGGCCGACGCGCGCGGGATCGGCGGCGTCGCTCGCCGCGTGCCGCGCCGCCACCTCCAGCGGCTCGCCGAAGAGGAGCGCCCACTTGGTGGGGAGCGGCACGAGCCCCCAGAGACCGAGCCAGGGGAACGTGGGCGTGAGCGGCAGGGTCGGGAGCCCGAGGAGCCGCCCCGGCAGATCGAGCCGGGCGAGCACCGGATGCACCTCCTCGGCGCCGATGACCGCGACCGGCACGATCGGCGTGCCGGTCGTGATCGCGAGGCGCGCGAACATGCCGCGGCCGAAGCGCCCGAGGCGGTAGCGCTCGCGGAAGGGCTTCGGGTGATTGCTCTCCGGGCAGGCGATCACCGCCGCGCCGCGAGCGAGGAGGCGCCGAACGGTCGCCGGCGCCGCGCGCACCGCGCCCACGCGCGCGAGGGCAGCACCGAGGAGGGGCGCATCGGCCATCCAGTCGTCGAGGAGCGGGCGGGCGCGCCGCACCGCCTGCCGGATCATGAGCGCCTCGTAGGGCACGAGCGCGCCGCCCCGGTTGGCCACCAGCATGACGCGCCCGCTCGCGGGCACGCGCTCGAGCCCGACCGTCTCGACCCGCCACCAATAGCGGTAGAGCACCTCGAGGAGCACCTCGGTGGCGTCCGTACCGAGCACCTCCGCCAGCGCCGCGAGCTCGCGCGGCGTCGAGCGCTCGAAGCCGGCGACGGCCGCGAGCGCCTGGTCGAAGGCGGCGCGGAGCCGATCACGCGCGGCGAGCTCGCCGCCGCTCCCGAGCGCCTGCTCGACCCGCCGCTCGAGGGCGGAGAGCCGCCGCGTCACCTCCCGCGGCGACGCGGGCTGCGCGCGCCTCGCGCGCGCACGACCGCCGTGGAACACGCGCAGGCGTGCCCCGCTCCCCTCGCCGCCCCCGGGTCGATCTGCCTCCGACATGCCCCCCTTCGCCGCGCGGAGGCTAGGGAACGGCCGCGCGTATGTCAATTCGGCAAGCGCGAGGGTCGTGCGCAAATTGACACTGCGCGCGCCGCGCGGATATGACGCCGGGCGTGCCGCCCCGGCTGCCGCTCGCCTCGCAGCGCCTGGTCGTCGTCACGGGCAAGGGCGGCGTCGGGAAGACGACCGTCACGGCGGCGCTCGCGCACGCTGCCACGGCGGGCGGACGCCGCGTGCTCGCGGTCGAGGTCGGCCGCGGGCCGTTGGGCTTGCTGCTCGGGGGGACACGCCTCGGCAGCGCGCCGATGCGCGTCACGGCCGGGCTCGCAGCCGCCAGCCTCGAGCCCGAGGTGCTGCTCGGCGACTTCGTCGAGGGCGTGCTCCGCTTCCGCATCCTCGCGCGGCGCCTCCTCGAGAGCACGTCGTTCCAGGTGCTGGCCGCGGCGGCGCCCGGGCTGGGCGAGTTCCTGGTCCTGCACCGGCTCCTCGGCTGGGTCGAGGCGCGGCGGCGCGGCCGTCCGGTGTACGACCTCGTGGTCGTCGACGCGCCGGCCTCGGGGCACTCGCTCCCGCTCCTGGCCGCCCCGCACACGCTGGGCGCGCTCGCCCGCCTCGGGCCCGTGGCCGAGCTGCTGGCTCGCATCCAGCGGCTCATCGCCGACCCGGGCGCGACGCTCGTGTGCGTGGTGACCACGCCGGAAGAGCTCGCGGTGCGTGAGACAGTGGAGCTCCACCGTGAGCTCGCCGGGCGCCTCGGGCTCGCCGTCGCCCCGCCCATCGTGAACGCGTTGCCGCGCCGGCGCTTCACGGCGGGCGACGCGGCGGCGCTCGATCGCCTCGAGGCAGCGAGCGGCCCGCATCCCTACCTGCGCGCCGCCCGCTTCCAGCTCGAGCGCCGCCGGCAGGCCGACGCCCAGCTCACCGCGCTCCGCCGGGCGCTCGGCGCCGCGCCCGTACGCCTCCCCTTCCTCTTCGGCGCGCCGGACGCGCCCGCCGGCGTGGCCGCGCTCGCGGCCGAGCTCGCCCGGGCGGCCGGCCTCGCGGCATGAGCTCGCTCGCCGACGCGCTCGAGAGCCGGCGCATCATCCTCTGCGTGGGGAGCGGGGGGGTCGGCAAGACGACCACCGCTGCCGCGCTCGCGGTCGAGGCGGCGCGCCGCGGGCGGCGGACGGCCGTGCTGACCGTCGACCCCTCGCACCGCCTGAAGGATGCGCTCGGCCTCTCCGCGCTCGCCGGCCGTCCGAGCCGGGTCTCGCTCGCCGGGATCGGGGCGCGCGGGGCGCACCTGGACGCGCTCCTCCTCGACGTGAAGCGCACCTTCGACGAGCTCGTGCGCACACTCGCCACCACCCCCGAGCAGGCGCGCGCCGTGCTCGAGAACCGGCTCTACCAGAACCTCTCCGGCACGCTCGCCGGCACGGCCGAGTACATGGCGGTCGAGCAGGTGTACCGTCTAGCGGCCGAGGGCGGCTACGATCTCCTCGTAGTCGACACGCCGCCCGCGCGCCACGCGGTGGACTTCCTGGACGCGCCGCGCCGGCTGGCAAACCTCCTCGACTCGCGCGCCTTCGCCATCCTGAAGAACCCGACCAGCATCCTCCCCGCCGCCGGCTCCCGCCTCGCGCAGCTCCTGCTCGCCGCGGTGCTGCGCGGGCTCGAACGCTTCACCGGCATCGGCCTCGTGCGCGAGGTGGGCGAGTTCGTCGGTCTGATCGAGGTCATGACGGGCGCGCTGCGCGAGCGCGTGCGCGCGGTCGGGGCGCTCCTCACGAGCGACCGGACGATGCCGCTCCTCGTGACCGCGCCCGAGCCCCGCCTGGTCGCCGAGACCGAGGCGCTGGTGCGCGCGCTCGGCGCGATCGGCCTCTCCATCCAGGGCATCGTCGTGAACCGGGCGCTGGCCCGCGCGACCTTCGGCCGCGGCGCGCCCGACCCGGGCCTCCCCGACGGCGTCCCGGGGGCGCTCGCGGCGCGGCTCGCCGCGAGCTACCGCGAGCTGCGCGCGCTCGGTGCGCGCCAGGAGGCGACGCTCGCACCGCTGGTCGAGTCGGCGCGCGCACCGGTCCTCGCCGAGGTGCCGCTCCTCGCCACCGACCCGGGCTCGCTCGCCGACCTGGCCGCCATCGCCCGCCACCTCTTTCCGGGCTCGGGCCGGGCGGCCGCGGTCGGTGTGTGAGGGTGCTACTCGCCCGCGCTGTCGCCCGCCGAACCGGACCGCTTGCGGCTCGTGCGGGGCCGCGCCGGGCCGGTCGTCGAGAGGAGGCGGTCGACCTTCACGTGCAGGTTGACGAGGCTTCCCTGGATCGCCTCGAGCTTGGTGAGCAGGCGGATCATGTCGGCGCGCGAGGGCATGTTCAGGAGGCCGAGCACGGTCTGCATGTTGCGGTCGACGCGGCCCTTGGCCTCGAAGGCCTTCTGCAGGGCGGTCGAGAACGTCTCCGCGAGGCGCGGGTTCGAGAGCAGCTCCTCCGCGAGCCGGCCGAGCCGCTCCTCGCCGAGGCCGAGCAGGCGCTTCAGGATGTGCGTGTCGTTGGTCTCCACCCGGCCCCGGCACTATAGAGAAGCACCGCGCGTGCGGTCAATCGAATGACGCTTCCGCTCGCCATCGCCTACCTCTCGGGGCTGGCCTTCGTGGCGCCCGATCTCCCCGCGCCCGCGCTCCTCGGCACGGCGCTCGCGCTCCACGTCTGCGACGCGATCCTCTGCCGGCTCTTCGCGCACAACAACGGGTACCCGAAGAACCTGTGGACGCTCCTCGGCCTCATCGCCGGCCTCTGGGCGGTCGCGGTCCTGATCCTCCTCCCGCGGCGCGGCGCGTCTGCGCCACCGCCCCGCCCGCTGCGCTGACGCCGTCCTCGACCACCACCGAGGCGAGCGCGCTCTCGCCCGTGTGCGTGAGGGCGAGGAGCCAGCGCACCATGCCCCGCCGGCGCGCGAGCGCCGCCGCGCGACCGTGGAGGACGAGGCGCGGCGGCGCGCCGCGCGCGCGCACCACCTCGAAGTCGCGCCAGGCCACGCCCTGCGCCCAGCCGGTCCCGAGCGCCTTCATGGCCGCCTCCTTGGCCGCGAAGCGCGCCGCGTAGCTCGCGAAGCGGCCGCGGCGGCGGGCCTCGCAGTACGCCTGCTCCGCCGCGGTGAAGACGCGGGTCTGGAAGCGCGCGCCGGTGCGCCCTTCGAGCGCGCGGCGGATGCGCGCGACGTCGCACACGTCGACGCCCAGGCCGACGATCATGGCGGACAGCACACTAGCACGCGCCGCAGGTGTGGCAGGTGGCGGTATCGCAGGGAGGCGTCTGGAGCTCGGCGAACGCCTTGCGGCGCTCCGCGAGAAGATAGCGCTTGTCGACGGAGTGCTCGATGAAATCCCAGGGCAGCAGAGCGTCCAGAGGGTACGAGCGGTGGACGAAGCGGTCGGGGTCGACACCGTCCGTCCCGCCGCGGAGCGCTTTCAGGATGGGCCACCACTCGTCGGGACGCTCGTGCAGGCGGACGAGGATCGGCGCCGTACGCCGGTCGCCGCGCGAGAGGAGCGTCTGCAGGTATGCCTCGCGCGGGCTCTCGGTCTCGACCTCGACGGCGGGGATGGCGCCCAGTGCGCGGCGGAGGTGGGCGAGCTTCCGGCGCAGCGAGGGGATCGCCTCCATCGGCTCCCACTGGAACGGCGTCCACGGCTTCGGCACGAAGGGGTTGATCGAGACCAGGATGCGGCCGACGCGCGGCCGCCCGCTGCCGGCGAGCCGCGCGCGGACCCTGGCGGTGAGGTCCACGATCGCCTCCACGTCCTCGGCCGTCTCGGTGGGGAGCCCGACCATCACGTAGAGCTTGAGCGCGTCGACCCCGCCACCCACCAGCCACTCGGCGGCGCGCAGGATCTCCGCCTCGCTCAGGTTCTTGTTGATGACCCGGCGCATGCGCTCCGAGCCCGCCTCGGGTGCGACCGTGACGGAGCGGTTGCCCCCCGCGCCCAGCGCCCGCGCCAGCGCCGGCGTGATCAGGTCGGCCTTGAGCGACGAGGGCGAGGCCCGGCCGCCGCGCGCCGCCACCTCCTGGCAGAGCGCCGCCACGCCCGGCAGGCTCGCCATCTCGGCGCCGACCAGCCCGATCGTCTCGCGCTCGGCGAGGCCGCGGGCGATCGACGCGCGCAGCGTGTCGGGGCTCCGGTAGCGCACCGGCCGGTACATGAAGCCGGCGGCGCAGAAGCGGCAGCCCCACTCGCAGCCGCGGCTCGCCTCGACCAGGTACATGTCGCCGAACACCGACTCGCGCGTGAGCACCTCGGAGTTGGTGTCGAAGCCGTCGAGGTCCGCGACGAAGCGGCGCTCGACGCGCCCGCCGCCGGGGCCCCGGTAGGGGAAGGCGAGCAGGTCACCTGCGGCGTCGTACTCGGGGCTGTAGCGGTCGGGCCGGTAGGCGCCGCGCACTGCTTCGCTGCGCTCGAGGATGCCCTCGCGGCTCGGGGGCCCGGCCGTCGCGCGGGCGAGGAACTCGCCCAGCATCTCCTCCGCCTCGCCGATCAGGAAGAGGTCGACGAACTCGGCGAGCGGCTCGGGGTTGAGAAAGGTGGCCGGGCCGCCGGCGAGGACGAGCGGCGCGTCGGCGTCCCGCTCCCGGCGCCAGAGCGGGATGCCGGCCAGCGCCAGGCAGTCGAGCACGTGCACGTAGTCCGCCTCGAAGGAGAGCGAGAGCGCGACCACGTCGAAGTCGCCGAGCGGGCGGTCCTGCTCGAGGGAGCGCAGCGTGCGCGGCCACTCGGCGCGCGGGCCGTCGGGGAGGAAGGCGCGGTCGGCGGTGACGCGCGGATCCTCGGCCAGGATGCGGAGCACGGCCTGGAAGCCCAGGTTCGCCATGCCGACTGCGTAGGTGTTCGGGTAGACGAGGCAGATGGAGAGCGGGCCGCTGGGGCCGGCCCGAAAGAGACGGCGCTCGGCGGCACGACGATCGGCTGGATGGGGCATCCGCAGGCGGATCTCATATCCCGCACCTCCACGGGGCTCAACCGCGAACGGCGTGGGCGACGCGCGCCGCCGCTCGGGTAGCGGAGCGTGCGTCACGCACAGGATCCCTCCTGCGGCCGCGGTCTCGGTCCTCCGCCCCCCGAGTGATTGACGAGGAGCGCGCAGTGCGCATACGGTCCGAGGGCCGAGACGCAGGCACGGGGTCAATCGGACGGGGTGGGAGTAGCCCCTGCCGAGCCCCCGCCGGCGTCGTCGGACTTGCTGGCTCGCCCTACACGGCGGAGGGTCTCATGCGCGTGCTCCTCGTCCACCCGAGTCCCCTCTTGTTCTCGGAAATCTACCTTCGCCTGGAACCCCTCGGGCTCGAGCGCGTGGCGGCGGCGGTGGAAGCCGCGGGCCACGAGGTGCGTCTCCTCGACCTCCAGGTCTTCCGGCCGCCGCGCTACCGCGAGCTCCTCGAGAGCTGGCGCCCCGAGGCGATCGGCTTCTCCCTCAACTACCTCGCCAACGTCCCCGAGGTCGTCGAGCTCGCACGCACCGCGAAAGCGATGCTGCCCGGCTGCCGGGTGATGGTCGGTGGGCACAGCGCCTCGTTCGTTACGCGGGATCTCCTCGAGCACGCCGGCGGCGCGATCGACTGCACGGTGCGCGGCGAGGGGGAGGGGATCGCGCCACGGGTGCTGGAATCGTTTGCGGGCGGGGCGCCACTCGAGTCGCTCCCCGGCGTCGTGACCCCCGACGGCTCGGGCCCGCCGCCGCTCCTCGTCCCCGATCTCGCCGCCTACCCGCCAGCCAGGCACCTCGCCGGTCGCCGCCGCAGATACTTCATCGGCGAGCTCGACCCGTGCGCCTCGGTCGAGTTCACCCGCGGCTGCCCGTGGGACTGCACGTTCTGCAGCGCCTGGACGTTCTACGGGCGCAGCTACCGCGTCCTCTCCCCCGAGGCCGCGGCCGAGGACCTCGCCAGCGTCCGCGAGCCGAACGTCTTCATCGTCGACGACGTCGCATTCATCCGGGGCGAAGACGGCTTCGCGATCGCCGACGAGGTCGAGCGGCGCAACGTCCGCAAGCGCTACTACTTGGAGACCCGCGCCGACGTGCTCCTCCGCAACCGCGAGGTGTTCGAGCGCTGGGCGAAGCTCGGGCTCCGCTACATGTTCCTCGGCATCGAGGCGATCGACGAGGAGGGGCTCAAGCGCCACCGCAAGCGCGTGAACCTCGGCGACAACGAGCGCGCGCTCGAGGTGGCGCGCGAGCTCGGGCTCGTGGTCGCGATCAACATCATTGCCGATCCGGATTGGGACGAGCGGCGCTTCGCGATCGTGCGCCAGTGGGCGCTCGAGGTGCCGGAGATCGTCAACATGACGATCAACACGCCGTACCCCGGCACGGAGACGTGGCTCACGGAGTCCCGCCGCGTCACCACGGAGGACTACCGGCTCTTCGACGTCCAGCACGCCGTCCTGCCGACGCGCCTCCCGCTCGGGCGCTTCTACGAGGAGTTCGTGCGCACGCAGGACGTCTTGAACCGCAAGCATCTCGGCTGGCGCGCCGTGTACGACATCTTCGGCATCACGATGCGCCTCGTGGCACGCGGGCAGACGAACTTCGTCCGCATGCTCTGGAAGTTCGGCAGCGTCTACAACGTCGACCGCCTGCTCGCCGACCACGCCCGGCCGGTCACCTACGCGCTCCGCCGCCCCCAGAGGACGGCGCCGATCGTCGGGCGCCCCTCGCCGGCCGAGCTGTACGTGCACCACCCGACGTCGGTGGCGACCAGGTGACGAGGTCGAGAACGGGTAGCGCGCCCGTCGTCAGATCGGCGGAGCGAGCGGCAGGTCGGTCCGGTACACGAGCACGTCGACCGTGCCGAAGAGCTTGAAAATCCCGTCGCGCTTCGCGCCGAGCTTCTCGGCGACGCGGATCGAGCGGACGTTCGCCTCCTGGATGAAGTGCACGACGTGGTCGGCCTTCAGCGTGCGGTACACCCAGTCGGCGGCGGCGCGCGCCGCCTCGGTCGCGTAGCCGCGGCCCCACCGTGAACGGTCGACCGCCCAGCCGATCTCGAGGTCCGGCCACCCTTCCGGCTTCCACGGACCGACGCGGCCGACGAACTCGCCGCTCGCCCTCTCCTCGACGGCCCAGAGCGTGTAGCCGCGCAGGTACCAGTGGCCGATGAAGAGACAGATCGTCCGCCAGGTCTCGGCCGCGTCCGTCGGCCTCCCGTCACGGCCGAGGTAGCGCATCGCCTCCTCGTCGGCCGAGAAGCGCGCGTAGGGTGCGAAGTCCTCGGGCTTCCACGGCCGGAGGATCAACCGTTCGGTCACGAGCGTCGGCCAGTCGAGGGTCATACGCCGAGCCTCCGCTCGGGCCGCTGGTACGGCACACCGGAAGCTGGCACCGGCGGGTGCCGAGCGCTCAGCCTGCTACGCGAGCCTTCCCGCCACGCGCGAACTCCCGGATCAGTCCGCGCCGCGCCGGAGGAAGGTCGGCACCTTGTAGTCCTCCGCAGGCTCCTCGTCCGCGCCCTTCGGCGCCGGACGCTGCGCGCCGCGCGCCGCCGCCACGGGCGGCTCCTGGCGTCGGCGCTGCCAGGTCGGCACGTCGAGCTCGTCCTCGGCGAGCAGTCCGAGGCGCTTCACCGGGCGGCCCTCGCCGGCCGCGGCCGGACGCCCGTCGCGCGTGGCGGAGCGGGGCTTCTCGCCTGCCTCCGGGCGCTCGCCGAAGCCGGTCGCGATCACCGTGATGCGCACCTCGTCGGCCATCGACTCGTCGATCACGGCGCCGAAGATGATGTTGGCGTCGTCTTCCGCCTCCTCCTGGATGAGCGTCGCCGCCTCGTTCACCTCGTGCAGGCTCAGGTCCGGGGGGCCCGTGATGTTG
>Ga0209266_1002552_pt1 | contig 11371 bp, 10 predicted proteins | sample GraSoiAngelo_132_FD_185889 | JGI IMG/M metagenome (GOLD analysis project Ga0209266, IMG submission 185889) | Grasslands soil microbial communities from the Angelo Coastal Reserve, California, USA - 14_0929_02_40cm (SPAdes) (version 2) | ecosystem: Environmental > Terrestrial > Soil > Grasslands ...
GGCAAGGAGAGACGGTCAGTGTGCGGCACCCATGCGGACACACGACGCTGCCACACCACGCGCGGAATCACGGCGGCACACCGGAGCACGATCCGGGCGAGCGCTGAGAGGATCCGAGCGGCGCCGACCGGACGCCCAGGCCATGCGGCCACCGCGACGCCAAGGTACAGGCAGCCGCCCGGTCGGAGTACCCGCCGGCACTCCCCGAACACCTGCGCGAGGACTGCCGAGGCGTCGGCGCCTCGAGCCGCCGTGACCCCCCGCTCGAGCACGCCTTCCCAGATCACGCAATCGAACGCCGCGTCCCGATAGGGCAGTGCGCATGGACTGGCGCCGGCCGTTGCGATATTCGCGGTATCGGGGTCGGCTGACTGCACCTGGAGCGACCGCGGGGAAGCGAGGTGGTGCACGAACCCGAAATGCCGCGCCCAAGGCGCCATCAGCGTGCCGACGCCCCCCTGAATGGCCAGGGCGCGCTCCCGTCCCGGGAGATCGGCTAACCACAGCCAATTGCTGCGCACCTGGTCGGCACTCCATGCAGCGCCGTCTGCAGGCTCAGCGGGCGGCGTCAGGTGCCGAAAGCCCTCACGTGGTGGGGTATCGGCGGGAGCATCGGCCCACGGACCTCGCTGCCTCGCTCCTTCCAGGGATCCCCTCCTTCGATCAGCCCGCCCTCCGCTGCGCCGACGCTACACCCCATGGCGAAGCAGGCGTCCGGCTCGCCGGCCCAGCGCCTGCAGAGGCCACGCCGCACGCGGTGTACGGGCACGAGACACCGGCGCCTCAGAGGCGCGGTGACCTGCAACGTCAAGCGAATTGTGTCGGCAAACAGGGGCGGGCGCAAGCATGCTCGTGCCGGTGCCGGGTGGAGAGGCGCAGGGCCGCAGACTGTGCCAGAGTGGCGCAGCAGCAACAGGTGAAGTATCACTACGACGCGCGCGTTGCGGCGATGTACATGTTTCAGCCCTAGTGGCGTCACTCTGGGCCGGTGAGCGCAAAGTTCCGGATGTGGCGCACACTATGCTTCATTTTGCAGACAGCGTATGATCAGCACCGCGGTGGGGCCGACACCAGCTCAAGCTCAGCGTGTTCGAGAAACAGCGCGCGCACACCCGCCGGGCTGCGGGCGCCCGTTGCGACAGCCTCACAAGGCCACTGCAACCCGGTGAGCCCTCCCAGCGCGAGCCACAGTGCGCCCGCCGTCGCGTGCGTGCCGCTGCTCGAGGAGTTGCGGCACGGCTCGCTAGCGTGGGACCAGTTGTTGAAGCGCTCGCCCGCCGCCTCGCCGTTCGCCAGCTGGGCCTGGCACTGGGCGTGGGCGAATGCCGCACCACCGGACGAGGTGAGCGCCAGCCAGGCTGTGCTGCTGCGCAGCGCAGACGGCGCGATAGAGGCCCTCCTGCCAGTCGCGGTCCGCAGCGTCACGCTGCGTCGCCGGCGGGTGACGGCGTTGACCTGGGCGATCGGGGATTTTGGTTGCCCAGACCACTTGGATATTCTGGCATCCCCGGAGGCAGACCTCGGTGCGGTTGTGACGGCGCTGAAGTCTCTGTCCTGGGACATCGTGGTTCTGAGCAACCTCGCGCCGGACGCGACGAACGCGACGCGGCTCGCCGCCGCCCTGAGCCATTGCGGCTGCGCGATTCGGCGCGAGGCGCTGCAAAGTTGCCCGTACCTCGAACTCCCCAACAGCTGGGAGGAGTATCTGGCGGCCCTGAGCCCGACGAGGCGTCAGAGCGTGCGCCGCAAGGAGCGGAACCTGTTCCGGAATCACGCCGTCGTCGTGACCGACTACGGCCCGAACCGACTGGAAGAAGGTTGGCGCCGCCTGGTCAGGTTGCACGAACGGCGGTGGGGTAGCGGTGGCGCGTTCAGCGACCCGCGCGTGGAGCAGCTGCACCGCTGCTTTGCACGGGAGGTCGCGCGCCGGGGCCAGCTGTGGCTCTCCACACTGGACCTGGACGGTGAACCCGCGGCGGCGTGGTACGGCTTTGCCCATCGCGATACGGTGTATTTCTACCAGAGTGGCCGCGATCCACGTTGGGCGGCGGAGAGCGTCGGCTTCGTCCTCATGGCGATGATGATCCGCCGCGCGATCGAGCGCGGCTACCGGCGGTTCGATTTCTTGCGGGGGGCTGAGCGTTACAAGATGCAGTGGACCGCCTCGCACCGTGTGACCGTCGAGCTGGTAGCCTTTCGGCCGAGCTGGCGCGGCCAATGGCTTCGCGGCCTCGATCTGGCAGGCCGGTTGCGTGCGAAGCTGCTGGCTCGCGACTCCGACGCACGTGCGCAGCCAACTCCTGCCCCCGCCTGAAGCGTGCCGCGCATGCCACGACCGATTGTGCTCGTCGTCTCCGTCGATACCGAGGAAGATAACTGGCGCCCTTGTCGCGACGGTGTGACGGTCGAAAACATCCGCGAGCTGCCGCGTCTCGACGCCTTGTTTCAGCGACTCGGGGTGAGAGCCACGTACTTCACGACGTATCAGGTGGCCAGCCACGGGTGGGCCGCGGCCACGTTGCGGCGGCTGCACGAGGGGGGTGCGGAAATCGGCGCCCACCTCCATCCCTGGAACACCCCACCGCTTGAGGAACCCTTCCTGCCCCGCAACACCATGCTCAAGAATCTCGCGCCACCCCTTCAACTGGCGAAGCTCGAACGCCTGACGACGGCGTTGCGCGAGGGCACCGGCGTACAGCCGGTCGCGTTCCGGGCGGGCCGGTACGGTCTGGGCCGGGAAACGATTCCCGCGCTGATCCGGTGTGGCTACCAAATCGACAGCAGCGTCACCCCCTTCGTGAGTTGGGAAGCGTTCGACGACGGCCCTACCTTCGTTGGGGCCCCGCTCGATCTGTACCGGCTGGGCGGAGGGAGCGATGTCCGGATCCCCGAGGCCGATGGCACGCTGCTTGAGCTCCCCATGTCGATCGGGTACAGTCGCTCACCCTTCGGCGTTTGGAGCAGGGTCTACCGGACGCTCGCCGCCCGCGCGCTGCGCCCACTGCACCCAATCGGTATCGCGGCCCGCCTCAGGTTGATCACGCGGATTCTCCTCAGCCCTGAGACAAACTCCGCCGCTGACATGTTGACGTTATCGCGCCGCTTGATCGATCGTGGCCTGCGTCACTTGCACCTCTTCTTTCACAGTCCCACGCTACGTCCCGGCCTCAGCCCCTTCGCCGCTACACCGGAGGACGTGGAACGCTTGTACCACACGATCGCGTCGTACGTGGAGAACCTCAGGCGGATGACTTCTGTTGTCTTCGCTACGGTGAGCGAAGCGGTGGCCGAGCTGCGAGCCGCGGGATCGGTTCGTCAGCCCGTGGCCGGGACGGTGCCCGCCTCCCCCAAGTAGAGCTGTTCGTAAGCGCGGACCATCGCGTCGAGGGAAAATCGCTCCTGGACCCGCCGCCGCGCGACGGCGCCATCGGCTCGGCGAGCTGCGGCATCGCGCAGCGCCGCCACCCACGCCGCCGCCAACGCCTGCGCATCCCCCTCGCGGACCAGACGATGGCGGAGCTCCGCGCCGAGCACCGCGCGGTTGCCACCCACGTCGGTGACAACCGGGCAGACCCCGACGCTCATCGCTTCGAGTAGACTGACGGATGTCCCTTCACTCCGAGAAGAGAGCGTGAAGAGGTCGAACGCGGTCAGGAGACGCGCGATGTCATCACGCCAGCCGAGGAAGCGGACCGCGCTCTGCAGCCGGTACGCCTCGACCAGCGCCGTGAGGCGAGCCGCTTCGGGCCCCTCGCCCACAATGACCAGCACGGGAGCGGCCGCGGCGCGCCACGCGGCGCGGACGTGTGCGAAGGCCTCGATCATCAGGTCATAGCGCTTCACCGCGTCGAACCGCCCGACACTGCCGATAAGCGGGGTGGCATCATCCAGGCCGAGTTCGCCGCGAATGCGGGTGCCGTCCGCGCCCGGCCCGAACCGCTCGGTGTCGACGCCATTGAGCACCACCCGCAGGCGCCGCGGGTCGGCCACCACGGTCTCCGCCAGCTGGTGGGCCAACACCTGGGACACCGCCACCACCACGTCCGTGCGGCGCGCCGCCAGTCGATCCAGCAGGCGCCCCACCCACCGGTCGGGCGCCACTCGGCCGTGATCGGTGTGGATCAGACGCCGCACCCCGGCTCGGCGCGCCGCCAGGGAAGCCTTGTACCACACGCCGCTGTGGGTGTGGACGACGTCAGGGGCGATGGCGCGAATCTGCCGAATCAGCGGGTGGGGCCATAGCATCGTCCATGGCGGCAGGCGTCCGGCCACGTGCAGCCGCGCTACGGTTTCCAGCCCCGCCGCGTTACGGCCGAGGAAGCGGAGCGCAAGGATTTGGTTCTCGAATCGCGCCGGATCGAGGCGCCGGGCCAAATCGGCGACGAGCCGCTCCAGGCCCCCGGCTTGTAGATCGAGGACGATGTGGAGTACGCGAGTCCGCCCGACGCCGTCGCCACGCGAGAACGGCGCGCCGACACGTGCGGTGACTGCGCCAGCCGAACTGGCGAGAGCCCGCACGCCTTCAGGACTGGAGACGCGCCCGTCGGATCTTGTCGCCCACCGAGACATAGACCCCTGCGACGAAGGCAGCGAGGATGGAAACGATGTCCGAATAGGCGAACGACAGGAAGAACGCCGGAATCGCGAAGCCTACTAGCGCCAATGGGAGGTGGATGGTCGCCAGGTAAAGAAATCGCTCCTCGGCGTCTCCCTGGAGCCAGGCACGGGGCAGGCGGCGCCGCATCCGCACCATGCCGACGATCCCGCCGATGATGAGGGAGCTCCAGAGAATCAGGCCGGGAAACCCCAGCTCGGCGCCGACCTGGACGAAGGAATTGTGCGGCGCGGTCCAGCGAATCGGGTCGCCCGCAAAGCTGCGCCGCGCCTTGTCGGAGATCGTGCCTTCCGCCCGCTCAAAGTTGTTGATCCCGATCCCGACGAGGGGATGGTCCAGCATGTAGCCGAGCCCCCGGAACCAGATCTCGCGGCGGCCTTCCTGGGACTGCCAGTTGTAGTCTCCGCTGGGATGGAGCACAGTGCCGATAGCGCCCCAATAGCCAGGCGGCGCGGCTACGACAAGCCCGGCGACGGTGACGGCGACGAACCCAAGGCGCTTGGCCACGGACACCTGTTTGAGTGTCAGCAACAAGACGCATCCCGTCCCGATGAGTCCGAGAAACGCGCCGCGTGAGCCTGTGCGAGCGAGCGAAATCCCGATGCCAACCAGTAACGCCGCGCTGGCCACCCTGCCCTTGCGACCGGACGTCAGCAAGGTCAGCACCGTAAAGACCAGTCCCACAAGGAGCACACAGCCCAGATCGTTGGAGTCGTACGAATACAATTCGCTTAAGCGCTGAACCGCGGTGGCACCCGGCGCCAGCGACAGCCGGAAAACGGAGATCGACAGCCACACCAGAGCCGCGATGCTCACGACAAACGCCCACACGAAGGTGTACAGGTCGCGCGCCCGCCGGATCCCGATGAACAGGAGGAATGCGTAGAGCAGAATGGACGAGTAGTTGCTGACCAGGAACTGTGCCGAAGCGCCGAAGGAGATCCCAAAAGGGGCTGACAGGCACGCCAGGATCGCCAGGCCCGCGATCACTTTCGGCGGCCACGTCCGGAACAGGTTGCTCAAGGCCACGCTGCGCGGGCCCAGCACGATGACCATCAGCGCAAGCAGGAACAACGGCAGGACGGGACGAAGCCGCGCGATCGCCGGGAAGTGCTGGTGAATGCGGCTGATTGTCAGAACCGTAATCAAGAACAGCAGCGCGCGGTACGGGTCCAGAGCCAGGCGTAAGCTAGTCCGAGCCAACGGGGGCCTGGTCTCGGCATGGGAGGGGAGCGAAGCGGTCGTAGCTGCTCTGAGCACCGGCGGTTCCTTTCCGGCGCGCGGCGGCGTGCCGCGAGGGGCACGGCGGATTCTCGCGCGCGCGCCACCACCTTGCAAGAAGGGGGCCGATACGCGGCCGGTGTAGCGTCGGCGCAACACCTCGCCGCCAGTGCGTACTGATCCCTGGCAACCGCCGGCGCCTCGCGCCGGGACTGGTGCGCATCTTGCGCACTCGAGGGCGTCCGAAACCTGACGCGGCTCACCTAGAGGATGCCCTAATGCTGTTCCGCACAGCAATTGCCACGAAGACCCTGCGCGTTGCCCTCGCCGGCGGCGGTCGCATGGCGCTGCAACACGCGACCGCCATCGCTCGTCATCGCGGATTGGCGGAGCTGGTCGGCGTGGCTGACCCCTCGCCCGCCGCACGCGCCGCGATCCGCCGCGTCTGGCCCGGGGTACCGGAGTTCGACTCACTCGCAGACTTGCTCGGCGCGGTGGCCGTGGACGTGGTGCACGTGTGTACGCCGCCCCACACGCACGCGACCCTCGCGGCCCTGGCCGTCGAAGCTGGTTGCCACGTGTATGTCGAGAAGCCATTCACTGAGTCCGCAGACGACGCCGAGCGCGTGCTCTCCCTAGCTGCGCGACGCGGGCTGCAAGTGTGCGCCGGCCACCAGTGCCTCTTCGAGCACCCGGCCACACAGGCGCAGGCTCTGCTTCCCTCTCTCGGCGAGCTCGTGCACGTGGAGAGTTTTTTTGCTTTCGCCCCCGTCGCTGGCCACGCCACGGGTCGGGCGCCGCTCGCTCCCCACCGCCAGCTGCTTGATGTACTCCCGCACCCGGTTTACTTGCTCGAGCATTTCCTGCGACAGGCCGACCCTCACAGTCCGATGGACGTCGCGGCGCTCGAGGTCGGCCCGCGCGGCACCGTGCACGCCTTCGTGCGGTGTGGTCGCCTGACAGGCACCCTGGTGGTGACGCTCGACGGCAGACCGGTGCAGCACCATCTCCGCCTGGTCGGCTCGCGCGGCGTCGTACAGAGCGACTTCGTGGTGGGTACCGTGCAGCGGCTCATCGGCCCCGGGACCTCGAGTCTCGATAAGGTGCTCGCGCCTTTCCGCCTCGCGCGCCAGTCGGCGGGCGGGGCAGCGGCGGCGCTGACCAGCCGCTTGGTCCGGGGCCAGCGCGGCTACCCCGGCCTCGCCGAAATCACTGGCGCGTTCTACCGCGCGATCCAAGCCGGAAGGGCGGCGCCCCTCTCACCGGCCAGCATCCTCACGACGCAGCGTATCTGCGACCGCATCGCCGCAGCCCTCACCACCTCGGCCGACGTGGCGCCCGCCGTGCCCGGCTCGGGAGCGAGCTGGTGCGCGCCCTCAGAGACGCCGGGGCGGTCGTCCGTGCCGTGGTGCGTCGCGAGCCCGCACCGTGGGAACGAGTCGCCGGCGTCGAGTACGTCCTGGCCGACCTGGGCGAGCCGCTCGAGCCTGCCGCGTTACGGACTTGCGAGGTCGTACTGCACTGCGCCGCCGCGACCCGGGGCGGTTGGAGCGCGCAGCAGCGCAATTCGATCGATGCTACGCGTCACCTGTTGACGGGGGCAGCGGCGGCGGGCGTGACCGGCGTCATTCACGTCTCGAGTCTGGCAGTGCTCGCCTCCCCTCGGGGCAAGACCGTTCCGGACGAGAGTGCGCCGCTCGTGCGGAACCCACGCAAGCGTGGGCCCTACGTCTGGGGTAAACTCGAGTCGGAACGGCTGGCACTGCAGCTGGGGACGGATTTGGGTCTGCACGTGAAGGTCGTGCGGCCCGGGGCCATCGTAGACTCGGCGAACTACGACCCACCGGGCCGGCTCGGACGACGCCTGGGAACATGGTTCGTCGCCGTCGGATCCCCGAGCGACCGAGTGGCGGTGGTGGAGCGCAGATTTGCCGCGGGCGCCCTCGCCTGGCTGGCCCTGCATTTCACCGAAGCGCCGGAGACTTTGCATCTCGTGGCACCTGGGCCGACGACCAAGCGCGACCTCGTGGCGCAATTGCGCCTCACGAATCCAGACCTCTCGATCGTGTGGCTGCCGCGGGTCTTGCTGCTTCCTCTGGCGTGGCTGGCGGTGGCGGTGCAGAAGGCGCTGCATCCCCGTCGAGCGACCACGAACATCGCGTCCGCGTTCGCCCCGCAGGAGGTCGACACCAGTCGGATTCGGGCGCTAGCACCCGTCGTGCCTGGCCACCGGATGCGTGATCCCCACGCCACGGGGCCAAGCGACACGATTACCGTGCCAGGCGTAGGCCTGCGGCCGCGACCTCCAGTGCGTCAGGGCTCATCCCTGGCCCTACAAACAAGCGAGGAATGAGGGTGGGCGGATCCGCGAGCGTGACGGATCGCCCCGCGAGTGTGAGCCCGACACAGCCACGATCCGCAGCGGCAGCACTGACTGCGGCGTCGACCATCCCGTAGGGATACGCCAACGCCGGGAGCACCGCCCTGAAGCGCTCGCGCAGCATCGTCCAGCAACCGCCCAGCTCTGCGGCGCGCCGCTCGGTCGACACGCGGGTGAGGTTGGGATGCGTCACGGTGTGCAGCCCTATCGACACCCCCGGATCGGCGACCGCCAGCTCTTCGGCGCTCGCGGGCAGGTAGTCATCGCCCCACGCGTCGGCACCGCGCAACCGCTGAGCACCCAGGATCCGCGACTCTTCCCCTGCCAAATCTGTGAGCCATCGTTCACGGTCAGGCACCTCCCCGCCCGCCGCGTCGGCCAACCGATCCCACCAGAACGGCTCGGCACGACCGAGCGCTCCGGTGACGACGAACACCGTGGCAGGGAGCCCGAGCCGGTGCAGGATGGGCAGCGCGTGTCGTACCGCGCCGCGGTAGCCGTCATCAAATGTGATCGCGGCCAGGCCGCCGATCGGGCGGCCGGCGCGGTGCCGTGCGAGCAGCTCACCGAGTGACACGACACGAAACCTCAGGTTCAGCCGGTCAATTTGCGCGTGAAAGGTCGCGGCGGACACGTGGAGGGAGCGCTCGCCGCGCGGCGATCCATCCGCCACGACGTTGTGGTACGCCAGAACCACCGCCGCGTCATGCCACCGCTGTACAAGGTGCGGCAGGCGGGAGAGAACGGCCACGCGATAAGCGGCGGCCACAACTCTACGCATCAAAGGGATCGAGGAGTGTCGGCGACGGCGTTCTGGCCCGGCCTGGAACCAACAAACGGGGCGGACACATGGTGCTGCGTCTTGCGCCACCGCGTGTCTTTGAGCGTCACCAAGGTGAGCGCTGCGAGTACGGTCCGCCAAACGGCGTAAACCGGCAGCATCAGAAACGCTGCGGCGGTCCTCCATGGCTCGGGGTGGTGCCGGAGAACCACCATCGTTGTGGCCACGAGCGACCACAGCGAAAAGAGGGCGGCGCCCGCGATCACCGCCCCGAACGGCCACGACAGCAGCCACAGGGCGGCGCCGGCGGTGGCGACAGCGAGGACCAGGTGGAGGACGGGGCTGGGGGCACCGAGCTCGCACAAGGCGTCGACCTTCTGATGCCACCCGATGCACCGACTTCGCAGCAGTCGGCCACCCCACCGGCGCAGCACCCAGAGACGACCGGCCAACCAGCGCCGTCGCTGCGTGGCGCTGGTGCGCACCGTGTGCGCTTCCTGCGAAAACAGCCGCGCCATGCCTGCATAACCGATGCGCACGCCGGCGGTCGTATACTGTGCATACAGCTCCCAGTTCTCGGTCAGGGAAAAGGCCCGCCATCCATCGGCTTGCAGGAGGCCAGTACCGATGCACATACCGTTGCCCGTCAACGGGCAGTTCAGCCCGGCGCTCTGCTTCAAAGGGTAGGTAACCTCGTAGCGACAGCGCGTGAGGACGCCCGCTAGCCGCGTGAGCCAGCTCTCCCGCTCGTTGAGCGAGCCGAAGTACGCCTGCACGAGTCTGTGGCGCAGGGGCTTTTGGGCCGCGAGCCCGGTGGCGAAGTGTCGATCAACGGTCGTGTCGGCGTCGATGATCACGCACGCCTCCCATTCCGCCAGCGGCAGTCGCTCAAGAGCCCAAGCGAGCGCGCGCGGTTTGCCGGGCAGCGCCGGATCGTGTCGCACCAAGCACTCGGCGCCCGCTGCCCGCGCGAGATCGGCCGTCCGGTCGCGGCAGTTGTCCGCGACCACGATGATGCGCCGCGCCTTCTCGGGATAGTCCATGTCGATGATTGAGCGCACACACGGTGTGATCAACGATTCCTCGTCGTGGGCGGGCACGAGGAAGAGAAGGCGAGGGGTGAGCGTGGCGCCCTGGTCTGTCGGCTGGGCGACGTGGCCAAACTTCCGCCGGAGGCGGGCAACCAATTCCGACAAGGCCGGCAGGTTCAACAGCGCGCCCGTCCCCGCTAGCACCACCATCGCCACGTGTTCCAAGGCCATCCCCTCCGGTAGGCGCCTCGTCCCGACCGCACGACGGGCGCAGGTATCGTACCAAGGATGGGCCGGTCATGACCCCATCCGCTGCTGCATCCGCGCAACACTATGCTCTTGCTGGGCGCTCTGGTGCCCTCATGGGCGTGCCATCCTTCCCAAGGACGCGCCGCTCTATCAGGGCCACCAGCTCCTGGAAGTGGGCCTCGGTCGTCCGACGTCGACCAGCCTCCATCGCGCACCGGCCCATCATCGCTGCGGCATCGCCATCCTGCAACAATGTGAGAATGCTCTGTCGGAGTTTGGGTGCGTTCCCGGGCTCCACCAAGAGCCCGGTCACGCCATGTTCGATGTACTCCCTGGCCCCCTCGGGGTCCGTGACGATAGTCGGTTTGCCGAGCGCCATGGAGTTCAGGAAGGTCTGTTGGCCGCCGGAGTGGAGCAACCCGCCCTGAAGCGCCACCACACTAAGCCGACAACCAGCGAGCGCCTTGAGGAACTCTTCGTGCGTGTACCCCCGAATATCGACATTGGGAGGGACATCGAGTCCCCGAAACAGCTCCGGCCTCGAGCACGCGATCCGGACCTCGACGGGAAGGCCGCGTGCCGCCGCAATGAGGGTCGGATAGTCACGTCCAAAGTTGCCTCCGCTGAACACGTAGCCCCCGTCCCAGGGCTCCAATGCGACGCGATTCAGAGTGTGATGGTACGGGATGAAGAAGATGCGATCCGGGGACAAGCCGAACGCACGAGCGTACGCCTCTATCTCGCGTTTCGCCCACACGACATAGGCGTCCACAGCTCGCGATTCGAGACGAAGTTGCCACCGTTTCAACTGCCGTTGCAGCCTAGTACGTGGCATATACCAGAGACAATCGATCCGCACACAAGGTGTTCTGCGAAGCGGCACGAGCGCAGCAACCACGCAGTACAGGGAATCGGCCCGGTGCCCGCCACCCAGCACGACGCAATCGTACTTCCGAGACTCGCGGTACAAGCTGAGCGCGTGACCGATGAGGGCCCAAATACCGCTCCGCGGCGCCGCCCGGAACGAGGCGACAGCCCTCCACGTATCGCTGTCACGATGGCCGGGCGCGTTGGTCAGGAGGCGCACTTAGCGC
>Ga0209266_1002553_pt1 | contig 11370 bp, 10 predicted proteins | sample GraSoiAngelo_132_FD_185889 | JGI IMG/M metagenome (GOLD analysis project Ga0209266, IMG submission 185889) | Grasslands soil microbial communities from the Angelo Coastal Reserve, California, USA - 14_0929_02_40cm (SPAdes) (version 2) | ecosystem: Environmental > Terrestrial > Soil > Grasslands ...
GCGCCCGCGCGACCAAACGCCGACGCTTCCAGGCTCCGAGGTCCACCTGCGGCGACGGCCGGCTCGATGCGGAGGGCGGCGAGCAGTGCGAGACCGTCGCCGACTGCGCCGAGGGCCAGGCCTGCGACGCATGCGTGTGCGGGAGCGGGTCGTCCACCGTGAGCGCGGCGGGCCGGAAGAAGGCCACCACGACCTCGACGTCGACGACGAGCACCTCGTTGAGCACGTCCTCGAGCGCCAGCTCGAGCAGCTCGACCTCCACTACCTCGTCGACATCGACGACGAAACCGACGACCACCTCTACCTCCACCTCGACCTCGGCGACGACGATCTCGAGCACGACGTCGTCATCCACTGCCTCCAGCTCGAGCACATCGCGTCCGAGCACGAGCTCCTCGACGTCAACCGTGATTCCGACCACCAGCTCGACTTCGACCTCGTCGTCCTCGAGTACGTCGACCTCGACCAGCGGCTCGACGACGACCACGACCGCCCCCGGGCAGCTCTTCGAGGCCCCGAACCCGTGGAACACCGACGTCTCGACGCTCCTCAAGAGCGCGACCTCCGACGGCATCATCGAGGCGCTCGCCGCCGCCGGCGGCTGGGGTTTCGGCTCGATGCGGATCGACTTCAGCATCGAGGTGCTCCAAGCCGACGCCACGACGCCCTTCCGCACCTTCACGCCGACGGCCGACTTCTACACACCCGACTGCGACCACGTGCCGTTCCCAGTCCCTCCGGGCGGTGCGATCGAGGGCGAGACCGGCTACCAGTGCGTGAGCAACGGCGACTGCCACCTCATCGTGGTGCACCGGCCGACGAAAACCCTGTACGAGATGTGGCGCGCGAACATCGTCGGCTCGACCTTCACGGGCGGCTGCGCGGCGGTCTGGGACCTGACGCGCTCGTACCCGGCGACCCTGCGCGGCGATCAGTGCACCTCGGCCGACGCCGCCGGCTTCCCGATGGCGGCCATGCTCTTTTCGGCGGACGAGGTGGCGAGCGGCGCCATCAACCACGCGATCCGCTTCATCCTGCCGAACAGTCGTATGCAGAGCGGCGTGTACGTGCGGCCGGCCACGCACGCGGGCGGCCCGACCGGCGGGGCGAACCTGCCACCCTATGGCGTGCGCTTCCGCTTGCGATCCGATTTCCCGCTGGCCTCGCTGCCTTCCGAGGGCGCGCGTGTGATCGCTCGCGCGATGCAGCGCTACGGGATGATTCTCTCCGACGGCGGCAACATCGCCCTCACCGCGCAGAGCGATCGGTTCACCACGCACAAGTGGACCGAGGTCGGCGTCGACAGCCACTCGCTCACGGCCCTCCAGGTGACTGACATGGAGGTCGTCGGCATGGGGGCGACGATCCCGCTCACGTACGACTGCGTGCGGAACCCCTGACGGCGCCCCGTCACGAGGCCCAGGAGTCCCGCCCCCCGCTTGGCCGAAGCTCCTTCACGCGCGGGCCGATCAGGGTTTCTCGCCGACCAGACCGAGCTGCATCGCCTCGCCAACCCGAAGCTCACGGCTTCAGTTTGCGCGACGTCGGATCGACCGCTAGGCCGAGGGCTTCGAGGGCCTCGGCGCCAAGCAGCGGCTCGATACCCCGCGGGCCGATGAGAGCCGTATCCGCCGCTTCACGTCCGAGAAGCCGGATGAACACGGTCACCGCCCGCATGGACTTACGACGGCCGTCCGCGAGCCGTCCCTTCAGCCGTCTCGGCGCCTCCGTGATCTTCAGCCGCTGGGCGAGGTCGGCAGGAAGCACGGTGTACGTAGCGCCGCTATCGACGAGAATGCGAACCCGCGCTCTTCTCGCGCCGGCGAGTTCTGCGTCGACAGTCACATGGCCCATCGGCTGGTGATGCTTAGCAAAGGAGTGACCAGGCAGCCACGGTCGGGGCATCAACGAGATATCGGCTCGGATGTGCGCGCGATGCGGAGGCTGCCGGTCTGCACGCCGGTTCCTCGAGCAGGGAGAACGTCCGACGCTCGTCGAGCCGCCGCTCTCGCGCGCGGGTTGTACCCCTGACCGGCGCGAGGCATAAGGCCCGGATGACTCCGGTCGAGAAGGCCGACGTCCTCCTCGAGGCCCTGCCCTACATCCGCCGCTTCGCGGGCAAGCTGCTGGTCATCAAGTACGGCGGCCACGCGATGGAGGACGAGGAGCTGAAGGACTCCTTCGCGCAGGACGTCGCCCTTCTCAAATATGTCGGCATGAACCCCATGGTCGTGCACGGGGGTGGGCCGCAGATCGACATGGCGCTCCAGAAGGCCGGCATCGAGCCGCGTTTCGTGCGTGGGCTCCGGGTGACGGACGCGGCCACCATGGACATCGTCGAGATGGTGCTGGTCGGCAAGATCAACAAGGAGATCGTGGCGCTCTTGAACCGCCACGGCGGCAACGCGGTCGGGCTCTCGGGGAAGGACGGCGAGCTGCTGGTGGCGCGCAAGCACCGGAGCGGCGACCTGGGCCGGGTCGGCGAGGTGGTAGGAGTGAACGCGCGCGTCATCGAGGCGCTCCAGGGGTTCATCCCGGTGATCGCGCCGGTGGCGGCCGATGCCGACGGCGTCACCTACAACATCAACGCCGACGTGGTGGCCGGCAAGGTGGCGGAGGCGCTGCGCGCGGAGAAGCTCATCCTGCTCACCGACGTCGAGGGCGTGAAGAGCCGCGACGGCGCGCTCATCGACACACTCCCCGCCGACGCGGCGGGCGACATGATCCGCGACGGCACGATCGCCGGCGGGATGATCCCCAAGGTCGAGTGCTGCCTCGAGGCGATCCGCGGCGGCGTCAAGCAGGCCCACGTGATCGACGGCCGCGTGCGGCACGCGGTGCTGCTCGAGGTGCTCACCTCGCGCGGCGTCGGCACGGAGATCCTGCCCCGCACGGCGCGGCGGAGCCGGGGCCGGGCCGCCAGCGCGTGAGTGAGGGGAGCAGACTGACCAACGCCGAGGTGATCGCGCTGAGCGCCGCGCACGAGGTGGGCGTGTACGCGCGCCAGCCGGTCGCCTTCGTGCGCGGGCGCGGCGCGGAGCTGTGGGACGCGGACGGCAAGCGCTACCTCGACTTCTTCGCCGGCCTCGCGGTGAACAACCTGGGCCACTGCCATCCCGCGGTGGTGGAGGCGGTCACGGCGCAGGCGGCGACGCTGCTCCACGCCTCCAACGTCTACCACACGCTCCCCGCGAGCGAGCTGTGCGCGCTCCTCTGCCGGCACTCGTTCGCCGAGCGCGTCTTCCTCTCGAACAGCGGCGCCGAGGCGAACGAGGCCGCGATGAAGCTCGCGCGGCGCTGGGGCTCCGAGCAGGGCGGCGGCCGCTTCGAGATCCTGGCCACCACCGGCTCCTTCCACGGGCGCACCTTCGCGACCCTCACCGCGACCGGCCAGGAGAAGTACCACACGGGCTTCCTCCCCCTCCTGCCCGGCATCCGCCTCGTCCCCTACGACGACCTCGCCGCCATGGAGGCCGCCGTGCGCGATGAGACGGTCGCCATCATGGTCGAGCCGATCCAGGGCGAGGGAGGCGTCGTCGTGCCGGCGCCCGGCTACCTGGCGGGGCTGCGCGCGCTCGCCGACCGCCGGAACGTGCTCTTGATCCTCGACGAGATCCAGTGCGGCCTCGGGCGCACGGGGCGGCTGTTCGCACACGAGCACGCCGGCATCACGCCCGACATCGTGACGCTCGCCAAGGCGCTCGGCGGCGGGCTGCCGATCGGCGCCACGTGCACGACGGAGCGCGTCGCCGCCGCCTTCACGCCCGGCGCGCACGGCTCGACCTTCGGCGGGAACCCGGTCGCGTGCGCGGCCGCGATCGCGGCGCTCCGGGCGCTCGCCGAGCCGGAGCTCCTCGAGCACGTGCGCAGGGTCGGGCAGCACTTCCGGAGCCGCCTCGAGGCGCTCGTCGGGCGGCACGGCGTCCGGGAGGTGCGCGGCATGGGGCTCATGCTGGGCACCGTCCTCGACCGGCCCGGCGCGCCGGTCGTGGACCGCTGCCGCGAGGCCGGGCTCCTCATCAACTGCACGGCGGAGCGCGTGCTCCGCTTCCTGCCGCCGCTCATCGTCACGCGTGCGCAGGTCGACGACGGCTTAGCGATCCTCGAGCGGGCGCTCGCCGCGCGAGCGTGAGCGAGGAATATTCGCGAGCGTGAGCGAGGAATACTGATGAAGCGAGACGTCCTGCGCATCGCCGACCTCGCCACCGGGGAGATCGAGGCGATCCTCGCCCTCGCCGGGCGTCTGAAGGCCGATCTGCGCGACGGGAAGCCGCATCCGCTGCTCGCGGGACGGACGCTCGCCATGATCTTCGAGAAACCGAGCCTGCGCACGCGCGTCACCTTCGAGGTCGGCATGGTGCAGCTGGGCGGCGCCGCCATCCATCTCGCGCCCGGCGACATCCGCCTCGGCGAGCGCGAGTCGGCGCGCGACATCGCCCGGAACCTCGAACGGTGGGTCGACCTCGTCATGGCGCGCACGTTCCTCCACCAGAGCGTGGTCGACCTCGCGGCCGGCGCGCGCGTGCCGGTCATCAACGGCCTCTCCGACCTGCACCATCCCTGCCAGGTCCTCTCCGACTGCTTCACGCTCCTCGAGCGCCGTGGCCGGCTGGCCGGCCTGCGCGTCGCCTTCATCGGCGACGGCAACAACATGGTCCACTCGTGGATGGACGCCGCCGCGCGCCTGGGCTTCGACTTCGTTCTCGCCTGCCCGGCCGGCTACGAGCCCGACCCGAGGATCGTCGCCGAAGCCGGGCCGCACGCGACCGTCACGCACGAAGTGGAGAGCGCGGCGCGGGGCGCCGACGTGGTCTACACCGACGTGTGGACGAGCATGGGCCAGGAGGCCCAGGCGAAGGCCCGGCGCCACGCCTTCCGCCCCTACCAGGTGAACGAACGCGTGGTCGCGCTCGCCGGCCCGCGCGCGCTCGTCATGCACTGCCTCCCCGCCCACCGCGGCGAGGAGATCACCGACGCCGTCCTCGACGGCCCGCAGTCGGTGGTCCTCGACCAGGCCGAGAACCGCCTCCACGTCCAGAAGGCGATCATGTGCTGGCTCGTCGGCGCCGGCTGAGAGTTACGCCGTGGGCTCGACCTCGCCCACGAGCGCGAGCCCGCGGTCGCCGTGCCGCACCCGGAAGCGCACCCTGGCGGAGTAGGGGCCGAGCTGTGCCTTGGTCTCGATCACCGGCACGGCCGCCCAGAAGTTGGCGACCCGGGCCGGCACGAGCGCGCACGCGCCGTCCTGCGCCCGGACCAGGAGCCCGCCCTCGGCGCGCCGCACCTCGGCGTCCGACCAGGGCGCAACGACGCGGCCCACGCGCACGCCGCCCCCATCGAGGGTGACGGCGCCGGCGCGGCGCCTGGCGCTCGCCACCCCACGTTCCGCGAGCGCCACCACGAGGGCCACGGCGAGGCCGGCGCTCCCCGCCCCGCCGAGCCCGGCGGCCAGCGCCGGCGCGTAGACCCACCACGCGAGCGCGCGCGGCAGGGGATCGGTCGGCGGGCCGAGGCGCACGGTCTCGCCCTCGTCGAGGAGCGCCCACAGCTCCGCGGCGAGGCCGGCGGCCACCCGGCCGAGCAGCGCGCTGCGCACCGGGGCGGCGAGCGGCAGACGAAGGCGCCTGCCGCCGCCCTCGAGCACGAGCGCGTGCCGCGCCTCGGTGAGCGTCACGACCTGGGACCACGGGAGCCGTCGCACCGCCCTGCCCGGTCCCATCGCGATCACCTCCGCCTCGTCGAGGTGATAGCGGCGCAGCCCCTCGCTCGGCTCGGGTGCCGAGCGCGCGAGGAGCCAGCCCACGGTGACGACCGCGAGCATGGCGCCCGCGGACCCGAGGTACGCCGCAAGCAACGACGGCGCGAGTGCGGCCAGGGCGAGCCACGCGACCCAGCCGAGCGGGAGCACCGCCGAGGCGCCCGCAACCGTCAGCCAGAGGGGAAGCTCCACGGGCGCGGGCGAGGTGGCGGACATCACCCGGAGTCTCGGCCGATTGTCGACGAGGCTTGAATGTCGAAACCGCGTTGGTCCCCCGGGGAGGCGTGTGGTAGGTCATGCGGCCATGGCCGCCCCGGTGCGCCGCATCGTCCTCGCCTATTCGGGCGGGCTCGACACCTCGGTCATCCTGCGCTGGCTCGTCGAGCGCCACCAGGCGGAGGTGGTGGCCTTCTGCGCCGACCTGGGCCAGGCCGAGGAGCTCGGCGGCCTGGAGGAGAAGGCGCGCCGCACCGGCGCCACGAAGACGATCGTCGAGGACCTGCGCGAGGAGTTCGTGCGTGACTTCGTCCTGCCGATGTTCCGCGCCGGCGCGATCTACGAGAACCAGTACCTCCTCGGCACCTCGATCGCCCGCCCGCTGATCGCCAGGCGGCAGATCGAGATCGCGCGCCAGGAGCGCGCCGACGCGGTCGCGCACGGGGCGACGGGCAAGGGCAACGACCAGGTGCGCTTCGAGCTCGCCTACGCCGCGCTCGCGCCCGAGCTGACCGTGATCGCGCCCTGGCGCGAGTGGAACATGAAAGGCCGCGCGGACCTGATCGCCTACGCCGAGCGGCACCGCATCCCGATCACGACGACGGCGGAGAAGCCCTACTCGAGCGACCGGAACCTCCTCCACGTGAGCTACGAGGGCGGCCTCCTCGAAGACCCGTGGCGGGCGCCCTACGAGGACATGTTCCAGCTCACCGTCGCGCCCGAGCGCGCAGCGGAGCGGGCCGAGGAGATCGAGGTCGAGCTCGAGGCGGGCGTGCCCGTGGCGGTGAACGGCGAGCGGCTCGGGCCGGCGGCCCTGCTCGCGCGCCTGAACGCGCTCGCCGGCCCCCACGGCGTCGGGCGCGTCGACGTGGTCGAGAACCGCTACGTCGGGCTCAAGTCGCGCGGGGTGTACGAGACGCCCGGCGGCACCGTGCTGCGCGCGGCTTTCCAGGCCGTCGAATCATTGACCCTCGACCGAGAAGTCCTGCACCTCCGCGATGCGCTCGCCCCGCGCTACGCCGAGATGGTCTACTACGGCTACTGGTTCGCCCCCGAGCGCGTGATGCTGCAGGCTGCGATCGACGAGGCCGCGCGCGGTGACCGGGACGGCGCGGCTCCGCCTCTACCGCGGCAGCGTGTGCGTCGTCGGGCGGAAGGCGCCGCGCTCGCTCTACGACCCGAAGCTCGTGAGCTTCGACGACGCGGGCGGCTACCGCCAGGAGGATGCGGGCGGGTTCATCCGCCTCTCGGGGCTGCGCCTCCGCATCAAGGCGCTCGTCGAGCGCAACGCGAGATGACCCGCCGCCGCGCCAGGGCGCGGGCGCCGAAGGCGTGGGCGGGACGCTTCGCCGCGCCGGCGGCCTCCGTGGCCGAGGCCTTCACCACCTCCCTGCCCTTCGACCGCCGCCTCTACCCGCACGACGTCGCGGGGAGCGTGGCCCACGTGCGCGCGCTGGTGCGCGCGCGGCTGCTCACCCGGCGCGAGGGCGCGCGCCTCGAGGGCGGGCTCGCGCGCGTGCGCCGCGAGCTCGACGCGGGGCGCTTCCGCTTCCTCCCCTCCGACGAGGACATCCACATGGCGATCGAGCGGCGGCTCACCGAGCTGGTCGGGCCCGTCGGCGGGAAGCTCCACACCGGCCGGAGCCGCAACGACCAGGTGGCGCTCGATCTGCGCCTCTGGCTGCGCGCCGAGTGCGCTGCCCTCGACGCCGCGCTCGCGCGCGTGCAGCGCGCGCTCGCCACGCTCGCCCGGCGGCATCGCGATGCGCTCCTCCCCGGCTACACGCACCTCCAGCGCGCGCAGCCGATCCTGCTGGCGCACCACCTCCTCGCCTATCGCGAGATGCTGGCGCGCGACCGCACCCGCCTCCGCGACTGCCGCGCGCGCGCCGACGAGCTGCCGCTCGGCGCCGGCGCGCTCGCGGGCGCGGGCTTCCCGCTCGACCGGCGGTTCGTCGCGCGCCAGCTCGGCTTCGCGCGCGTCACCGCCAACAGCGTCGACGCGGTCGCCGACCGCGACGCGGCCGCGGAGTTCCTCGCCGCCGCGGCGATCTGCGCCGTGCACCTCTCGCGCCTGGCCGAGGAGATCGTCCTGTGGGCGAGCGAGGAGTTCGGCTTCATCGAGCTGCCCGACGCCTTCGCGACCGGCAGCTCGATGATGCCGCAGAAGAAGAACCCGGACGTGGCCGAGCTGGTGCGCGGCAAGACGGGGCGCGTGACGGGCGCGCTGGTGGCGCTCTTGACCACGCTGAAGGGGCTGCCGCTCGCGTACAACAAGGACCTGCAGGAGGACAAGCCGCCGCTCTTCGACGCCGCCGACACGCTCGGGCAGTCGCTCGACGTGATGGCCGCGATGCTGCCGCACCTGCGCTTCCGCACCGCGCGCATGGCGGCCGCGGCCGACGGCCTCCTCCTCGCCACCGACCTGGCCGACCTGCTGGTCGAGCGCGGCGTTCCCTTCCGGCGCGCGCACGCGATCGTGGGCGGCCTCGTGCGGCACTGCCTCGCGACCGGGACGTCGCTGCGGGAGCTGGACGCGGACCTCCTGCGCAGGCACTCGCCGCATCTCACCCCGGAGCTGGTCCGGCGCCTGACGCCCGCGCGCTCCGTGGCGCGCCGCCGCGTCGTCGGCGGGACCGCACCGCGCGAGGTCGCACGCCAGCTCGCCCGCGCGGCACGGGAGGACGCCTCGTGAGGCGCGCCGCGGTCGTGCTACTCGTGCTGGCCGGCGCGCTCGGGGCCTGCGGCCGCAAGGGGCGGCCCGTCCCGCCCCAGCTGGTCGAACCCGAGGCGGTCGAGAACCTGGCCGCGATCGTGACCCCGGAGGGCGTGCGTCTCTCCTGGCTCCGGCCGACGCACTACACGGGCGGGGGCCGCATGAACGACCTGGGCGGCTTCGAGATCGAGCGCGCCGCGGGCGAGGGCGCGCCGCCCGGGTTCGCGAAGATCGGCACCGTCATGCTCGAGGACCAGCAGCGCTTCCGCAAGGAGCGTCACCTCGAATGGGTCGACAAGGACGTGCGCCCCGGCGAGCGCTACCGCTACCGGGTCACGGCCGTGACGCTCGACGGCTACCGGAGCGCGCCGGCGGGGCCGGTGAACGTGCGCTACGGGAATCCGCCGGGCGCGCCGGCCGCCGAGCCGGCGACCCCGTAGCGCCCCGGCGGCTGCCGCTTTCCGATCGCTGCTACTCGACCTCGTTCGCGAGCATCTGCTCGAGGCTCTGCCGCCGCCGCACCAGCCGGAGGCTTCCGTCCGGCTCGCGCAGCACCTCGGGTGCGAGCGGATAGGAGTTGTAGTTGCCGGTGCTCATGGCGGCGCAGTACGCGCCCGCGCCGCCGACGACGACGAGGTCGCCGATCTCGGGCCGCGCCACCTCGCGCGGCGCCAGCGCCTCGGGATCACCCGGCGCGGGCGTCAGGATGTCGCCCGACTCGCAGCACGGGCCGACGAACACGACGCGCGCCGCCGGGCGCCCCTCCGCGAGCACCGCGATCGGGTGCTGCGCGCCGTAGAGCGAGGCGCGGGTCACCTCCGTCATGCCGGCGTCGAGCTTGGCGAAGAGGTAGCCGTCCTGCCCGGTGTCGACCACGTCGACGCAGGTGGCGACCACGACGCCGGCGTTGGCGACGAGGTAGGTCCCCGGCTCGATCTCGAGATGGAGCCTGCGGCCGGTGCGGCGATGGAAGCCGACGAACGCCTGCCGCACGACCGACCCGACGGCGGCGAGGTCCGTCGCCTGCTCGCCCGGGACGCGCGCCACCTTGAAGCCGCCGCCGAGGCTGACCGTGATGACGGCGGGCAGCCGCTCCGCGATCTCGAGCACCAGGCCCGCCACGCGCATCCACACCGCCGGATCGCTGCCCGAGCCGATGTGGGTGTGGAGCCCGCGGACCACGAGCCGGTGGCGGGCGGCGAGCGCCTTCGCCTCGTCCAAATGCGCGTGCCAGATGCCGAAGCTCGCGGCGGGGCCGCCGGTGTTGGTGCGGTTGGTCGAGCCGCTGCCGAGGCCCGGGTTCACCCGGATGGTCACGTCGCGGCCGGGGAGCACCCGGCCATAGCGGTCGAGCTGGTGGAGCGAGCAGGCGTTGTAGAGGACGCCCAGAGCCACGAACTCCTCGAGCCGGCGCGAGGGCACCTGCGCGGTGAGCTGGATGTGCCCGGGGGCGAAGCCGGCGCGCAGTGCGCGCTCGACCTCGGGATCGCTCGACGCGTCGATGTGCAGGCCGAGGTCGCGGAAGATCGCCAGCACGGCGTGGCTCGAGTTCGCCTTCATCGCGTAGCGCAGCGTGAACCCGAAGGCGTGCGGGAAGGCGAGCGCGGTGCGGGCAGCGGCCTCGAGCGCCGCGCGGTCGTAGACGAAGCACGGCGTCCCGAAGCGCTCGCGCACCAGCGCGGCGTCGGCAGGCGTCAAGAGCATGGGGCGCAGAGAATCATCCGCGGGCGGACGAATGCAACGGGGCGCGTCCCACGAGCGTCGAGGCGACCGCGGTTGACGCTGCAACGCAGCGCATTGTAAGGGTTCGGCGCGGCGCCATGGCCATTCTCCGCTTCGCGAAGCTGCACGGCACGGCGAACGATTTCGTCTACGTCGATGCGCGCGCGGGCTTCCCGGGCGATCCCGCGGCGCTCGCGCCCCGCCTCTGCGACCGCCGCCGCGGCATCGGCGCCGACGGCCTCATCCTGCTCGAGAGCTCCGCAGCCGCCGACTGCCGCATGACCATCTACAACGCCGACGGCAGCCGCGCCGAGATGTGCGGCAACGGCATCCGCGGGCTCGCCAAGTTCGTGCACGACCGGGGGCTCGTCACCGCCGACCCGCTCCGCGTCGAGACCGACGCGGGCGTGAAGACGGTCCGGACGGAACTGAACGGCGACGGCCGCGTGGCGCGCGTCAGCGTCGACATGGGGCGGCCGCTGTGGGACGGCCGGCAGATTCCCGTCGCCGCGGACGGCGAGGTCGTCGACCGCCCGCTCGAGGTGGACGGGCACCGCTACGTCGTCACCTGCGTCTCGATGGGGAACCCGCACTGCGTCGTGTTCGTGGATGGCGACGTCGCGGGCCTGCCCCTCGCCGACCTGGGGCCCCGCTTCGCGCGCCACCCGTTCTTCCCGCGCGGCGTGAACACCGAGTTCGTCCGTGCCCTCGGTCCGGAGCGGCTCGAGATGCGGGTGTGGGAGCGCGGTGCGGGCGAGACCATGGCGTGCGGCACGGGCGCGTGCGCCGCCGCCGTCGCCGCCGCGCGCACGGGGCGAGGCGGCCGGCGGGTGGTCGTGGCGCTCCGGGGCGGCGAGCTCGAGATCGACTGGCGCCTCGACGATCGGGTTCTCATGACCGGGGACGCGGTCGAGGTCATCGAGGGGCAGGTGGAGGTGTAGCGATGCTCACCGGCGCC
>Ga0209266_1002554_pt1 | contig 11369 bp, 8 predicted proteins | sample GraSoiAngelo_132_FD_185889 | JGI IMG/M metagenome (GOLD analysis project Ga0209266, IMG submission 185889) | Grasslands soil microbial communities from the Angelo Coastal Reserve, California, USA - 14_0929_02_40cm (SPAdes) (version 2) | ecosystem: Environmental > Terrestrial > Soil > Grasslands ...
ATAGGCGACGCTCAGCCGGTGACCGTGGTTGACACCCGCGCACTCCGGGGGCGATCCTCCGCGCCCGTGCGGGACCGCGTCGCCATCGTCGGCCTTGGGGAGACCGAGTACCGGCCGTGGGGCGGGATCACGGACCGCAGCGAGTTCCAGCTCGCCTGCGAGGCGATCCTCGCCGCCGCGGCGGACGCGGGCCTCTCGCCGCACGATCTCGATGGCTTCGCCTCCTACGCCAACGACCGCAACGACGCGCCCCGCCTGGCGGCGGCGCTCGGCTGCGCGGAGCTACGCTTCTCGGGCATGGTCTGGGACGGCGGCGGGGGCGGCGTGTGCGCCGCCGTCGGGCATGCGGCGCACGCGATCCACGCCGGCGCCGCGAGCGTGGTCGCCGTCGTACGCGCGCTCTGCCAGGGGCAGTTCGGCCGCTTCGGCCGCATCGGGGGGCGCGCCCCGGGACGGCAGGCCGTGGCGCCGAGCGTCCCGCCCGCCTTCGCGTACGCGCTCCCGATGGGCCTCCTCTCGCCCGCGGCCATGTGCGCCCTCATCGTGCGCCGCCACATGCACGAGTTCGGCACCACGCACCGGCAGATGGGGCACGTGGTCGTCGCCGTGCGGGCGCACGCGCAGCGGAACCCGCGCGCCGTCATGCACGGCCGCCCGCTCACGCTCGAGGAGCACGCCACGGCGCGCATGATCGCCGACCCCTTCCGCCTGCACGACTGCTGCCTCGAGACCGACGGTGCGTGCGCGGTGATCCTCGTCTCGGCCGAGCGGGCGCGCGACCTCCGCCGCCGGCCAGTCCGCGTCCTGGCCGCCGCCGAGGGCGGCGAGGGGACCTGGGGCGCGAGCCTCTACACCCACGCCGCGCCGGCGCCGCCCTACCCTTCCGCCAACCTGGCGCCCGTCGCCCGGCGTCTGTGGGCGATGGCGGGCTGCGGACCGTCGGACATCGACGTTGCGCAGATCTATGAGAACTTCACGGGCATGGTGCTGCTCGCGTTCGAGGACCTCGGCTTCTGCGGGCGCGGTGAGGGCGGCCCCTTCGTCGAGAACGGGAGGCTCGCGTGGCCCGCGGGCGCCCTCCCGCTCAACACGGCCGGCGGCAACCTCGCCGAGGCCTACGTGCACGGCCTCAACCTGGTGGTCGAGGGCGTGCGGCAGATGCGCGGCGAGTCGACCTGCCAGGTGCGGGACGCGGAGCTGTGTCTGGTGGCCGGCGGGCCGGGCGTGGCGCCCACCAGCGCCCTCGTCCTCGGCCGCGGCTGAGCGTCCGATGCCATATCTCCCCGCCGAGCTTCCCCGCCTGCCGCCCGGGCGCGACGACCTGGCCTGGTGGGAGGCCCTCCGCCGCCACGAGCTTGTCGTCCAGCGCTGCGCCGCGTGCGGCGCCTGGCGCCACCCGCCCGCGCCGCTCTGCGCGCGCTGCCATGCGACCGCGTGCCGCTGGGAGCGGGTCGGCGGGCACGGGTGCGTGTTCAGCTACACGTGGGTGCACCACCCGTCCCATCCCGCGCTCGCCGGGCGCGTCCCCTACAACGTGGCGCTCGTCGAGCTGCCAGAGGCCGGCGGCGTGCGCCTCGTCTCCAACGTGATCGAGGTGTCGCCCGGCGAGCTGCACGTCGGGCTGGCGGTCGAGGTGGTGTTCGAGGACCTGGAGGACGTGACGCTGCCGCGCTTTCGGCCCGCGTCCCCCGAACCTCTCAGCGCCCGCCGCGCTCGAGATAGCGCTGGCTGAAGAGCTCCGGATCGAGCTTCTGGTTGAACTGCACGTCGGCGATCTCGATCACCGTGTGCGAGCCTGCAGCGGGGGTCGCGACCTCGATGTGGTGTGCGACCGGGATCGCGCCGATCGAACGGACGTCGCCCTGGGTCATGCGCTTCCGGGGCTCGCTGCCGTCCTCGTAGAACTCGAGGCGGTGCGGCAGCAGGTCCTCGCGTCCGAGCCAGAGGACGAGCTTCCTGTAGCCGATGTCCTCGCGCCGGGGGACGAGCTCGATCGCGTAGGTGGGTGTGCCGTCGACCGTCTCCTCGCCGCGCAGGCTCGAGCGCGCGTCGTCCTCGGTCCAGGACGTCAGCTCCTGGATGAGGTCGAGGTCGTGGTAGCTGAGGTCGGTCCCCACGAAGCTCTCGTTGCGGGTGCGCGCCGTGATCTGGCGCACGCGCTGGAGCTCGGGCAGGTAGAGCCACTGGTCGGCGGGCCGGCCCTTGTGGGTGAAGGCGAGGAAGCCCGTGCCCTTCACCTCGGCGGGGGCGAGGAAGAAGAGGATCGTCTTCTGCTCGTCGCCCGGCTCGCGGCGGTCGAACAGGTCGAGCTCGCGCACGCGCTCGCCGCCGCGCCGGTCGACGATGGTGAGCTTCATCTTCTGGTGGCGGTCGTTCCAGTGACGCGTGGTGTCATCGAGCGCCTTGCGGCGGTCGAGTATCTGGCGGGCGGTCTCGGCGCCCCGGACGGCGCCGGCGAAGGCGAGAGCGAGCAGCAGGACAGTCAACAAGCACGTGCGCATGTGGCCCGGGGTCATAGACCGCCCTGTCGCGGGAGTGCAAGGAAGCCTGCGAAATGGGGGGGTATACAACTTTTGCTTGACAGAGTGGGGGTATCCATGTCTTCATTGGCGACCCATCTTGCCAACCGCGACGGGGCTCGCGGAGGCACGGTGACCGAGGGGCAGGGTCACCGGCCCTGCCCCTCCCCTCCAATGCGCCCGGCCCGGCGCTCGCCCCTCACGCCCGCCGCCGGCCCGGCTCCTCGCGCGCGGGCCGCTCGGCCGCCGCGGCGCGCGGTGCTTCGCCCTGCCGCTGCAGCCAGGCGAGGCCCCGGTACATGTACTGGAGCCCGGCGAGCGTGGTGAGTCCGCCGGTCACGTCGAAGACCAACCGCCGCGCCGGCGGGGCGACCATCTCCGGCCGGGTGAGGGCGAGCAGCACGAGCGTCACGGAGAGCAGCTGGAACGCCGTGCTGGCCTTGCCGGCGACGCTCGGCTGCACCTCCATCGTCCGCTGCGTCAGCATGAAGAGGAGGAAGTAGCCGAGCACGATGAGCACGTCGCGCGAGATTACGATCACCACCAGCCAGCGCGGCACGGCGTGCATGAAGCCGAGGGCGATGAAGGCGGAGACGAGGAGGGCCTTGTCGGCGGCGGGGTCCAGGAAAGCGCCGAGCGTCGTCTTGGTGTGCGTGAGACGCGCGATCGCGCCGTCGAGGCCGTCGGTCACGCCGGCGGCGACAAACACCGCCAGCGCCTCGCGGTAGCGCAGGTCCTCGAGCAGGATGAGGAAGCACGGGATGGCCACGATGCGGAGCAGGGTCAGGAAGTTGGGGACGTTCAGGACCGTCAGCACGGCCGCTCCGCGGCCAAGCCGGGAAGCTGCTTGCGGAGCTGGCCCGCGACCTTGGGCGGGACGAGCGCCGTCACCGTGACCACGCCGTCGCGGTAGTACTCCTCGACCACCCGGCCCGCGCGCTTCAAGAGCGAGAGCAGGTCGCCACGCCCCGAGGGCAACGCGCAGCGCACGCGCTCGAGCCCGCACGAGAGCCGTGTCTCGACCGCGGCGAGCAGCGCGCGGACGCCGGCGCCCGTGCGGGCCGAGATCGGGATCGCGTCCGGGCCGGCGCCGGGCGGCGGCTGGCCCGCCGGCAGCAGGTCGATCTTGTTGAGCGCGAGGAGGACGGGACGGTCGCCGGCACCGATCTCGGCCAGCACGTCCTCGACCACGCGCACCTGCTCGGCCCAGGTCGGGTGCGCGGCGTCGACCACGTGGACGAGGAGCTCCGCCGCGCGCACCTCCTCGAGGGTGCTCTTGAAGGCCTCGACCAGCTGGTGCGGGAGCTTGTGGATGAAGCCGACCGTGTCGGCGAGCAGCACGGTGAGGCCCTCGGGCAGCCGCAGCTTGCGGATCGTCGGGTCGAGCGTCGCGAACAGACGGTCCTCGACCAGCACGTCGGCGCGCGTCAGCGTGTTCATGAGCGTCGACTTGCCCGAGTTCGTGTAGCCGACCAGCGCCACGGTGGGGAACGGCACCGTGCTCCGCTCGTGGCGGTGCAGCCCCCGCGTGCGCTCGACGTCGCGCAGACGGCGGCGGAGCTGCGCGATGCGCTCGCGCACCCGGCGGCGGTCGACCTCGAGCTGCGTCTCGCCGGGGCCGCGCGTGCCGACCCCGCCGCCCAGGCGCGAGAGGTGGGTCCACTGACGCGTCAGGCGCGGCAGCAGGTACTGGAGCTGCGCCAGCTCGACCTGCATCTTGCCCTCGAGCGAGCGTGCCCGCTGCGCGAAGATGTCGAGGATAAGCGCGCTGCGGTCGATGACCTTCCGCCCGCAGCCCTTCTCGAGGTTGCGCTGCTGGGCGGGCGAGAGCGGATCGTCGAAGATCGCGACGTCGGCCTGCTTGTCGTCGGCGAGCGCCCGGATCTCGTCCACCTTGCCGGCGCCCACGAAGGTCGCGGGGTGGATGCGGCGCAGCGGCTGCACGGTCTGCCCCGCCACCACGAGCCCCGCCGTGTCGGTCAGGCGGGCGAGCTCGGCGAGCGACTCCGTCACCGGGAGGAGCATGCGGGGCCGCTCGGCGCCGACCAGGATCGCCCGCTCCTGCTTGGCGGCGGTCGTCTGCGCGCGCGTCCTCACCGGACGGACATCACCCCGACTCCGAAGATGCCGTGGGCACATGCTGCGGTGGTTGGACGAACCCCCTCACGGACCCCTCCTCCCGCTGCGTCCTCCGGCTCGTGGCCACGCACGGTAGCGCGCGGCGGCGGCGGGCGCAAACGAAAGGGCGCTATGGCCGCGGCCGGCGCGTCGGGGTGGGGCTCGGGATCACCGCGGCGACGGGCCCGCGGCTCGCCCGCCGCACCTGCACGAGCAGGTCCTCGATGTCGAACGGCTTCTTGAGGCAAGCGGCGGCGCCGAGGTGGCTCGCCCGCTCCTCCGCGCCCGGATGCGCCGACAGGATCACGACCGGGATCGACGCCAGGGCCGGGTCGCGCAGCTGCTCGGCACGGAACTCCTCCCCGTTCATCACCGGCATCATGAGGTCGAGCAGGATGAGCGAGGGCGGCGGCATGGCGTGCAGCCAGTCGAGCGCCTCCCGGCCGTTCGCGGCGCTCACGACCCGGTGACCCTCGTACTCGAGAATCGGGACCAGCGCGTCGCGCAGGTCGAAGTCGTCCTCGACGACGAGGACGGTCGTGGCGGCATCGTTCGTGTCGTCGGCCATCGTTCCTCCTATTGTCGACCAGATCGATTCCTGTCCCAAGCGCGCCCGGATGCCAAGATTTTGAACCGCCGCCCGCTGCGGAGCGGCACACGTCGGGCCTCGTGGCCTGGTCCGGCGCTTGCTTGAGGGAACCGAGGCATGTCCCTGCTCCCGCGCGGGTATCTCGACACGACCGTCGCCATAGAAGCCGTGCATGGCGACGGCGAGGCCATGCGCTACCGGACGGTCGGGACCGGGTTCTTCATCGGCCTCGACTATGGCGACCGCTCGGCGGCGGGCGCCGAGAACTACCGGCTCTTCCTGGTGACCAACCGCCACGTGCTCGCGGGCCGGGACGACCTGCTGATCCGGGTCAACACGAGGGAAGGTGCGGCCCGGCGCGTCCGCCTGGCGCTCAAGGGCGGCGGGAGCAGGAGCTGGGAGGTCCACCCGGACGAGCGCGTCGACGTCGCGGTGGTCCTCATCAACGCCCGCGTCCTCCTCGAGGCGGGGATGGAGCTCGGCTACTTCCGTCCGGCCGACATGGCCTTCGTGTCGACGATGAAGGAGCGCGACATCGGCCCGGGCGAGGAGCTGTTCGTTCTCGGCTTCCCCATGGGCATGTCCGGCCTCGAGCGCAACTACGTGATCGCGCGCGCCGGGATGATCGCCCGCTTCGACGACGAGATCCTGGCGACGTCGCGCACGTTCCTGATCGACGCCGCGGTCTTCCCCGGCAGCAGCGGCGGGCCCGTGATCGTCAAGCCGCGCTCGGACAGCCTGGCCGGCGGCCGTCCGATCGACCAGGCCTACCTGGTCGGCATGGTGCGGAGCTACCTCCCCTACGAGGAGATCGCCTACAGCCTGCAGACCGACCCCCCCACGCCCCGCATGGTCTTCACCGAGAACTCGGGCCTCGCCGACGTCATTCCCATGGACTGTGTTAAGGAAGCGGCCGACGCGCTCGCCTCGCGCCGGTCGACGCCGGCCGCCTGACCGCGCGGCTATCGGAACGACATCACCCCCGCCCCGAGGACCCGCTCGACGGCAGGCACGATCTCGCCGCCCGCCGCGACCCGCAGGCTCGCGGGCAGCGCGAGCACGGTCTCGCTCTCGTCCGTGCACTCGAGATGGAGGAAGGCGTCACAGGGCCCCGGATGCGCGGCGAGGACCTCTCTCAAGGTCGCGAGCGCGTCGCGCTCGAGGGCGGCGAGCGGGACGCGCACGTGCACCTGGCGGATGGCCTCGGCGTGGGCGCGCGCCAGCGGGAGGATCTCGTCGGCGATCACCTGGCAGCGCTCGTCGGAGATCTCGAGCGCGCCCGCGACCACCACCGGCGCGCCGCCCTGGACGACGGCCTCGTGGCGGCGGTAGGTGTCGGGCCAGGCGATCACCTCGACCACGCCCTCCCTGTCCTCGAGCACGAAGGTCGCGTAGCGGTCGCCCTTCCGGCTGTTCTTCAAGCGGAGCGAGTGGATGACGCCGCCCAGCTTGACGCGCGGACGGGTGTCGGGCCGGCCGTTGCGCTCGCCCTCGCCCGGCGCCAGCTCCCGGCCGCGCGTGCGCAGCGTCGCCGTCGTGGCGGTGGTGAACCTGCGCAGGTCCTGCTCGTAGCGATCGAGGGGATGGCCGGTGATGAAGAAGCCGATCGCCTCGCGCTCGGCCGAGAGCTCCTCGTCGGCGGGCCACGGCACCACCGCGGGCAGCGGCGGCGGGCTGACCGCCTCGGCCGTCGTCCCGAAGAGGCCGATCTGCGTCGACGCGCGCTCCTCGGCGCGGCTCGCCGCCCAGCGCATCACCTCGTCCAGCCCGGCCAGCAGGCGCGCCCGGTTGCGCTCGACCGAGTCGAAGGCGCCGCACTTGAGGAGGTTCTCGATCACCCGGCGGTTGACGAGCTGGCCGCGCACGCGCAGGGAGAAGTCGGCCATGCTCGTGAACGGGCCCTCGTCTCGGGCTGCCAGGATCGCTTCGATAGCCTTCGAGCCGACGCCCTTCACCGCGCCCAGGCCGAAGCGGATCGTGTCGCCGGCGGCGGTGAAATCCTCGCGGCTCGCGTTGACGTCGGGCGGCAGGATGGCGATGCCGCGCTCGCGGCACGCGGCGATGTTCTTGTAGGTGGCGTCGACATCGCCGGCCTCGAGCGAGAGGAGCCCGGCCATGAACTCGGTCGGGTAGTGCGCCTTCAGGTAGGCCGTCTGGTAGGTAATGAGCGCATAGGCGGCGGAGTGGCTCTTGTTGAAGCCGTAGGCCGCGAAGGTCTCCATCTGGTCGAAGATCTCGCCCGCCAGGCGCACCTCCGCCGTCCCGCGTTGCTTGACGCCGGCCAGGAAACGCTCGCGCTCGAGCGCCATGTACTCCTTCTTCTTCTTGCCCATGGCGCGGCGCAGGTTGTCGGCGTCGCCGAGCGAGTAGCCGGCGAGCGCCTGCGCGATCTGCATCACCTGCTCCTGGTAGACGATCACGCCGTACGTGTCGGCGAGGATCGGCTCGAGCGCGGGGTGGAGATAGCGGACCGGTTCCTTGCCGCACTTCCGCTGGATGAACACCTCGGCCATCGTGCGGCCGTCGTCGAGCTTCGCGTCGAGCGGGCCGGGGCGGTAGAGGGCGAGGACGGCCACCAGGTCGGCGAAGCACGAGGGCCGGAGCTGGGTCAGCATGCGACGGATGCCGCCCGACTCGAGCTGGAAGACGCCGATCGTGTCGGCGGCGCCGAGGAGCTGGTAGGCGGCCGCGTCGTCGAGCGGGAGGCGGTCCGTGCGCACCTCCGCCCCCCTGCCCTCGCGGATGCGGCGCACGATGCTCTCGACGAGCGTCAGCGTCTTCAGCCCGAGGAAGTCGAACTTGATGAGGCCGATCGCGTCGATGTCGCCGAAGGAGTACTGCGTGACGACGGCGCCGTCCTTGTCGACCCAGAGCGGCACGTCCTCGGTGAGCGGCCGCTCGGAGATGACGATGCCCGCCGCGTGCTTGGAGGCGTGGCGGAGGAGCCCTTCCAGGCGGAGCGCCAGGTCGAAGAGCCGCCGCTCGCGCTCGCCCGTGTCCCGCAGCTCGCGCAGCCGCGGCTCCATCTCGAGGGCCTGCTCGAGCGGGAAGTCCTTCCCCTGCTTGGGCTCCGGGTAGAGCTTCGCGATGCGGTCGGTCTCCGCGAAGGTGAAGTCGAGGACGCGGCCCACGTCCTTGATCGCCGCCTTCCCCTTGAGCGTGCCGAAGGTGATGATCTGCGCGACGCGGTCGGCGCCGTACTTCTCGCGCACGTAGCGGATCACCTCGTCGCGCCGCACGAAGCAGAAGTCGACGTCGATGTCGGGCATCTGCTTGCGCTCGGGGTTGAGAAAGCGCTCGAAGAGGAGCCCGTGCTCGATCGGGTCGAGGTCGGTGATACGGAGGGCGTAGGCGACCAGGCTGCCGGCCGCGGAGCCGCGACCGGGGCCGACCGGGATGCCCTGGTCCTTCGCCCAGTTGATGAAGTCGGCGACGATCAGGAAGTAGCCCGCGTAGCCCATCGACTCGATCACGCCGAGCTCGAGGGCCAGCCGCTCCTCGTAGGCGCGCTCGCGCGCCGGGCTCCAGCCGAGCGTGCGGCGCTCGTTCAGGCGCGCGTCGAGGCCCTGGCGCGCGAGGCGATCGAGCATCCCCTCGAGGGTCTCGCCCGCCGGCACCTGGTAGACCGGGAACTGCTGGCGGTGCCGGAACTCGAACCCGCAGCGCCGGGCGACCTCGACGGTGTTGGCGACCGCCTCGGGCACGTGGGCGAGCGCGGCGGCCATCTCGGCGGCGTCCTTCACGTAGAGCTGGTCGGTCTCGAAGCGCCAGCGTCGCTCGTCGGAGAGCGTCTTGCCGGTCTGGATGCAGAGGAGCGCCTCGTGGGCGGCGGCGTCCTCGGGGCGAAGGTAGTGGCAGTCGTTGGTGGCGACGAGCGGGAGCCCGAGGGCGCGCGCGAGCGCGATCAGCTCCCGATTGACGCGCTCCTGCGCCGGCAGGCGGTTGTCCTGGATCTCGACGTAGAAGCGGCCATCGAAGATGCGGGCCAGCGCCTCGGCCGCGCCGCGCGCCCGCTCCGGCTGCCCGTTCGTCAGGTTGTGCGCCACCTCGCCGCGCAGACAGCCCGAGAGCGCGATGAGCCCGCCATTCAGCTCGCCCAGGAGCTCCCGGTCGACGCGCGGCTTGTAGTGGAAGCCCTCGCGATAGCCCGCGGTGACCAGCTGGCAGAGGTGGCGGTAGCCCTCGCGGCTCATGGCGAGCAGGATCAGGTGGTAGTTGCCGCCCGCCTCGTAGTCGTCGATCCGGCCCGCCTTCTCGAAGCGGCTCTGCGGCGCCACGTACATCTCGCAGCCGATGATCGGCTGCACGTGCGCCTTCTTCGCCGCCTCGTGGAACTGCACCGCCCCGAACATGTTGCCGTGGTCGGTGATGGCGCAGGCCGGCATGCCCGCCGCCGCGATGCGCGGCAGCAGCTCGCCGATCTTGTTGGCGCCGTCGAGCAGCGAGTACTGGGTGTGTAGATGAAGGTGGACGAAGGACATCGCCCCGGCCCCTCCTCAACGTTTCCGTCGTCCTGGGTGGCGGCCGCACGGTAGCGCGCGGGGCGGCGGGGGTCAATGGAAAGAGCGCACGTCGCACGCCCGGGTCGATCGGCCAGCGATCCTTTGACAATACTATTTGCGACTTGATAATTCCACTCCATGCCGATTCACGACGACGTGCTCCGGGCAGCACAACGTCTGTGCCGTGAGCGCGGGGAGCGGACCTTCTCGGCGGAAGACGTCGTCCGCGCTCTCCCGCACTTGAACGAGAACTCCGTACGAGCCCACATCTCCAGCCGCTGCTGCGTGAACGCGCCGCCCAACCATCCCCACCGCTGGCCCTACTTTCGGCGAGTGGCGCGGGGCTCGTACGAGATCCTTCCGCGTTACCGTGCGGAGCGAAACCCTCCACGCCCGCTCGAGCGGGCGCGCGGGGTCGCGGAGCGCGCGGTCCGGTACAGCCGCGTCCGCGGGCGCCCGACGCGTGACACCATCCATGCGGTGCTGCAGCGTGACGAAGGCGTCTACGTCGCCGAGTGCCTCGAGATCGCGGTCGTGACCCAGGGGCGGACGGCGGACGAGGTGCTGTCGAACCTCCAAGAGGCGATCGCGCTGCATCTCGAGGGCGAAGACCTGCAGACGCTGGGTCTCAGCGAAGAGCCGCGGCTCGTCGTCACGTACGAGGTTCCGATGGCCCGGCATGGCGCCGAAGCTTAGGCGGCTCGCGGCTCGCGACGTCCTTCGCGCACTGCGTGGGTTCGGCTTCGAGGTCGTGTCGACCCGCGGGAGTCACGCCAAGCTGCGGCGCGTTCTCCCGGACGGGACACGGCAGACGCTCACCGTCCCACTGCACCGGCGGCTCGCGCCGGGGACCCTGCACGCCATCTTTCGGCAGGCATGCAGGTATGTGCCCCAAGCCGAGCTGCGGCCGTTCTTCTACGGACGAACGTGACCGCGCCCAAGACCTCGTATTGAAGCGCGCGACGCGCTCGGGATCGAAGCCAGCAAAGGCTGGCGGTAGGCGTCCCGCTTCCTCAGGATCGTGAGCCAGCTCAGGCCGGCCTGAGCACCTTCGAGGATCAGGAACTCGAACAGCTCCGCACCACCTACAGCGAGTCAGCGCGCGCGCCATGGGCAGCAGCATAGAGCCCGGCCGCGATCGGCCGCCAAGCCCGGGCCAGGTTCGGTCCGCATTGACCACGGCAGACGAGGGCACGCCTCCCCGCTCAGGGCGCGAACACGCAAAGCCGCAGCGCTCGGCCGCGCGGGATAGCCTTCCTGACGCTCTTGATCTTGGCGAGGAGGGTGCTCCCGCAGCCCTTGGAAACGCCGCCACGTGTCATCAGCTTGCGCGTCGCCCTCGCTGCCTTCCTGGCCATGCGGCGCGCCGCGTGCGCGTAGCTCCTCGCCAGCCGGAGCTGCTCCCGCCGGGACGACGCGTCAGCGCGCGTGAGGCTCTCCCCGAGCCTCACCTGGTCACAGGCGGCCGTGAACAGCGTCTCCGTCCGTGCGGGAACCGCCTCGCCCGGGCACGCTAGGCCTCCCTCGCACCGACAGAAGGCCGCTGCGAGACACTTGATCCCGGCACACTCCGGGGCAAGGGCCAGGCACGTCGATCCCTGTGTGCAGCAGGCCCACGGATAGAGGAAGCATCCGTCACAC
>Ga0209266_1002555_pt1 | contig 11369 bp, 8 predicted proteins | sample GraSoiAngelo_132_FD_185889 | JGI IMG/M metagenome (GOLD analysis project Ga0209266, IMG submission 185889) | Grasslands soil microbial communities from the Angelo Coastal Reserve, California, USA - 14_0929_02_40cm (SPAdes) (version 2) | ecosystem: Environmental > Terrestrial > Soil > Grasslands ...
TTGTGATCTCAAACAAGACGGGAATGTCCCATCCCATGCATCTACACGGGCATGTCTTCGAAGTTACTGAAATCGACGGGCAGAAAATTACCGGCGCAAAACGCGACACCATCCTGATTCCGCCAAAATCGACAATCAAAGTTGCCTTCGATGCCAACAACCCCGGTGTGTGGGCCTATTACTGTCACATTCTCTACCATCTTGCGACAGGGATGTTCACAGTGCTCAAATATGAGAATGCTGACACAAAGTACTGGAGGCCGGACGGGACACCGAGCGAGCTTGAAAATCCCCTAGAACTCAATAACGCCACCGCATTTTGGAAAGAGATGACAGTTGGGCTTATCGCCCCGAGCGAACCAGCGATTTCGCGGTAAGATTCACGACGGAAAACAATATATCCTCAGACGTGCGAGATTTGCGTCCTCCGCTTGTCAATTGATTCGATTATGACGGCAATAAAAGAGAATTGCTGCTCGCGATGTTGCGCATAATCTGCCTAGGAACGGCATGAAGATTGGTTTTGCTCAAATTAACCCGACTGTCGGGGATTTGAGGGGCAACTGCGAACTGATCATCTGCGCTTACGAGCGGCTCGCGGACGCAGGCGCGGAATTAGTGCTGACACCGGAGCTGGCGCTTACAGGATATCCTCCGCAGGATCTTGTTTTCAAATCGCGGTTCGTCCCGGAAAATCTTGCTCTGCTCGAAAAACTGCAAGCTCAGGTGGGAAAATCAGCGCTGCTGGTCGGATTTGTTGATCGTAATGAGGGACGCGGCAAACCGTTTCGCAACGCTGCTGCTTTGCTCGAAAGAGGCAAGCCGATTCGCAAAATCTACAAATCACTCTTGCCCACTTACGACGTCTTCGATGAGGAGCGCTACTTCGAGCCCGCCGATCGGGTTGAACCATTTGATGTCCACGGAAAAAAAATCGGCGTGACAATTTGCGAGGACATTTGGACAGAACACTATCTCCCGCGACCACTATATGATTGCGAACCAGTGCGCAGCCTGGTGAAGCAAGGCGCGGAGATCATTGTCAACCTTAGCTCCTCGCCGTTTAGCTTGCATAAACCAGCGATCCGCTACGAACTCGTGGCGGGTCTTGCGCGAGCACATCAACGGCCAATCTGTTACTGCAATCTCATCGGCGGCAACGATCAACTCGTGTTCGATGGTGATTCGATCGCGGTGAATCCCGCCGGCAAATTGATCGCGCAACTGGCTGCGTTTCGCGAGGACGAGAAAGTCGTCGACACCGATTCGACCGAGACCATCGAATTCCGCGAAGCCAAAACGCCGGAGCAACTTTTCGCCGCGCTTTCGCTCGGGCTTCGTGATTATTGCCGCAAGTGCAACTTCCAATCCGCAGTAGTGGGCCTGAGCGGCGGCATCGATTCCGCAGTCACTGCCGTCATCGCAGCCGATGCACTGGGTGCTGAAAACGTGACAGGCGTTTCCATGCCGAGCCCGTACTCGTCGCGCGGCAGCATCGATGACGCCCGCGCGCTCGCTCGCAATCTCGGGATCAAATTTCTCGAAATCCCGATCGCAGAGACCTTCAAAGTTTTCAAAGCGCAGTTCAAAGAAATTTTCAAAGGTCTGCCAGAAAACGAGACGGAAGAAAACATGCAGCCGCGCCTGCGCGCGATGACGCTCATGGCGCTTTCAAACAAGTTCGGTCACCTAGTTCTTAGCACCGGGAACAAGAGCGAGCTGGCCGTCGGTTACTGCACGCTCTACGGCGACATGGCCGGCGGGTTGGCCGTAATCAGCGATGTCCCGAAAACGATCGTTTACGAGCTGGCGCGCTGGATAAACTCCGAGTATACGTCGCGAGGGGGCCGCCAGAGCGAGATCATCCCAAGCTCAACCATTGATAAGCCGCCCAGCGCAGAGCTGAAGCCGAACCAAAAAGACCAGGACACACTGCCGCCGTACGAGATTCTCGATCAGATTCTTCAGCTTTACGTCGAAGAAAACTTGAGCGCGCGCGACATCATCGCGCGAGGCTTCGACGAAAAAATCGTGCGATGGGTGCAGCGTCGCGTCGACCTGAACGAATACAAGCGCGAGCAGGCGGCGCCCGGATTGAAAGTGACGAGCCGCGCGTTCGGAATCGGACGCAAAATGCCGATCGCGCAAAAATATGTCGATTAAAGTCACCTGGTCGCGGCGCGATACCGCCGCGCGTACGAGCGGATGAGATTGCCAGCAGCCTTCGGTCTCAAACCTTTTCCATAAGGCTTCTAGCGGAGCGAAATCTTTTGATTATCTGGTAGCGGAGTATCGAAAATCTGAGAAGGGTAATCGCCACAATCATGAAAACAATTACGCCGAAGCCGTTTGCTCTCTACTTTGCGATCCTCGCGCTTAGCGGGACCGTCTGCGCACAAAACGATTTGAACCTCCCTGATGTCAGCCAAGCTGCCGAGGTCAAACAGCGTATCGCTTTGACGGATATCACGGTGAAGTATCATCGCCCGTTGGTGAATGGACGAAAAATCTGGGGTGGCCTTGTTCCGTATGGAAAAGTTTGGCGCGCGGGTGCAAATGAAAACACAACGATTGAATTCAGCGATCCGGTTTCGATAGAGGGGCAGCCGCTAGCCAAAGGAGTTTATGGTCTGCACATGATCCCTAACCCGGATTCGTGGACGGTCATCTTTTCAAAAACCAACACGGGCTGGGGAAGCTATAGCTATGACCAGAAGGAAGATGCCCTGCGTGTGAATGTAAAACCAAAGCCCCTCGCTGAGGCGAAAGAGGCACTTGAATTCGACTTCGAAGATTTGAAACCAGATTCGACGGCCGTGACCCTGAAGTGGGAGAAGCTGGGTGTTCCCTTCACCGTCTCGATTAAGGACGCGGAGCAGACCCTGCAAAACATCCGAGCGCAACTAAAGGGTCGCGGTCAGTTTACCTGGCAGGCTTTGGATGAAGGGGCGCAATTCTGCTTAACCAGAAAGATTAATCTCGATGAAGCGTTGCGCTGGGCGGATGCATCAATCCAGAATGAGGAAAGGTTCGATAATCTCAGCACCAAAGCGGATATCCTCAAAGCTCGGAACCGTCCGGATGAGGCGAAAGCCACCTGGAGTCATGCCGTCGAAATTGCCACCGCACCGCAACTCTATTCGTATGGCCGACGCCTGCAGAGTCAGAAGCAGGGCGCTGAAGCGATGGAGATTTTCAAGGAGGTCGCTAAACGGTTTCCGCAAGGAGTCTTCGGATATCTAGCTCAGGCGCGCATCAAGTCTGCAGCAGGTGATTTTGCCGGCGCGGCGAACGACGCGAAGCAGGCCCAAGCTGCCGCTCCGACGGATGCGCAGAAACAGAGTATCAAGGCGCTGATCGATCGGCTCGAGGCGAAGCAGGATATAAACAAATAGCGTTCGCGCATGCCATCCTCGGACGAGGGGCGATAGCGCTCGATCGAACGTTCACAGCCGGGAGTCTGACGTTGCATCTGACGCACCAGAATATCTTGCGCTGTTGGCGAGCAGCCGTTTGCATTGCGATTATCGCCATTCGATGCATCGCCAATTCGGCGGATGCGCCGCCGTTGCCACTTCCTGAACCGATGAACGCCAGCGAGATTCAGCTCGCATTACAAAAGCTGAACATTCTCGGCCGGGTCCTTTACATCGCGGCTCACCCCGATGACGAGAACACAAATCTCATGGCGTTGTGGGCGAACGGCTCACTTTATGACAGCGCGTATCTTTCAATTACGCGCGGGGATGGCGGTCAGAATTTGATCGGACCGGAACTGCGCGAGCGCCTCGGCGTTATTCGAACAGAGGAATTGCTGGCGGCGCGACGGATCGATCATGCGAAACAGTTCTTCTCGCGAGCAATCGATTTCGGTTTTTCAAAGACTGCTGAGGAGACAATGCGCATCTGGGACCACGACAAAATTCTGTCTGATGTAGTTTGGGTGGTCCGCAAGTTTCGGCCGGATGTAATCGTGACCCGCTTCAGTCCGGAGGATCAACTGACGCATGGCCATCACACAGCGTCAGCGATTCTGGCTCAGGAGGCGTTTTCGGCTTCAGGTGACCCAAATCGTTTTCCTGAGCAGCTGGCTTTCGTGAAACCCTGGCGCCCGGCGCGACTGGTTTGGAACACGTCTCCATTTTTCTTTTCGAACCGCAACCTTCCTTTTGATCCGACGGGTCTGATCGTTTTGGAAGCGGGCTGTTACAATCCGCTTCTCGGCAAAGCTTACACTGAGATTGCAGCGGCCAGTCTGAGCATGCATAAGAGCCAGGGCGTAGGCAGTCCGCCAAGACGCGGAGCGCGAAAGGAATATTTCAAACTGTTGGAAGGTGAGCCGATGACAAGCTCCCTTTTCGAGGGGATCGATACGACTTGGTCGCGCGTTGCGAATTCGGAATCGATTGCTACACAAATTCGTCAGATCATTTCAAACTTCCGCCCAGGCGATCCAGCCGCTTCCGTGCCTGAGTTGTTGAAGCTGCGGCAGGCGATGAGTCGAATTAAGGACGACTCGTGGATCCGGGAGAAAAAGGCGGAGCTGGATGCGATCATCGCCGCATGTCTTGGCTTGCATGTGGAAGCGTCGACAACCAATGAGGCTGTCACGCCAGGGCAAACGGCAACAATAAAAGTGGAGGCAATTAACCGCTGCGATATTCCGGTGATCTTGAAGGAAGTACGACTTCCCAACTCCGGCGACTCGATGAAAATCGATGCGGCGCTTCCATCCAACGAACTCGTTACGAAAGATCTGTCGTGTAGGATCCCGGAAAATGCTCCGTATTCGCAGCCGTACTGGCTTCGCAAACATGGAACGCTGGGCGCCTTTGCTGTAGATGATCAAAAACTTATCGGCCTCCCCGAAAATCCCCCTGAGTTTCCGGTGGAGATAGTTCTGCAAGTGAACGAGCAGGAACTCAGCTACATTATAGACACGAAGTATCGCTCGGTTGACCCAGTGGCGGGCGAACTGCGACGACCGTTGGTCATTACGCCACCCGTTTTCGCGAACATAGCTGACCGCGTGTTGATATTCCCGACAAATCATCCAAAACCCGTTTCAGTACGTGCCACGGCGGCCACCGGTCCTGTGAAAGGAGAACTTAAACTAGCTGTGCCGCAGGGGTGGAAAGTCGATCCGGCGTCCGTACCGATAGATTTGAAGGGAGCCAATGCCGAGACTGTGGCCACGTTTACCATCAAACCACCAGATCAGAACAGTGAAGGAACGTTGCAAGCTATTGTTTCAATCGACAACCGCGAGTATTCGTTCGAGCGCGTGCGCATTTCATATCCGCACATTGGCGTGCGGACGTTAATGCCGCAGGCGGAAGTTAAACTTGTTCGAGCTGATATTCGCAGGAAAGGCGACCGCATCGGTTACATTCCTGGTGCCGGCGATGATATTCCGGAAAGCCTCCGACAGATTGGCTACTCAGTGAAGATTTTGAGTGAACCGGATATCACAGCAAACAACCTCGCGCAGTTTTCTGCCGTCGTGCTAGGGGTGCGCGCCTGGAACACCCAGGAGCAAATTTCCAACTGGTTACCTGAGCTGTTTGCCTATGTAAGAAATGGCGGAGTTGCCATCGCCCAGTACAACACCCTCGCGGATCTCAAGACCGAGCAACTGGCGCCGTATCCATTGGAAATTTCGCGCGACCGCGTCACTGACGAAAACGCAGAGGTGCGGATTTTGGCGCCCAATCATTCGCTCATGACGTCGCCAAACAAGATCACGTCGAAAGATTTCGAGGGATGGGTTCAGGAACGCGGACTTTATTTTCCCAAGAAGTGGGACGCCGCTTGGACACCGATCCTGTCGTGCAATGATCCAAACGAAAAGCCGCTCGACGGTGGCCTGCTCGTTGCGAAGCTAGGCAAGGGTTTTTTCATCTACACGAGTTACTCCTGGTTTCGGCAATTGCCGGCCGGCGTGCCAGGGCCTTACCGATTATTCGCGAACATGTTGTCATTGGGAAAATGAAGAGGGACGATAATAAGCCAGACGCGCGTTCCTGGCGCAAAGCATACGGCCTGGCGCTTTCGCTCTTTGCAGTTGAGGTAGTGCTCCTCTACCTCTTCACTCTCCGGTTCTCGTGAACCGGTTAGATTATTTTGTTCTCATCGCCACGATTCTGGCGATCCCGCTTTACGGCCTCTGGCGGACCCGTGGCAGTGCCTCCTTAGGCCAATATCTGAAGGGCGATGCCAGTATTCGGTGGGCCACGATAGGATTGTCCGTGCTGGCGACGCAGGCTGGGCCGATCACGTTTCTATCGATGCCGGGCCAGGCCTACGAGAGTGGCATAGGTTTCATCCAGAACTACTTTGGGCAACCGCTCGCGCTCATAGTTGTGTGCGCAGTGTTCGTGCCAATTTACCAGCGTCTGAAAGTTTACACTGCCTATCAATATCTCGGTGAGCGATTCGATCGGAAGACGCAGCTGCTAGGTGCGTTTCTGTTTCTCGTTCAACGAGGGATCGCTGCTGGAATCACGATCTACGCGCCGGCCATTGTTCTGTCCACGTTGCTCGGGTGGCGCTTGAACCTGACCATCTGGTTCGCGGGGGGATTGGTGATTATCTACACGGTCATGGGCGGGACGAAAATTGTAAGCATCACACAACGCTACCAGATGATTGTGATTTTGGTCGGCATGGCGATTGCATTTGCGGTCGCGGTTTACCGGCTCTCGCCCCATCTGTCGTTTGAAAACACGCTCTTGGTCGCCGGCAAAATGGGAAAACTGGAGGCGGTCGATTTTTCCGTCGATCCGCACAAGCGATATACATTTTGGTCGGGCCTGATTGGCGGTTTTTTTCTCGCGCTTTCGTATTTCGGAGCGGATCAATCGCAGGTCCAACGATATCTCGCGGGAGGCTCGCTCAAAGAGAGTCGTCTCGGATTGCTCTTCAACGCCGCGGTGAAGGTGCCCATGCAGTTTTTCATTCTGCTGCTAGGCGCGATTGTGTTCATGTTTTATCAATTCGAGAAGCCGCCCGTCTATTTTAATCAGCCGGCGTACCAGCGTGCGGCAGAGAATGGCTACGGGCCACAGTTAACGGGGTTGCAGACGCGATTCGATGACGTCTTCATGCAAAAACGCGCTGTCATTCGCGCGATTTCGAGTACATCGTCGAACGAGCGCGATCTGGCGATGACGAAGCTGCGCGAGCTCGACGTGCAGGCACGCGAGTTGCGCGATCGAACCAAGGCAGTTCTCGAGCAAGCAGGCGTCGATCCAAAAAACAAGGACTCCGATTACGTATTCATCACTTTTATTCTTCAACAAATGCCGCACGGGCTTGTCGGATTACTCATCGCAGTGATTTTGTGCGCGACCATGTCGGCAACGGCGGCAACTCTGAATGCTCTCGGTTCCACCACGGTGATCGATTTTTATCGGCCGTTGATTCGACCGAACGCGAGCGACCATCATTACGTGGTCGCAGTGAAAGCACTCACCGCAGCGTGGGGTTTGATTGCCATAGGCGTCGCTTCGTTTGCCAGCTTGGTCGAAAATCTCATCGAAGCAGGCAACATTCTGGGCTCGGTGTTCTATGGCAGCATCCTCGGTCTCTTTCTGGCAGCTTTCTTTATTCGTCGAGTTACCGGGTCGGCCGTGTTTTTCGCCGCGGTCCTCGCCCAATCACTCGTCTTTGTCCTGTTCGCTACGACAAACATCGGTTATCTCTGGTATAATTTTATTGGATGTGCCGCGGTACTGGTTCTGGCGACGCTGCTGCAACAAACTATCTTTCGCGGCACGGAAGCTCACGCTGCGGCATGAAGCTCATTCTGAGCAATGGATCACCCGATTATTTGTTTCGGCCAGCAACCCTGTGGATTTTTTCCCAAGCGATTTCTCTTCGCTAAGATTCTGACCGCGCGGCGTCTTCAAAAGAAGATTGGCGGAGAAGTGGTCTTTTTCTTTCACGACAGTGATCATGACCCGCGCGAAACGATTACCATTTTGCGAGAGCGAAACAGCAACAAGGAAGCGGCCCTAAACTTCCAGTTTGAGAATCGGATCCAAAAAAAGTTTTCGCCGCTGTACGCGAAACGTGTGCTTCCGGAATGGCAGGAGAAAACTGCGCGCCAACTCCCCAATTACGTTGGGCGGTCTCTGGTCGCGCACTTCAAGGAAACAAAATGTTCTAATATCGCCGACTTCTGTCTCGAGATGTACATGCGAATGGGGTTGCTGGAAGGTGTGCGGGTGGAGCGATCGAGTGCACCCGAATTCAGAGCTCGTGCTGCGGCCGTCTCAGACTACTTCGTCGATCAGCGCTATGAAGGAGAGGTCGTTCGCGCACGTTTTCGTGACGGGAAGTTGTTGCTACACAAGGGAGGCGATCGGTTTTTACAGATTCTCGGAGGAGAATTCGGCCCGGAGCAAATCAGCCCGACTCGCGACACGCGTTTCCGATGGATGCAATCAGTGATTCAATGCACCCATTACGTCGCCGGCGCGAGCGAGCAACGCTACATTAACAAGGCGGATGCTCCCGGCGTGAAATTCATCGAACGTGACGAAATTTCTGACTTCGACAAAGCTTATACGGAGCTGTAATGAAATCGGGGCCGCTCAAAATTGGGATTGCATGTTTTCCGTTGATTGGCGGAAGCGGGATTTTGGCGACGGCTCTCGGATCAGAACTGGCGCGTCGCGGTCATGAAGTTTACTTTTTTAGTTATGCTCAACCCGTTCGGTTAGACCTGCCGCAGGAGGGTCTACATTTCCATCGAGTCGAATTTGCGGACAACGCTTTGTTTCCCTGTCCCGACTACACTCTGCCGCTCGCAGTGAAAATGGCGGAAGTGGCGCGTTCCCAGCAGCTCGATCTTTTTCATGTTCATTACGCGGTACCGCACGCGTTGGCCGCGTGTTTAGCCTCGCAGATCGTAGGATCGTCAGCTCCGCGCATCGTCACAACTTTGCATGGAAGCGATACCACTCTGCTTGGCCAGGATCCCGACTACCGCACCGCCATCGAGCACGCCCTCGTGCATTCCAATGCGGTGACCGCAGTTTCAGAAAGTCTTCGGAAGCAAACGCAGGAAATCTTTCGTTTGGAACGGCCGATTGAAGTGATTCCGAATTTCTTCACCCCGAATAAACCGAAGAGAAGTCGACAAGAAGTTCGACGCGATCTCGGCGTAACCGACGAGTTTCTTGTGCTGCACATGTCGAATTTGCGACCCGTCAAGCGAGTCGATCTGCTGCTGCGCACCATTGCTATGTCGAAGCTCCGGGCACGCATTCGATTGCTCATTTTAGCAGGCGGCCCTTTTGATCGTTATGAGCCACTGCTCGATGAATTGGGGCTTCGCGAGTGTGTCATTGTTCACCAAAACACAGCAGTGGTGGAAGAGTATTTAGAGGCTGCGGATGCTGGGCTCTACACATCCGAATACGAAAGCTTCGGTCTGAGCATTCTTGAGACGGTATTTTACGGTAAACCTGTTGTCGCCTTCCGCGTCGGTGGCATTCCCGAAGTCATCGGAGACTCTTCTCCTTTATATCCCTTCGGCGATGTGACGGCGGCGGCGGCGGCGTTGGACGCGTTAATCGAATCTCCAAATTTGGCCCGAGAACTGGGTGAAAAGAGTCGCAAGCGCGCGCTGGAACGGTTCTCAGCAGGTCGCATTGTCCCTCAGTATGAAACGCTGTATCGCCGTATAATTGCCGGACGATAGGTGCGCGCCTTATTGAGAATGTCTATTCCTTTATCTTGCTTAAGCTCCAATCAGTGAAAGATGAAGTGCACCGTGCAGGAATCGAACCTGCAACCCAGTGATTAAGAGTCACTTGCTCTGCCAATTGAGCTAACGGTGCCGGAAAAATTTAGAATTTCGATCCATTCGACTGGCGCTCAGGACAAGTTTTTCGATTGCGGATTTTAGCAGAATTTCAGCCAACAGGAAACTGGATTAAGCGTGAGCTTTCTAACTGACGCGCATGATTTGTAAGGGAAAGGGCATCTGCGTCGACTAATGGGCAAGGAAGGCCTCTATGAAGACAAAAAGCTCACGTTTCGATCGCTTAATTGCTCGATATTATCCGACGGTTTACAGCTTCGCCAGCCGCTTGACAGATGACCCTCGCGAAGCGATCGCGCTCACGCGGGGCGCATTCAACAGCGCGCGCAAACAAGCGGAAAATTTACGTAATCCGACTGCGATCGCACTCGTCCTGATCTCCGCAGTCATACGTGCGGAACTTGCGCCCACCTGATCTGAGTTGCGTATCTCAAACGTTGGTGGCGCGGGTGCTGACCGCAGCCTGCTGCTTGTGTGCTAAGAATTGCATCAGACCGTATTCACCCGTACCACGATTTGGGTGCAATGAAGCTCTTGTCTATCAACGTGGGACTTCCTCGCGAAATCGAATGGAAGGGGAAGTTGGTCCGCACTTCTATATTCAAGGCTCCAGTGCCAGGTCGAGTTCGAGTCGCCCAGCTCAATTTAGAAGGGGATCAGCAGTCTGACCTGTCCGTGCACGGAGGAATCGATAAGGCTGTTTACGCCTATCCATCGGAGCATTACCCATTCTGGCGCCAGGAACTTCCTGGCATAGACCTCCCATGGGGAGTTTTCGGCGAGAACTTCACAACGGACGGCTTGCTTGAGGAAGCGGTTCACATCGGCGACCGCTTTCGGGTCGGTTCCGCAGAGTTTGTCGTCACGCAACCTCGAATGCCCTGTTTTAAACTCGGTATTCGCTTCAATCGTACGGATATTATAAAGCGCTTTCTGCAGAGCGGTCGGGCTGGGTTCTACTTTGCGGTTCTTAAAGAAGGGGAAGTCACTCCTGGCGACTCAATCGAGTTGCTTGAAAGAGATGAGCACAAAATTCCGGTCGCCGACGTTGTGAATCTTTATCGCGGAGATGCAGCGAATCAGAAGCTGTTGCGTCGCGTCAGCGAACTACCATCACTTCCAAACAGCTGGCGAGAGTACTTTCGTAAGCGCCTTTGGAATCCGGACGATAGATAACAGCGTAACTCTTAACGCGTCCCATCCTTGGATCGTCTCGATTTTAAGAACCGTGGCAGGTTTCCAAAAAGGAACTGAAATGGGATCGGACTGCGGGCAGCCCATGCATTCTCGTCGTGTTTCGCTTCTGGAAATGCCAGATAAAACAAGTCGGAGCCTGGACCATATCCTTTCCAGATCAGCCGGTCGCGCATGCTTCGGGTCGCTTCGTAGTTGTCACCGGGCCAGCCGCTATCCAGATAAATCCGGATTTTTCGCTTTGGCTCTGTGGAAACGCGTTCCAACAGATTGTCCCGGTAGGTAAAAGTACTGGAAAGGCAGGCAATATTGCCGAACACCTTCGGCAATTGCCATCCCAGAT